>Ga0255188_1000340_pt1 | contig 16127 bp, 16 predicted proteins | sample Miss_Cont_RepB_8_FD_188427 | JGI IMG/M metagenome (GOLD analysis project Ga0255188, IMG submission 188427) | Freshwater microbial communities from Mississippi River, Louisiana, United States - Miss_Cont_RepB_8h | ecosystem: Environmental > Aquatic > Freshwater > River | place: USA: Louisiana... | reverse complement strand
GACTAAAGGGGTCCAGGGGTCCAGGGGTCCAGGGGTCCAGGGGTCCACAGGCATTTGATGCGTACGTGGGCGGTGCGCGGTACGCAAGTTTTTCAACACGTCCGCAGGAGTCGAAGGAATTCGGCTGCTATTCGTGGCATGGCGGTTGAATGTGCCACTGCATGGGTGTGAAGCGACTCGAGGACCTTGCAGCATTCCAGCTGGCAGTCTCATTCAAGCTCGATGTGTATCGGCTTGTGCGGGAGCATCCGAAGGCTGAACACAACTGGGCGTTCCGTGATCAGCTCTTTGGCTCTGCATCGAGCGTGGAATCAGCGATTACTGAAGGCTGGAAACGGTACAACGCTGCGGAGATGGCGACGTTTCTCCGCTATGCGCGTGCATCGCTGGCTGAGGCTGAACGCTGGTTGCACGACGGCGTCGCGAGGGGCTACTACCCTTCCGCTGAATTGGAGTCGGCCCTTGAGCACGCCGGCCGGTGCGGCGCCGCGGTCACGAACTTGTGGAAAAGCCTTCAGCCCTTCATCAACGAAAAGAAAAAACGGGGTCGAAGGCGACAGCCTCCGACCCCGTAGGACTCCTGGACCACTGGACCCCTGGACTCCTGTCCTCCTGGACCCTGGACTCCTGGACCCGAGAGTTACTTGGTGATGGTCAGTCCCGTGACGACGACGTCCATGTTGTGACCGATGCGAAGCCCGACGATGCCGTCGGTTGAGGGAAGTTTGCCGGCGCCGACCACGTCGGTAACCGGGTAGGTGGCGACATCGGTGCCATTGATGTTGCAGGTGATGTTGCCGCCACGCACGCTGAGGGATATGTCCTGCGTGACGGTGCCGTCAGGACCGGCCTTGCGGATCGCTTCGTTGGCGGTACCGCGGTTGCCGCCGAGACGGAAGATGCCGTTGGTCGCGTCAGGCGCGAAGCCGCGCATGATGAACGTCCCGTTGCCGTACGCCGAGCAATAGAGCAATGTCGCCTTCGGCGTATCGAGGTCCTTGCCGCCGATGAACAGCCCGTACGGATGCGGATGGTTGCTGTGCTTCAGGTGATTGGATTCGGCGAACGTGGCCTTCGCGGTGAAGTCGCCGTTGCCGACATGTGCGGTGTTCCAGTAGATGTTGTTCGGTCCGGCATTGATCGTGATGGTCGAGCCACTGGCAACGAACTTGGAGTCGTTGATCGACCGGCCCTGCTTGAGCGAACCGGCGTCGATGACATTGCCCTTCCATCCGGCACCGGTGATACCCCCACCCGGCACGACGCGGTCGGGATCCCCCTGACGCGCGTCGACACTGGACGCGAGCACTCCCACGGCGAGTGCAATTGTTGCGACGGACACAAAACGTTTGACCTGACCCATGGGCTCTACTCCTCCTGATACCTTCGCACTATTTGATTGCGATCTGATAGACCTTCGGCCACTTCTTCCCGGTGACAAAAATCCGCTTGCCGGCCGCGTCGTACGCGATCCCGTTGAGCACGTCGGCGTCCGGCGTGCGCTGATAGGGCGGCCACAAATTCGACAAATCGAGCCAGCCGGTAACAACGCCGGTGGAGGGGTTGATGCGGGCGATGCGATCGGTGGTCCAGACGTTGGCCCAGATTTCGCCTTCCACCCATTCCAACTCGTTCAACTGCGACACGGGACGTCCCGCGTCGGTCACGGTCAGGCCGCGCAGCACCTTCTGTGTCTTCGGATCCAGCCAGAACAGTTTCTCGCTGCCGTCACTCATCACAAGGCCGCCCTTCACGTCGTAGGCGATCCCCCAGCCTTCGGTGGCGTACGTAAACGTCCGTTTCGGCGCGAAGGTCTTGCGGTCGTAGACGAAGCCGATGTTGTGCTGCCAGGTCAGCTGCAGCAGTTCGTCACCCACAAGCGCCAGGCCTTCGGCGAAGTACTTCGCCTCCACGGCCCGGCGCTGCAGCACCTTGCCTGTGGCAATCTCGACGCGGCGTAGAGAAGACTGCCCCTCCAGTCCTGTGCTCTCGTAGAACTCGCCATCGACGTAGACCAGCCCCTGCGTGAACGCACTCGGGTCGTGGGGGAACGTCTGCACCACCGTCACCCCGCGAACTGGCGCCGCTTGCCGCTGGGCCTGCACCGTCGGCATCACACACAGCCCCGCCACCAGGCCATACATCAGCACTCGCATTCTCATGAGATGTTCAGCCTACCGGAACTTGGGCCGCCGTGCACGGGCAGGGCCGCTTGTATCAACCGTTCACTTTCGCGCCACAAATGTGCGGCCGCCTCGGGGTCCCGGGCCGCCGGTGCGGCCTCACTCTGGTCCAATCGATCGAAGTACTGCCCCGTGAGGCCGGTCAGATCGGACCGCGTCGCCAGTGCCACGATCGGCGCCGCTCCTTCGGGGACCGTGATGAACGTCCGGCTCAGCCAGTACCTGATGATGGGCTTCGCCCATCCCGGCGCTCCGGACCAGATGTTGGTCGCCACACGTCCGGGGTGAACACTGTTCGACGTCACTAGGGTGTCTGGAAGCCGGCGCGCCTGCTCGGACGCAAACAGCACGTTCGCCAGCTTCGATCGCGCATATGCACGCAGGATCTGATAACCCCGTTCGAACCCCAGATCGGTGAAGTCCATCGTGCCCTTGCAATGCCGGGCGGACGCGACCGTGATGATGCGCGCCGGCGCACTCGCGCGCAGAAGCGGCAGCAGCCGTTGCGTGAGCAGGAACGGCGCGAGGTGGTTGACCGCAAACGTGGCTTCATAACCATCTGCCGTGAGTGTGCGTCTCGCAAACACGCTGCCCGCGTTGTTGACCAGCACATGCAACGCAGAAACATCCCGAAGGATGGCGTCCGCAAGCTGGTCCACCGCACGCAGAGACGAGAAGTCGCACACGTAGGAAACCGGACGATGGCGCTCGCCATACGGCAGCCCACCCGCCCGGGCTTCGATCACGCCCAGGGCCATCGACACCTTGCCGGCATTCCGGCCGACGATGATGACCCGGGCGCCCTGGGATGCAAGGACGGCGGCAGCCTCAAGCCCGATGCCGGACGTGCCCCCCGTGATGAGGACGGTTTTCTCGTGAGTCGACCACATGGGAACCCTGGGATTATGAGTCATAATCCGCCGCATGCGTCGAACCCTGACTGCTCTCACCGTGCTTCTGGCGTGTTTACTGCCGGCCACGGCATCCGCCACCTGGTCAATCATTGCCGTGGACCTCTCCACCCGGCGCGTCGTCATCGCCTCGGCCACCTGTGTGAATCAGCACGACATGTTCCTGATGGGGGTGCAGGCGGTGGTGGTGCCGGGCATCGGCGTAGCCGCATGCCAGGCCAGTGTGGATGGCACCAAACAGAATCAGATGCTGGTGTTCCGTGAGTTGCAGAAGGGCACGGACCCGAAACAGATCATCGAACTGCTGAGCGCTGACCCCGCGTTTCAGTCACGGCAGTTCGGCATTCTTGATTTGAAGGGGCGGTCGGCGGGTCATACGGGCCTGACCAACGGCTACGTCGGGCAGGACATTCAGGGCCGCGTGCCTGGCACCGACATCTACTACTCGATTCAAGGCAACATCCTGCGTCCGGGCCAGGTTGTGCCCAACGCGGAAGTCGCCTTCCTCAAGACCTCCGGCGCCATCACCGATCGGGTGATGGCGGCGATGGAAGCCGCCGACAACTCGGGTGGTGACGGCCGGTGCTCGTGTCCACCGCCACCTGCGGACGGATCGAAGCCGGCGATTGCGTGTGACGGCAAGACCTCCCATGTGGCCTACATCCTGATGGCCGAGGCCACGGACACCAACGGCGAATCGCACAATGACGGCAAGTACGCGATGTATCTCACCGTCTCTCAGCCCGGCGACAACCGCGGCCCGGGCGCGATCCGCGAGGGCGAAAATCTGAATCCCGTGAAGACGCTGCGCATGCGCTACGACGTCTGGCGCAAGACGCAGCCGGCCACATTTCGATAGGGACGGGTGCCACGCATGTTCACACGACGATTCGCCATAGCCGCCGCCCTCGTCTTCACCGCGGTCGCGCTGATCCCCGCGCAGGCGCCTCCTCCTTCTGGTGCGCAAACCACCACACAACCGGCCGGCCAGCGCGGCGGTGCCGGCGGCCGCGGGCGGGGCGCGATGCAGATCATGACGCTCACCGCGCCGTGGGCGCCTGGTGCGGAGATTCCGCTCAAACACACTCAAGTGGGCGATGAGATTTCACCAGCGTTGAGCTGGACCAACGTGCCGGAGGCCGCCGGCAGCTTCGTCTTACTGGTGCACGACGTGTCGGCCCCGGTGACCCCCGGCACAGACGACCTCCTCCATTGGCTTGTGTGGAACATCCCTGGGACCTCGCGGTCGTTGCCGGAGGGCATGCCGCAGGGTCCCGAGTTGCCTGACGGCACGCGTCAGATCAGCGTGACGGGGCCGAACTATCGCGGCCCCGGCGCGGCGGCGGCAGGCCCGCCGCACGTCTACGTGTTCGAACTGTACGCGCTCGACGGCATGCTCGACATTCCGGCGCTCGGCCCCGAGGGAGCCACTGTCGCCCAGACACGCGCCGCGGTGATGGCCGCGATGGCCGGCCGTGTGCGCGGCAAAGCCGTGACTGCGGGCACGTTCAAACGGAAGGGTACGTAGGGCCCGCTGAACTGCAGCGGGCCACCCATGGCGCGCTCAAGTTCAGCGCGCCCTACGTACCCAGCGCACCCTACGCAGACCCGTCTCTACGTCTCTCTCTGGATTACTGATAACCCCACGGTGCCGGGGGGGGATCGATCGGGCGCGAGAGGTCAAACGCCAATCGCACCGAGTGGCCCATCGTCGGCCAATGCACGCCGTAGTGGAAGGTCTTGTCGTCCACGAAGTGCATGAACCAGAAATTGTCTGACCGGAGCGGGAGGATCGACGCGGTGTGCGCGTCAGCCTTAAAGATCTGTCGATTCGGCAGGCCGGGCAGCGGCGCGTCACCGCCGTACTGCGAAATCCTGTCTTCGGTGCCGTCCTCGTGACGATGGTCGTGCTTCAGGCGCAGCGTGTTGTCAGTCCAGGTGAGGATCCAGTTGCGCGAACGGTCGTCATTTTCGTGCAGGGCGATGTGGATCCTGTCGTCTGAACACTCCCGGAAGTGCGCCACCAGCACCCGGCCCTCAAGCCCGGCGCGATAGTACTCCGTCGTGTCGTCTACACTGCCGGGGAATGCCTTGCCGCAGTGTGACTGCAGCGTGGCCCAGAACGCCTTCTGCTCGGCAGAGGGGCCCACGATTGGGGGTGGTCCATCCGGGGCCTCGCTGCACGCAGCACCCACGATGAGCGCGGCACCCACAAACGCGATGGACATCAAGTGCGAGCGGCCGTATGCGGATGCGCTGAACATGCTCCAAGTGTACACGCCGGCATGTTCCACGCCGCGCGCGGCGAGGCGTGCACCCTCAGCGGCCCAAGTCCACGTTGAGTCCGAGCATTACGAGTCGCGGCGCGCCGGGACGAACGCCTGCGGGATGCCGCGACACCACGGACACTCGGTTCGTCAGGTTCTGCACGCTGGCAAACAGCCGGGCGTTCGGTGTGAGGGTGTACTCGGCCGAGGCCCCGACGGCGAACGTCGCATCCGTTGAACGCAGGTCCACGAACGGGCCGGCCCCCGCCACGGTGCGCATCCGGCTGATGGCAGTCGCGTCGACGCGGGCGCGCCAGAGCCGGCCTTCGACGTCCACGGCCGCATACAGTTGATGGGTCGGCGCGTACGGCAGCTTGTCGCCGCTTGCCACACGGCCCCAGGGGCCGTACTGGCTCTGGAAGCTGTTGCGGAACTCCGCGTCGGTAAAGGTATAGGCCACGCGGAACGGACGCCACCGTGCCGACGCTTCAACGCCGAGGACGCGCGCGGCCCCCCCGTTGTAGATTTCACCGGTGCCCGTGCCTCCCGTCGACTGCATGTCGCGGCCGAGCAGATTGGCGTAGTCGCTGAAGAACGTGACGATCTCCGCCTGCAGCGCGCTCCGCTGGAGGCGCACACCGGCTTCATAGTTCACACTCTCCTCAGCTTTGGTCTCGCCGGCGGCGCCGGGACCCGGCGGGGCAAACCCCGTGTAGACCCCGCTGAACAGCGTCACCGACGGGCGCAGACGATAGGCAACCCCCGCGCCTGGAATCAGGACATTCACCGACGTCTCGATCACGCCCGTGGGCGACGTGCGGGCAGGATCCGTTCGGGAGAAATCGGTCCGCCGCAGATCAATCAACTCGGCGCGCAGTCCGGGCGTGAACGTCCAGCGTCCGACGGCCAGTGTGTGCATCACGAATCCCGCGATCGCCTTCGCGCCCACCACCTGATTCGTCTGGCTTCCCGGGGCCCCGGCGCGGGTCCGCAGCATCCGACCGGCCACCATCTGATACGCGTCATCCTGCTGGAAGCGATCTTCTTCGTCTTCGTGGTAGCGCAGACCCATCTCGACGGAGTGGCGCGCACGACCCGTCTCGAACCGAGCGCCGACCGTCGACTGCACGCCGGTGCCGAAGTAGGCGCGGTTGTTGTTGCGGACCACGAGCGCGTTCGGCGCACTCCCCACACCGGTCAGGGCATCCATCTGCTGGGGGAATGCCTCCGGGGTCGCCAGCACATGAGACAGGCTTGTGCCCATCACGTTCTCGAGCTTGTACCAGGCCCGCGAGAAATTGTTTCGGTACGCCACCGTCGTCACGTCCCAGGTGGGGCGCGCCAGGAAATGTCGAACCTGGTACTGCGCATGCGTGGATGTGAACTCGTCAACCTGCGACCCGGCATACCGTCGCCATGGTGACGCGGCGAAGTCCGCATCCGTGAGACCGAGGTAGGTCTCCTGCCCGGTCTGTGTGGTCCGGCCGAGCTTGACCTCCAGTTCCTGAAACAGCGTCGCCGAGGGTGTCGTGTTGACTTTGAATTTCGCCAGATAGTCAGCCACATCAACGCCGGTGGAGCCGCCGCCATCGAGGCGCTTGAAGCCATCCGTTCTGAACTGGAAGGTCTCCACCAGCCACCCGGCGTTGCCGTACGTGTCGCCGAGACTTGCGACGATCTTCCGTGTGTTGTCCGCCCCCCCTGCCACATTCGCGCGCAACCGGAAGTCGGTCGGGATCGATGTTGAAACGTAGTTGAGCACGCCGCCGGTGGTGATCGGACCGGACTTGATCTGGCTTGATCCCTTGCGCACCTCGATCGCTTCCATACGTCCTGGCGTTGGGGCGTAGTACGCCGCCGGCGCCGAATACGGCGCGGGCGCAATAAGGATGCCGTCCTCCATCATCGTGATCTTTGCGCTCCGATCGGTACCGGTTCCGCGCATGCCGATGTTCGGACGCAGACCGTAGCCGTCCTCCTCCTGAATATTGAGGCCCGGCACCTGGCGCAGGATGCGATGAATATCCTCCGTCGTCGTCTGCAACCGCTGCAATTCCGCACGGTCGATCAGGTGCGTCGACCCTGGCGCACGCGTCAACGCGGCGACATCGCCGACGACGTTCACGCGTTCGCGCACAATCTCCGCCATCACAATGCCGAGCGGTGCGGCCGCCCCGGTGGGCGGCACGGTCACATCCAGTAGGGCCGGTGACAATCCAAGGGCGGTCACGGTCACCGCATGGCGCCCCGGCGGCACACCGGCAAGGAAGAACCGTCCGTCCTCATCAGTCCGCGCTGTCGCCGACACCACTCCGGCCAGGCGAATCGTGACGACGGCGCCCGCCACCGGTCTGTCGGCCGCATCGCGAACAGTGCCGGCAAGACCGTCAGCGGACGTCTGTGCGGGGCTCGGTGACGGAACCACCAGGCTCAGGCCGCACATCACGAAAACTGAAGAGGCGAAACGGACGATCGACACAGGCACGGGACCCCCGACGGCAGCTCATGCGACGACACGCCGCAGATGAGACAAGTCTCAAGAAGTCTAATCCGGACCTATTTAGTCGGTCAAATAATGGACAACCAGTGCCAGTCCAACAGCCTGGTTACCAGCGAAACAGGCGTGTGACCTTCACGACCAGCGCCCGTGTGTCGAGCGTCCGCGGAACCCGCGACGTGGTGTCGCCGGATCGGCCGTCCGAATAGACCACAAAGATCTCGGAGCCGGGTTGATACTCCCACCGGAATCGTGCGTTGGTGGTCATCGACCGGCTCGAGGTGCGGTACTGGACGAGTGACGAGATGAACATGCGCGGTGACAGCGTGAACGTCATGCGAGACCCGAGCACGTGGGAGTCCTCGTCGCCAAATGGCGTACGCACACGATTAAACGACAGGGACGGCTCGGCATAGAGTCTCGAAGAAAACGCGACCCGCCCGCGCCACGACGCCTCGGTGATCGTGCCCCCAAAAAAGCCGCCGTGTGTCACTGAGAGGAACCCCGAAAGGCGCCGCGATGGCGAGAGCTCGTAACTCAGCTGCGTCTGCCGAAAGCGGTACCGGCCTGCCGGAATGTCGGCACCAAGGTTCGTCGTCTCGACCAGATGCTCAGTGGCCTCGCTGACCTCGACCGACAGCCGTTCGGTGTTGTTCAACTCAAGACGGAAGGTCCCGGTGATCGCTCGCGACTCGAGGCTGCCCGTGGTGGTGGCGTACTGGTCGAACTCGCTCTCAAAAAACACCTTGCGGACACCCGGAAGGCTGGCCGGCCGCGGGCTGAACCGGCCTTCGGCGTTGGTCCGTTTGTACGCGCGTCGACGAAGAAATCCGACGGCCGGGTCGAAGTCGTCGCCCACGTACAGGTAGTCGCCTTCCAGCGCGTAGCGATCCGAGCTGTACCCGGCGCGAGCCTGGTAGCTGGACGCGTCACGCGGCGTGACACTGCGCTCCTGGGTTCGGGCCCAGTATCCGCTGGCGCTGAACTCGGTCGTGAGGTTCAGGGCGAGGTCCGCCCCGTAGGCATAACTGGTCACGTCTTCGCCCAGTGCGGGCACGCCGCGCCTGGTGGCGATCACGCCGATGCGACTCCGGCTGAGCAGGTCGCGGCTGACGCGCAGGACAGAGTAATCCGTTGGATGCGTCTCGACGACATCGGACGTCCCGGTGCGGACATGCAGGGCCCCGACCTGGAATCCCGCACTGCGTCCCTGGAACCGGCTGCCGACCACAATCGGGACCTGTTGCCCCTCGGCAATCCCGATTCGACGACTGTAGAACAGCACCGGCGCGTTTCCGCCGAACCCACCACCACCGCCCCCACCACCGCCGCCAAAGCCGCCACCGCCGCCGGAGTTGCCGAAACTGAAGTAGTCCTGCCCCTCGAGAAAGAACTCGCGCTTCTCGGGAAAAAACACGCTGAAGCGGGTCAGGTTCACCTGCGCCTCGTCATCTTCGACTTGTGCAAAGTCGGTATTCATCGTCAGATCGACGACCACGTTCGGCGACAGCCCCCACTTGATATCGCCGCCGATGTCCCCAACCCCTCTGCCGGCAATCGGTGGATCAGCCAGCCGGTTCGTCAGGCGCGACGCCGTCGCGTAGGGTTTGACGTCCAGATTACGGAGACCCCGTGGCGGTGTCAGGCCGACGAGGGTGCCGGCCCGCGATACGCTGGTGAGGCCGCGGCGACCCAGCGACTGCGGAATCGGGGTGAGGAACGAGAACTCGTTCTTCCAGCGCACGACCCGTCTGAAGTTGATGCCCCACGTCGTGCCGTCTTCGTCGAACCGCATTGAGCGGAACGGAAAGCGGAACTCCGCAATCCAGCCACCCTCGAAGTCGGCCGTGCGTGCCTCCCAAATGCCATTCCAGTTGTTGTTGGGGGACTCGTTGCCGAGTTGCCCGTCACTCAGGCCACCCTGCGCATTGGCGTAAAAGTAGTAGCCGTTGCGCCTGTCGAAAAAAGTGTCGAACAACACCGCGAAGTGGTCGTTGTTGTAGAGATTGCGCGAGTCGCGCTGCATGTCGGTCATCACGCGACGCCCGGGCTCCGACTCCCAGTTGCGGGCCGTGATGTAGACGTGCTGATCGTCAAAAAAGACCCAGACGTCGGTGCGTTCGCTGGCTGGACGGCCTTCGAGCGGTTCCTGCTGAATGAAGTCCGAAATGTGTCGGGTGGTGTTGTAGACCTCCTCGTCGAGCCTGCCATCCAGCACGATCGGGGTGGTCAGTCGCGTCGCGCGAATCGCGGCGTCCCCGGACGCGTTGCGAGTGACCACCTCAGGCGCAGCCGGCGGCGGGGGGGGCTCAGGGCGTGACACGTCCTGCGCAGCAACCGACCCGGAGGCCAGCACGAAACCAATCAGAGCCAGGAACACTCGCATGATGACCGCCGAATTGTATCGCGGCCGGGATGAGCGACACACCAATGTGGGTGTGCTTCGGCGTACGCGGCCTGTCACCTACCGCACGATCGGACTCAGCGTCAGCTTCCACTCCACGGGGATCGTCTCGGGCAGGTAGCAGACGGGGTCGTCGCAGGCCTGATACTCGATCGTCCCGCTGCCCGACCTGTGCGGCGGCACTTAAGTCACCTGAGGAGGGACCCGTGGGAATCGGACTGACGAGGCGCGCGGCGGGCCTGCGCGGGCTGACCCCGGAGACGCTGGCGGCCGCCGGCACCATCTTCACGCCACGACCCGCGTTCCAACTGACGCGGTTCGATCGCGGCCCAACCCTCCCGTCACACCGGGGACCTCTGAAGCGCGACTGACCATCGACGACATCACCACTCGCGTCCCCGTGGTGATTCGTCCGGATCCAGGCCACCAGCGCTAGAGGGGCCGTGTGGCGCGACGCAGGCGATCGTGGATAGCGGTCCAGGCCGGCTCGTCAGGAGGCAGCGTCACAAGCAAGACCTCGCACCGACTGGCGTCGGCCTCGTGCAACACCGCGTACAACGCGCGCGCGTACGCGTCGGGCTCCGAGGGCATCGGCCAGAACTGTGTCACCGGCCAACCGGGCAGGCGCGGCGCCAGCAACCCCGTACGCAGGCCCGGAAACGGCGACTCCACCAGGCCGGCCCCGATTCTGTAACACGGCGTGCGCGGCGCGTAGTGTGAGGCCAGCGCACCAGGCACCCGTGGCGCCGGGCTCGTCACTGCGTCCGTGCACGACACGTGCTCCGCAATCATCTCGAGGGTGATGGCGCCCGGCCGCAGAATGCGCGCATGGTCGGTCGTGAGATCGACGATGGTTGACTCGATGCCGACCACGCAGGGCCCATCGTCGACCACCGCCGCGATTCGTCCGGCCAGATGGGTCTGCACGTGCGCGGCAGTGGTCGCGCTGATCTGACCGAATGGATTGGCTGACGGCGCTGCGAGGCCCCGGCCGAACTCCCGGAGCACACGCTGCATCACCGGGTGCCCCGGCACACGCAGCGCCACGGTGGTCTGGCCGCCGGTCACCAGCGGCGACACCGTACTGGCCGCAGGCAGCACGAGCGTGAGCGGTCCTGGCCAGAAGGCAGATGCCAGTCGCCAGGCCGTGTCCGGCACACGGGTCACCCACTCCGGCAGGTGCTCGGCACCACCGAGATGCACGATCAGCGGATGATCGGAGGGGCGACCTTTGGCGCGAAAGATGGCGCGGAGGGCATCCGGGTTTGTCGCATCACCGGCCAACCCGTATACGGTCTCTGTCGGGAGCGCCACCAACTCACCTGCCTGCAACAGGCGCACAGCCGTCGCCACATCGCCTGGACTCGAAGTGAGGTGCAACATAATCATCCCTGCGGCACGAAGACGGCGTCACGGGCGGCATCCAGGACAGCGCGCACTTCGGGGTGCTGGATCAGCGACGCCGTACCTCGCGCAGACTTCCTGCGCGATGATCGCGGGCGACGGGAAATAGCCCTCACTCGCCTCGCCGAAGACTTTCATCAGGGCGCTGTCATCACATTCTCCCACGATACGCGGGGACAGGCGGGTCTCCCCGAGCCATCGGATCGATTTCGACGCGCACGGCGGTGTTCGGCCCTGGCAGGAGCAGCGGTGCGCCGTTCAGACAGGCCAGCGCAAAGACCTCGTCCGCGTACGACAGCGCCACCCGCCCGGCATCGGTGAGATCGAGCCCGCGGCTGCCGTGCCCGCGGCGATGCGCATCTCGGTCCCGCAGGCAAATCCGACGCTGTCGCTGGCGGCCTCCCTGGGGGTCACGTTTCCGTTTAACGTCCTCGTGGGTATTCCGCTATATCACGCCATGGCGACCAGCCTGTTTGGTAGGATCGGAGGGTAGTCTCATGCAGAGCGCGATTCGGAAACTGCTCACGGTCATCACCGAGGCTGCGCTCGAGAATGTGCTGGTCAAGGACCTTCAGCGTCTGGGCGTGCAGGGGTACACCATCACTGACGCGCGCGGACGAGGCAGCCGCGGTGCGCGCACGGCCGCCTGGAGCGAAAGCAGCAACATCCGCGTCGAGATCGTGTGTGATGCCGCCACTGCCGAGGCCGTCGCCGCACATCTGCGGACGCGGTATTACGAGGACTACGCGATGATCCTGTTCGTGGCCGATGTGGCCGTCTTGCGATCGGAGAAATTCTGATGGACACACCGTCGCCGCTGGTCGGCATCATCATGGGATCGGCATCGGACTGGGACACCATGCGCCATGCGGTGGAGATCCTCGAGGCGCTGCAGGTGCCGCACGAGGTTGAGGTCGTGTCGGCCCACCGTACGCCGGACAAACTGTTCCGGTATGCCGAGCAGGCCGAGGCGCGGGGCCTGGAAGTGATCATCGCCGGCGCCGGGGGAGCGGCCCATCTGCCCGGCATGACCGCGGCCAAGACGGCCCTGCCTGTGCTCGGAGTGCCGGTGCGATCGGCGGCGCTCAACGGGATGGATTCCCTGCTGTCGATCGCGCAGATGCCGGCGGGGATCCCGGTGGGCACCCTGGCGATTGGCCAGGCCGGGGCGGCCAACGCCGCCCTGCTCGCCGCGAGTATTCTCGCCAACAAATATCCGCAGATTAAGGCCGCGTTGCGCGCATACCGCCAGCAGCAGACCGAGCGCGTGCTGGCCGTCGGCGACCCGCGGGATAGGCGCTCGTGAAGGTCGGGATACTTGGAGGGGGGCAACTCGCGCGCATGCTGGCGCAGGCGGGTGGGCCGATGGGGGTGTCCTGCATGTTCCTGAGCCCCGATCCACAGGCCTGCGCTAAGCCGTTCGGCGAACACCTGTGCGTCGCCTACGACGACCCCGACGGCCAGCACCGGCTGGCGGAGTGGGCGGACGTCATCACGTACGAATTCGAGAACGTCCCGGAAGCGGCGGTGGCTGTGCTGGAACGGCGACGCCCTGTGTATCCATCATCGCTCGCGCTGGCGGCGTCACGGGACCGCCTGGTCGAGAAGGACCGCTTCCGGGCGCTGGGTCTGGCGACGGCCGAGTTCCGCGCGGTGGACAGTCTTGCCGACCTGATCGACGGCGCCGCGGAGATTGGCCTCCCGGCGATCCTCAAGACCCGGGTCCAGGGATATGACGGCAAAGGCCAGAGAGTGCTGCGTCACTCGACAGACCTGCAGGCGGCATGGGAGCGGCTCGGCCACGTGCCCTGCATTCTGGAGTCCATGGTGCCGTTCGATCGCGAACTTTCGATCATCGCGGCGCGCTCGCGGACGGGCGACACGGTCCACTATCCGGTGAGTGAAAACTACCATCGGGAAGGCGTGCTCCGCCTGTCGCTGAGCCGGGCGGGCGATGCGATGCAGCCGGAGGCCGAGGCCCTGATCAGCCGCCTGCTGCGCGACCTCGACTACGTGGGCGTCCTGGCGCTGGAGTTGTTTCAGGTCGGTGACCGATTGCTGGCCAATGAGATGGCCCCACGCGTGCATAACAGTGGCCATTGGACGATTGAGGCCGCCCCCACGTCACAATTCGAAAACCACCTGCGCGCCATCTGCGGTCTCCCGCTCGGTCCGACAACACCGATTCAGCAGGCCGCGACCGTCAATTTCATCGGCCGTCTGCCGGCCGAAGCCGCGATCACGGCTGTGGCCGGGGCCATCCCCCACGTTTACGGCAAGGCCGAACGGCCGGGCCGCAAAGTGGGTCACGTCACGCTGCTCGACACCCCGGGCGCACCGGAGCCGTTCGAACGGCGTCTGACCCGCCTGCTCGACGTGACCGGCGTCCCCGACCTGCACTACAGCGTGACGGCAATCCCGTGAAACGTCTGCCCCTTGACGCGCAGCTCGACCACTCGAGCGGCGAGTGATGTCTGCCCTTGAAGGGCCGGGTGGGTCAGTTCGAACTGGGACGTGTCGCCGACGGTCTCACCGGTCAGCACGTTGGCCTTGCCGCCCATCGCCAACGTTTGCCCGGCAAGCGCGGTCGGAGTCTCGAACACCACACTCACCGTCGGCTGCACAATTCGCACGGCCTGCTCTGCGCCGCCATCAAGCACGTACGCCGTCAGCGTTCCCGCCTTGGCGTCGAGCACCATCTCCAGGAAACCAAGGTGGTCCCCCAGTTCGATCAGCACGCCTCCGTGCGGCGCAACATGGCCGTGGGTGTCGGCGACGGCGGGCGAGGGCGACGACGACGCAGGTGGTGCGGGTGGCGTCGGTGGCGTCGGTTCGCTGCTGCAGGCCGCGAGGACAAGCACCGCGATGAGAAGGACAGTTGCGAGCGTGTTGCTGAACTTCGGCACTTCGGAACCTCCTTGGCGCGCTCAAGTTCAGCGCGCCCTGCGTCTCGCTGGCGCGCTACAACCCAGCGCGCCCTACGTACTTCTGGACTCCTGGACCCTGGACCCTGGACCCTTCAGGACAGCGGCGTGAGATTCGACGCAACGTCGGTGCGGTACGCCTTGAACGCAGGTACGAGGCCAGCGAGCGCACCGAGAATGATCATGCCGACAGGCGTCATCCACAGCGACGGGTCAAACCTGAACGCATCGAGCACGACACCGGTCTGCGCGCGCACAATCACCATCGCGGCGGACAGGATGCCGCCATAGACGAGATACCCCAGCAGAACACCCAATGCGGTAATGGTCGTGGACTCGAGCACGATCGCCGAGAACACCGTGCCGCGCCGGGCACCGAGCGCGCGCAGGATGGCGAACTCGCGGCGGCGTTCGTTCATCGTGTTGTAGATGCTCGCGAGAATCGATCCGGCCGCGACCACCACGATGAGATACGCGACCATCGTCAGAATCCGGCTGACCCAGCCGATACGCTCAAACAACTCCGCCATCACGCGGCCGATCGGCCACGCCAACGTCGCCACCTTGCCCTGATTGTTGATGGTGTTGCCGAGCAGAAAGCCGGCCTGCGGATTGCGCAACTTCAACATTACTGCGCTGACTTCGCGGTGTTCTTCCGGCACCGGGGTATCGTCGGTCGGCCGATACACGGCGCCCGTGCCGCGCAGGATGTGGCCGGACATGCGGTAGATGCCTTCGATGGGAATCCACAACACCCGATCCGACGGACCATTGGTCGGTTCCATTACGGCGACCACCGTGTACTCGTCACGATGCCGCTGCTTCTCGTCGAACTGGAGGCCGTGATACGGCATGAACGTCGAGCCCACGCTCAGGCCAAGCTTTTCGGCCACGTAGTACCCGACAATCGCTTCCTTCTTCGTCTCGTCGAAGATCCGTCCACCCGGCTTCAGCACAAACCCTTCACCTTCGCGGTAGGTGAAGTCGGTGAACATCTGGGTCGTCGTGCCGACAATCCGGTAGCCCTGATAGTTGTCGCCGACCGCGTACGGGATCGCGAGCGTCACGCGGGAGTCTTCCGCGACTTCCCTGTACAGCGTCCAAGGAATGTTTCCCGGAGAGGTCTCGAGGTGAAACACCGTGTTCAGGACGAGCTGCAGCTGGCTGCCGCGTGCGCCGAGCACCGCGTCGAACCCGACCTTGCCACCCGTGAACGCGTCGTAGGTCTGCGCGTTGATGGCAAACACGGACATCGTGAGACCGGCGGCCAGGCCGACGGAGACGATGGTCACAAACGACGAAAGCGCGTGCTGCCGCAGACTGCGACGCACGAGGGACATCAGATTCATCGCGGGCCTCCCGCCACGGGCGCCGCGTGCGCGGCCGCCGCGCGGTTCAGGTCGCCGAGATCTTCGCTGCGATCAAACGCCGAAAGAATCGCCGGATCGTGACTCACCAGCAACAGGGCCGCGCCGTTCTCCCTGCAGACCTCTCGAATCAGCGCGAGGGCCTCGCCGGCGTGTCGCTGGTCGAGGTT
>Ga0255188_1000339_pt1 | contig 16165 bp, 15 predicted proteins | sample Miss_Cont_RepB_8_FD_188427 | JGI IMG/M metagenome (GOLD analysis project Ga0255188, IMG submission 188427) | Freshwater microbial communities from Mississippi River, Louisiana, United States - Miss_Cont_RepB_8h | ecosystem: Environmental > Aquatic > Freshwater > River | place: USA: Louisiana... | reverse complement strand
ACCCACGCCTCCCTGGTTGACGGCCCGCACTACGACCAGGGCGCCACCAAGGAGTCCATCACCTACTTCACCGACTTCATGCTGCTTTTCCCCGGTGACGGCAATGTCGGCGTCGCGGAGAAGGGGCTCGACGGGATGAAAACCATGCTCGCGGAAAGCAAGATCCGCATGGCCGATTTCTACTTCTACAAACGCTCCAATTACCGGGCGGCCCGCGTCTTCTACAACGAGGCCATCACCGCCTATCCGGAGTCCGCCGTGGCGACCAAGGCCAAGGCGCGACTCGTCGAGGTCGAAGCCAAAGCTTCCGGCCAACCCGCGCCCGCCACCGCGCCCTCCGCGGAGCCCGCGAAGAAGAAGCGCTTTTTCTTCTTCTGAGCGGCGCGGCCGCCGCCCGCCATGCCCTGGCTGAAGCCCGCGACCGGCCTCCTGCTCGCCCTCGCGCTCACCGCCGCTGGTTGCTCCCGCTATCAGCTGGGCACCGGTTCCCGCCCGACCTTCGCCTCTCTCGGCGTCGAGCCTGTGGTCAACCGTACCGCCCTGCCGCAGGCCGAGGCCCTCGTTTCCGCGCGCTTGCGGGAAGCCTTCATCCGCGATGGACGCGTTCCGACCGTGGCTTCCGGCGCCGCCGCGGTGCTTTCCGTCACGCTATTGGATTTCCGCCGCGAAGTGGCGGCGGTGCGCGAAGGCGACACCGGACTCGCCCGCAAGTTCAACCTCACGCTCTCCGCCAGCGCCACATTGCGCGAGACGGAATCCGGACGGCTGCTCTGGGATCGCCGTACCTTCACGGTGACGCGCGAGGCGTTCACGGACGGTGATCAACTGCAGTCCGAGTACCAGACCCTGCCACTGCTCGCTGAGGCGCTGGCGCAGCGCGTCGCGCTCGCGGCGCTCGACTCGTGGTAAAGGATCCCCCGATGAACTCCCTTCCGCCGATCCTCGCCCCTTCGTTGCTCGCCGGAGACCACGCGAATCTCGCGGCCAGCGCGGCGCGCGTCGCCGAGGCCGGACTCGACTGGCTTCACCTCGATCTGATGGACGGACACTTCGTCCCGAACCTGACGTTCGGACCCGAGACGCTGGCGGCGCTGCGGCGCGCCGGTTGCCGGCTGTTCTTCGACACCCACCTGATGCTCGCCGAGCCGCACCGGTACATCGAGGCCTTCGCCAAAGCCGGCGCCGACCTGATCAGCGTGCACATCGAGCCCGACTACGACCACGGGACCACCCTCGCCCGCATCCGCCAACTGGGATGCAAGAACGGGATCGTCCTCAATCCCGGCACCCCCGCGGAAGCGATTCTCCCCGTCCTTGATCGGGTGGATCTCGTGCTCGTCATGACGGTTCAGCCCGGCTTCGGCGGCCAGCCCTTTCGTCGGGACATGCTGCCCAAGCTGCGAACCATCGACGGCTGGCGTCGCGAACGCGGCCTTTCGTTCCGTCTGGAAGTCGACGGCGGCATCGATCTCTCGACAGGCCGGGAATGCCGGGCGGCTGGCGCCGACACGTTCGTCGCCGGTACTTCGTTCTACAAGGCCGACGACCCGCGGACCTTCGCGGCGGAGTTCGCCGGGATTTAAAGGAGGGCGTCGCCGATCAGGAACCGTCGCCCCGCGCGATCGCCTCGGCGCGACGGTAGTTCCCGCGGAATGCGTCACCGAGTTCACGGGCCAGCTTGGCCTCGTCGACACGGTTGCGAGCATTCATCCGATCCCGGATCACGCCCGTGGTACGCTCGTAGGAAACCACAGAAAGGTCCTGCAACGCCTCGAGCGCCCGCGCTTTTCTGCCCTCGTCAGCGGCTTGGATGGCAGTCCAAGCCGACCGCAGTTCGGCGTGCGTATCCTGGCACATCACCCGGATGATCAGCGCCATCTCGCGGAAAATCCTCCCGGTCCACTCCTGGCGATACACGAGCGGCGTCTCTTGGTCGTAGGGAGCGTCGTCCGGATCTGAACGCAGTGCCCGTCGTGAATCATCGCGGTAGAAATCCCTTCGCACCGGCAGACGTCGGAGCGCAAACCGCTCCGGCCCGCCGGGCGTGCCGGGACGGAGATTCCACAGCAACTGCCCCTCGGGCGATAGCACGTACTCAAGGAACGCCTCCGCCGCGGCCCGGTTCCGCGTTCCGCGAAGCAACGCGATGGGATCCACCGAAGCAACGGAGCCTCCCGCCGGAGAAACGTAACCGACTCGCTCGGTGCGGTCGCGGCGGCGAACCGCCTCCTGCTGCTGCCGCCCGTAGAAATCGATGCAAAGACCGGCCGCGCAATTGCCCGCCGCGACGTCGATCGGGGGCTTCTGCGATGAATCCGTGAAATACCGCGAGTTGGCACCGATCCGCTGCAGGAGACTCATTCCGGCCAGCCAGCCCTCCCGCACGGCGCGCTGCTCGCGCGCCGCCGGCGCTTCGCGCGGATCGGTTCGCGCGAGCTCCTCCAAGCGAAGTTGCATCTGCTGCTGGATGATGTTCTCGAACGCCTTTGCCACCGAACCGCTTTTCGTGGGGTCAGCCAGCGCCACCTCCCCGACCAGACGCGGGTCCGCGAGATCCGCCCATTGCGCCGGCTCGCGCGAGATACCGAGCCGGCGGAGCGAGTCCCGGTTGAAGATGATGCCGTACGAGCTCAACACGGCGCCCACCCAGCGGCCGCCGGCGTCGCGATAGGTCTCGCCCGCGTAGCGTTCCGGCATCACCGCCGGTGTGAACCATTCGGGGCGGGATCGCGTCAGTGAAGTTTCGACGAGCCACCCCGCCTGGGCGGCACGTTCGAAGTCGTAGGTTCCACCCCCGAAAAACACATCAATCCCGCAGCCGACCTCGGAGGCCAGGAAAGCGGCGCGCGCCTCGCGGGCGCCCGCCGGCGCATCGGGCCGCAGTCGTCCGTTCTGGAACCCGGAGGCGATCTCCGCGCTCCACGACCGGCCCCTCCGCTTGACCCATTCCAGCTCGAAGGCGGCCGAGAACTCTCCCTCGAGGAAACGCGCGATCTCGCTCGTTCCGCCCACGATCCGCCAATCGATCGAGACGGTCCGGCCCGTGCGACGCTGGTACCATTCAGCGAACCCGAGGGCGTACTCGTGCCGGATCGCCTCGTTGTGGGGCGTGATGACCACAACGGTATCGTCGGTGCGTCGCGCGGCATCTGCCTTCGGACGCAACGCGAACGGCAGCGCCACCAGCGCCACCAGCGTGAAGATGATCAACGCGCGTTTCATTCCGGTCGGGGCGCCCGCGCCCGATCAATCGGCAAGGATGACAACATCCTCCGGCTCCGCCCGCGCGTAGACCTCACCCTGCCCGGATTTCTCCAGGAACCGCGGATTGAGCTCGATCACCTTGAGCGTGCGGTCGCCCGCCTGGAGCGCGTACTGCGCCAGTTCCCCGAGGTAAACCGCTTCGCCGATCCGGCCTCGGACCCAGTTGCCCTCCGGTTGCCGGTCGCTCAGGGACCAACACTCGGGACGAATACACAGCGTGACCCTTGCCCCGGCGACAAGGCGCGCCGACGGGTCGCCGGGGACTCCATCCATCCGACCCAGTGGTGTATCGACCGTCCAGCGGCCTCCCTGCCCTCCGACCACCGTGCCGGGAATGAAATCGGTCTCGCCGATGAAGTCCGCGACGACGCGGTCCACGGGCCGGCGGTAGACCTCCCGCGGCGAGCCGACCTGCAGGATGCGTCCCCCGTCAAGGATGGCCATGCGGTCGGCGACCGACAGCGCCTCCTTCTGGTCATGCGTAACGTAGACCGTGGTGAGCTTGAACTCCTTGCAGACCCTCCGGATCTCCGCGCGCATCTCGAGCCGGAGCTTCGCATCGAGGTTGGAAAGCGGTTCGTCCAGCAGAAGGCAGCGCGGCCGTATCACCAGCGCGCGCGCCAGGGCGACCCGCTGCTGCTGTCCGCCCGAAAGTTGGTTCGGCTTGCGCTCGCCGAAAGCGCCCATGCGGACGGATTCGAGAGCCTCCGTGACCCGCCGCTTCAGCTCGGGGGCGGGCACCTTGCGTTCCTCCAGGCCGAACGCGACGTTCTCCGCCACAGTCATGTGGGGCCAAAGCGCGTAGCTCTGGAACATCATGCCGGTATTGCGACGGTGCGGTTCCAGGCGGGTCACGTCCTCCTCGCCAAACAGCACCGTGCCCTCCTCGGGAATATAGAAACCGGCAAGGCTCCGCAGCAGCGTGGTCTTCCCGCAACCACTCGGCCCCAGCAGGAAGAAAAGCTCGCCGGCGCCGATCGTGAGATCGAGACGCTGCAACGCGGTGACGGAACCGAAGCGCTTCGTGAGCTGCCGGATGCTGATCGAGATCATGCGGGCGGGCCTTATCCAGCGCGTCGGCCCGCCCGGCGCAAGCGGCGAACCGCGGCACTTGCCGAAAACGACAACCTCGCTCTCTTCCGCACGTGTCCCAGTCCTGCGAGATTCCCGGCCTGACCGCCCGCCTCGACCGTTTGTGCTACCACCATGGTGGCGCGAGCCTCCCGGCGGACCGACCCCACGCGTTCGTTTATTACATCACCATCCGCAACGCCTCCGCGAGCACGGTCACCCTGCTCGGGCGGAAATGGGTGGTGGAACAGGTCGACGGCGAGCGCTTGGTCATCGAGGGCGACAAGATCGTCGGCGAAACCCCGCGGCTGACGCCGGGCGAGGAGTTCTCCTACAACAGTTTCCACGTCACCGGGGTCGATGCCACCGTCCACGGTAGTTTCCACGGAATCGACGAGGCCGGACGCAAGGTCCACGTGAAGCTGCCGGCCTTCGAGATGGCGATCCCGCGCGAAGGCCGGGACGCGGCCGTCAGCCCGTGCGACTTGTGATCTGCCGGAGCGCCTCGTAGCAAGCGATACCCGCGGCGGTGCTCAGGTTGAGTGAGCGGAGCGCGGGGTCGATCTGGGGAATACGGACACGATGGGCGGCGAGCTCGTCGTGCAGCCAGCCGGGGGCTCCGGAGCTCTCGTTTCCGAAGACCAGACCGTCACCGTCGGCGAACTCTACATCCCAGATACCGCGCTCCGCCCGGGTGGTGAGCAACCAGAGACGCGAGGGAGCCGCGGGGCTGGCCCGGAACGCGGGCCAATCGGCGTGCTCGTGGACGTCGAGTGACTTCCAGTAGTCCATTCCGGCCCGGCGCAGGTTGCGATCGTTGATGACGTAGCCGAGCGGATGGATGAGGTGGAGCCGGGAGCGCGTGATGGCGCACATCCGGCCGATATTACCCGTGTTGGGCGCGATCTCCGGCTGAAACAGGACGATATGCAGCATGGTCCCGACTCAACCCCGGCGCCGTTTCATCGCCTGATCTACCTCGCGCAGCTGCACGCGTTTCTTCAAGTCCTCGCGCCGGTCGAAGCTCTTCTTGCCCGTGCAGAGAGCGACCTCGACCTTCACCAGCGCCTCCTTGAAATACATGCGGAGCGGCACGACCGCGCGCCCCCCGCCGGTTTCAAGCGCCACGCGGATCTTCTCGATCTGCCGGCGGTGGAGCAGGAGCTTGCGGATCCGCTTCGCGTCGTGGTTGTGGATATTACCGAAGGCGTACTGCTCGATGTGGGCGTTATGCAGCCAGAGCTCGCCCTTCTCCACGCGCGCGAAGGCGTCGCTGATCTGGGCCTTGCCGGCTCGGATCGCCTTGACCTCGGTCCCCCGCAGCTGGACGCCCGCTTCAAAGCGCTCGTCAACGGAGTAATCCCGCAGCGCCTTGGCGTTGCGGATCTCCGTGAAGCGCCTGGCGTCGGGACGGGCGGCGGACATGGCGGGACCTCGATTAGCAGGAATCAAAAAGGCGGCGCCGGCAATCGCCGCGCCGCCTCGGAGAAACCGAATCCGGGCTGATCAGGAAGCCAGTTCGTGGCTGATCTTGCCCTCGATGACCTCGCGCAGCGCGACATCCTCGGGGGCGAGCTTCTCGAGCGACTCGACGAGCGGGCGGTTGCCCCGCTTGAGCTGCTTCACGCGGCGGGAGACCACGTTGATCAGGACATTGGGGTCCTGGATTTGTTTCTGGGCTTCCTTGATGTACTCGTCGCGCATGGCCGGGCGGGATGATGGTTAAACGCTGAACTAGAGACCGAATGGAATCCCGACCCCACCGTCAACTGCGAATCCCGCGGCAGCCTAATCCTCCGGCAGCCGCTGGTCCTTGGTCTCGGGCAGGAAGCGGAGCACCACCAGCCCGAGCAGGAAGAACAAACCGAGCGCCGAAACCGCCACCGGCAGCGCGAACGTCGACTTCATCCACGCCGAAAGCCAGATCAGCACCGGCGCGGCGAGCACCCGGCCAGTGTTGAAGCAGAAACCGGCACCGGTGGCGCGCAGATGGGTTGGAAATAGCTCCGGGAAATACACCGCGTAGCCTGCGTGGATACCCTGCGCGAAAAACCCGAAGACCGGCAGCAGCGCCAGCAGCAGCGCGTAGCTGCCGAAATATCCCGGCACCCAGCAGACCACCAAGGTCATCACGCAGGCCGCGACGTGCATCACCGCAAAGGTCCGACGTCGACCCCACCGCACGCTGAGCGGCCCGAACATCAGCATCCCCAGCCCCGCGCCGGCCGTCTGGACAAACCCGAAGGCGATCTTGGCGCGGGCCGCCGCCTCGCCAGCCGGCACCCCTAGCCGCCGAAGGAGATCGTCGGCGATATTTTGCCCGGCGACCACCACGCCCCAGAAGGTCGCCAGGCCCACCATCGCCAGCAGGGCGCCCCCTAGGGCCCGTCCCCGCCAGCGCGCGTCGCCCAACAGCTCGCGAAAACTCCCCAGTTGGTCCGCACGCGTTTCCTTCGCCCGCTTCCACGACTCCGGCTCCTTCACGCTCATCCGAACCCACAAGACCAACAGCGCGGGAATGACTCCGACCAGATAGGCCAGACGCCATTCCGCACCGACCCAGAGGCCGGTGCCAGCCGCGAGCCAGAGACCGGCGACGCTCGAAGCGTGGAAAATCACCCCGGCCCGCTCCCTGGCGTGGGCAGGAAAGACCTCGGCGACCAGCGCCGCGCCGACCGCCCACTCCCCTCCGACCCCCATCGCCACCAGGAAGCGCAGCGCGCCGACATGCCAGAGCTCGGTCGCGAAAGCGGTCAGGCCCGAGAAAACACTGTAGAAGAGGATCGTGATAGACATCACGGGGACCCTTCCCCAGCGGTCGGCGAGGCTGCTGAAAAGCCAGCCGCCCAAGGTGCCGCCAATCAGGAAAATCCCGAGGAACCGCTCGCCCCAGGAGGCGGTGGCCGCGGCCAGCTCAGCCGGCGTGATCGCGGGGTCGTTCGCCCGCAGGAGGTCCGGCAGCATCTCCCCGCGGGTGATGTTGTACAACTGGCCCTCGAACGCGTCGAAGATCCAGCCGAGGCAGGCGATGAAGAGCACCAGCCACTGGTAACGCGTGACTCCCTCGTGCCAGCGCACGGGACCTTGCGCCGGAGCGTTCATCCAAGGTCCTCCGCAAGATCCGGCACCGGCAACGGCCGTCCCTGCCGGATGGATTCCTCCGCCAGCAGGCAAAGACCCGCGGACCATACGCCGTCCTCGCCGGTAGCCGCCGGCGGGGCCTCGCCCCGCACCATGCGCACGCAGCGATCAATCTGTTCGCGCAGCTCGAAGACCTCACCGCTGTGACGGGTGAGCGCGAGGTTTTCCAGCGTCTGCCCGTCGAACACCTTCAGAAAAAAGGTCGGTTCCAGCGTGCGGTCGAGCGCGCCGCTCCAGCCCGCCCAGAGCGCGCCTCGCGTGCCGGAAACCTTCACCGTCTGATGATGCTCGAACGCGGCGAGCGTCTGGGAAACGACCGCGTAGGATCCGTTCGCGTAGCGGAAGACCGCGCTGAAGTTGTCGTAGAGCCCCGGCCGAGACGCGTCGCGCGAATTCCCGAAGGCATGCAGCTCCACCGGCCGCCCCGCGCGCTCAAGATACCAGCGCGCGAGATCGAAGAAGTGTATGGGCTCCTCCAAAACCCAGCTGCCAACCCGCGCCGGATCATAGCGCCAGCCGGCGGCACCCTGCCGATAGGGCTTACGGGAAAGTTCGACCAACACGTATTGCGGTTCCCCGATCACCCCGCGGTCGATGATGCGGCGGATCTCCCCCCACTGGGAGGAAAGCCGGAGTTCGTGGCCGACCGCCAGCCGTCGCCCGTGCCAACGGGCCGCCCGCACGATCGCCTGGCAATCCGTGATGGTGAGCGCCATCGGCTTCTCCAGCAGCACATCGCAGCCGGCCGCCAGCGCGTCGGTCGCCACCGCAAGGTGCGTGTGGCTCGGCGTGACCACGTCGACGATGTCCAGTCCGCCGCCCGCCAGCATCGCACGGTGGTCGGTGAATATCGCCGTGCCCGGATGAAGACGCGCCGCCTCGGAGCGGGAGGCCTCGGACGGGACCGTGATCGCGGCGAGGCGGGCAGCGGGATTACCGGCGATCGACTGCGCATGGAACCGGCCCCAGGCGCCGAAGCCGACGAGGCCGAATCTGACGGGTGACTTGCTCATGGGATAGGCTCAGCGGCGAGGCGCGGACGTAAGCGGGGTGACTGGATCCGCGACCAGCCGGCCCTGCAGCTCATTCAACCGGCACGTGGGCAGACGCGGCAGAACGTGACGGGCGAAAAGCTCGCACTCCTCGGCGTGGGGATAACCGCTGAGCACAAAGGAGCGGAAACCCATGTCGAGGTAACGGATGAGCTTGGCCACAACCTGGTCGGGGTCGCCCACGATCGCGCTGCCGCAGCCGCTTCGCGCCAAACCGATTCCCGACCAGATGTGCGGCTCGATGTACAAATCAGGCCCGGCCTTCTCCCGAAGCGCGTCCTGACGGAGAACCCCGGCGCTCCGCGCGTCCATCGAGCGGGCCCGGATGGCGGCTCCCTTCTCGCGGTCGAGCCGCGAGATGAGCCGCTCGGCCGCCGCCCGCGCGGCGGTCTCGGTCTCTCGCACGATCACGTGGATGCGTAGGCCGAAGTCGATGGTCCGGCCGTGGCGGGCCGCCAGACCGGCGACATGGTGCATGGTCGCCGACAGGCTGGCCTCGGTCTCGGGCCACATGAGAAAGACGTCGCAATGACGCGCGCAGAGTTCCTGCGCGGCCGGCGAGATGCCGCCGAAGTAGAGCAGCGGCCCTCCGTTCTGCTGGTAGGTCTTGGCCGGCTCGCAGTTGGGCAGGTTGAACTGGTAGAACCGTCCGCGCCATTCGAGGGGCCCCTCCGTCGACCAGAGCGCCTGCAGGATGCGGATGATCTCGCTGCTCCGCTCGTAGCGAGCCTCGTTCGACTCCTTGAGGCCCGGAAGATCGGAAGAGATGATGTTCAACGTCAGCCGCCCCTTGGCGATGTGGTCCACGGTGGCGATCGCGCGAGCCAGCATCGGCGGCCAGACCTCGCCCATGCGGAGGGCGACCAGCTGATTGATCTGGCGGTTACGCCCCGCCATCGCCGAGGCAAACGCGAGCGCGTCCTGACCAGCGATCCAACCCGAGGGCAAAAGGATGTTCTGATAGCCGAGCTCATCCGCCCGCCGGACAATCGACCCGCAGTGCTCGAAGCTGCTGCGAAGCGCTCCGTCGGGCACCCCGAGAAACTCGTAGTCGTCGGCGCAAAGCGCCGCGAACCAAGCCACCTCCGCGCGCCGGCCGGGCGTGCGGATCGCCGGGGGCGTCGGCGCGGATGAGTTCACGACGCCGAACACCTCACGGCACGCGCCGTCCCTGCGCCGCGCTCCACAGCTCGTACCAATGCTGGCGCTCCAACCGGATGGCGGCGCTCGCCGCGGCCTCCGTGATCCGCTCCGGCTTGTTGGTGCCGATCACGATCTGGGGGCGGCACGGCAGCGCGGCGACCCACGCGTGCGCCAGCTGTTCGGCGGTCACCCCGTACTCGGCGCCGATCCGCCGCAGGGCCTCCCGCGTCCGCACCGCCTCGGGCTGATCCCCCGTCGCGAGCCGCCCACCGCCCAATGGCGACCAGGCCATCGGATGCACGCCCGCCGCCTGGCACTGGTCGAGCGTTCCGTCCCAGATCGCATCCATGTGCAGCAGGCTGATCTCGATCTGGTTCGTAACGGGGGCCCGACCCAGAAACCGGCCCAGCAACGAGTATTGGTGTACGTTGTAATTGGACACGCCGACGTGACGCACCTTGCCCGAGGCAATCACCCGCTGCAGGCCACGCGCGGTTTCCTCCGCGCTGGTCAGCCAGTCGGGACGATGGATGAGAAGGACGTCGATCCGGTCGGTGCGGAGCTCGCGGAGGGAACGCTCCACGCACCGCTCGATGGCGGCGGCGGTCGCGTCGTAGTGCGCGATGCGCACACCGGGGCGGTTGTCACAGACGGCGTTGATACCGCATTTCGTGATGATCTCCATGCGGTCGCGCAGCCCGGGCTCCTCGGCCAGCGCGCGGCCGAAGAGACCCTCGCACGTGTAGAGGCCGTAGATGTCGGCGTGATCGAACGTGGTGATGCCGGCGGCGAGACAGGCGTCGATCTTGCTCCGGACGCGCGCGGGCGAAGTGCCCTCGGGATCGGCGGCGAGACGCCAGAGTCCGAAAGCGAGGGAGGATACCTCGGGACCGTCAGGGGACAGAAGGAAACGGGGGACCATGATGGACGGGGAGGCGTCCGGTTCGGACGCGCGGAGAGCGTGGTTGTGATCCGCGCGGTCCCACAAGGCGTTTCTTCCGCCCCGCGTTTGACGTCCACGCCCGGTCGCTGTCGCCTCGTCACGTTTCCGACGTCTTATCCGTGCGCCCATGAATACCCCCTCCCTGTTGCCGCAGCTCGCCGCGGCCTTCCTCTTCTTGGCGACAGCCCCGCTGGCGGACATCCGCGCCGCGGAACGCCTGAACGTTCTGATCATCACGACGGATGACATGAGCTGCGACTCCGTCGGCGTGTACGGCTCCCGGCTCAAGGACACGACGCCGAACATGGACCGGCTCGCCGCCACCAGCCTCCGCTTCAACCACGCCTTCGTGCAGGTGGGGAACTGCATGCCCTCGCGCAATGTGATGTTTTCCGGCCGCTATCCCCACAACAACGGCGTCGAGGGGTTCTACCAGGTTCGCAACACCTACCCGGTCATGGCCGACCTCATGAAGGCGGCCGGTTACTATACGGGCATCCGCCATAAGGTCACACATTCGACACCCTGGTCGCCGTATCCGGCCTGGGACGTCGTGCTCGACACGCAGCCCGACGGCGCACAGCTCGATCAGAAGAAGCCCGCCTCGTACCACATCTCCACCCAGCGCGGCATCGCCGAGGCGAAGAAGGCCGGAAAGCCGTTCTGCCTCAACCTCAACATCTCCGATCCCCACAAGCCGTTCTACGGCGAGAACGGCCGGATGGACGAAAATCGACCCAGCCGAGTCTTTTCCCCCGAGGAGGTGCCGGTGCCGGGGTTCCTTTTCGACGATCCCGCCGTGCGCCGGGAGCTCGCGCTGTATTACTCCTCCGTCCGGCGCGCCGACGACAGCCTCGGCGAGATTCTCCGCGCTCTGCGTGAGTCCGGCGAGGAGGAGCGCACCGCGATCATCTTTTTGTCCGACCACGGGATGCCGCTGCCGTTCGCGAAGACCCAGCTCTATTTCCACAGCACGCGCACCCCGTGGATGGTGCGCTGGCCCGGCGTGACCCGCGCCGGAGCCGTGGACGACCGACACCTGATCTCGGCCGTCGACCTGCTACCCACGCTGCTGGACATCGTGGGACTGCCGCATCCTCCCGGCATGGACGGCCGTTCCTTCGCGCCGATCCTCCGCGGCGGGAACCAGGGCGGACGCGACCACATCGTGGCGGAGTACAACGAGAACTCAGGCGGCCACCGCCATCCGATGCGCGCCATCATCACCCGCGACCACGGCTATCTATTCAACCCGTGGTCGAACGGCACCCGCGCGATGGCCACGGCAACCAAGGGCACCGCAACCTACCGCCGCATGGTCGCGCTCGCCCCGGACGACCCGGCGCTCAACGCCCGCCTACGCCTCTTCGAGCACCGGGTACCCGAGGAACTCTACGACTACGCGAGAGATCCCGACGCGCTCCGCAACCTGATCGATGATCCGGTTCACCGCGCAAAACGGGACGAACTGACCACGAGACTCGAGGAGTGGATGGTGCGCACCAAGGATCCGATGCTGCCAGTTTTCCGCGCCCGCACCGACCCCGCCGCGCGGGAGGCATTCATGCGCGAACAGGAGGCGGAAGCCGCCGGACGCGGCGGCGCGAAGCGCCCGGGCAAGACCGGCAAGCGCAAGGCGGGCGGCGGACAGGAACCCTGAAGCGCTGCGCTCGACCATTGCCTTGCGCGAATGCCTTCCGCCACCAAGCTTCCGCTCTCCACCCCATGAAAAACCTGTTATTCCCCGCCTCGTTCGCGCTCATCGCCCTCGCCTCCCCGGCCACCGCCGCCGAAACCGGTTTCGCATCCCTCTTCAACGGCCGCGACCTTTCCGGCTGGAAGGTGCCCGCCGGCGACAACGGTCACTGGAAGGTCATTAACGGGGTCATCGACTACGACGCCCGCAGCGAGGCCCCGGGCGACAAGAACCTGTGGAGCGCGAAGGAGTACAAGGACTTCGTGCTTCGCATGGACTGGCGCATCAAGGAAACGACCGGGCTCTACCCGGTTCCCACCGTCCTACCCGACGGCAGCCACAAGAAGGGACCCGACGGCAAGGACATCATCACCCCCACGCCCAACGCCGACTCCGGCGTTTACGTGCGCGGCACCAGCAAAGCCCAGATCAATATCTGGTGCTGGCCGATCGGCTCCGGCGAGGTCTACGGCTACCGCATGGACCAAAAGATGCCGGCGGCGGTGCGCGCGGGAGTAACCCCGAAGGTGCGGGCCGACAAACCCGTGGGGGAATGGAACAGCTTTGAGATCACGATGAAGGGAGACCGTCTCACCGTCGTGCTCAACGGAAAGACCGTGATCGACAACGCGCAGCTGCCGGGCGTTCCGGAAAAGGGCGCCCTCGCCCTCCAACACCATGGCGGCTTCAAGGACGGGAAGTACAATCCCGCCTCGAGTCTCGTTCAGTTCCGCAACATCTCGATTCGCGAGCTGTAATCGCAACGACCGGCGGCGGTCCCGCGCCTTCGCCCGGAACCGCCGTCCGCGACTACTTCAGGATTTTGAACATACTGGCGTAGTCGTCGGTCCAGAGGGGAATATCCGTCCGCGGAGGCACCGGCGGACTGGCGGCGGCGCGCAGCGCCTCCCGCGACATGAACTCCTTGTTCTTGCTCAGAACCATGAATGACGCCGCGTAGAACCACCAACCGCCGTCCTCGTACTCCCCCGCGCCATCATCACTGTCGATGTGAAGGACCTCGTAGCCGAGCAGGCGGGCGGCGTTCTCGACGACGGGCCGCAGGTCGAGGTAGCGGTTGGAGATGTTGATGATCATCGCGCCGTCCGGCTTCAGGTGGCGCTGGTAGATTTCAAAGGCCTCGCGGGTCAGCAGGTGCACCGGCACCGCGTCACTGCTGAAGGCGTCCATGATCAGGAAGTCAAAATTCTGCGGCTCCTCGTGCTCCATCACCAACCGGGCATCACCGAGCGCCAGTTCCACCTTCGCCTCGCTGAGCTCGAGGTACGTGAACGGCCGGCGCGCGATGTCCACCACCTGCGGGTTGATCTCGTAAATCCGCATGACGTCGCCGGGCTTGCCGTAGGCCGTGACGGTGCCCACGCCCAGACCGAGCAGACCGATCCGCTGATTCTGCTGCCGCGGGAAATTGCGGAGCGCGAGTCCGAGGCCGCTGCGCGGAGGAAAATAGGACGTGGGCTGCGCGGCGCGCTCCGGGGCGGTAAACTGCAGACCGTGGGTGATACGGCCATGCTGCAGCACGTAATGATGCGAAAGAGGGTTACCCTTCTCGTATTCGAAGACCGAGAGCACACCGTAGAAATTACGGCCGCTCACCACGGCGCCCCGCGTGGAGTTGCGGATCTGCAGCCCCAGCGAGAACGCCAAGGCCAGCGTGCCCACCGAAAGCAGCGCGATGGTCGCCCGGTGACCGGGAAAAGCGCGGCCGCGGCGCATCCACCAGAGGATCCCGGCGGCCGCGGCGGCCGTCAGCCAAACCACCCAACCGCGACGCGCGATGGCGTCCCACTCAAAGGAAGCCGCGGCGCCCAGCCACCCCTCCGCCCTCAGCCAGGGTCCGCTTCCCGCCGCCGCCTGCTGCAGCCCCCACACGCCCGCCAGCGCCAGGATCACCGCCAGCAGCCGCCAGGATCCCTCCGTCATCGCGTCGCGTCCGCGCCGGACAACGACGATCAGCAGCACGGCCGTCAGCAGGAAGCCGAGGTGCGTCTCGTGGAAGTTATCGAAAATGGCCGGCGCCACGAGCGCGACGAACAGGCCGCCGATCGCGCCGCCCGCGGAGATCATCAGGTAGAACGACGTGAGGTGCCGCGGATGCGGCCGCAAACGATACAACTCGCCATGGCAGACCATGCAGCCCGTGAACAGCAGCACCGAGTAGATCGCGATCTGCCGCAGGATATCCATGTCGGCCCCCTCATGCAGCGCCACGCACGCCGCCGCGAGCGCGCCAGCCAGCGCTATTGTGTAATAAAACGTTGAATACCACCGCGGGGAGTCGAAGGCGATGATGAACGTCAGCAGATAGATCGCCAGCGGCAGCACCCAAAGGAACGGGATGACGGCCACATCCTGGCACATCTTATTGGTCACGGCGAGGAGGAGCACCGATGCGCTAGCCGGCAGCGCGATCCAGAGCAGCCGGTCCGACCACCCGGGAGTCAGGGCCGGGGAATCTTCCGCGCCCGGCGCCGACTCGGCGGGCCGTTCCGCGCCCGATAGACGCCAGACGCGGCGGGCGCACCAGACGCAAGCCGCGGCATAGGCGACCAACCCCCACGACCAGAACCGCGCCTGCTCCTGCCGCGTGAAGAAGGTCTCGAACAACAGCGGGTAGCTGACGAGGGCCAGCAGCGAGCCGACATTGGACAAGGCGTACAGCCGGTAGGGCGAGACGCCGGGCGAACTGCGCCGGAACCACTCCTGCATCAGGGGTCCGGTTGCCGCGAGGACGAGGTAAGGTAAACCGAGGGTCGCGGTGAGGAGCGCGAGAATACGCCACGCGGGATCACCACCCGCCACCGGCTTCCACGAGTCGGCCGGGATGATGGGCAGCGTCACGAGGGCGGCCGCGAGCAAGGTCAGGTGCACCACCACCTGCGAACGGGGCGCCAGCCGCCGGCTGACCGTGTGCGCGTAGGCGTAGCCGCCGAGGAGCAACACCTGAAAAAAGAGCATGCACGTGGTCCAGACTCCGGGACTTCCCCCGAACCAGGGCAGGATATATTTGCCGATGAGCGGCTGGACCTGAAAAAGCAGGAAAGCTCCGGTGAAGATGGCGAGGGCGAAGGCGGGCATGGAGGCGGGGGTGCGCCGGGGCGCGGGACGCGGATTCGGCGGAAAACCCGCCGTCATGGCAAATGTTTCGTCCGCTCACCACGCCGCCGGGCTTCCGCGCGCGGGATTGCCAAGCTCGCGCGGCCGCCGCACAAAACTCCCGATGTCGACCCCTATTCTTCACCGCCCCTCCCGTCGCGATTTTCTTCGCGCCACCGGCACGGCCGCGCTCGCCGCCCCGTTCATCGCGCGCGACCTGCAGGCCGCCGCCCCGAGCCGCGTACTGCGCCACGCCAGCTTCGGCGCCAGCGGCATGGCCGCCGCCGACATCCAGAGCCTGACCAGCAATCCGTTCGTGAAGCTCGTAGCGGTTGCCGACGCGGACCTCGCCCGCACCCGCCAGATCCGCGAGGCGCATCCGGACGTGCGCGTCTACCAGGATTGGCGCCAGTTGCTGGACAAGGAGCAGGGCAACATCGACTCGGTTAACATCTCGACGCCCGACCACCTGCACGGACCGATGGCTCTCGCCGCGATGCAGCTCGGCAAACATTGCTACTGCCAGAAGCCCCTCGCGCACAATCTCCACGAGACGCGCGTGCTCACGGAACTAGCCCGCGAGAAACGGCTCGTGACGCAGATGGGCATCCAGATCCACTCGTACAAGGTCTACCGCCAGGCTGCCGCCATCGTGCAGAGCGGGGTCATCGGCAAGGTGAAGGAGGTCCACACTTGGAGCAGCAAGAAGTGGGGCGACGCCGGTCCGCCGCCCGATCG
>Ga0255188_1000335_pt1 | contig 16311 bp, 13 predicted proteins | sample Miss_Cont_RepB_8_FD_188427 | JGI IMG/M metagenome (GOLD analysis project Ga0255188, IMG submission 188427) | Freshwater microbial communities from Mississippi River, Louisiana, United States - Miss_Cont_RepB_8h | ecosystem: Environmental > Aquatic > Freshwater > River | place: USA: Louisiana... | reverse complement strand
GTCAATCCAGCCCGGCAGGTTGTTGCAGCCATCGCCTCCAGTCGGCCACCGTGTCCACATCTGACAACTCCCGCAGCAGTGCCGCACGCAGGCCGCTCTGACCAGCACGGCGGAGGGTTTCGGCCAGCACCGCGTCCGTGCTCCAAGGCATCGCAGTGAAGAGGTGCGGCTGCGGCGCGCCGAGACCGACAAGCCAGTAGCCGCCATCCACCGCTGGTCCCAGCACCAGATCATGATTGGCGAGCGCTTGCCATGCGGTCTCCACATCCGCAGGCATCAACTCCGGACAATCCGACCCGATGATGACCACGCGCTCAGCCCCCGATTGAAAGTGGCGCAAGAACACCTCCTGCAGGCGCGCTCCCAAATCCCCGCCCGCCTGCGGCTGACAGCCCCAGCCTTCCCGCAGCCATGGAGCAACCTCCGCGTGCGCGTCAGCCGGCGCGAAGCACAGCTCCACGTTGGCCAGGGGGGCAAGGTTCGACAACAACGTCGCCACGAGTTGCTGATACGCTGCGCACGCCGCCGCCGGCCCGATGCCCTCCGCCAGCCGGGTCTTCACCGAGCCAACTCGCGGGGCCTTGAGCAGGACCACCAACTGGTTCCGCCCCGGGTTCACTCGACCGCTGAGAGCTCGGTCTCCGTGGCATGCCCGCCCTCGTCCTTGGGCTCCGGCAACAAGAGCGCCACCGCGACGCCGGGAATGAACAGGCACGCGGCAAACAACAGCGTGGGCTTGAAATCACCGCCACTGGCAAGCGAACCGGAAAACACCACTCCAGTCGCGGAGGCGATGCGCCCGATGTTGTAGCAAAAGCCTGCGCCCGTGGTCCGCAACAGCGTGGGGAACAACGGCGGCAGATACATCGTGAACAAGCCAAACACCCCGGAGAAAAAGCCCACCGCCGGAAACCAGCCCCAGACCAGCGACTCCCAACTGCGGGACTGGATGAAGGTCAGCCCCATGGCCAGGAAGAAGCCGGTGTAACAAAGCGCGATGGACTTCCGATAACCAAGGTTCTTGGCCAGGAACGCGGCAAAGAAATTGCCCGCGATGCTGGCCGAGATGACCACGAAGAACGCGAGGCTGACGATTTTCTGTTTGTAGGATGCCACCCACTTTGCCCCGTCCAGCGACGCGCTTCCCGCCCCGCCCGCCGCGACGAGCTTGGAGAACTCAGCCTTCGCCGAGGCGTCCAAATCCGGCAGGTTGCGCAGGTGCTGGGCGTGCCAGAACTGGAACGCCCACCACGCGGTCAAGCCGCACGCGCAGACCACGATGGTGAGCAGGGTGATGCGCCGGACCTCGCCACGGAAGAGATCCAGAATGCCCGGCTGGCGATCCAGCGACTGCGACTTGGCCGCGTGCCACTCCTCCGGTTCCGGCACGTGCCGGCGAATCCAGAACACCATCAGCGCGGGCAGCACGCCGACGAGGAACACCCACTTGGGATGGTAGTTGGGATGCAGCGCCGCCAGATACGTCGTCAGGCAGGCCAGCAGCACGCCGAGGTTCACGCCGGTTTGCAGGACGGCAGCAACCCACGGCCGCCACTTCTTCGGCCAGGTTTCCGACAACAACGAGGAGCCGACCGCCCATTCACCGCCAATGCCCAGCGCGGCGAGGAAACGGAAGAGCATCAACTGCCACCAGGTTTGCGCGAAGAACGACAGCCCGGTGAACGCTGCGTAAGTAAGGATGGTCAACGCCAGCGAGCGGCTGCGCCCGATGAGATCCCCCAGCCGGCCAAAGAACGCCCCGCCCAAGGCCCAGCCCACCAGGAAGGAGGCTTGAATCCAGCCGCTCCGCTCCTTCACCAGATCGTGGGCGACATTCGCCGGATCAGGAATCAGCCCTTCCTTGTGCAGGAGATACGCGACGAACGGCGCAGCGACCAGGCCGTAGAGGTGCATATCGAGCCCGTCGAACAGCCAGCCCAGCCATGCGGCGAGCCCAGTCTTCTTCTGGTTCGGGGTCAGGTCGCGCAGAGACGTCGCCTCCGGCCGCCGCTCGGTCGGCGTGAACCTGGTCGCCTGCCCCTCGGGGCCGGACTTGCGAATGAAAATGGTGCTGGGCAGCGGGTCGTCGGGCAACTGGCTCATGATTTCTGAGCCGCAGCGTAGGTGAAGGTGATCCGCCGGGACAAGCAGTCAGTTGTCCGCAGTTCAAATCACCCAGCTCACGTGCTTCGTATCGAAGAAGGCTTCGAGGCCCTCCGTGCCGAGTTCTCGCCCCCAGCCACTCTGCTTGACGCCCCCAAACGGCGCGTTGCTGGTCGTGGGCAAGCCATCGTTGACGCCAATCATGCCGGCCTCCAACGACTCCATCAGTCGGAACGCACGGCCCGGGTCCCGCGTGAAGACATAAGCGGCCAGGCCGTAGTTCGTGTCGTTGGCAAGGGCGACGGCCTCCGCCTCCGTGTCGAAGACGTTCACATAGGCAACGGGGGCGAAGGTTTCGTCGCACATGCCGAGCGCCGCACCCGGCACCCCGGTGAGCACAGTCGGTTCGAGAAACGCACTGCCCGCCTCCCCGTGACGCCGTCCGCCACACAGCAATTGTGCGCCCCTGGCCTGCGCGTCGGCGATGTGCTGAAGCGCGAGGTCCACGGCGGCGGGGTTGATGAGCGGGCCGATTTCGCTGCCGGGTTCCAGACCGGGGCCCACTCTCAGCGCTTTGACCCGCTCGACGAATGCAGGGATGAACTGGCCGGCGAGGCCGCGCTGGACGTAGATGCGGTTCGCCGCGATGCACGACTGCCCGGTGTTGCGATACTTGGCAATCATCGTGCCTTCCACGGCCAGCGCGAGATCCGCGTCGTCGAACACGAGCACGGGCGAATGGCCGCCGAGTTCGAGCGAAAGCGGCTTCACCTGCGCGGCGGCCCCGGCGATGAGCTTCTTCCCCACCTCAGTCGAGCCGGTGAAGGTGATTTTCCGGCAGCGCGGGTTTTCCAGAAACTCCGTTGCGATCTCCCCCGCTGGACCGGCGACCAACTGAAACACCGCCTTGGGCAAGCCCGCCGCCTGGACGCACTCGGCGAAGAGCACGGCGCAGAGTGGCGTGGCGCTGGCGGGCTTCAGCACGACCGTGCAGCCGGCGGCGAGCGCGGCGGCCACCTTCCGCACCGCGAGGACGAGGGGGAAGTTCCACGGACTGATGGCGGCGACCACTCCGATGGGGGTCTTGATGACGAGGTGGCGCTTGCCCTCGGCTTGGGGCGGGATGATGCGCCCGTAGCCGCGTCGCGCCTCCTCGGCGAACCAGCGCAGATGGTCGATCGCCATCGCCACTTCGCCGGCGCTCTGGGCGAGGGGCTTGCCGTTTTCGAGCGTGATGGTGCGGGCGAACTCCTCCTTCCGTCGCTCCATCTCGGCGGCCATCCTGAGCAGGAAATCCCCGCGCGTCCGCCCCACGATCTTGCTCCACGACTGAAACGCCATGTGCGCGGCTTCCAGCGCCAGCGCCACTCGGTCCCGGCCGCAGGCAGACATCTGTGCGACGGTCTCGCCAGTGGCGGGGTTGCGGACGGAGAAGGACTGGTCCGTGATGATAAACTCACCGTCGAGAAAGAGGGGGGATGGGTTCATGCGCGTGGTTCGGCTGCGTGCAGTCAGGCGCGGTCAATGGTGGAGTTCGCAGGTTTCAGACGCGAGCGCGGCGATCGAGCGCGACTGGCCCTGCCACTTAGCAACCCAGTTCGTGCCGCACAAGCCCCACGCCCGCCACCATGTTCTCCAACTTCTGCTTCGCGGCCCAGCGCGCAGTCTGCGAGAGCCCGCAGTCGGGCGCAAACGCGAGCTGTTCCGGTGGGGCGTGCCTGAGGCAGGCACGGACACGGGCGGCAATGTCCTCGGGCGCCTCGAGGTAATAGCTTTTCACGTCCACGATGCCCACGGCGGCGATGTGCCGCCTCGCGATTGGGGCGATCACCTCAAGCTCCGCAAACTCCCGGCTCGCCATCTCCACGTGGATTTCGTCCACGTGCAGGTCAAGAAACGCCGGAAACATCGGTGCGTAGCGACGTGGTCCGACGGCGCGGCCCTTGTAGTTCCCGAAGCAAAGGTGCGTGCTGAGGTGGCATCTGCCCGCGACTGCTTCAACGGTCCGATTAAAAATGTTCGCGAAGCGCTTCGGGTCTTCGCGATGCGCGTAGCAGCTCATGCTCGGCTCATCCACACAGATCTCCGTGCAGCCTGCGCGCACCAGCGCCTCCAGCTCCGCGCGCACGAGGGGCAGCAGCGCTTCCGTCAGCTCCCAGCGGTTCTTGTATTGATCGTTCGGCAGGAGGCGACCGGAGAGCGTGTATGGACCGGGGACGCTGGCTTTGAGGGCGGGCTTGGCTGCCGGCTGCCGGAGGCTGGAGGCCACGATTCGCTTGAGCCGCTCGAAATCTTCCACCGCCCCCAACCCGCGCGGCGCAGACAACTCACCGACGACCTTGTGCTTCCCACGCTGGTCGTGCGCCGGCGGACCGAAACGGCGCGGCGGCGCGCTTTCCAGTTCGATGCCCTCGATGAAGCCGTAGAAGCTGAGGTTGAAGTCCAGCCGCGTCTGCTCGCCGTCGGTGACGACATCGAGTCCGGCGTCGAGCTGGTCCTTCACGGCGATGGCAACGGCATCGTTGACCATCTCCGCGCGGTCAGCCTCGCCAAACTGGCCGAGGTGCTGGCAGGCGAATTCCAGCCACCCCGGAAACGGGTAGCTGCCAATGACGGTGGTGCGGAGAGGCTGTGGTTTCATGCGTTGGATTTGTCACAAAGAGGCAGAAGAAGCGCAAACGCGGCCGGCTTCTTTGTGCCTGCCGTGCTTCTTTGTGGCTCAAGTTTGCAGGCCCAAGTTTTCGTAGAGCTTCGCCATGCGGCGGGCGTGTTCATCGTAGGCCGCCTCGAACAACTCGGTGGCCTTCGCCGTGCCAACGACCGCTCCAGCAGTCAGCACTTTCGGCGGTTGCCCGGCGTTCGTGAGCCGCACGGCCACTTCCGCCTTCAGTGAATTGATCAGTGCGCACCCGCCGAGGGTGGAGCCCGGCGCAACGGGCGTTTCCAGCCCCGGCACCTTCACCATCGCGTCGCCCACGGGCGCACCGGTATCGAGCACGAGGTCCGCAAAGTCCTGGAGTTTCTTCCCGCCCGCGTGCCGGCTCGTGCTGGCCTCGGAGTGCGCGCGGCTGATGACCGCCACGACCTTCACGCCGCGGCGTTGGAATTGCTCGGCCATCTCGACGGGCACCACGTTGCAGCCGGAGGAGGACGCGACGAGCGCACAGTCCTGCGCGGACAAGTCGAAGTTGCGCAGGATGCGTTCGGCGAGGCCGGACACATTTTCGAGGAACATCGCCTGCCGCTGTCCGTTCGCACCCACGACGAGGTTGTGGAAGGAGAGCGACAGCTCAACGATGGGGTTGAAGCCGGGGAACGACCCGTAGCGCGGCCACATCTCCTCGACGAGGATGCGGCTGTGGCCCGAGCCAAAGAGGTGAACCATGCGCCCCGCGAGAATCGTCTGCGCGAACCAGTCGGCGGCCTGCTGGATGGCGGGGGCCTGCCGCTCGACGGTGTCCAGCAAGCCGCGACATTGTTGGAGATAGTTATGGGTCATGGCTTAAACGTGGCGGCAGTCTGGAGCATCCTGACTGAATTTGAACGAAGAAGTTGAGCGCAGTCGCAAACATCACAGCCGCCCAGATCACCACGCGTTCACAGGCTGGACCAGTCCACCGGCTGCTTGCAGTCCAGACGCGGCAACTGTTCATGCACCGCCTCGGGATACTTCTGCGCCGCCCCGGTGTTGAAGACGACGATGCGCTCCGTGGGTTTGACCTTGCCGGTCTGCCTCAGCACCTCCAGCGCGCCAAGACAGACTGCGGTTTCCGGGCACAGCGCCACGCCTTCGCTGGCGGACGCCAGCCGCATCCACTTGGGAATGTCCGCCTCCGGTGCGGTCATCGCGATGCCTCCGCTGGCACGTACGGCGTCCAGAATCATGAAATCGCCCACCGCCGCCGGGACACGGAGCCCACTGGCAATGGTGACCGCCGGCTCGAACTTTTTCGCGAAGCGGTCGCCCTTCTTGAAAGCCTCGGCAATCGGTGCGCAGCCGGTGCTCTGGCAGGCGATCATGCGAGGCAGCTTGGGCGACTTGAGCCACCCCAGCGCCACCAGTTCTTGAAACGCCTTCCACATGCCGATCAATCCCGTGCCGCCGCCGGTGGGGTAGAGGATCACGTCGGGCAGCCTCCAGTCGAACTGCTCGGCGAGTTCAAGGCCCATCGTCTTCTTGCCCTCGATGCGATACGGCTCCTTGAGCGTGGAAAGATCAAACCAGCCCTTCTTCGCCTTGCCTTCAGCCACCAGGCGCCCGCAGTCGGTGATGAGTCCGTTCACCAGAAAGGTCTTTGCGCCGGCAAGGAAACATTCCTTCTGATTGATGATCGGGGTGTCCTCCGGCATGAACACATACCCCTCCATCCCGGCGCGCGCCGCATAGGCCGCCATCGCGCCGCCCGCGTTGCCGGCGGTGGGACAGGCCACGCGCTTGATGCCGAAGCCGTGGGCCATCGAGATCGCCATGGCCATGCCGCGAGCCTTGAAGCTGCCTGTCGGCAGACGGCTCTCATCCTTCAAGTAGAGGTGCTGCACGCCGAAATGCGCGGCCAGCCGTTTGGCTTCGAGGATCGGCGTGATGGTTTCGGTCAGCGAAACGATCTTTGCCGCCGACCGCACTGGCAACAGCTCCAGGTAACGCCAGATGGTGGGCGGCCGGCCCATGAGGGCTTTGCGGGGAAACTCCTTTTTCAGAGCCTCCAAATCATAGCGGACCACCAGCGGGCGCTGGCAGGCGGTGCACAAGTTGTGAACCTTCGCGGCATCGTAGCGCGCGGCGCAGTTGGCGCATTCGAGGTGGGTGACGAAGTTCATCGGTGACGGGTGTCGTTCACTTGCGGGCCTCGGCGGTCATGATGAACTCGATCAAATCTGCCATGGCCTGGACGGTCAGGCCGTTGGCCAGCCCCTCGGGCATCAGCGACTGCCCCGAACTCTTCATCGCCTTCACCTTCGTGCGCGGGAGGTTCACCTCCTGCCCGTTGGCCATGCGCAGCGTCACATTGCCGGGCGTCTCGTTGCCGATGATGGCGGTGTAGCTCTCGTCGTCGCGGGTATCAACCTGGAAGGCGATGAACTGCGGGGCCACCTCGGCGTTGGGATCAACGATGCTGGCCAGGAGCTTCTCCTTGCCGGCGGTCTTGACGGTGACGAAATCCGGGCCCAGCGCGAAGCCGTCCGGGCCGGCGCGGTGACAGGCCACGCAACGTTCGAGAAACACGGCCTTGCCACGTTTGGCATCGCCCGCCAAGGCCAGCGCGGGCTGGAAGGTTTTCAACACTTCCGCCGCCTTGGCCTCCGGCACAAAGACCTTGGCCGCGAGCGCACTGACCGCCGGATCGCGGCTGGCCCGGAGCGCCTTCACCTGCGCCGCCGGAATGTCCGCCGCCTTGATGGTGCCAGCCTGCACGGCCTGCAACACGGCCAGCGACCGGTCCGCGCGGGTAAGCAGCACCCCGAGGGCCTCGGTGCGGGCGCTGGGGGAGTAGCCGGCCCAGCGCTTGAGGATCTCCGCAGCCACCTCCGGTGCCGAAAAGCGTGCCAGCGCTCCCATCGCCGCGAGACGCACCGGTTCCTCAGGCGCGTCCAGCAGCCGTGTCAGTTTGGCCCCCGACTCGGTGTAAGTGGTGATGGCCATCAACTGGACCGCCTGAATGCGGGCAGCCACGGTCACCTTCGGGTCTTCCGCCGTCTGGGCGGCAGCGGCGAAAACTCCCTTGAGATGGCTCAGCTTGTCCACGGCTGCCAAGGTGGTGCCGGCCCGGGCGGCCCCATCCCCCAAGGCCCGCACCATCACCGCCACCGGTGCGGCAGGATCAGGCTTGATGGCGAACTCCAGCACCGAACGAATCTCGGCGGCGTTGTTCCGTGCACCGATGAGCTCGACGAGCTTGCGAAGAAACTCCGTGCTGGCCGTGCTGGAGCGAAAGTGCCGGTCATGAACCAGCGTCGTGAAGACTTCCCCCAGTCCACTGTTCAGCGCGCTCAACACCGCCCACTGCGTCCAAGTGAGGTCCACGTCCCGGCGGATGATTTCCGCCAGCGCGCGGGGCTGGTTTGCATGGCGGACCTCGCCAAGCGTGAAGGCGAGTTGATAGCGCACGCGTGGCGCAAGATCGCCCGTCATCGTCAACAGTTTGTCCGCCAACGCTCCGCCGTTCGCCCGCCCGCTGCCCAGGAGCGGCTCCGCCAGCTTGATGGCATGTTCCCGCACCCGCTCGTCCGTGTCGCCCAACGCCGTCAGCAGATGCCGGCTCTCAAGCGCAAGCAATCCCTGCAAGGCGTAGAGCGCGTGCATCCGTCCGTGCGTGGAGCGGGAGCGGAGTAATTTTTCCAGCTCCGCCACGGCCCGCCGGTCTTGCCGCTCATACAGCAGGCGCGCGGCGGTGTCGCGCGTCCAGCCGTTCGGGCTGGCCAGGTTCGCGACCAACTGCGCAGTCGTGGCCGTGGCCAACTGTGGCTTCGCCGGCTGCTTGAAGCCCTCCGGCACAACGCGGTAAATCCGCCCGCGGTTGTTGCCGCTGTTCAGATCAATGTGCTTCTTGATCGCCTCCGGAATGGACCAGGGATGTTCGATCACCTCGCGATACATGTCCGCGATGTATAAACAGCCATCGGGCCCGTTCTGAAAGTGAACCGGCCGGAACCACGTGTCCCGCGAGGCGATGAACTCGCTGTTCTGTTCATCCGCCGGCCGCTTGCCAGTCAGCGCGACGCCGTTTGGGACCAGCACCTTGCGATGCACCAGATTTCCACCCGCATCCCCAATGAAGGCGTTGTCCACAAACTCCGGGCCATAGGCGTCCCCGCGGTAGATGGTGGCCCCGGTCGCGCCCGTGAAGTAGCCGGAGACACGTCCACCGCCCTCGACCATGCCCGGCACCACACCGCCGACGCGCCAGCGCGTGCGGATGATGCGCCACGGCTCATCCGGGCTGATGCGAAAGACCTCCGCCGCCGGGCCGTCGGCTGCGATGCTGATGCGCGGCCCGGGCATTGCGATCTGGGGATTACGAATGCCGTGACGCAGCTCATACATCAGCATTTGCAGGTGGTCGCTGTTGCTGCAGACAAACTTCCTCCCCACGCTGTCAAAGGACAGACCATATTGCCCGCCGCCAGTTTCGGGCTGCATCCGCATGCTCCGCGGCTCGAAACTGAAATCCTTGCCCCGCAGGTCCAGAGTCGGCGGAGCATTGCTCGCCGTTGACCGCACGGCGTTGCCACCGTTGGGCCCGGTGGCCCCGTGGATGCGGTTGTCCAAACCCCAGTTGAACGAGTTGATCAGCGCCTGCACGTTCAGCCGAGTCACTCCGCTGCCAAAACCGGTGAAGACCACCTTGCGCTCGTCCGCCTTGCCGTCCCCATTCGTGTCCTTCAGCCAGATGATGTCTGGCGTCGCCCCGACATAGATGCCCCCGCCGTAACAGATCACCGCCGTGGGCCAGGGCAGGTTATCGGCGAACACCGTGCTCTGGTCGAAGCGCCCGTCCCCATCCGTGTCCTCCAGCAGGCGAATCCGTCCGCCGTGCGGGGTCTCATCCCGCCGCTCCGAGTAGTCAATCATCTCGACCACGAACAGCCGCCCCAACTCGTCAAAAGCCATCGTAACCGGGCTGTTGACGAGCGGCTCACTGGCCACGAGTTCCAACCGGAAACCCTTCTTGACCTGGAAACTGGCGAGCGCCTGCGCTGGTTCGAGGGCAGGAAAACGCGGCAAATCAGCCGCCGTAACCTCCGGTTGCGCCGCCTTCTTGCCGTAGATCTCGCTGTAACTCACGGGCGCTTTCCCAGCCGGCGCGGCCGCGACACCGTGCCTCGCAGCCATCAATCCTGAAGCCAAAATTACCAGCCAGGTTGTCGTTCGGAGGTCGTTCATGATGTGAAAGTGATGAAATCCACCGAAGGAGGAAAGCGGAATTCTGTCCCGCTCCATGAACCTGTGCCGGCGGCTTCCAGCCGCCGTCTGCGGGGCGCACCAGTTCGAAGCGGGCTTGAGTTGTCCCCCCACACAACGCGGCGGCAGGAAGCCGCCGGCACGGGTTCAGGGTCCCAATGCGCGGGCTTCGGTCCGTGGCGGATCCCCATGAACCTCGTAGCAACCGACGTGAGGAGGCTCATGCTGAAGCCGGAAAAGTCAGAGCCTCCTTACGTCGGCTGCTACGGTTCAGGCGCTCAAATCGCGAGCCTTGGCGGATCGTGGGTTCTCTCCCGCGCCTCTTTGCCCGGCTTATGGCGCGCCCAGCGAGGTCGGCGGGCGCGACTCCCGCTCGAGGCGCGCGTGCTGAACCGCGACCCGCTTCATCCACGCGACCGCTTCCGGAGCCTGGGCCTGAAACGGATCCAGCAACTGCAGCGACTCGGCCCCTTCGACTTCCAGCACGTCCCAGTCCACGAAGTAGCGGAACGTCTCGGGCTCAAGGAGGCGCATCACTTGTGAACGCGCGGCTGCCCGGGTGTTCGCCGGCGGGGTGAGCAACGCAGCGTGTTGCTCCTCCGGCGAAATCACCCACGGTTCGGGCGTGCGCCCGAGCGGCCAGGCGAGATTGCGCGCCGGATCCACAGCGTGGAATTCCAGATCCTGCGCGCGCAGCCACGGGTCGCTCCACAAGAGATTTTCCGCCGCGAGGAACTGCGTGTAGAGCCACCGCTTCGTCACCCAGTCCACGGTGCCGACGAGGTTTTCCACGTTTCCATCCAAGTCCCTTAACACACCGTCCCAGATGCCAAGCAGCGCGTCCGTCTCGGCATCGCGCCCGCGAAATTCCCGCTGCGCCGCAACCTGAAACTGCCGGAGGACTTCGACCGCCGACACTTCAAGCCCATCCACCAACGGCACTTGCCAGGGGCCGTCCGGCTGGTGCGAGAGCGCGCGAAAGGCATACACCGCATCGGCCAGCGCGACTTGCGGCAGCTTGTCTATCTCCAGCAGGTCCAGCACGAGCGAGGTGGTGCCGCACTTGAGCGCGAGCGTGGCCGGCAGCACGCTGGTGTCGCCGTGCAGCAGGTGCAGGCGGCGGAACTTGCGCGGGTCGGCGAGCGGTTCGTCGCGCGTGTTGATGATGGCGCGGTTGAACTGCACCCACTCGAAGAGGTCGTTGTTGATGTAGTCCGCGCGCTGGCTGATTTGGAAATCGCTGTCCGGCATCAGCTTGATGATGTCCCCGCGCGACTCCGCGCCCGGCGATGCCCGCACGCGCCCCGCGCCGGTGTAGAGCACGCGCAGTGTGAGGAAGGCAAGGAGCGACTGGACGTTCGCCTCATTCAGCGGCGCGCCCCGGCGGACGAGGTAATTCTCGTGGCAGCCGAACGTCGCGCCCGAGTAGTAATCCACATTGTTCCGCACGAACCCGACGCGCTCGGCGAGACCGAGGTCGTGCGTGGCGGCGGTGAGCATCGCGTCGCCCGCGCGGTCGAAGCGCAGCAGGTCGCGGAGGGAAAGGCACTCGGGCGTGCAAATTTCAAGGTGGCCCATGTCCACGTAGCAACGGCCGCCGTTGAAGAGGAAGCCGCCGTTGCCCGCCGGCTCGTCCCAATCGCGCTGGTGCTGGTCCGCGAGGCCGAAGTGGTTCTGCTCGAACATCCAGTTGCGCACGCGCGCGACGGCGGCGGGCGGCCCGGCGGGGTCGCTGCTCAGGCACCCATATTCCGTTTCAAGGCCGACGATGCGGTTCATGGCCGGAGTCACTACTTGGGTGGTCTGATACGAATCTGGCCCGGTGAAACGACACTGAATGCCCCGCGAACTTGGCTCCGTGGCTGATGAACGCCGCTGCCACCAAGTCCGCCTTAGCTTCCGTCGAGAGACCGGCCAGCCGGACAAGCACGCCGCCGCCATGCACGCGGTTCATCCGGAAAGTCAGCTCGCCGAAATCCTTGTCCGCTGTCAGCAGTAGAGCACCCTGCTCATTGGCACGATCCAGCACCAAAGAGTCTGGAATACCTGGTTCCAACTCCGCCACGTAGATGACCTCGTGGCTATCCTGCCGAAGGCGCGCGACGATGGACTCATCCACACTTTCGTCAGCAAGCAGGTTCATTATGCCTTTTCGAGCGCTCGACTCCCAACCGTGACGGAATACTTCGGCTTCAAAGCTGGCTTACCTGCCCGAACATTCATCGGCTTTGGGAGAGTCCGTGATGCCTGCTCGACCATAGACGACTTGTGGTAAGGCTGCTTTCGCCGCGACGTTGAGGGCAGGGGCAGGATGATGTCCGTGTGAAGGACTTTGGCCGCATAATCTGCGGCAGCCAGCTCGCCAGCACGCGTCAGGCGCGGGTGGGCGGCGAGGATTTGGTCCACCGACTCATCAGCGGCAAGCTTTTCCCAAATGAGCTCCACCGTGATGCGCGTGCCAACGATGACGGGCTTGCCCATCATCACTGCGGGGTCAGAACAAATCAGAGGCGTGCTGATGGCGGCAATTTAGGCGGAACAAGGGGGAAGACAAGCGGGAGTTCAAGTGGAAGGCCGGGCTGTAGGTGTAATGGTGGGTTTTCCGAACAGGATACGCGGTGAATCACTCATATGATTCGCTGGGCCAGCACCGAATTCGTGTGAAACTGGGAGTCAACTATCGGACTCGCGGCCAGACCAAAACTAAGGCCAGTGGCGTCCCCTGGAGGCGCGGAGCTTGAGTAAACCGGTAGCGTTTCCGAACGAATCGTCGGTTCTTCGGCAAAATGAGTTTAAGGATTTCGCGAGGTTGTCTGCGTTATGACCGATGGCTGTCCCACAGTTTGTTCAGTGCAACCCGGGCAAATAGGCCGCTGCGGGCGTGCCCAGGAAGCGCCCGCACCACCGGCTGTCCCACAGCATTCCAGCAGACTGCGGCAGTCCAGGCGCTGCCAGAGGGCCGCTCGCAGGAGCGTGAAGAGCCGGGTGAAGCTGTGGCCCCACTGGCTCTGGAAGGCACCAGCAGCGCAGCAGCAGATACACCAGCAGCGCGGTCCACACCTGCCAGCGCACGGCGTTGGCGTTGTGCCGAGGAAGCCGGCCAGTTGGAGCGTCTGTTTGAGTTCCTTGAAGAACACCTCGCTGCGCCAACGGCAGCGATAGCGGTCGGCGATGGTCTGGGCGCTCCAGGCCAACTTGGTGGACATCGGCCGGGTCCGGGCGTTGGTGACGGGCAGTTCCGCCCTCCGAATTGAAGCCGGACGGGACAGTTTGGCGGGGCGGATCACGACCTTCGAGATGGGGCCGCTGCTCCTGCGGGAAATTGCTGAAATTCGCGGCATAGACCGGCTGGCCCCTATTTTCCTCCCAACGGGCTGGGGCCACTGAAGCAGAAGGATTTTTGGCTGGGCCTTCGCGCGTTCGGGAAACAGCACAATCCGTTGCGGCGGGCAGCCTTTGCGGCCTTCTCCGAGCGCGGGGCTTATCCAGTTGCACCGGCCCACGGAACCATGCCGTGGGAGAAGATCGCCGACTTTCTGAATGACACCGTGGTCCGACGGGCCATCCAGCATGATCTGCGGATGGGGCCGCGCGGGCAGAAGCGCGACGAACACCTGCTGGAGGAGGTGTTCCGTCTGGCCTGCCGCTACATCGGTCAGACTCCCTCGCAGGCTCTGTATCTGGATGAAGTGCGGCAGGCCATGAATGCCAACATCGGATGGCAGCGTATCGCGATCTACTTAAGGTTCCTGGATGGCACGCGCCGCCTCATCACCGACCTTGGCCTCGAACCCCGCCAGCGCGACAACTGGTATCGGCTGGTGAAATAAGGCGGTTGGCAATCAGAGCGAACGCGTCGGCTCGATGTGGACCAGCACGTCGCGCACCTTGGGCAAGCGGACGCGGATGGTGTCCTTGACGGTGTGGGCAACCCGATGGGCCTGCTCCACGCTCATCTGCGGGTCCACTTCCACATGCATGTCCACGTAGAGGTGCCAGCCCATCTTGCGGATGAAACACTTCTCAATGCCGCGCACCTGCGGCACCCCGGCCGCAAGGGCGCGGATCTCCGCCACCAACGCGAGCTCCGGGGCCGTGTCCATCAGCTCGCCAAACGCACCGCGCAACAGCCGCCAGCCGTTCCAGGCAATCACCCCGGAGGCAAGCAACGCCGCGACATCATCCGCAGCGGCGTAATCCGGCCCTCCCACCAACGCGAAGGCGATGCCGATGCCGGCAAACAACGAGGTGATGGCGTCGCTGCGATGATGCCAGGCGTCTCCCTGCACGGCGGAGCTTTCCACGGAGACGCCTTCCCGCAGCACAAACCGGAAGAGGGTTTCCTTCACCAGCACCACCAGCACCAACACGGCGAGCGTCCACGAGGCGGGAGCGGCGTGTGGCCGGAGGATTTCCCGCACGGAGTGAGCCGCGATCCAAACTGCCGCGAGGAGCAGCAGCGTGGCCACCATCGCGGAGGCGAGCGGCTCGGCCTTGCCGTGGCCGTAGGGGTGATCGTCATCTGCCGGTTCGGCGGCGATCACCATGCCGCGCCAGACGATGACGGAGCTGAAGAGGTCGGCGAGGGATTCGACGCCGTCCGCCACGAGGGCGTGAGACTGACCCAAGATGCCCGCCGCCATCTTGCCGACCGCCAGCAAGGTGTTCACCACCATCCCCAGGAAGGTGGCGCGCAGGCTGCGGTGCAGGCGGTCGTCGGACATTGGGCGAAAGCCAAACGCGTCAGTGCCGCAAAGACAAGTGGAGACCGTGTCAGTGCCGGAAGTGGCGCGCGCCGGTGAAGACCATCGCCACGCCGCGCGCATCGGCGGCGGCAATGACTTCGGAGTCCTTTACGGAGCCGCCGGGCTGAATTGCAGCGGTCGCGCCTGCCTCGGCCGCAGCGATGAGGCCGTCCGGGAACGGGAAGAACGCATCGCTGCACACCACGCTGCCACCGAGAGGCAGCTTTGCCTCGCCCGCCTTCCAGACGGCGATGCGGCTGCTATCCACGCGGCTCATCTGCCCCGCGCCGACGCCCAACGTGCGGTCCGAGCCACAGTAGAGAATCGCATTGCTCTTGAGGTGTTTCACCACCCGCCAGCCAAAGAGCATGGCCTTCAATTCGGCGTCGGTGGGAGCGCGCTGGGTCACCACCTTCAAGTCGGCGGCGCTCGTGAGCTTCAGGTCGCGCTGTTGGAGCAGATAGGACTCCGCGCCGACACTGCGCACGTCCCAGGGTGCGGCGGTGGCGGGGTTCTTGAGGATTTGCAGCAGGCGCAGGTTCTTCTTCTTCGTCAGCACGGCGAGCGCCTCGTCCGTGAACGACGGGGCCACGATGACCTCGCTGAAAATTTCCGCGATGGCCTCGGCGCACGGGCCATCCAGCGGCTGGTTCACGGCGATGATGCCGCCGAACGGGGCCTGTTTGTCCGTGGCGAACGCCTTGTCCCACGCCTCGCGCAGCGTGGTCCCCTGCCCCACCCCGCACGGATTGGTGTGCTTGAGGATGGCAAGCGTCGGCGCGTCCCCGGAGAACTCCATGATCAGCGCGGTCGCGGCGGTGAGATCGAGGATGTTGTTGTAGGAAAGCTCCTTGCCATGGAGCTGCTTGAAATACTCGGCAAACTTGCCGTAGAGCGCGGCCCGCTGGTGCGGGTTCTCACCGTAGCGCAGGGGTTGCGCAAGCGGCGCGGAGACGATGAGTGTCTTCGGCAGGCCCGCTGCTGAAGACGGTTCGCTGAACGCCTTGTCCAAGTGCGCGGCAATCGCGGCATCGTAGGCGGCGGTGCGGGCATAGACCTTCGCCGCGAGCTTGCGCCGCAGGGCCAGGGTGGTTTCGCCCGTCGTCTTCACGAGCGTGGCGACCTCCTCGTAGTCCTTCGGGTCCACGATGACGGTGACGTGGTCGTGGTTTTTGGCCGCGCTGCGCAGCATGGAGGGCCCGCCGATGTCGATGTTCTCAATGGCGTCGTGGAGGGAGACGTTCGGTTTCGCGACCGTGGCCTCGAACGGGTAGAGATTCACCACCACGAGGTCAATCGGCGCGATGGCGTGCTCGCGCACCGCCGCCTCGTGCTCGGCGTTGCCCCGGATGTAGAGCAAGCCGCCGTGGACTTTGGGGTGCAGCGTCTTCACACGGCCGTCGAGCATCTCGGGGAATCCGGTGTGCTCCGAAATGTCCTTCACCGTGAGGCCAGCATCGCGCAGGGCCTTGGCCGTGCCCCCGGTGGAGATGAGTTCCACGCCGGCAGCGGCGAGGGTTTGGGCAAAGGCGAGAAGCCCGGACTTGTCGGAGACGGAGAGGA
>Ga0255188_1000332_pt1 | contig 16373 bp, 14 predicted proteins | sample Miss_Cont_RepB_8_FD_188427 | JGI IMG/M metagenome (GOLD analysis project Ga0255188, IMG submission 188427) | Freshwater microbial communities from Mississippi River, Louisiana, United States - Miss_Cont_RepB_8h | ecosystem: Environmental > Aquatic > Freshwater > River | place: USA: Louisiana... | reverse complement strand
GTGGGATTGGTAAAAGGCGGTGCGCTCCACCCGGCCGGACTTCTGCACCATGCTCGCCGGCGTGTGCCAGAAGAACTGACAATCGGTGAGGTCCGCGTGCAGTTCCCACGCCGCGCTGCCACCGATGAACTGCACGTCCTTCAACGCGCGCCGCACCATGACGGGCGCAACGCCGGGGGCGTCAAACACCACGGCATCGCCCGCCTGCGCCGCATCCACCGCCGCCTGCGCTCCGCCCTGTGAACTGAAGAAGACCCGGCCGGCGTCACCCGTGGCCGCCCGCGCCGCCCCCGCCGGCAGCGTGTAAGGCAAGGCCGGGATCTCGTTCGTGACGGCAAAGCCCACGGGGACTTGGGGAACGTTGTTGGTCACCACCGGCGCAGTGCTCTGGACCGAAGTCACATTGACGAGACCTTGCGTGCCTTTGCTCTTCTTCGTCTTGGTCGCGGGCGGCTTGGGATTCAGATAGGCCCAGACTCCGGCCCCGACCAGCGCCACCATCAGGCCCCAGAGAAGGATCGGTCCCAGGTCAATGTCCACCTTGACCTTTTTCTTCTGGGGCTTCTGCTCCGCCAGCACTTCCTCGAAGCGTGGACCCACTTGCTTGGGCTTGGCGGCCGGCGGTCCGGGCGCAGGGCGGGGACCGGCCGCCGGACCGGGGCGCGGGATGGGGTTCGTCAGCTCATAACGCAGCTCGATCTCCCCCAGCTTGAGCACGTCGTTGTCATTCAGCGATGCCGTGGGCACGTGGTGCCCATTCACGGCGGTGCCACCGCCGCTGCGGTCCTTCAGGCGGCAGCCCTCCGGGTCCACGGACAAGAGGACATGGCTGCTGGCGATGGATTCGTCCGCGAGGACGATGGTGTTGCCCGGTTGCCGCCCGATTGTGACGATGCCCGGCGGCAGCTCAAAGCGCTGCCCCCGGCGCGGGCCAGTCAAGATGGTAAGTCTGGGCATGGGCAACAGCGGACGACGGGCGCGGAGGCTAACAACTGTCTTGGCCAAGTCAAAGCGGGGAAACTCCTTGCCCGTGCCAGTGATCCTGATCCTAATCCTGCTCCCCGCCGGCCGCCGGCTGGGAAAAGCAGATGTCGATGAGCAAATACTGGCATGTCCTGAACATCGGATTGCAGAACACGCTCGTGTATCGGCTGAACTTCCTGTTCCGCGCCACCTTCGGCCTCATCCCCCTCACGGCCACCATCTTCGTCTGGCGCACGATTTATGCCGGCAAGGCCGATGGCCGGGTAGGCTCCTACGAGCTCGCGCAGATGGTTTCCTACTACCTCGTCGTCACCATCGTGGACGCGCTCACCGCCGTGACCGAGGACGACTGGCAGATCGCCGCCGACATCAAGGACGGCAACATCAGCCAGTTCCTCCTCAAGCCGATGGACTACCTGACCTACCGGCTCTGCCTCTTCGGCGCGGGCCGGCTCGTGTATGCCGTCGTCGCACTGGTCCCGACCGTCGCCTTCCTCTGGCTGCTGCGCGCGGATTTTGTCCTGCCACCCGATGCGACCACGGCCGGGTGGTTCGTGGTCTCCGTGGGGCTCACCGCGCTCCTGCAATTCCTCATGAGCTTCACCCTCGCGCTGCTGGCGTTTTGGGTGCTCGAGGTTGCGACCTTCATCTTCATCGCCTTCGCCTTCGAATACCTTGCCGGCGGCCACCTCTTCCCGCTGGACATCCTGCCGCCCGCCGTGGCCGCCCTGCTGGACTACACGCCGTTCCCGTATCTCACCTACTTCCCCGTGAGCATCTGGCTGGGCCGGGTGCCGGCGGACGCCCTCCCGCACGGCGTGCTCGTGCAACTCCTCTGGGTGGTGGCGGCCTACGCGCTGGCCCGCCTCGTCTGGAGCCGGGGCATCCGGAAATACTCGGCGGTCGGAGGCTGACATGAACGGCGAGCGGCAAATCCCGAACGGCGAATCCTCGGCAGTCCCCCGAAGTGAGATTCCCCATTCCCCATTCCCTATTCGCCATTACCTCGCCCTCTACGCCGCGCTCTGGCGCAACTCCGTCATCCGCGAGCTCGGCTTCAAGGTGAACTTCCTCATGTGGATCGTCGTGGAGGCGCTGTGGTTCGCGCTCCAACTCACGTTCATCGGCGTGCTTTACCTGCACACCGACCACATCGGCACCTGGACCAAATGGCAGGTCGTTGCGCTCATCGGCACCAGCCACCTCATCCAGCAGCTTTTCACCGCGCTCTTCCTGACCAACCTCACCGCGCTCTCCGAGCACATCCGCACGGGCAAGCTCGACTTCATGCTCCTGCTGCCGGTGAACTCGCGCTTCCTCATCTCCTTCCGCCAGGTGGACCTCGGCGGCTTCGTCAACGCCGCCAGCGCCCTCTGCGTCATCGGCTACGCGCTGCAACGGCTCGGCCACGCGCCCGGGCTCGCGCAGTTCGCCGGGTTTGCGGTGCTCGTCGTGGTCGGCATCCTCATTCACTACTCGCTCATGCTCATGCTCTCGGCCACGAGCTTCTGGACCGTGCGCGCGCAGGGCATCGTCTGGGGCTACTACAACCTCTTCAACATCGCCCGCCTGCCCGACGAGGCCTTCCGCGGCCCGTTCAAGGCGGTCTTCACCTTCGTGCTGCCGATGCTGCTCGTCTCCAACGTCCCCGTGAAGCTGCTGGTGGACAAGCTCGGCTCCCCGCTGGAAATCCTCCTGCTCGTCACCCTCGCCGCGCTGATCTGCGTCGCCTCTGAAATCGTCTGGCGCACCGCGCTCAAGCGCTACACGAGCGCGAGTTCTTGAGCAAAAACTCGTAGTCAAAGCGTCTTTAGGCTAAGGGCTACAATCAAATATGAAAACCGCAACTGAGACAGCGACCCAAAATGCCACGCTCTACTTTCTTGGAGCTTTAGCTGTAGTTGGTGTGGTCGCGTGCATTTTCAAATTAGTGGCCGATGCACGACGCAGGCGTGCAACACGAGCACGCTGGTTCGCAGAGGCCCGCTTGTTTGTAGAAGACATCAAAGCCCAGCAAACGCTGAAAACAGTGGCTACTGATGCGATTCTAAAGAAGGGTGAAAAAGCATTTTACAATTCGAGAGCTGATTTATTTGAAACTAGGGCTGTGAGGCATTACCAGGCTGGCACCGCCGGCATGAAAGTAGCCAAGGGGTTTTATGTTGGTGGGACAAGCGGTCGTTCAACGAGCACGCAAGAATGGGCTCAAATTGATACAGGAACACTGACGATAACAGGCAAGCGGTTGATTTTTGACGGGGGAAGTCAGGATAGGACCATTCTACTCGAAAAAGTCGTGTCGGTGAACCCAAGTCGTGACGGAGTGGAGGTGTCAGTCGAAGGGCGACAGAAAAGCATGGTTTTCGCAGTTGATAATCCGCTTATTGCTGCGTCCGTAATTCGCATTTGTTGCCAAGTTGAAGACCCCATGGACCTAAGTAATACGAACGTCGACATCACGTTTGATGAGTAATTTCTGCGGTTGCACCGTGAACGTAGTTTACGTGCGCCGACTCAACGCCAGATAATCGTTCTAACTTGGGCATCTGGCTCCTGCTCGACTACTTGTCTTATAGAACTTGTCCCCCTCTACCCGCGCCCCGACACTCCACCCATGCCGTTGCGCATCGTCTTCATGGGCACGCCGGACATCGCCTGTCCGACGCTGCAAGCCCTCTGCAACACGCCTGAATTCCAGGTCGTCGGCGTGGTCGTGCAGCCGGACAAGCCCAAAGGCCGCGACCTGAAGCTCCAGCCACCGCCCGTCAAGGAACTGGCCCTCCGCCTCGGCCTCCCCGTCCTCCAGCCCGAACGTGCCAGGCACGAAGCCTTCATCACCCAGCTCCGCGAACTGCGCCCCGACCTCATCGCCGTGCTGGCCTACGGACAAATCCTGCCGCAGGCGTTGCTCGACATCCCCCCGCACGGCTGCCTCAACGTCCACACCTCGCTGCTCCCGCGCTGGCGCGGAGCGGCCCCCATCCAGTGGGCCATCCTCGCAGGCGACGCCGAGACCGGTGTGACCATCATGCGCATGGACGCCGGCCTCGACACCGGCGGGATTCTCTCCACGCGCGCCACCGCCATCGCTCCCGACGACAACGCGCAAACGCTTCACGACCGCCTCGCCGTGCTCGGTGCGGAGCTGCTCGTGCAAACCATCCCGCGCTACGTCAGCGGCGAACTCGCGCCGCAGCCGCAACCCACCGAGGGCGTCACCTACGCGCGCAAGCTCACCAAGGACGACGGCCGCCTCGACTGGTCGCAGCCCGCGAGCGTCCTGCACAACCGCCTCCGCGCCTTCACGCCCTGGCCCGGCACCTTCACCTTCCTCCCCGCGCAACCCAAGCCGCTCCTCCTCAAAGTCTGGCGTGCCGAACTTGCCCATGCCGGCGACTTGCAGTCGCCGCCCGCCGCGCAACCCGGCCAAGTCCTCTCCGCCGACAAATCCGGCATTCTCGTGGCCTGCCGTGAAGGCGCGCTGCGGCTGGTCGAAGTTCAAAAAGAAGGCAGCCGCCGCATGACCGCCGCCGAGTTTCTCGCCGGGCACCCGCTGGCTTCCGGCGCATCGTTCGGCTGAGATCGTCCGCATCTCCGCCGCATCTTGGGCGGCGATGGCAGAGTGCAGCGGCGACACCGCTTCCCTTCCCGCAAAGCGTTCCGTGACGGGGACACTCTTGTCCCCGTGTTCTTGTCTAATCCCGTTGCTCCGAAGTGGGGGGCAGGAGCTGACGAGGGCGCGGCCTTCAGGCCGCAGCAAGGTGAACCGGCCCAGGGTGGTGCGAGCGCACTTTGTCCATCGGGGCCTTCTGCGGCGTGAACGCCGCGCTCCAACTGCGTCCTTCCCCGCCCCCAGCGTTTCTACTCCGGAGCAACGGGCAATCAGCAAAGGGGACAGGAGTGTCCCGTTCACGCTGCGGGCCGCTCTGCGGGAGGTCAAAGCGGCGTGGCGCTCCGCTTCCCGCCGCAGTCCAAGACATCGCAGCCCTTCGGGGAAGCGCCTACTTTTTCTTCGCCTTGGCCTTCGGCTCAGTCGTCGCTGCCGGGGCTGCGGCGGGCTTCGCGCTCGCGTGTTTCTCCAGCAAGGCCCGCGCTTCGTCGGTCGAGACTTTGGTCGTCAACGGCCAGCCAAGCGTGTCGCCGTTGGGCTTGAAGCCGCCGCCGTCCACGTCGCACCAAATCGGGTTGTGGTAGGCGATGGGTTTGATCTTGGCCTGCGCGCTCGTGCCGTAGCCGGTCTTGAGGTCGAAGTTCTCCCCCGCCGCCACCACGATCAGGTGCGCGTCCTCGGCCAGCGGCACGTCGAGCGTGCGATCAAACTTCACCACGCCGTTCGCGAACCACGTCGGGTGCGTCGCACGCGTGAAGTTCAGCTTCGGCTCCGCGCGCCCGTTCACCAGCACTTGCACGCGGTCGATGTCGATCCAGTCGGTGCATTGCACGCGGACCTTGAGCTTCACACCGCCGGTCGCGCGCACGGTGCCGCCGGGGAGCGTGCCATCGTCGGTCTGCACTTGGAGGAACGGCCCGGTGGTGAGGTAACTGCGGCCTTCCTTCGCGTGGCGGCTGTTCTCGCGCCAGTCAATCTTCGCCGGTTCGTCGCTCGCGCTGGGCATATACATCCGCCAGCCGCCGACGCCGTTGCCGTAAACCGAGTGCGCGTCGCAGACGGCCACGCCCACGTAGCGGTGGCCTTTGTTGAGGAGTTGCAGCCAGACAAACTCGCGCTGCGAACGCACGGTATCGCGACCAGTCTTGGAGTCTTTGGTCACGGTGAACGGCACGCCGCTCAAGATGCTGCTCATGCTGTAGTTCTCCGTCTCGACGCCATCAATCATCAGCGGCAGACCGATGAAGCCGCCGTCCGCGCGCCCGTCGCCATCGCGGTCGGTGAAGTTTGCGACCATGTCCGGGTGGTTGATTTGAATCCACCGCGCCGGCTCGGGCTTCTGGAAGTCGCGCAGCGTGGCCGCCGTGATGCGCGGGTCGGGGCTCCACACGGGCGCACCGCCGTCCTGCGTGAGCGGCACCGGCTCGAAGGGGAACGAGTTGAAGTGCGCCGCGCTGCCGGTCAGCTCGATGCCCGCGATGGTCTGCAAGTGGTTCGTCAGCCCGAGGCGGACGATGTGCGGCCGCCAGTCGTAGAAGCGGTTGTGCTCGGTGGTCGGCGCGAACTCGATGCCCTCGGCGACGAGGTTGATGAGGCGGTCGTCGGTGCCGCAGGTGTTGTCGCCGCTGGGCGTGGAGTGATTGTGATAGTCCGCGCTCACCCAGCCGCGCGTATCCACGAGCCGTTTCAAGGTGCCCTTCACCGTCGCAGTCTGGCCGGCGGCGAGCTTCACGGTCTGGCGCAAGTGCCCGAACTCAATGCCGCGCGTGACGATGACCTCGTAATCACCGGGCGGCAGCGGCTGGCGGAACTGGCCGTTGGCCGAGTGATACTGGTCCACGCAACCAGCGGCGCGATTCTGCGGGCCGAGGTTGGGAACCTTCGTGCCGTTGACGCCGATGAACTGGGCTTTGCAGGGGAGCGGTTTTCCATCTTCGCCGCGAATGTCGAAGGCGATGGCGGATTGGGCTTTCAACACCGTGCTGAACTTCGCCGCTTGACCGGTCGTGACGTTGACTTTGGCCACCGTCGCCTCGCGACCAAGGTCGGCAATTTCGAGTTCCTGTTCACCCGCAGCGAGCCACAGGCTGACTTCGCCCGCCGCGCTCGGATACGCCGCCGGCCGGTTCGTGGAAGCGCCCGGCGCGACCGCCGTCACGATGCGCGCGGTGGCGATGGCTTTGCCCGCGCTGTCCTTCACTGAGCCGCTGACAACGCCGCCGGCTTCGCCGCGAAACGCCTTCACCACGCCCACCGCCTGCAACGGCGACGTGCCCACCGCTATGAACCGCGCGAAGGAGATTTCCTGTCCCGGCTTGAGTTCGAGTTCCGTCGGTGGCGCTTTCAAGCCGTCGCGTTCCACCCAGCCGCGCGCGTAACCCGCCTTGTCCGCCGGGTCCACGGCGTCGGCCCACGCGATGTCGCCCGCCGTGCCCATGCTGGTGAAGGTCGTCCAGCGGTCGTCCACCGTGCCCTTGCGCGTGTCCTTGCCCGCGTTGCGATAGGTGGTGACGACGAGCACGCCTTGCCAGCCGTCGCGCAGGCGATACTCGTGGCGCTTGTAGAGGCCGCCGTTGTTGGGCGAGGTGACGACCGTCTCGATGACCGCTTCGCCGTCCTTGCCGTCCTTGGCCACGCGCACCCACGAGACCGGCCCCTGCTGGCCGCTGGGCGAGAAGCAGGTGAGCTGGTCGTTGTGCGCCCCGCGCAGCGTGAGGTCATAGAGGCAGCCGGGCGAAATGCCGTTGGTGCCGTAGAAGGTGCTCATGTTCGCGCGGCGCAGCGGAAGGTTCGCGGAGATGACGGCCTCGACCTTCTCGTTGCGCAGCACGAAGTCGCCGATGATGCCGTCGGCTTCCTTGCCACGCGGGAGCTGGTCCTTGTTGTCCGGCCCGATTTCAAACGCCTCCGGTGCGGCGAAGAGCGGCACGGTGAGAGCGGCGAAGGCGAGCAGTTGGGTGAAGCGACGACGAGCGGGCTGGAACATGAGGCGCATGATGGAAGCCTCTGACTCAGGAGGCAATACGCGCCTTCGACGTGTGGCGGGGACACTCCTGTCCCCGCTGAGCCACCGGGAACAGCAGGTTCGGGGACAGGAGTGTCCCCGCCACGCAGTGCGCTGCGAAATTCCCCGTAGCAGTTTTCGCTAGATTGGCCGCTGGCCCGCGCTTAACGTCGCCAGCAACACGCAACCCAAAGCACGTTATGGCTGAATTCTCCTTCAACTGCCCCTTCTGCAACTTGGAACTGAGCATCGACGAATCCGGCGTCGGACAGGAGATCGAGTGTCCCGGTTGCAAAGAAGTGCTGATCATCCCGCCCCCGGGCGGGGCGGCTCCCGTAGTCGAGGAGGAGCGCGTGGCCGTGATTCCGCAGGGAACCTTCCCCGAGGCCAAGATCATCAAGAACGCCTCCCCGTCGCTCGATGTCGCGGCCAAGACCGTCAAGAAGCTGCGGGTGAAGTCCTTCCGCCATCACGAGCATGTGAAGGACGGCAAAGACACATTCGATGACGCCGTCTCCAACTTCATCAGCCAGCATCCCGAGGACGACATCATCAGCCTCACGGGCATCCAATACACCCACCATCTCAAGCAGAAGGATGCCGAGGGCAAGGAAGTGTCCACGCCCATCACCGAATACGGCGTGCTGGTCCACTACAAGGCCTGAGGGACCATGTCCAAGCCGGTGCCCAAGCCCATCGCCCCGTCCGAGCTGCTCGAACTCGCCCGCGGCGTCATCAAGGCTGACCGTTTCCCGGTGCTGGCCACGGTGGAGGGCAGCCAGCCGCGCGTGCGACCGGTTTCGCCGGTGCGGACGGACGGCTTCACGGTGTTCGTGGCCAATCTGCGTTGTTACCACAAGACCGCCGAGATTGCCGCGAATCCCCAAGTCGAACTCTGCTACATGGACGACGGGCACAATCAGGTGCGCCTGACTGGTGTCGCGGAAATTGTCACGGAGCGCCCGCTGCTGGAGGAGATCTGGAACGCCAACCCGCTCATGCGCCAGTTCCTCGGCTCACTCGACAACCCGCAGCTCATCGTCTATCGCATCCGCGCCACGCAGGTCCGTTACATGCAGGAGTGGGCACTGGAGTATCACGAAGTCCCGCTGTCGTAGGCGACGATTTGAGGGGGCTCATTTGTCGGCGGTAAGAGGATTGGCTTGGGCACCTTGGGCCTCGGTTGTGAGGTCTGAAGTCTGCGGCGTGTGGTCTGCGGTCTTGAGCCGGCCGAAGTTCACCTTGCCGCCGAAGTTCCCCCGCTCGCGCCAGCCGAGGTAAAACCGCCCCCGCTCACCGTTGTAGGAGACAAACGGCAGTCGCACGCAGGAGTGCTTTGTGACCGCCCAATTCCATCCGCCGTCCGGAGCGAAGACGGCCTGCGGAAACTTGCCACTGCGGGTGAACGGTTTGTCCGCGACGCCGATGACATAGAAAGTGAAATTGTGGAGCGGGTTGCGCAGTTGCCACAGCCAGCGGCGGCCCGTCGAGCCGGGGCGATACCAATCCGGCGGTTTCGGATCGTCCACGTTGCCGAGCCACCAGAGCGGGTTCCACTTCTGCATCCGGCGGCCCGTGAGGGGTACACTCTTGTCCCCCAGCAGGGCGGCGGGGCCCAACACCGAAGTCTGGTCAAAGGGAACGGGAGCGGCCCCCTCTCGGAGTTGCAGCGGAAGGTGGCGGGCGGCCGGCGCGCGTGCCTGCTCCGTTCGCATCGTCCCGCACGCTGCCCCGGAGCCGAGCACCAAAATCAACAAGGTCGTGGGCCACCGGCGGTTCATGGCGTGCGCTGCGACAAATCTCCGCCATCGCTCACAGCTTCGTCCCACCCAGTGCCAGCACGCGTGCGAACTGCTCCTTCGCCAGCGGCGACACTGAGAGGCGCGACTGCCTCACCAACGGGATGCCGGCCAGTGTCTTGTCGGTCTTGATGACATCGAGCGGAACGGGTTTCGCCAGCGGCTTCACCGGCGCGAGGTCCACGCACGACCAGTCGCCCTCCTTGGCCGTCGCGTCGGGATACGCCTCCTTCGTCACTTTCGCGAGCCCGACGACCTCCTTGCCGGTGACACTGTGGTAGAAGCAGACGAGGTCGCCGCGTTTCATGGCACGGAGGTTGAGGCGGGCGGTGAAGTTGCGCACCCCGGTCCACGCCGTGCCACCGTCCTTCACAAATTGCTCCCACGAGTAGGCCGCGGGTTCCGATTTCACGAGCCAGTAGTTCATGCGCGGAGAATGCGCGGCCCGCACGGGCGAAGTCGAGATTGGGAAGCGACTTGCCGGCCATAAACCTCGCCATGAACCCCCAAAGATTAGGGACGGACAAAGATGGCAGTCTGTGTCTTTGTCCGTCCCAAATCTTTGGGCTTTCCGTCTCTGGCTCATAGTCCCAATGCGCGGCGTTCGGGCTGAATCGCGCTTGTTCGCACCGGGCTGGTTTTCTACGCTGCCGCCATGCCCGCACCAACACCCGTCAGCGCCCCGCCCACACAGCTTTTCCTGTATCGCGCCCTCGTCACCGCTGTTTACGACGGCGACACATGCACGGCGGACATTGACCTCGGGCTCGGCATTTGGGTGCGCGGCGAGAAGCTCCGGCTCCACCGCATCAACACGCCCGAACTCACCGGCACGGACAAACCCGCCGGCATCCGCGCGCGCGACCACTTGAAATCACTCGTCGAGGGCAAGTCCGTGCTGCTGCAAACCATCAAGGACCGGCGCGAGAAATACGGCCGCTACCTCGCCGAGATCTGGCTGGAGCAGGCGGTCGGCGCGCCGCTGAATGTGAACGACGCGCTCGTCGCGGCCGGGCATGCGCGCCACCAAGATTACTGAACCGTGAAACGCATCGCCCACCTCCTCGCCGCTGCTGCCTGGTTGCTCGCCGGCCCGGCCGCCACCGCCGCCCCGCGCCTGCCCAACGTCATTGTCATCTTCTGCGATGACATGGGCTACGGGGACATCGGGCCGTTTGGCTGCAAGGCTTACTCCACGCCGCACCTCAACCGCATGGCCCGCGAGGGCCGCAAGTTCACCAACTTCCACGTCTCGCAGGCGGTGTGCTCGGCGTCGCGCACTGCGTTGCTGACGGGCTGTTACAACAACCGCGTTGGCATCCACGGCGCGCTCGGCCCCGGCTCCCGCATCGGCATCCACGCGAACGAAATGACGATGGCCGAGGTGTTCAAGCAGAAGGGCTATGCGACCGGCATGGCGGGCAAATGGCACCTCGGTCATCACCCGCAGTTCCTCCCCACGCGGCACGGCTTCGACGAATACTTCGGCCTGCCTTACTCCAACGACATGTGGCCGCACCATCCCGAGGCGAAGAAAGGGACTTACCCGCCGCTGCCGCTCATCGAGGGCGAGAAAGTCATTGATGCCGAGGTCACGCCTGACGAGCAGCCGCAACTCACCACTTGGTATGCCGAGCGTGCGGTGAAGTTCATCGAGCGCAACAAGGACCGGCCGTTCTTCTTCTACCTCGCGCATTCCATGCCGCATGTGCCGCTCTTCGTGAGCGACAAGTTCAAGGGCAAATCCGGCGCGGGGCTTTACGGCGATGTGATTCAGGAGATTGACTGGTCCGTCGGCCAGGTGCTCGACACGCTCAAGAAGCACAAGCTGGATGACCACACGCTCGTCGTCTTCACCAGCGATAACGGCCCGTGGCTGAGTTACGGCAACCACGCCGGCAGCTCCGGCCCGCTGCGTGAAGGCAAAGGCACGGCGTGGGAAGGCGGCACGCGCGTCCCGTGTCTCATGCGCTGGCCGGGCAAGCTCCCCGCCGGCACAAGCAGCGCCGAGATGTTGATGACCATTGACCTGCTCCCGACCTTCGCCCAGCTCATCGGCGCGAAGCTGCCGGAGCACAAGATCGACGGACTCGATGTGTGGCCGCTCCTCGCCGGCACGCCCGGCGCGAAGAACCCGCACGAGGCTTACTGGAGTTATTACGCCCAGAACGAGCTGCAGGCTGTCTTCAGCCCTGACGGCAAGTGGAAACTCCAACTCCCGCACGGCTACCGCACACTCGCGGGCCGTCCGGGTGGCCAGGACGGCATTCCGGCGAAGTATGAAGGTGCGAAGGTGGCGGAACCGCAGCTCTACAACTTGCAGACGGACATCGGCGAGAAGACCGATGTGGCCAGCTCGCACCCGGCCATCGTGCAGCAACTGCTTGCCCACGCCGAGAAGGCGCGCGCTGACTTGGGCGATTCGCTCACGCAGCGCAAAGGCAGCGGCGTGCGGGAAGCGGGGCGGTTGCCGGCCCCGTGAGCCGTGCCGGCGACTTGCAGTCGCCGCATTGCGGGTGGATTACTCGAAGGGCCCTCGAACTGCTGTTTCCCACGGACGGCGACTGCAAGTCGCCGGCACGGGTTCAGGTGAACAGCATGAAGCCAGAGTCGCCGATCGGTGCGGCTTTGCCGGTTACTTCAGCAACCACTGCACGGCGTCCACCACCACGAAGCCGTCCGCGCCCGCGTTCGAGACGGTCACGACCGCCGGCTGGTCCGCCGCGAAGTCGAAGCGGCCGAGGCGGTGGAAGCGTTCCTCAATCGCCGGGGTCTTCCGCTGATCCACGAAAATGGTTTCCTTGCCGCCGGCGTGCGTGATTTCCACGGCAACCTTTGAGGCCCGGTTCGCGTTGGGCGGATATGCGAGGAAGACTTCGTATTGGCCGGCCTTCGTTAGCTTCGCTTCGAACCGCGCGCTGGCTTTGCCATCCTTGGTGCTGTCGTCATGGCGATAGCCGTTGCCCACATAGCTCGGCGCGGCGCTGCTGACTTTCCATTCGCCAGTGAGCTTGGCGTCATCATCGTCCACGACGACGCCACCGAGCTTCTTCGGGTCCACGAAGCCCTTCGCGCCCTTGCCCGCTTTGCCGCCGGCAGGCGCGGCGCTGGCGTATTCGAGCACTTGGCCGTCCTTCCGCAACTGCTCGCGCAGCTTCGCATACGGCACATCCTGCACCGCGAGGTTGCCATCCATCGCCAGCACCGCCGCCGTGGCCGCGCTTTGGCCGAGAATCATGAACACGGGCTCCATGCGGATGCTACCGAATGCGATGTGCGAGCTGCTCACGCAAATGGAGACGAACAGGTTGTCGGCCTGACCCTTTTTCGGCACCAGCGCGCCGTAGGCAATCGCGTAGGGCGAAATGCCCACGCCGATGTCGCCTTCGTTCTGCACGTAGCCCTCGGGCGTGATGTAGCGCTGCACGTTGTGCGAATCAATCGTGTAGCTGCCCATGCCCACGGAGTCGGGCGTGGGCTTCTTCTTGGTCAGCTCGTTCTCGGTCATCACGAAGTGCCCGACCATCCGCCGCGCCTCACGCACGTAGATTTGGTGCGGCCAGCCGCCGTTGTCCTTGAACTCGTCCTTGGGCAAACCCCACTTGCGCATCCGCTCCTGAACTTCCTTGGGCACGCGCGGATCGTTCGCAATGAAGTAGAGCCAGCCCTGCTGGTAGGTGCGGTGCTCGGCGAGAATCTCGCGGCGGCGCTCGTAACTGGCCTCGGGGTAATCGTAGTTCATCCCAATGTTGTCGGTGCTGAACGGCCCGTGGTTGTTCGAGTCGGTCTTGTGGTTGGGAATGGGGTCGAACTTGTCGAAGGTCTCCTTCCAGCCGGCCTCGTAAATGCGCACGAGCAACTCGTATTGCTTCGGGTCGTAGCCGGTGGGTTTGGGGAACGGGATGCGGTTTTCCGCGTGGTCGGTCACGCAATAGCGGTAACAGTAGGCCTGCACGCGCTTGTCGCCGGATCCGTATTCGCCGGGCGGCGCGGTGCTGATGCGCGGCAGCACGCCGGACTTGGGGTCGCCGGGGATGACGTAGGGGCTGATTTTGGTTTTGAGCGCGCCGAAATGGTGGCGGTGATGCAGCACGCCGACTTGCACGCCGTTCCATTGCTCGCCGTAAACTGAGTTCGCCTCGCGCCCAACGTGATAATCCACGCCTGCTGCCGCCAGCAAATCGCCCTCGTAAGTCGCGTCCATGAACATCTTCCCGGTGTAGGTCTTGCCGCTCAACATCGTGATGCTGGTGATGCGCGCGCCGGATTTCTTCACGCCCTTGGCGCGGTCCAGCCACTCGTCGCGGTGAACCGGAATCTGAAACTCCTTCACGTAATCCTCGAACACGCGCTCGGCGATGTGCGGCTCGAAAATCCACATCGTGCGGTTCTCGCCGTCCATCGCGGGCGTGCCCTGGCCCTTGTTGCCGTATTCCGACTGCTTCTGCCAGCGCCACGACTCGGGCTTCTGATACTCCTTCCAAACGCGGTGGTAGAAATCGCGCGAAAGCCCGCCGATGACCGCCTTGTTGCCCGTGTCCGTGAAGCCCAGCCCGCCTGCCGACAGCCCGCCCAGATGTTTGTCCGGCCCGACGACGATGACGGACTTGCCGAGCTTCTTCGCCTGCACGGCGGCGATGACGCCGGCGGAAGTGGGGCCGTAGACGACGAGGTCGGCAGTAAAGGTTTCGGCGGCGGGCAGCGGAGCCGCGGCGACGAGCAGTGCAGCGATGGCCGGACGGAGACAGTGCATATGGGCGAGGTTTAACGGACGGAGCGGGGGTAGTCGAGGAGGCACTGCACAACACGGAGCAATGGAATATCCCAAGTGCTTGCCCGCGGCGGAATTGCTGACCGAAGCTCTCCCTCACCCCGGGCCGCTGGGCGAGGGAAAGAGTGAGAGGGCCGCGTGCGCACAAGTGATGCCGGACGATGCGATGACCTCGTTGCCGCTCTCCCTCACCCCGGCCCTCTCCATGAACCGCCTGATAAGGACCCAAAGATTAGGGGCGGACAAAGATTCCAAAGCCCCTCTTTGTCCGCCCCTAATCTTTGGGTCTTCAGCCTTTGGTTCATGGTCCCAATGCGCGGGCTTTGGTCCGTGGCGGCTACCCATGAACCTCGGGAGCGGGCTTGGGGCCTGGGCAGGCTCAAAAGCGGTGCTGAAGCCACCGCAGTCCAAACGCTGGCGCGAACCAGCGAGATCCCCGTGCGGCGCGAAGCGTCTGGACTGCGGCGGCTTCAGCGCCGCTGTTCCCCGGAGCAGGTTCAGGGGCTGAAATCGCGGAAGTTTGGGGATCGTGGGTTCTCTCCCGCTGGGAGAGGGGGAAAGTCAGCCCGTGCTCGAAGTGCTTTGGCGGCCCTGCCAGACTGCGGCGGAATGCGTTCCTCCCTCTCCCAGCGGGAGAGGGCCGGGGTGAGGGAGGACGCGTTCCCTTGGCGGCAAAGTGCGACCTTCTCCGTCAATCAGCACAAAATCACACCACTGATTACTGCCCACTGAAAACTTGCCCCCACTCCGCCCGCCCCTTACAACCGCCCCATGTCACGCAAGCTCTCTTCCCTCGCCCCCGCCTGGTGGGATTACACCACGCTCGACACCAGCATCATCGAAGCCGCCGCCAAGCTCACGCCGGAGAAACTCCTCAAGCTCTCCCGCCCCGGCTTCAAGGTCGTCTTCTACGACACCCTCGAAGACTTCTACTGCGCCGAGGCCCTCGAATACATCCACGCCTGGAAGCAGGCCACGCCCGACAACCCCGCCGGCATCTGCGGTCCCATCGGCCCCACGGAGCAGTTGCCCCTCGTCGCGCGCATTGTCAACGAGCTGGGCCTCAAGCTCCACGACGCCCACTTCTGGGGCATGGACGAATGGGTCATTGACGGCAAGGAAGCCGCCGTCACCCACCCGCTTTCCTTCGAGAAGTGCGACCGCGAGATGTGTTTCAACCGTATTGACCGCAAGCTCGCCATGCCCGATGCCAACCTCCACTTCCCCAAGGCCGACACGCGCGCCTACCGCGCCACCTGGAACGCCGGCGTCCGCTGCGTCGTCATGCAAGGCGGCCAGGGCGACATCAAGCACTGGGCCTTCAACGACCCGCTCCCCCGCAAGGGCAAATACAAGGACGCTCCCCCGTCCCCGGCCGAGTATCGCAAGCTCGCTACGCGCGTCGTGGACCTCCACCCCGTGACCATCGCGCAGAACGCACGCACCAGCGGCGGCGGCAACGTGACCCTCGTCCCGAAGCAGGCCATCACCGTCGGCCCGGTCGAGACCTGGCTCGCGGAGAAGGTCTCCATCTGGCACGCGGGCTGTCACGACAACCCCTTTGGCCAGCGCCTGACCGCCTACATGATCGCCAACCGCATCGTGGACAGCGCCGTGCCGATGTCCCTCCTCGCCGACCACCCGAACGTGCAGTTCAACTACTACCGCAAGGGCATCGGCTCGTGCGACGTGGAGATGCACTGAAGTCTAAGTGCCATTTTCAGCTGGGCACTCAATTTGGAACGACTTTGGCGCGGTAGAAGGCGTTGGTTTCGACACCCTTGGGCGTAGTGAAGGTGACGTTCGTTTGGTTCCCTTTCAAGGGGATTGTCGCATTCAAATCCGATGTCCACGATTTCAGGTCAGCCGACTTTTCAAGCCGAACCGCTGCCGGTTGCTTTGAGGCAAAAGTTATCCGCCCAACAAACAAATCGTTTGTGCTGGAAACGGAATCAATCCTATTTGGAATCGAAACATAAAAGTCAGCAGAGTCGATAAGGGCTCCCCAGAACGAAACACTCCTGTATTCAGTTCCGATCGTGTTAGCTGGAACTGCAATCGACTGGCTGGACGGCAGCTTGTAAGCGGCGGTCGAAAAGTGCGGCGGGTGGCGCTCGAAAAGTGAGACACCTTCCGGGTCGAAGGGAACGGTTTTTGGGCTTCGCGGTCAAGTCCGGGAAGCTCGCAGCGAGGTAAAACGAGCAG
>Ga0255188_1000330_pt1 | contig 16421 bp, 11 predicted proteins | sample Miss_Cont_RepB_8_FD_188427 | JGI IMG/M metagenome (GOLD analysis project Ga0255188, IMG submission 188427) | Freshwater microbial communities from Mississippi River, Louisiana, United States - Miss_Cont_RepB_8h | ecosystem: Environmental > Aquatic > Freshwater > River | place: USA: Louisiana... | reverse complement strand
GGTTGCCCCGGACCGGTCGTGCTCGCGCACCAGCGAAACGTAGGTCGCGAGCGATCCGGGCAGCACCGGCTCGTCCCACAGACGCCCCAAGCCCTCCGGCCACTCGGGTTGGCGCGCGAGAGAATCTCCCGAAGCCGCCGTCGTGAGGTCGTACCGGCCGCGGCCGGCGTGGGTGTCCACGAAGACAAAGCCCTTGTCCTTGCGCTGAAGCAGACGGACCAGCTCGACCAGCAGGGCGTGCTTGAGCACGTCGGCGAAATTGCCGGCGTGGAACTGATGGCGGTAATTCATCCGGGCCCGCGCGCGGCCGCCTCAGGCGACCGGAACCTTCACGACGGTCTTCCTCACCAGCACCGGAGCAGCCCCGGACCGCAGACCCGGCATGTGCACGTCGGCCGGGAAAAAGACGGCGACATCGCCCGCCTCCAGCCGCACGCTCGAGGCCCCGGCGACGTCGGCGTGATGCGTGAAGTCGCGTTCCGGGTCGTAAGGCACCTGCACGGGGCTCCGCGCGGCGTCGACCACCTCGATCACCTCGCCGCCGGCCACGAGCACCTGCACGTCGATGTGGCGGCGATGCGACTCGAAGAAGCCCTCCGCGCGGGGCTTGGTGTGATAGGCCTGTTCGATCGCGAAGACCCCGTCCCCCAGCTCCACCCGCGCGGATTTCCCGGGCTCCACGGCGAGAAGCCGCGCCCGCGCCGCCGAGCCCTCGCGCAAAACTTCCTGCACGTAGGCGAGGGCCGCGGCGAACGCCGCGCTGCGCGGACTCTGCGTCCGCACGGTTTCGAATGATCCCAGGATGGCCATGGGCCGACTGGACGCCGCGCCTCCGGCGCTGGCAAGCCGCGAAAACCCGCCCGGCACCGCGACGGCGCGTGCCGTCTCAGCGGCGCTTTTCCGTGAGCGGCAGCATCACGCCGCGCCGGAAGAGCGTGACCTGGCCGGTGCTCGAGGAGACCACGATCGAGATGCAGTTGGCCGCCACGCTGATGGCGGCCCCCGCCGCGTGCCGCGCCCCGAGGCCGCCCGGCAGGGCGTGGGTGCTGTCCATCGCCTGGATAAGACTGCCCGCCGACTCGACCACGCCGTCGCCCCGGATGAGGAAGGCCCCGTCGATCGAGGAGAACTCCTTCACCGTCTCGTCCATGAACGGGTTGAGGATGTTGCGGTCCTCCTCTTTGTAACCGTAAAACGGATTCAGGACGAGCGGCTTCGACATCGTCGCGACGCGCTCGTTGTCGCCCACCACGAACAGACATCCCACCGGACGCCCCTCGCGGCCCTCCACCGCCAGCTCGGTGGCGACGGCGATGACGCGCTCGAGCACCTCCGGTTTCACATCGGGCGGCAGCAGGTCGGCGGTGGAACCGGTGAGGAGCGTCTGGAACTCGCGCTCGATGTCGACGACCACGAGAGTGTCGAACTGGTTGCTCCCGGTGATGCCGCCGACGCAGCAGATGCGGTCGGTGAACTTCACGACGCCGCGGGTGAGCGCGACGAGCATCGCGCTGCGCAGCTGCGCCAGCCGCTGGCGCGAGAAGGAGCGCACCTGGATCGTCTCATGGAAGCGCGCCTCGCCGTCGTCCCCCAGCTCAAGGGCGTTGCGCGTGACGAGGATCGTCTTGAGGCTGGACCGCAGGACGCCCGGCTGGAGCCCCCCGATGAAGGTGTCGCCGAAGACCACCAGCGCCACGCAACCCGCCCCCTTCGCCACGCGCTCGGCCTCGCGAAACATGAGGCGGTTGATCCGGTTTTGCTGCGCCTCGATCGCGCGCATCCCGCCGAAACCACCGACGAGACGCTCATGCAGCGCGTCGAGGTCGGGCGCGTTGACGAGATTGTCGACCAGGTCCTTGTCCTTCACCTGCCGCGCGATCGACGCCAGCACCTGCAGGTAATCGCGGGCTCGCTCGCCCGCGATGAGCATCACGATCAGGTGCACGCGCTCGTCGGCCAGCGCGCCGTCGTGGCGGATGCCGACCCGGCTGCGCCCGATCGCGAGCACATAGCGCCGGGCCATCTTCACGCGGACGTGGGGCAGCGCGACACCGAAGCCAAGGTAGGTGGTCATGGTGCTCTCACGGGCCAGCAGGCCGCGCAGGAGCGAGTCGGGTTTCAGGTCGGGAAACTTATCGACGCACACGTCGAGCAGCTCCTGCAGCGCGCCCTCGAGGTCGAGGCTGCGCAGGTCGACGATGCGGCCGCGGGAGATGATCTTTTCCAGCCGCATGGCGCTTCAGACGCTCCGGCGCGGGAGCTCAGCGCTCCCACTTGAGCGCGCCCTTCTTCACCTCGTAGACGAGGCCGAGGACGAGCACGCCGATGAAGAACAGGACCGGACCGAGAATCGGGATCCCGCCGGCCAGAAACTCGCGGTAGACAAACGTCCACGGGATCAGGATCACCACCTCGAGATCGAAGAGCATGAAGAGCAGCGCGGTGAGCCAGAACTTGACCGAGAAGCGCGTGTGCACGAGCCCCTCCCCCGCCACGCCGCACTCGTAAGCGCTGTCCTTGATCTTGTTGGGACGGAACCTTTGACCGAAGAGGTGGCTGGCGCCGATCACCCCGCCAGTGATGAGCGCGGCGAGCACGGCTTGGATCAGGAAAGGCAGGTAATCGGCGGACGTCATGACCGGTGAGCAATTGGCCCCACGCCCCACACGGCCGCAAGTGGTAATTTGGCGATCGCGCGCCCGGGCGTCGCGACGCAGCCAACGCGGAGATTCCCGTTGACGGAGCGTAAGTGCGCGCCTTTGTTCCCCGCTCCTCCAGTGGCTCGGTAGCTCAGTTGGTAGAGCAGAGGACTGAAAATCCTTGTGTCCCCGGTTCGATTCCGGGCTGAGCCACCACTTTGGACCCCGCCTCGCCGACAACGGTGAGGCGGGGTTTTTTGTCGGTCTCGCCGTTCAGGATCCCGAAGGGAAACGAACCTGCGTCGCCGCGAAACAGCCCAGGAAAGATGGGTAATAAACCCTACCCGCTCTTTTGTGTTTTTCGCTTGGGCCGGTTCGCGCCCGACCCGCCAATCAGGACGTGCCCTCCCGTCGACTCAGCCTAGCTCTCTTGCTGATCGTCGTCAGCCCTGCGCAGGCAACGATCGCGGAGACGGCAGCTCCGGACTCCAACGCTACCCCGCAGGCTTCCTACCGAATCGCGGTGCACCGCAATTCCCCGCCCTTCTCCCAACTGGACGCGGCGGGACGCCCGATCGGGTTCGCGGCGGGTATGCTCGCGGAGATCGGGCGGAAGTCCGGCGTCAGGCTCGAGGCGGTGCCCGGCTGGTGGAACCAACATCTCAAGGATTTTAACGAGGGCCGGATCGACGCCCTGTGCGGCATCAGTCCGGATGACGCCCGGGACCACGAGATCATGGATTACTCGATCAAGCTGGTGACCGTGCACGCCGTGGCGTTCACCTTGGCGAGCCGGGCACCGGTCACGCGGACGGCGGATCTGCGGGGAAAGCGCATCGCCGCGATGGAGGGCAGCAACTCCCTCACGTTCCTCCGCAAGTCGCCCCAGCCCGGCACAACCATCATCGCCTACAACCGATTCGCGGACTTCCTGCACGCCCTTCGCTCCGGGGAATGCGACATCGCCGTCTCCAACAGCCTCGCTCGCACCGGCCTCGAGAGCGCGGCCGATCTGCAGATGAACTTTCTGATGGATCTGCAGGTTAACTTCTACTTTGCGGTGCGAAAGGGCGACCGCCGCCTGCTTTCCATCCTAAACGAGGGCATCGCCCGTTCCCTGCACGACGGCTCCTACGATGAGCTCTACGCACGCTGGATCGGACCGGTGGAACCGCGTCGGATCACCGCCACCGACCTCAAGCCCTTCCGTCTGCCTGCGCTCATCGTTCTGAGCGCCGTGATCGCCGGCTTCTTCTGGCAACGCCATTATGTGCGGAAGATCGAGCGTCACGCCGCCGCCGCCGAAGAGGCGAACCTCGCGAAGTCGCGCTTTCTCGCCTCCATGAGTCACGAGATCCGCACGCCAATGAACGGGATCATGGGCATGACGGACCTGTTGATCTCGTCCCACCTCACGCGGGAACAACAGGAGATGGCGACCACCGTGCGCCAATGTTCCGACTCCCTTCTGCGGATGATGAACGACGTCCTCGACTTCGCGCAGATGGAGTCCGGCAAACTCACCCTCCAGGCCGCTCCCCTGTCACCCCGTGACGCCGTCGAGGGCTGCCTCAACTCGCTCGCGATGGCGGCGCTTGAGAAAAACCTGGAGCTCATCCGCGAGATCGATCCCGGCGTGCCCGCGGTGGTGCTGGGTGACTCCGCCCGGCTCGGGCAGGTGCTCACCAACCTCGTGGGCAACGCCATCAAGTTCACCGAGACCGGACACGTGGTGGTGCGCGTCCGGCCCGCCGGAACGGCGGTGGGGAGAATCAAACTCGCCTTTGAGGTGCAGGACACCGGCATCGGTATCACTTCCGAGGAAAAGGCGCGCCTTTTCCGGCCTTTCACCCAAGCGAATCAGTCGACGACCCGTCGCTACGGGGGAACCGGGCTGGGTCTAGCCATTTGCCGGCAGCTGGTCGAGGCGATGCGGGGAGAGATCGGCATCGAGAGCGCTCCCGGAAAAGGCTCGACCTTCCACTTCACCGTCTCGTTTGGAGCGGCGGACTCCACCCGGGAAACCGCGCCGGACCTTTCCGGGCACCGGATTCTTGTCGTCGAGGATCATGCTGTCGCCCTCGCCGCGATCCGCGACGAGCTCACCCACCTCGGGGCGACCGTGACCACGGCCGGAAACAGCGTCGCCGCGGAGCGCCTAGCCCGCGAGGCACATTTGAGCGGTTCCCCTTTTTCCTCCGCCCTGATCGACCAGAACCTGCCGGAAACCTCCGGCCTCGAGCTGGTCCGCAGCCTGCGAGAAACGGCTGAACTCGCCGCTCTGCCCGTCATACTCATGACCAATCTGGGCTCCGTCATTCCAGAGCTCCAGCTAGCCGAGCTCTCCATCAACGCCGTCCTGAGGAAGCCGCTGCGCCGCTCGCTGCTGCTCGAGGAACTGCTGCGCATTCCCCGCGAACCCGGTGGATCCAACCCAAACCACGCGCTGCCGCCGCAAGACAACTCCCTGCTGATCGTGGACGATAACCTCGTGAACCTCGGCGTCATGCGCGCGATCCTGGCCCGCCTTGGGCATGAATGCGCGGAAGCCGTCAACGGTCGCGCCGCCGTCGAGCTTTTCAACCTGCGCCGCTTTCCCGCCGTGTTCATGGATTGCCACATGCCGGAAATGGACGGCTTGGAGGCCACCCGCCGCATCCGGGCCCTCGAAAAACAACTGCAGGCGCGGCAACCGGACTATCTGCCCGCACTCATCATCGGAGTGACGGGGGATTCGCTTCCCGCCACTCAAGAACGCTGCTTCGCCGCGGGTATGGATGGTTATCTGACAAAACCCGTCGACCGCCAGATGATCGCGAACGCTCTCGCCGGGCTCAACCGACCCTCCGGTCGGGAAAATCGAACACCGACCGTCACCCCGGTCTGATCCAGGCCGCAACGCCCGGAAGGCGAAACCATCTTAATCGCCGGCGTCCCGACTCCACAGGCCTGCCAGCGTCCGAACCCGAAGGAAAACTTCCGCCTCGCCCGGCAAGCCGTGGCGTCGAAGCGCCTCTCTGATCGCTTCCGTCGCCGGCTCCGCGATGCGGTGACGAGGATCGCCGGGCAAATCCGGACGCACTAACCTCGTGAGCTCCCAGCAAGCCCACGCGCGCCAAACGCGTTGCTCGCGACGCGGCTCGTTCATGCGACCCGCGTAGTGCTGGAAATGAACCCGCGGATTGCCGAGGAAGACGCCTTCCGGCGTGTGCGCGACAATCCATGCCACCGCGGCGTACGGCATGGGGTGAGCGATCAGTTCCGGTTCGTCGCCAGAAACATCCGCCCCCATCGCGCGATCGAGGCAGAGCAACGCCCGAGCGGCGAAGCCCGTTTCCCAAAGCGAGGCCCCGTAGCGGAGGCACTCGAGGTAGAACCTGCCTCCGCGATCGCCGTCCCGGAAGGCGTGCAGCGCACGCCAGTCCATCCCCGACACCGCGGCGGGCAGATGCGGACAGGAAGGCAATGGCGGCACCGCGCAGTCGTTGGCCGCGAGAGCGCCCGGCGTCAACCGGCTGAGCCGCGGAGGCGGCAATCGCGGGTGAAAACAGACAAAACGGGACAACCACGGATGATAAAAACTTTGCGACCTCCGTTCCGGATCCAAACCAACCAACAGGAGCAAACGGAGGAAACGAAGAGCGGAGTGAATCTGGAGATCAGGAGCATGGACATCCGCCCGCCGCTAAACGCGGCCTGCCTTGGACACCCGGTTCTCGCCGTTCCGTGGCTTCCGTGTGTTCCGTGGGCCACCCGGCTCGGCTTCGCGGCATGACGAAGTTGCGCTTGGCGCGGCCCGCCGTTTCCACGACAACCCCCGCGCCTGAGCTACTCCGAAGAAAGCCGCGTTCCGCCGTCCGCCACAGCCCATCCACACGTGCACCGCATCGCGTGGTGGAGGTGGCTCGCGCTCCTACCCTTCGGCATGTTGCTGCGCGCGTGGGGACGTTCCCTCCGTTTCGACGCCACGCCGGAGGACATCCGTAATTACACGCGGCACGACGTGCCGGTCGCCATCGTGCTGTGGCACAACCGGCTCTTTCTCGCGGCTGAGATCGTGCGTCGCTACCGCACGGGTCGCCCCGCCTATGCGCTGGTGAGCGCCAGCGAGGACGGCGCGTGGCTCTCGGCGTTTTTCGCGATGGGCGGTCTGCGCACAGTGCGCGGCTCCAGCAGCCGGCTCGGACGCGAGGCCGCATCGGCCCTGGTCGAGGTGCTACAGTCCGGACGCGACGTCGGCATCACGCCCGACGGTCCGCGCGGGCCTTGTTATGACTTCAAGCCCGGCGCGGTCATCGTGGCGCGGCGAACCCGCGCCCCGATGCTGCTGGTCGGCGCCGAGTTCACCTCGTCATGGCGCCTGAAGAGCTGGGACCGTTTTCACCTGCCCAAACCCTTCTCCCTCGTGCGTATGCGCTGCGAGATCATAGAGCCGGAGCAACTGGCCGACCGCGACGCCGGGATGGAGCTGGTCCGTTCCCGGCTTCTGGCGCTCAACCCCGACCGGTGATCCGGCCGGGCGGGCCTCAGAACGACGGCCGTACCGTCACGTTCGAGCCGGCCACGGCGGTGTAATCCGCACCGACGCTCCATGAGAGGTCATTCACGAGCACCTTGAAGGCGATGTCCTGCCGGGCGGCGTCGAGGGAGATGCGCCACACGTCGGCCGCCACGCACGTCATCGGCACGCCGACGGTCCAGCTCAGGCCGCCGCCGGCGCCGCGAATGTAGAGCGTGTTGCCGAAGCCGACGTCCACCTGCGCGGTGATGGTGGTAAGCGAAGGCTTGGGCGCCGCTAGCCGCGGCGCCGAAGGTGGCGGCGCCACGACCACGGCAGGCACGGGCTTGATCGCGGCAGGGCGGGCAGGAGAACGCGACGACGCCTTGCGGGCGGGCGCGGGAGACTTCGTCGCTGGGGCGGGCGACGGCTTGCGGGTGGCGGTTTTCTTCTTGGATGCGCTCATGACGATGGGTGGTTACTGATCCCCAAAACGAGGCGGAGCGTAGCAGATCGGAGGCCAACGCACCAGCGGGCGACCGACGGATTTACCGGACCGTCACATGCGGCCGGAAGGGAGAGCGGGCCAAAGCCCGCCGGCTTCAGGCGAAGACCTCTTCCGGACGGAAGAAGCGCGCGATCTCGGCCACGCCATTCTCAACGCTATCGGAAGCGTGGACGACGTTGATCATCATGTCGGTGCCGAAGTCGCCGCGCAGGGTGCCCTTGGCGGCCTTACGGGAGTCGGTGGGCCCGAGTAGATCGCGCACCCGCTGGACGATGTTTTCGCCCTGCAAGGCCACCATGACCACGGGGCGCGAGCTCATGAAACGCTCAATTTCGGGGTAAAACGGCTTGGAGGCGACGTGCGCGTAGTGCTCCCGGAGCAAAGCGGGGGAAAGGCGCGCCATCTTGCAGGCGATCACGTCGAAACCGGCCGCCTCGAAACGGCTGATGACGGTGCCTACCAAGCGCTTCTGCATCGCGTCCGGCTTACAGATGATGAACGTCTTTTCCATATGAACGGGTCAAAGTAGGCGCCCTGAAGGCTTTGGGAAGCCTAGAGTTCGCCGCATCCAAACCTGCGCGAGGCGGGAACGCTCAGGCGAACCGGCGAATGCGCGCCTGCACGTCGTCCTGCAACCGACGGATATGGCCGACGGTGAATTCCTCGAGGGACAGGCCCGGATTCGAGACCAAAGGCGTCAAATCCATCGCCCACGTGATACCAGTCACGCGATCGGTCGCATGGGACGTGTGGTAGGTGGCGTGCGCCGAACGCCGACCCATCGTGGCGAGGTCGTAGCGCTTGCCGCCGGTGACCTGCGAGTCGAAGACCTTGAGAAGCTCAAGGGCCAGCTCGGGATGACGGCCGGCATCTAGCGCAACCTTGTCGGAATCCACCATCCAATCGAGGTCGCGCCAGACCTCGCAGCCCAAGACCCGCCGCGGACGTCGGTCGGCGGGAAGCGCCCGAATCGCCTCGAGGCAGCGGTGGAGAACCGCGACATGGGTATCGTGCTTGTCGGCCGGATTGTGGAGGTAAACCACTTCCGCGCGGCAGCCGCCGAAGATAGCGGCCAGATCGGAGGCCACACCGGGATGCCCCGGAGTCTTCACGACGGAACTGGGATGCGCCAGCTGGAGCTGGATCGCGTAACGGCCCATTTTCGCCGCCTTGCGCTGTTCCTCGCGCCGCACGCCCTGCATCTGCTCATCGGTCAGGTGCGCATACGGGCCGGTGCGCGGCGAACCGGCGCCATTGGTCACGACGACGCCGCCGAAGGCTTTGCCGGGCGTGTCGAGGCAATCGGAGATCCCGGCATGCGCCATGATCTCGATGTCGTCCTGATGGGCGCCGAGGCAGAGGTGCGTGACGCGCGCGAGCGCCTCCTCCGGAGTGGCGTCGTCGCCGGGTACGTAGAGATCGGCCTGGGGATTCGAGAGTTTCATCGGAAAACGGTCCGGAGTTCAGCGACGGATAGCCGGCAAACTGGCCGCAGCGACGGCCTGCCCGTGGCGACGGTCCTTTTCATCCGGAGTGTGCAGGCGGATTTTTTCCGCCAAATCGGGGAAGTCCGCGCGCAGCACCGCCCGGGCGCGGTCGAGGATGATCTCGCCGCCCGGGCCCGAGGAGACACGGCCCAGCAGAAGGACGTGACGCAGTTCGTAGTGATCGGCGAAGTGCGCGATCGCATAACCGAAGTCGGTGCCGATGGTTTCGTAGACCGCACGGGCGCGCGGGTCGCCGGAGGCCATCGCCCGCTGCACCTCGATGAGTTGCTCCGGCAGCGGCATGCGGGCCGGGAAGGCGAATCCGGCGACCGCGGCCAAACGACCAACCGCCTGTTGGGAGAAATACTGCACCCCGCAACCGATGTCCCCCGACCACTCGTCGCGCGGCGCCGCCGGGTGGTAGTCCACCGGAGCGAACGCCAGTTCGTTCAACCAAGGGGTGATGCCACCCTCCGGGGTGACGTAACCGGCCGCGAGGCTCGTGCCCATCGCGATGCCCAACACCGCGCCGTCGCCGAGCGACATGGAGCCGGCCAGTGCCGTGACCTCGCCGTCGTTGGCCACCTCGAACGGCACCCCGCCCCAACGCTCCTGCAGCGTGAAAAACATCCGGCGCACGTGACGGTCGAACAGATCCGGCGGCACCCCGCGGAACAGCGAAGCGACCCGCACCTCATTGTTCACGTAGACCCCGGCTGAACTGCCGCCAATCGCGTCGACCCGCGGCAGGTGCGCGGCCGCCCGCCGCAGGGAGTCGTGCACGCCCTCTAGGTGATAGGACGGATCTTTTTGGAAGTAAGGGTCCCAGGTGATCTCCTCGGAAAAGACGACCTTCCCATCGATCACCGCGGCAGCCTTGCGATCGCTGCCGCCCAGATCGAAGCCGATCCGGCAACCGTCGAGATGCCGGCCGATCGCGAGCGAGGCCACCCTGCCCTCAGGCAAGGTCGAGAGAGGCGCCGCCTCGAGCACGAACGCCTCGCGGTACGTCGTCGGGCCCATGAACCGGTGATCGAAAGCGCGAGTACCGTCTTCAGCGTAGACCCGCTTCAGTTCGGCGACGATTTCATCCGCGCCCGCGATCCGCACGCGGCTGCCGCCCTTTTGCCAGAGCAGGAACTTCACCAAGCGCTCCACGTAAGTGAGCGAAAGTGAGGCGGACGGATGTGCGGCCCCGAGCACGCGCGTGTCGTGACGGGAAACCGCGCCGCCGGTCGAGCTGACGACCACCGATAACGGGCGGGCCGCCGGATCGCGGGCCACCAAGGCGCGGTAAGCGCGGTTCCAGAGGGCGGCCGGAGCGAAGTTCCGCTCCAAACTCGGCGGCAAGGCAGGACGGACGTCGATCATGACGGAGAGAAACTGGGGAGCAGACCCAACCCTCAGGCGAGGTGCACCCGCGCGAAACCCTCGATCGCCTCGTAATTCGCGAGTCCCAAGCCGTCGTAAGTTTCCGCGAGCGCGCGGTTCTGCTGCTCGGCCTGCTGCCACGGCTCACGCAGACCGGAGGCCACCGGCGTCTGGCTGCGCTGGCTCTTGTGGTGGAAGACCGACTGCATCTTCTGCGCGAGTTCGCGCGGGCTGAGCGGAACGGCCATGTCGACGTCGGCCGCCTCCCACGGCTGATCCACCCCGCGGTACGACCAAGCCCGGCAGTCCTTGAACCAAGCCTCGCCAGCAACCTCACGGCACGCGCGGCGCACCAGCTCATGACACACCGCCGTGATGGACGTCGGATCGTCACGTTCGCCGGTGAGGAAGATCTGATGCGGCATGGCCTCGCGCAGAAGCTTAACGATCGCATCGAGATCCGCCTGCCCCGGCGCGAATTGACGGTAACGGCCGCGCTCGTAGAAAGGGAGATCGAGGAAACTCGCCTGCCCGGGTGCCAGATCGCAGTCGCGCAACGAGGCGCGAGCCTCCCCGCGCCGGAGCAGCGCCTTGAGGCGACGGATGCCGGCCGAGTCGGCCGCGAAGGCCTTCTTGCCGGCGAGCTCCCGCCGGACGCCTTCGGTGAAATCGGCCACCGGATCCTTGGTTTGACCCAAGGTGCCGGCGATCTCGCCGACAAGCTCCGCCGCCATCGCGGCCTCCTCATCGGGCACCGCGAGATTTCCGGAGGTGAGGTAGGCGACGGTGACAATGTGCCCCTGGGCCTTGAGCCGGCGAATCGTGCCGCCCATGCCCAGCACGTCGTGCGAAGGTTCCGGGCTGAAGACGATGACGCGCTTCGGGAACGGAAAGGCGCGCTCAGGCCGCGATGAGTCGTCGGCATTGGGCTTACCGCCGGGCCAGCCGGTGATCGTGTGCTGGATCTCGTTAAAGACCCTGATGTTCAGCTGATAGGAAGGACCGTGCTCCGTCAGGAGATCGGCCATGCCGTGCTCACCGTAATCCTCGTCGAGCAACTTCAGCACCGGCTTCTTCGCCTGGCGGGACAGCCAGATCACCGCGCGGCGGATCATGGCGGGCGTCCAACGGATCGGGCTGACCAGCCACGGATAACGGACGCGCGTGAGCGACGAAGCCGCGGCGCGGTCGATCAGGAAGCGCACCTGCGGGTGGCCCTGCAGAAAGCTGGCCGGCAAGGAGTCCTTCGGCGCACCCTCGACCGCCTCGGCCAGCACCCCGGCCTTGCCCTCGCCCCAGGCGAGGAGCGCGATCCGGCGGGCGTCCAGGATCGTGCCCACTCCCATCGTGATCGCGTGCCGCGGCACGTTAGCCTCGCCGAGAAAATCGCGGGCGGCGTCTCGCCGCGTGAGGCCGTCGAGCGTGACGAGCCGCGTGCGCGACTCGCGCGAGGAGCCGGGCTCGTTGAAGCCGATGTGGCCGGTACGCCCGATGCCAAGAATCTGAAGGTCAATGCCACCGGCGGCGCGTATCTTTTCCTCGTAGTTCCGGCACCAGCCGTAGACCTCCGCGCGCGGCACCGTACCGTCCGGCACGTTCACATTCTCCGCCGGGATGTCGATGTGGTTGAAGAGCTGCTCGTGCATGAAGCGCCAGTAGCTCTCCGGGTGCTCGCGCGTGAGGCCGTGGTACTCGTCGAGATTGAACGTGATAACCCGGCGGAAACTGAGCCCCTTTTCGCGATGCAGCCGGATCAGCTGGCGGTAGAGCCGGACCGGCGTGGAACCCGTGGCGAGTCCAAGCACCGTCGACCGGCCGGCGGCGTCGTTTTTCCGCACCAGCTCGGCAATCTCGTCCGCGAGACGCGCACACGCTTCGTCGGCGTCCGCGAAAACCTCCGTGGCGATACGCTCCCGCTGTTGGGCTTCCGGCGTCGAGAGAATCGGGGCTCCCGCTCCGGCGGTTGAAGGAACCGGCTTGGCGGCGTGGCGGCGCACGATCTCTTCCATGCGCCCACGCTGGGCCTCCATGCTGCGCAGCAAAGCGAACTGGCTGCGGGCACGCTCAAGGTTGTGCGCGGGACGCTTCACTTTGAAGTAGACATCTCCCTGCAGGAAATCGGTCAGGAACCGGATCCCGATCTCGAGCGCGATGAGCCGCCCCGAGAAGGCGAGGTGGGCGATCTCGGCCTCATTCAGGAAGGAGCGGCTGGCGGCGAGATAGCCCTCGGTCAGGGCGTCGAACAGATCGAGGCGGGCGTTCACGCGCGATACGTCGGGCTCGTCCTCGGCGGCCGAGTTGATGGCGGAACGCACCATGTCGCCGAAATCGTACAGCGCCGAGCCGGGCATCACGGTGTCGAGGTCGATCACGCAGATGCCGGCGCCCGTGCGTTCGTCGATCATCACGTTGTTCAGCTTGGTGTCGTTGTGCGTGACCCGCTCTGGAATCTCCCCGCGCGCGAGCAGATTGAGCACCACGTCGACCATTGGCTCGCGTTCCATCGCGAACGCGATCTCGGCGCGCGCCTCCTTCACCCGCCCCACGCGGTCTTCCTTCACGGCCTGGCGCAACGCTTCGAAGCGGCGCCGGGTGTCATGGAAATGGGGAATGGTCTCCTGGAGCCGCCCACCGGGCAGGTCGCTGAGCAGACGCTGGAACTCCCCGAACGCCCGCGCGCCCTCGCGGGCCATGGAGGGATCGGTGATGACGTCGTAGGACTGCGCGCCCTCGACGAAGATGTAGCAGCGCCAAGCGCCCGACGCGTCGCGGTGCAGGTTGCCGCCCGCGCGCGTAGGGATGAGCGTAAGGGCGCGGCGGATGGCGTCGGGCGCCCCGGAGGCGATGGCGCGCCGGCCGGCGTGCGCGGTGACCCGCGCGATGTTTTCCATCACGACCTCGACGTTACGGAAAACGTTCTCGTTGATGCGCTGCAGGATGTAACGCGTCGTCACCCCGCCCTGCTCGAACGAGACCACATAGGTGTCGTTGATGTGACCGTTGCCGTGCGGCGCCCCCCCGCAGTAGGTGCCGCCCAGCCGGAACGCCGAGGCGACGGCGCGGAGCGCGGTCGAGTCGAGGGTCTTGAGAGCCATTCCGGCCATGCAACAGCCGCACGTTTACGGCGCAACTGTCATTTGGCGGCGGCCGCCACCCGAGCTAACTCAGGCCGCAGCGCGGGCGATCCGCTTGCGTTTCTCGACCCGCGAAGAGACCAGGATCGAGATCTCGAACAACGCGTAAAGCGGCGCCGCGAAGATCGTCTGGGTAACCGGGTCGGGGGTCGGCGTCACGATCGCGGCGATGACGAAGATGAGCACGATCGCGTGCCGCCGGTACTTGCGGAGGAACTCCGTGGTGAGCACCCCGAGCCAGACCAGTAATACGATCACCAGGGGGAACTCAAAAACGGCGCCGGTGCCTAGAACGAGCCAGGTGAGCGTCGTGAAGTAGTTGCCCGCGGTCCAGCGGGTCTCGAGGCCCATCGCCTGGTTGAGTTCGATGGCGATCCGCACCGTGCTCGGCATGAGCAGGAAAAAGCTGAAGGCGGAGCCGAGCAGGAAGAGCACCAGCGCCGAAAAGCACAACGGCTTGATCGCCTTCGTCTCCCGCTCGGTCAGCGCCGGCGAGACGAATTGCCCGATGAAGAAGAGGATGAACGGGGAGGCCAGCAGCAGCCCCCCGAAGACGCACAGCTGGATGATCATCGTGAACACCTCCATCAGCGAGATGGTGCCCAGCTTGGTGTCGAAATCCGGGTAATCCTTCGCGACGTGGTCCAGCGGCCAGCGGAGGGCCTCCATCGACTCGGTGACGAAGAAGCCGACGATCACCGCGCAGATCGCGAACGCGATCACGCTCTTGAGCAGCACCCCGCGTAATTCCTCAATGTGCTGCCAGAAACCCATCGGCTTCTCCCGCGGCGAGACCTGCACCTCGGCGGGAGTATACGGGTCGTCGGATTGGTTCTCGGGCTGGCTCACGTCGAAAAGGGCGCGCATCGTGCGGGCTTTTTTCCAAAACGGAAGCGCGATGTGCGTCGCGGGCCGGTTTGCCTGCGGATTCGGAAAACACCCCGCCGCCGCCCGCCTGCATCGTTGACACCCCCGTGTCGCGACCTATTGCCTCCACCTTTCCTGCCCGGACGCTAACCCACAACTTTTCAACCACATCCTGAACACCATGGCCGCTAAAAAACCTGCCAAGAAACCCGCCGCGAAGGCCAAGTCCTCCGCCAAGTCCGCCTCCAAGGCGCCCAAGTACGTCTACACGTGGGGCGCCGGCCGCGCCGACGGTAACGGCACCATGAAGGCCCTGCTGGGCGGCAAGGGCGCCAACCTCGCCGAGATGACCCGCATCGGCCTGCCCGTGCCTCCGGGCTTCACGATCACCACCGAGGTCTGCACCTATTTCTACGCCAACCGGAAGACCTACCCGAAGGAGCTCCAGTCCCAGATGGAGGCCGGCGTCGCCAACATGGAGCGCATCATGGGCACGAAGTTCGGCGCCACCGACGGCATGCCGCTCCTCGTCGCCGTGCGCTCCGGCGCCCGCGACTCGATGCCGGGCATGATGGACACCATCCTCAACCTCGGCCTCAACGACGAGACCGTGCTCGCACTCGTGCGCGCGACGCAGAACGAGCGCTTCGCGTGGGACTGCTACCGCCGCTTCATCCAAATGTACGGTGACGTCGTCCTCGGCGTGCAGAAGCGCGAAGGCGAGGATCACGAGCCGTTCGAGACCGTCATCCACAACTTCAAGCACGAGGTCTACCACGCCGACATCGAGGATTCGAAGCTCACCGCCGCCGACCAGCAGGAGCTCGTGAAGCGCTTCAAGGCCCTCGTGAAGGAGCGCACCGGCAAAGTCTTCCCGGCGAGTCCCTGGGACCAGCTGCGCGGCGCCGCCGGCGCCGTGTTCGGCTCCTGGATGAACGACCGAGCCATCGTCTACCGCCGCAAGTACAACATCCCCTCCGAGTGGGGCACCGCGGTGAACGTGCAGGCGATGGTGTTCGGCAACACCGGTGACACGTCGGGTTCCGGCGTGGCCTTCACCCGCAATCCCGCCAACGGCGTCAACGAGTTCTACGGCGAATTCCTCATCAACGCCCAGGGCGAGGACGTCGTCGCCGGCGTCCGCACGCCCGAGCCGGTCCTCAAGCTCAAGGACCAGATGCCGAAGTCGTACGCGGAGCTCCTCAAGGTCCGCGCGACGCTCGAGAAGCACTTCAAGGACGTGCAGGACGTCGAGTTCACCATCCAGGAGGGCAAGCTGTTCATGCTCCAGACGCGCAACGGCAAGCGCACCGCCGCCGCCGCGCTCAAGTTCTCCATGGATATGGTGAAGGAGAAGCTCATCGACTGGAAGACGGCCGTCATGCGCAATCCGGCCGACCAGCTCGAGCAACTCCTCGCGCCGATCTTCGATCTCGCCGAGGTGAAGAAGGCCAAGGTCATCGCCACCGGCCTCCCCGCCGGCCCCGGCGCCGCCACCGGTCGCGTCTACTTCAACGCCGACCGCGCCGTGCAGGCCGCGGAAAAAGGCGAGAAGGTGCTGCTGGTCCGCGTCGAGACCTCCCCCGAGGACCTGCGCGGCATGATCGCGGCCGAGGGCATCCTCACCGCGCGCGGCGGCGTCTCATCGCACGCCGCCCTCGTCGCCCGCCAGATGGGCAAGGTCTGCGTGTGCGGCGCTTCCGCCGTGCATATCGACTACGAGCGCAAGACCGCGTCGATCGCCGGCCAGACCTTCGGCGAGGGGGATTACCTCTCCATCGACGGTACCTCCGGCACGGTCTACGCCGGCCAGATCAAGACCGCGCCGTCCGAGATCATCGCCGGTCTCCTCAACAACGACGAGGCCGCGAAGAAGACGGAGAAATTCCGCAGCTACGCCCAGCTCATGAAGTGGTG
>Ga0255188_1000329_pt1 | contig 16451 bp, 12 predicted proteins | sample Miss_Cont_RepB_8_FD_188427 | JGI IMG/M metagenome (GOLD analysis project Ga0255188, IMG submission 188427) | Freshwater microbial communities from Mississippi River, Louisiana, United States - Miss_Cont_RepB_8h | ecosystem: Environmental > Aquatic > Freshwater > River | place: USA: Louisiana... | reverse complement strand
ACTGTTCAGCGGCTGACTTTGGGGCTGGGCAAATTTCCAACCCCGGCGCGGGGTTCGCTCCCATCCGTGTTCATCGGTGTCCATCCGTGGTTGCTCAATTCCTGCCTCGGAGTTCGGGCTAAGTTGATGGTTCAACCGCTACGCGGTTGGCCAACTTCTTGGGCTCCTACCGTGGGTTTCACCCACGGCTACCCATGTTTGGCTCCTACGGAGCCAGCGGGCGGCGACTGCAAGTCGCCGGCACGGGCTACTTCAACTTCTCCGCCACCCACTTCTCCAGCTTCAGCGTGTCCACGGCGAAGAGGCGGATGCCTTCAGAGAGCTTTTCCGTCGCCATCGCGTCCTCGTTGTGCGCCCAGCGGAAGGCCTTCTCATCGAGGTGGATTCGCTCGCGGCCCAGCTTGGCGGCAGTGTCGGGACTGAGTTTGCGGGCGACGGTGCCGGCGGTCTTCTGCATCTCCTCCAGCAGCGCGGGGCTGATGGTGAGCAGGTCGCTGCCGGCGAGCTCGAGGATTTCACCGACGTTGCGGAAGCTCGCGCCCATGACTTCGGTCCGGTAGCCGTGGCGCTTGTAGTAGTTGTAAATCGCGGTGACGGAAACGACGCCGGGGTCATCCGCGCCGACGAAGTCCTTGCCGGTGCTCTTCTTGTGCCAGTCGAGGATGCGGCCCACGAACGGCGAGATGAGCTGCACGCCGGCCTCGGCGCAGGCGACGGCTTGGGCGAAGGAGAAGAGGAGCGTGAGGTTGCAGGCGATGCCGTCCTTCTTGAGTTCCTCGGCGGCGCGGATGCCTTCCCAAGTCGAGGCGAGCTTGATAAGCACGCGCTCCTTGGCGATGCCAGCCTTCTGGTAGCGGGCGATGAGCGAACGCGCCTTGGCCACGGACGCGGCGGTGTCGAAGGAAAGGCGCGCATCCACCTCGGTCGAGACGCGGTTGGGAACGATCTTGAGAATCTCCAGGCCAAACGCGACGGCGATTTGGTCCATGGCCTCGGCCAGCACAGCGGAGCCGCTGGCAGATTGCTTCGCGTCCGCGATGGCCTTGTCCACGACGGCGGCGTATTCGGGCATCTGCGCGGCCTTGAGGATGAGGCTGGGATTCGTGGTGGCGTCGCGCGGCTGATACTGGCGGATGCTCTCGAAGTCGCCCGTGTCGGCGACGACGATGGTGTGCTGCTTCAGGCTGGAAAGTAGGTTGGTGCTCATGGGCTTGGTCAGATGGTTGAAGCGCCCTTTGGCTATGGCGCGCGGGCATTCCGGCGCACTCCCCGGACCTCGTCAACCAATAACTCCGGCAGCCAATCTGCTTCTTGATTAGGCGTAGATCGCCTCCTACTGTCCCGCCCACGCACGATGCCGCCAGTCCCTGTCAAACTCTCCGCCGCCCGCCCGCCCGGTTCCATCGCGCCGCCCGCACCCACCAAGCCCACCATCACGCGCCCCCGGGTCCTCGCCGTGGACGACACGCCGGAGGCCCTGCGGCAACTGCGGGACTGCCTCAAAACCCTCAACGCCGAGTGTTTCACCTGCGGCAGCGGGGCGTCGGCGGTGGAGTTCCTCAGCAAGGAGCTGGTGGATGTGGCCATCGTGGACGTGAACATGCCGGGAATGGACGGGTTTGAAGTGTGTCGCGCGATCAAGCATGACCCGCGCACGGCCAACATCCCGGTTATCCTGGTCACGGGGGATTTGAAATCGGAGGACACCCACCGCGGCATCGAGCTGGGGGCGTTTGACTACCTCACCAAGCCGGTTGATCCGCACGAATGCAACGTGCGCATTCACGCCGCCTTGCAGGTCAAGCAACTGCTGGAAGAGCTGCACACCCAGCTCATGGCTCCGGATGAGCAGCGGCGCGTGCAGAACGAGTTGCAGGAGAAAATGCTGGCGTTCCAGCACGGCATGACCACCGCGCACTGGCAGAAGCGGTTCGGCCAGCTTTCCGCCTCGTTTCTGGACGACATTCAGAGCCCGCTGGCGGGGGCGCTGGCGAGCCTGCAGGTTCTCATGGTGGATGAACAGTTGCGGGATGAGGTGCGCCGCCGGCTCATCATCATGCACGGGCAGTTCCGCCAGGTGAACGACCAGTTGCGCCGCCTCTTGAACGTGGCGGTTTACAGCCGCAGCCCGCACCTCATCCGTCCGGCGGAGATTGTCGCCGATCTCGCCCGGCTGCTGGAGCCTGAGTTCCTGTATTACGGGATCCATCTGGACCAGGAGCTTGATCCCTCGGTGGAATGGTGGGGGATGCGCAGTGAGATCAGTCGGGCGGTGCTCTACCTCCTGCACAACGCCATCGAGGCCCACGCCGAGAAGCCCCCTGTCATCCGCACCCGCTTCGAGGACGAGCAGGAGCCGGAGCCAACCCCGGAGGATCCCAACAAGATCCCCACCATCCGGGTGGTGGTGGAGTCCACCGATGCGCACGTGGCCATCCGCATCAGCGACAACGCCAAGGGCATCCCCGAGGCACTCCACGAGAAGATCTGGGATCCTTACTTCACCACCAAGCGCCCCCCGCACACCGGCGCGGGGCTGCACTTGGTGCGTGGCATCGCCCGCGCTGGCGGCGGCGATGTGAAGCTACAGTCGCCCGGTCCGGACTGCGCCACCCAGTTCTCCATCCTGCTGCCCATCAACACCGCCCACCTCTATCCGACCGAGGACGAGATTCCCGCCGAGCCGGCTGCTTACGAAGAGGCTCCGGCGGCAGCCGAGGAATAGTCAGGCTAGTTTTACGAAGCCGACGGCTGGCGCTTCCGGCGGGCCACCGCGCTCCGCAACTGCCGCATGGCCTCGGCCCCGGACACTCCCCAATTCAGCCGCGTCTCGAACTCGCGGAACGCCGAGCAAGCGAGGGCCTCGTAGGCGGCATAATTCCCAAACAACTCGCGCACATAAGCCGCGTATTCGGCGGGTGGGGCCGCCAGCGGGAAGGTCCGGCCGTTGCCTCCGTCCCGCACCGCCGTGGGAATGCCGCCCACCCGCGTGGCCAGGCTGGGCACGCCAAATGACGCCGCCTCGCAGAACACGATGCCAAACGCCTCGGCGCGCGAGGGCAGGATGAGAAAGTGTGACTCGGCAATCAGATCGTTGAACTGCTTCAACCCGGCGGGGTCACTCTTGTTGATGAAACCCGTCTTCCGCACGAACGATGGCAAGGTGACGCCATCCGGCGGCTGCGAGCCGATCAGGGTCAACGTCGTGGGCAGACCGGTCTGGTTGAGCTCCTCCGCCACCGCGAGCGCGATGTCCCCGCCTTTGCGCGACCAGACCTTGCCGAGGAACAGGAGATTGCAGCGGTCCTTGGGGCGGGCGGCGATGAGCGCATCCACATCAGCGCTTGTGCGGTCGCACCGGATGTTCGCCCCGAAAGGAATCACCTTCACCTTCTCTGGATCAGCACCATAAGTCTGGATGGTGGCGTCGCGCGCCCAATCACACGCGTAAATCACCAAGTCCGCACGCTGCAAAGCCCGCCGCTCGTAATCGTGCCCGCGGCGGATGGCAAACGGGTTCAGCGACTGGAAATACGGATAGGCGTCCAACATGCAGCCAAAGTTAGAGTCGCTCCAGTAGGCCACGGGCAGATCGGTTTCAAACTCGGAGAGCAGTTCCGTGTGCGTGGCCAGAATCGCATCCACCTGCAAGCCCCGGAGCTTCTCCGTCACCTGCCGGCCCCAGCCCCGCACGATGGACGGCTCCCGGCCTTCGAGGATGTTCCGGCCCAGCAGGTTCCAGAAGCGACGGCGCAGCCCCAACGTGGGCGAGACCACGGACTCCAACGGGCCAAGGTAATGAATCTCCGCCCCATGCGGCTTGAGCGATTCCGCGATGTAATGCGACAGGCCGGACCAACTCTTGAGGTTGTGCGGGTCGTCACCCGTGACGTAGGCGATTTTCATGTGGCAGCGCGGCGCAGCCTAGCCGGAACGTGCCGCAAAGGACACAACGAGTTGGCGGCAGGTCTTCTTGCCACCGGCTCATTCATCACGCGCCTCGAGATGCACATCGTCGAGGAACCAATGCCGCTGCGGCTGATCGGCCCCGGTGAAAACCGCCACGCGCCGGACGGCCCGCAGGTTGAGCCGTCGCTCCTGAGGACCGGTCGAAATGACAGAGGTCGGCAGGCGGATCCGGTTCCAGCCCTGCCCCACCTCGAAGCCGCGCTCGAAACGGTCCGTCAGCCGTCGGCAGTCACTATCGTCATCCACCCGCACGTAAACCGTGAACGGGGCGCGAGGATTGAACACCTGCAAAGAAAGGGTGCGAAACCCGGTCCAGTCCCGGTCCCCGCCGGAGTAGCTCACCCCCGCCCAGTCCCCGCGACCGCTGACAATCCGCAGCGACTGCTCACCTTCGACCGCATGGGCTCGGGTGAAGCCAATCTGCGTTGGGTGCCCTTTCGAGCCGCCTTGTGGCCGCCAGAGTTTCAACTCCTCCGCCGACTCAAAGTTTCCCAGCGAGGGAAAGTGCGACTGCCGCCAGCGAAGTCCCTCCCATTCCCGATAGGCCGGCCAGAGCGCCACGCCCATGACCAGCACCAACCCCAGCGCATGGCTGCCGCGCCACCACCAGTTCCCCGTCCGACGCCAGGCCGCAATGCCCGTGAGCATCAGGGCCGCGCCCAGCCCTCCGTTGATCACATCACGCCAGCTTTTGGAACGGCCGAAGTGCGGCTGCAACCACTCCACAGCCAGGGCAAAACCCAGGGCAAGCAACAGGGCAAGCCCATGTCGGCGCACCGCCGGCTGCACCCGCTCCGGCAACGCGTAAAACAGAACGGCCGCCAGCCACCCCAGCAAGGGAACATGCGCCACGTCGAAAACGTGCCCCCAAAAGGCCGCATCCACCCGCACCCGGACCGGCCAGAAAAACCCCAGGGTGAGCACCCCGAGCGTGACGGCGAGCGCCATGAACTTGCGGAGCATCATGCGCCCGCCAGGGTCACTTGCGCACCAGCATGGTGACGCCGAGGAACAACCGCCGGCTGAGGGCCTTGCGCACGCTGACCGGCAGCGCGCCCACCACCGCCTCCACGCTGAAGGTCAGGGCATTCCACAACGCGCTCTGCCGGCATTTCCCGAAGCGGTAAGTGTGAGTCTCGCGGAACCCGATGCGCCGCACCAGCGCATCCATCTCGCGATACGTCCACTCCTTCAAATGCATCCCTTCCGCCTCGTCGGCAAACAACGCCGAGGCGTCGTGCGGCCCGGAATACTTGTGCGGCGTGTCAAAGATATAGACCCCGCCGGGCTTCAAGACCCGCAGCACCGTGCGAAAGTGGTCCACGTGATCATCCGGATGGACATGCTCAAGAAACTGGTAGCTGAAGGCCATGTCCACCGAGTTGTCCGGCAGATTGAGCGTGTAGCCGTCGTAGGTCTCGAAGTGGAAGTTCTTCGGCGCACCCTGCTGGCCGCCGCTCTGGTCGGAAATGTCCAGCGCAATGACCTTCTCCACATGCTGGCACATCTCGTAGGCCAGCCGGCAATCACCGGGCGCAATCTCCATGAACGTCTTCACGCCCGCCAGATGCGGGCGCAGTATGTTCATGCGCGCGGCCACGGCCCGCCGGCTGTATTCCTCCGTGTCGCGGCGGGTGAGTCGCGGGTGATCCGGCACCCGCTGGAACAACTCGTCGTAAAGCTGGGCGAACAGCGTCGTGCGCTGGGCGCGCGTGGAATTCATCAGCCGCGCGTGCAGGTCCTTCTCGACCTCGTATTGCCGGCGCACTGACTCCAGGGGGCGGTTGTCGTCTGACATGAGCTTCTGTTAGTGCGTGGAGTTTCCGGGGGCAGCTAGGACGGAGCAAGGCTTTTCAAATCCCATGCCCATGAACCTCCCAGCGCGGGGCGCGCTCCGCTCAGGTTCATCGTCTCAATGCGCGGATTGCAGGCCGTGGTGGCCAACCCTGAACCGCGTAGCGGCTGACGCGAGGAAGCTCAAACTGAAGCCGGCAAAGTCAGAGCCTCCCTACGTCGGCGGCTGCGGTTCAGGGCCACGCATCGCGAGCCTTGGCGGCTCGTGGGTTCTTTCCATGAACCGTGAAACCGTCAGGAGGATGACGGGCAGGAAAAATTGAGCTGTAATCTTCCTGCCCCTAATTTTCCTGCCCTCTTCTTCCGGTTCGTGGCCCGAGAGCAGGTCCGGCCGGAACAGGAAAACACCCTGAACGCACCATCCCCCTACGAGGCGAGAACAGTCTGGACACCACCTCCGCTCGCCAGCCTGCGCCGCAATCCCTCCGAATAGCGCCCTTGCCTTCACGTCAGTTTTGCCGCTACCTACCGTTCGGTAAGTAAATGGACACCACCGTCAACGCCACGCGGGACACGATTCTCGCCGTCGCCCTCCGGCTCTTTGCCGACCGGGGCTACGCCGGCACGTCGGTGCAGGACATCGTCAGCGGAGCCAAGGTGACCAAGCCGGCGCTATACTACTACTTCCCCAGCAAGGCAGACCTGTATCAAGCGCTCCTCGATCGCGCGCATGATGAACGGTTCCGCCTGATGCAGGCAGCGGTGGCGCGGGGCAAGGATCTGCCCGGCAAGCTGGAGGAGCTGCTCAACGCGCACTTTGAGTTCCTCGAGAGTCATCGCGAGCTGCTTGGGCTGGTGTATGCCACCGCGTTTGCCGCCCGGGGCGAGATGCCGGAGGAAATCCGCTACCTGGACAAGTGTCAGCGGAACTTCAGCCTCGTGCGCGACCTCGTCCGCGAAGGCCAGCGGGCCGGACAGCTCACGCGCGGCTTTGATGTCGAGCACCTCGCGCGCGGCATCTTCGGGATGATGAACATCCATGTGCAGGCCGAACTGGTGCAGCCCGGCAAGGCCCCCAACCGCAAGACGGCCCGGCAGATTGTGAAGCTGTTCCTCGAAGGCGCGACGACCCAAAACTGATTTCCCATGCGATACCCCAGACTCCTCCTCACTTCCGCCGCCTGCGCCATGGCGCTGCTTTCCGCCTGCCAAAAACCCGCCGCCCCCGGCGCTGCGGCCAAAGGCGGCCCGCCCGCCATGCCGCCCACGCAGGTCATTGCCATCGCGGCGCGGCGCGAGGCGGTGGCGGAGTCGCTCTCGTTGGTGGGCACGCTCGCGGCGAACGAGTGGGTGGAAATCAAGGCCGAGCTGGAGGGCACGGTCGTCGAGATCGGCTTCGACGAGGGCAAGCCGGTGACGAAGGGGCAATTGCTCTTCCGCCTGGATGAATCGCGGCTCAACACCTCGCTCGCGGAGGCCGAGGTGAACTTGAAGCTGAGCAAGGTCAACTTTGACCGCGCCCAGCAGCTCCTGCGCGACAAGACGATTTCGCAACAGGAGTTCGACCAGCTCGCGTCGCGCTTCGAGTCCATGCAGGCGGCGCTGGCGGTGAAGCAACGGGAGCTGAAGGACACGAAGATTCACGCCGCCTTCGCCGGCGTGATGGGCGCGCGCAACGTCAGCTCCGGCCAGGTCATCAAGAAGGACACGGTCCTGGGCGCGCTCGTGGACCTGAACCCGGTGAAGGTGGAGGTGAGCGTGCCCGAACGCTTCCTGAGCCTGCTGAAGCTGGACCAGACCATCGAGCTGCGCGTCGCGGCGTTTCCGGGCCGCAAGTTCACCGGCCAAGTTTATTTCATCGCCCCGCAGGTGGACACCAACACGCGCACGGCGCTGGTGAAGGCGAAGATTGCCAACGCCGATTTTGCGTTGAAGCCCGGGATGTTCGCGAACCTCGACCTCACGCTCCAGCTCCGCGACGCCGCCGTGGTCGTGCCCGAGCCCGCCATCATGGTGAACGCGGACAAGGCGATGCTCTACATCGTGGACAAGGACATGAACGCGCAGCTCCGGCCCGTGAAGCTGGGCGTGCGCTCGGCCGGCGTGGTGGAAATCCTGTCGGGCGTGGAAGCGGGACAACTGGTCATTGTTGAAGGCGTCCAGAAAGTGCGTCCCGGAGCGAAGGTGAAACCGGCCGGCCCGGAAGCGGCGGCGGCGTATCTGCCGAAGAGCAACCCGGCTCCTGGCGCCGCAAACTGAATCCGTCATGATTCTTCCTCAAATCAGCATCCGCCGCCCGGTGCTCACCACCATGATGAGCCTCGCGCTCATCCTCTTCGGCCTCATCGCGCTGGACCGGCTGCCCGTGCGCGAACTGCCGGATATTGACCCGCCCATCGTCAGCGTGACGACGGTTTATCCCGGCGCGAACGCGGCGGTTGTCGAGACCGAGGTCACGGAGCGATTGGAGGAGGAGATCAACAACATCGAGGGCATCAAGACGCTCACCAGCCAGAGCCGCGAGGAGGTCAGCACCATCACCATCGAGTTTGATCTCTCCCGCGACGTGGACCTGGCCGCGCAGGACGTGCGCGACCGCGTCTCCCGCGTGCGCGGCAAGCTGCCCGAGACCATCAAGGAACCCATCGTGGCTAAGCAGGACGCCGACGCGCTGGCCGTGATCTGGATCGGCATGAACAGCGACGTGTATTCGCCGCTGGAACTGACCCAGCTCGCCGAGAAGCAGATCAAGAACCGCCTCCAGACCATTCGCGGCGTGTCGAACGTCATCATCGGTGGCGAGCAGCGCTTCGCCATCCGCCTCTGGCTTGACTCGGAGAAGATGGCCGCGCACCGGATCACCGTGCTGGATGTGGACCGCGCGCTGAAGCAGCAGAATGTTGAACTGCCCAGCGGCCGCGTCGAGAACCTCGACCGCGAGATGACCATCCAGACGCGCGGCGAGTTGAAGTCGCCCGCCGAGTTCAACGAACTGGTCGTCAAGAACGACGGCGTGAAGATCGTCCGCCTCCGCGACATCGGCGAGGCCAAGGCCGGCGTGGAGAACGAGCGCACCATCGCGCGCAACAACGGCCGGCCGTGCATCTTTCTCGGCATCGTCAAGCAGTCCAAGGCCAACACCGTGGACGTCGCGCACGGCGTGAAGGATGAAGTCGCCCGCATCCGTGAATCCATCCCCCCCGGCATTGAACTGGTCTTCAACTACGACGAGTCCATCTTCGTCGAGGCCTCCATCAGCGAGGTCTGGGAGACTCTTGGCATGGCCTTCGCCCTGGTGGTCGTCCTCATCTGGGTCTTCCTCGGCAGCGTGCGCTCCACGCTCATTCCGGCCGTGGCGATACCCGTGTCCATCATCGGCACCTTCGCCATCCTGCAGGCCTTCGGCTACTCGGTGAACATGCTCACCATGCTCGCCCTTGTGCTGGCCATCGGCGTGGTGGTGGATGACGCCATCGTGGTGCTGGAAAACATCTACCGCCACATTGAGGCGGGGATGTCCCCCATGGAGGCCGCGAAGAAGGGCATGGATGAAATCGCCTTCGCCGTGATCACCATCACGCTTTCGCTCATCGTCGTGTTCCTGCCCCTGGCCTTCCTAAAGGGCGCAACCGGCCGGCTCTTCCTGGAGTTTGCCGTGGCCATCTGCGGCTCGGTGGCGGTGTCGGCCTTCGTCGCGCTGTCGCTGTCGCCGATGCTCGCCGCCCGCGTGCTCAACCCCATCAGCGCCGACCACCAGAAGATCTTCCTCCTGCGCTGGTTTGATGCGGTGCTCGGCTGGTTCACCCGGCTCTACGGGGCGGTGCTGCGCGGCTTGGTGCGGGCCGCCTCCGCGCTGCTGCGGCCGTTCGTGGCGTTCGGCTGGTTTGGCCGGGCGGTTGCGTTCGTCGGCACGCTCGCCGCCTTGGGCGCGATGATGTGGGCGTTGAACGTGCCTTTGCTCGGCAAGCTGGAAGGCGAGTTCCTCCCGGAGGAGGATAAAGGCCGGCTGCTCTGCCTGGTCTTCGCTCCGGAAGGTTCCACCAGCGAATACACCGACCGGCAGGTGCGGGAAATTGAAGGAATGCTCAAGAAGGTGCCGGAAGTCCAGGCTTACGGCGCCATCGTCGCCTTCTCCATGACCGGGGCGCCCGGCCAGGCCAACAGCGCCATCGCCTTTGTGCGCCTCAAGGACCACAAGGAACGCGCCCGCAACGTCCGTGAGATCGTGAACGGCCCCGGCGGCCTGCGGATGCAGTTCTTCAACGATGTCGAGGGAGCCATCGCCGTGCCGAACATCCCCAAGGCCATCGGCCGCGGCTTCGGCGCTCCGTTCCAACTCGTCATTCAGGCGCAGGATCTGGAGGCCTTGAACGGCTACGTGACTGAACTGCTCGGCAAGCTCCGCTCCACTGGCTACCTCGTGAACGTCCGCTCCAGCTTCGAGGTCACCAAGCCCGAACTGCGCCTCGACGTGGACCGCAACCGCGCCGCCGCGCTGGGCGTGAGCATCGAGGACGTGTCCCGCACGCTGCAAATCCTCTTCGGCGGCCTCGACCTCAGCCGCGTGAAACTCGACGGCAAACAGTATCAGGTCATCACCCAGCTCCAGCGCGCCTCCCGCCTCACGCCACAGGACCTCGATCGCCTCTATGTGCGCAACCGGGACGGCCAGTTGATTCAACTCAGTTCCATCGTCCGCCGCGAGTCCGGCAGCTCGCCCAACGTGGTCGAGCACTTCAACCGGATGCGCAGTGCGACCATCTCCGGCTCCTTGAACGGAGTCCCGCTCGGCACCGCCGTCGAGCGCGTCGAAGCGCTGGTGAAACAGGATTTGCCGCCGGGCTTCCTCTACGACTGGACCGGTGAATCGAAGGAGTTCAAGGACGCGTGGAAGGAGTTCATGGTCGTGCTCGTGCTCGCGCTCATCATCACCTACATGGTGCTGGCCGCGCAGTTCGAGAGCTTCCTGCACCCGCTCACCGTGCTGCTGTCCATCCCGCTGGCGGGCGTCGGCGCGCTGGGCTTGCTCTGGCTGGTGGATTACCTCGGCAAGACCGGCGTCATCAAGGAAGTGCCGGCGATGAACATCAATTTGTTCAGTCTTATCGGTTTCGTGCTGCTGGTCGGCCTCGTCACCAAGAACGCCATTCTGCTCGTCGAGTTCGCCAACCAGGAAGTGGAGAAAGGCGTGGACCCGCGCGAAGCCATCGTGAGCGCGGGCACGGTGCGCCTGCGGCCCATCTTGATGACCGCGCTCTCCACCATCGCGGGCATCCTGCCCATCGCCATCGGCTTCGGGGCGGGCGCGGAAAGCCGCCGTCCCATGGGCGTGTGCGTCATCGGCGGCATGTTGAGCAGCACGTTCCTGACGCTCTTCGTGGTGCCGGTGGTCTATACCGCCTTCAGCGCGGTGGCCGGGCAATTCTCCAAACCTGCGTCCAAGCCGACGCCCTCCCCTGCCCCGCCCGCCGAAGCCGTGCCGGTGAAGTAACCGCCGCGAGCAGCCAGCGCGGCGGAGGATCCTCGCATCCGGTGCGCATACCACCGTAAGCTCGCGCATGGATTTGCATTTGCTTCGCCGCGCGGGTTTTGGCAATTCAGTCGCCCCGATGAGACAACTTGTTTTCGTTCTGCTGCTGGCGTGCATCGCGGCCACGACTGGCTGCCAGGAAAAGCCCGCCACGCCGCCCGCACCCAAGGCAGTCGCCGCGCCTCCCAGCCCGGTGCTCCGCCTGCACTTCGCCGGTCTTGCCCATATCGCGACCAATGCCAGCAGCGCCAAGCTGAACGCACTGCTCAACACGCCCGAGGCAGTCGCAACCCGGAAGCAAATCCACGACCGGCTCGCGCTCACGCTGCCCGGCACATTCTTCGCCACCACCGCGCCCAGTCCTAACACCAGCGCCCTGCTGCGCCCGCTGCTCGACGAGCTGGCCGCGAGCAAGTTCCTCTTCGAGACACACGACCCGGCCGGTGGGACGTGGATGCTGACGGTCTTCCTGGATGCGAACCAGCGGGCCAAGTGGAGCACGAACCTGTGGCAGGCAGCCGGCTCGACGCCCGTGGCGTTGCCACCCATCGGCCCCGGCACCAGCGCCTGGAGCGTGAAAACAGCAAATGGCCACCTGCTCACGGTCGCCAGCTTTGAAGACTGCCTCATGGTGTCCAAGTCCGCGCCCAACAAGCCGCTTCCTGCCAACCCCGCACCCGGCAAGCATCCGGCACTTTCGGCCAACCTCGTTGACCTCAGCGCGGACCTGCCTCGCTTACAAACCGTGCTCGACCTGCCCAAAACCATCGCCTGGCCGCACTTCTCCGTCAGCGTCACCGCGAAGGGCGACGCGCTGCGCAGCGAGGCCACGCTCAAGTTCGCCAACGCCGCGCCGTGGAAGCTCGACGCGTTCCGTCTGCCGACCAACTCCGTGCGCGACCCGCTCATCGGTTTTACTGCCGTGCAGGGCTTCGGGGACTGGCTCGCGCGTGCGCCGGAGTTCAAGGAATGGGAGCTGAAGTCCACGCCCAACCAGTTCTTCACCTGGGCGCGCTCGGACGTGCCTTACAACCTCCTCGCCGCCGCGCCGATGCCCGACGCCTCAAACACCGTGGTGCAGGCCGCGCCACACGCGCTGCACACCTTGGGGACCAATGTGCAGGCCGCCCGCCTCGGCCGCATCACGTTCACGACGAACCGGACCGAGATTGGCTGGGTGGGGATGCCCATCCTCGTGCCGTTCGTTCGCCCCGCGCCCGAAGCGGGCAACGACTTCCTCCTCTTCGGCAGCATGGCCGGCATCATCCCGATGGGACCGAACACCAACCCGCCACCCGCCGAGCTGCTGAACCAGTTCCTCCCGCGCACCAACCTCGTTTACTACGACTGGGAAATCACCGAGGCGAAGCTCGCGCAGTGGATGCCCATCTTCCAACTCACCGCGATGCTGTCGCCAACGCCCTCCTTCCCGGGAGCTGCCGCCGCGAACCAGTGGCTCCGCGTCGTCTCGCCCAAACTCGGCAACACCATCACCGAAGTCACCGCCGTCTCACCAACGGAGTTGAAGGCCGTGCGCCGCTCGGACCTCGGCCTGACGGCGATTGAACTCACTTGGCTCGCGCGCTGGCTGGACAACCCGGCTTTCCCAGCTCTCGCGTATCCGACGAACGCGATGCCGGGTTTGCCGCCGATGCCTGGTGGGACGCCCAAACTGCCGGGCAAGTAGAGGTGGGACGTAACGCGTAAAACGTAGGAGCCACTGGCTTACGAACGCGCTTGTCGCTTACTCATTACGTTTTACGGTTTACGTCTTCCCCGCTCTCGCTACGTTCGCCCCATGCTGAAACTCGGCGTCAATATTGACCACGTCGCCACTGTCCGTGAGGCCCGCTATCGCGGCCGTGGCTTGGGCGAGCCCTGCCCCGTCGCCGCCGCGCTGGTCTGCGAGGCGGCTGGCGCGCACGGCATCACCGCGCACTTGCGCGAGGACCGCCGCCATATTCAAGACCGCGATGTCGTCGCGCTGCGGAAACAGATTTCCACCCGCCTCAACTTGGAGATGGCGAACTCGGAAGAAATCATCCGCCTCGCCCTCAAGCTCAAGCCCGACATCGTCTGCCTCGTGCCCGAGCGCCGGCAGGAAGTCACCACCGAGGGCGGCCTCGACGTGGCGGGCAATCTCGCCGCGCTCAAGCGCACGTGCCAGCGCATGAACGACGCGGGCATCGAAGTCAGCCTCTTCATCGCGCCCGACCCGATTCAAGTCGCCGCCGCCGCGATGACCGGCAGCCAGTTCATCGAGCTGCACACGGGCGCTTATGCCGAGTGCTTCAGCAAGGCTCGCGAACGCAAGGCCGAGCTAAAACGCCTCGCCGCCGCCGCCGTGCAGGCGCACGACCTCGGCCTGCAAGTCAACGCCGGTCACGGCCTCAACGTCACGAACGTCCCGCCCTTGCTCGCCGTGGTCCCGCACCTCGTGGAACTCAACATCGGCCACAGCATCGTCAGCCGCAGCCTCACCATCGGCCTCACGAAGGCGGTGAAGGAGATGTTGCAGGCCATGCGGTAGCTGGGCGGCGGACCGAAGTTGGACGTTGAACGTCCAGCCCTTCTCCGCTCATCCTTCCGCCGCTATGTCATTACTCGCAGGCAAAATCGGAATCGTCTTCGGCGTCGCCAACAAGCGCTCCATCGCGTGGGCCATCGCCCAGGCCTGGCACAAGGCCGGAGCCACGCTGGCCTTCACCTACCAGGGGGAACGCCTCAAGGAAAACGTCGAGGAACTCGTCGGCACCTTCGGCCCCGACACCCTGCTCGTGCCCTGCGACGTCTCCAAGGATGAGGACATCGCCGCCGTCTTCGCCGCCGTGCAGCAGAAGTTCGGCAAGCTCCACCTGCTGCTGCACAGCGTGGCCTTCGCCCCGAAAGACGCCCTTGAAGGCCGCTTTGTGAACACGAGCCGCGAGGCCTTCCGGGTCAGCCACGACATCAGCGCTTACTCACTCGTCGCGCTGGCCCGTGGCGCCGCGCCCCTCATGACCGAAGGCGGCAGTATCGTGGCGATGAGCTATTACGGTGCGGAGAAGGTGATCCCCCATTACAACGTCATGGGCGTGGCGAAAGCCGCGCTGGAGGCCAGCACGCGCTACCTCGCCTACGACCTCGGCACCCAGAAGATTCGCGTCAACTGCATCTCCGCCGGCCCGATGAACACTCTCGCCGCACGCGGCATCTCCGGCTTCAGCACGATGCTCAAGCACTACGAGGAGCACGCTCCGCTCAAGCGCAACGTGCTGCCTGAAGAACTGGGCGCGACGGGTGCCTTCCTGGCCAGCGACGGCGCTGCCGCCATCACCGGCCAGGTGCTCTACGTGGACTGCGGCTATCAAGTGATGGGGATGTGAGGCTGTGTGCCGGCGACTTGCAGTCGCCGCGTTGCGCGTGCCCCACTCCAGAGCGGGTTCGGGCTGCTGGACCCCACGGGCGGCGGCGGCAAGCCGCCAGCACAGCAGCCATACCGCTTACGGTCCCGTCAGCTTGAGTTGGGCCAGCACCGGCTTCAACGAATCGGCCCACTTCTTGTAGCCAGCGGCGTTGGGATGCAGCAGGTCGGGGAACTCCTCTTTCTTGGCGTTGCCGGTGGCATCCGCAAACACGGTCCAAGTGTCCACCAAGGTGACTTGGTCGTTGCCCTTGGCGAGGGCCGCCACCAGCTCGTTTAGTTTCGTGATGGTTTCCTTCGACCGGCTCTTGCTCGCGTGGCTGGGCATGACCTGGCACAGGATGACCGGCATCTTCGGGTTGTGCGCCTTGAACGCGGCCAGCAGCAGCTTCACGTTGCCCGCGATGACTTCCGGCGTGGCTTTTTCCTCGATGTCATTGGTCCCGGCCAGCAGCACCACAGCTTTGGGCGCGAGGTCCAGCACGTCTTCCTTCAACCGGTAGAGCATGCCACGTGTGGTGTCCCCGCTGATGCCCCGGTTGGCGACCTTCAATCCGGGAAAGCTGTTGCCCAAAGTGTCGCCCCAGCCCTGCGTGATGGAGTCGCCGAGGAAGACCACCGCGCCCCGGTCCTGCTGCACGCGGCCTGCCCAGGTCATGCGCTTCTGCCGCCACAGGCTTCGGAACCAGTCGTAACGGCGCAGCGGACCGGCTCCCGGCAGGCCTTCATCCGTGTCCGGCAACTTCGCCACGGCGGGCAGCTCCGGCGGCTTGGTCTGCAACTTGAAGGTGTCCGGCTGGCCGCGGCGCTGGGCAAACATCCACGGCAGCAATTCGGGCTCGCTGTAAGCGCGTCCCCACGAACCGTGACCGAGACCGAAATACTCGAAATACTTCGGCTGGCCGCCGGCCGCCCGGATGGCCGCGAGCATGTTGCGCGTGCGGATGACCTTCACAACGGTGTCGTCATCGGAGTGGAACGCCCAGATGGGCACCTTGGCCGCGCGCGCAGCCACGTTCTCATCGCCGCCACCACACACCGGCGCGCCGGCCGCAAACCGGTCCGGAAACCGCGTGATCAAATCCCACGTGCCGTAACCGCCCATGCTGAGGCCGGTGACATAGATGCGGTCGAGGTCCACCGGCGCGGTCTTGGGCAACGTGTCGAGCAGCTCCAGCACCAGCTTCATCGGCTCGCTGGGCTGCGGCGGCTGCGTGCCCTTGTCCCCGCCCCACGGCATGTCCACCCACTGCTTTCCGGCCGGACACTGTGGGGCCAGGACAAAGCACGGGAACTTGGCCCGGTTGGCGGCATCTAGGTAGAGCTTGGTCCCATGGACGAGCTGCGCGGAATTGTTGGTGCCGCGCTCACCCGCACCGTGCAGGAAGAGCACCAGCGGATACTTGCGACCAGTCTCCAGACTGGCCGGCGCGAGCCAGCGGTAAGGCAGCTTCGCCCCGGCGGGATTGGTGAAAACGCGGGGCTCGTAGTCTTGTCCCAGGGCCGAGCACAGGGCACCGCCGACCAGGATCCAGGCTGTTAAAAGACGAATGGAGTTCATGTGGAAAACATCTTCCAGCGGCCCGCCCGCCGGATGCAATCCCTATGTCGCTTCAGCCCTGCTGCCGGGCGCATCTTGCTGCTCCCGATCGGGTCGGGTGCCGGGGATTGCGCCCCGGCACCCTCCCACACCACCGGACGTGCGGTTTTCCGCATCCGGCGGTTGAACGCAGCGGCCCTTTACACGGGGGCCGC
>Ga0255188_1000328_pt1 | contig 16552 bp, 12 predicted proteins | sample Miss_Cont_RepB_8_FD_188427 | JGI IMG/M metagenome (GOLD analysis project Ga0255188, IMG submission 188427) | Freshwater microbial communities from Mississippi River, Louisiana, United States - Miss_Cont_RepB_8h | ecosystem: Environmental > Aquatic > Freshwater > River | place: USA: Louisiana... | reverse complement strand
CTCATCGACGCCTACGCGGCCGTGCACGCCGCGCACGGCGTGCCGTTCGAGCGGAAGTTGTTCCTGCAAGGCGTCGGCCACGCCGACTACTCGTTTGATCCGTGGCACGGCTTCAGCCCGCACGCCGACCGGGCCGCGCTGGAGAACGAGCGTCGCGCCGCGAAGGAGCAGATCATCCTCGCCCTGCCGGTGCTCCCCGGGGTGCGCGAGCTCCTCGACGCGGCCCGCGTCGCCGGCCTGCGGGTGGGCCTGGCCTCCAACTCGCCGCACAGCTGGGTGGACGGCCATCTCCGGCGCCTCGGCTTGTTTGAACGTTTCGAATTCATCGGTTGCCGCGAGGACGTGGCGTCGCCCAAGCCCGAACCCGACCTCTACCGGCTCGTGCTGAATCGGTTCGGCCTGCGCGGACGCGAGACGGTGGCGTTCGAGGATTCCAATACCGGCTCACGCGCCGCCCGGCGCGCCGGAGTGTGGTGCGTCGCCGCGCCCAACGAATCCACCGCGCACCACGATTTTTCCCACGTCGATTGGCTCGTGCCGTCGCTGGCGCAGGTGGACCTGCCCGCGCTGCGCACCCGTTTCGAATCCGCGTAACCACGCCGCCGGCCGCCCGTCCTTTTCCCCACCCCGTCACCCATGCACCCCGCCCGCCTCGCCATCCTGCTCCTGCTTTGCGTGCCCGCGTTCGCCGCCAATCCGCCAGCGCGACCCAACGTGCTGTTCATCGCGGTCGACGACCTGCGCGACTGGGTAGGCTATTTCGGCCATAACCCCCAGGCGAAGACGCCGAACTATGACCGTCTCTCCCGGATGGGCACGTCGTTCACCCGGGCCTACTGCGCCTCACCGGTCTGCAACCCGTCGCGCACCGCGCTGATGTCGGGCCTGCGGCCGTCCACTTCTTCCGTCTACGAGAACAACGTCGATTTCCGGCCGATCATTCCTCCCGCGAAAATGCTCACGACCGCCTTCCGCGAGGCCGGCTATCACGTCCATGGCGCCGGCAAGATCTACCACGAGGCCTACCGGCGGCGGGAGGAATGGGACGACTACCTGGAGAAGGAACGCGGCGACCCGCGTCCGGCCGCCGACCGCAGCGAGGGCGTGGGCGGCATCAAGTTCGCCCCGCTGGACTGCCGCGATGACGAGCTTTCGGACTGGGGCATCGCCGACTACGGCATCGCCTCGCTCCAGCGGAAACACGACAAGCCCTTCTTCCTCGCGGTGGGCTTCCATAAGCCGCACATGCCGTGGAACGTCCCGCGTAAGTGGTTCGATCTCTTCCCGCTCGAGAGCATCAAGCTCCCGCCTTACCTTGAGAACGACCTCGACGACCTGCCGCCGGCCGCCGTGCGGATGGCGCACCCCGAAACCGACCACGTGCCGATGCAGAAGTCGGGCCGCTGGAAGGAGGCCATCCAAGCCTACCTTGCGACGATCGCTTACTGCGACATGAACCTCGGCCGGCTGCTCGATGCCCTCGAGAAGTCCGCCTACCGCGACAACACCATCATCTGCCTGTGGGGCGACCACGGCTGGCACTTGGGTGAGAAACACCACTGGCGGAAGTTCGCGCTCTGGGAGGAGGCCACCAAGGCGCCGTTCATGTGGGTCGTCCCGGGGGTCACCAAGCCTGACACGATCTGCGAGCGCACCGTGGATTTCATGAGCATCTTCCCAACACTCACCGACCTCTGCGGCATCCCCACGCCCGCGCATAACGAGGGTGTGAGCATCCGCCGGCTTCTCGCCGACCCCAAGGCGTCGTGGGACCTCCCGGCGCTCACGACCTACCGCTTCAACAACCACACCGTACGCTCCGAGGGCTGGCGCTACATCCGTTACGCCAACGGCGACGAGGAGCTCTACGACGAAACCCGGGATCCCAACGAATGGACCAACCTGGCGGCGAAACCGGAGTTCGCCGCCCGCAAGGCCGAGCTCGCGAAATCCCTCCCTAGGACCAACGCCCCTGACTTGTCGGACCGCGCCCCCAAGGACCAGCGGCAGGAGAAGAAGCGGAAGAAGGCGGACTGATGCCATCAGCCCCTCCCGCGACGAGGATCCCACATCCGCCGCCGGTGAGGTCCGCGAAGGCGCCATCCTGGAGGAAGGCTTTGACACCGTATCACACGTGATACGTTGTTGTATCACGATGGCAGCCACCGCAACAATCCGCGATCTCCGCAACCGCTTCCCGAAAATCAGGAAAATCCTGGAGGCGGAGGGCGAGGTCGTGCTCACCGAAAGCGGCCGTTCCCGCTACCGCCTGATCCCGTATGTCGCGCCGACGAAAACCACCCCGCCCCCGGTGGACTATTGGGCGCGGCTCACGTCGCTCCAGCCCACACCGATGACAGCGGCCCAAGCTGGAAAGTTACACGAGGAGAACCGTGGCGACCGCTGATCGGATCTACGCCGATCCGAGCGCGCTGCTGAAACTTTACCGGCATGAGCCCGAGTCGCGCGCCGTAGCCGCCTGGCGCGGTACCATCAAGGGTCCGCTGCCGGTCACCCACCACGGCAGAGTCGAGCTTACCAATGGGATCGCGCTGGCGGCCCACCGCGGACTGATCAACGAACGCGCCTGCGAAGCGGCACTCGCAGCCTTGGATGACGACTTCGAGCAAGGCCGCTACTTGCTGGCCGAAATACCTTGGAGGGCGGTTCTGCGGCGCGCGGCCGATCTTAGCCGGGAGCATAGCCGTAACCTCGGAACGCGCACGCTGGATGTCCTCCATGTCGCCAGCGCGCTCGAACTTGGAAGCCAAATCTTTGTTACCTTTGACCATCGCCAGCAGAGTCTGGCTAGGGCGACTGGACTTAAGATTCTAGCGCCGACCCGTTGAGGTCCATCGATGGGGTCGGGGCGTTCGTTGTTTAAAAAGCTCCACGGGATCGCCCTGCGAGCGTGAACTGTCGGAAGGAATCCACGCCGGCCGTCAGCCTTCCAGTTCCGTCCAGCGCGCGTAGGCCTTCGCCAGCTCAGCCTCGATCTCGGCCAGACGCGCGGTGGCGCGAGAGACTTCCGCGCCGGCGGTGCGGAAGAACGCGGGGTCGGCCAGACGGGCGTTGAGCGCCGTTTGCTCGGACTCGAGCACCTCGATGCGGGCGGGCAGCGCCGCGAGTTCGGTCCGCTCCTTGTTCGAGAGCTTGCGCGCCTTCCGCTCGGGCGCGCCCGCCCCGGTGGGCCCCACCGCGGATGCACCGCGCGAAACCGCGGCCGCCTTCGCCGCGGCTTGCTCGCGCGCCGCACGCTCGCGCTGCCAGTCGTCGTAGCCGCCGATGTACTCGGAAACCGCGCCGTCGCCCTCGAACACCAGCAGGCTCGTGGCCACCTCGTTCAGGAACGCGCGGTCGTGGCTCACCAGCAGCACCGTGCCGCCGAACTCCACCAGCAGATCCTCCAGCAACTCAAGCGTCTCGGCGTCGAGGTCGTTGGTCGGCTCGTCCAGCACGAGCACGTTCGCCGGCTTGGTGAAAAGCCGCGCCAGCAGCAGACGGTTGCGCTCGCCGCCCGACAATGCGCGGATCGGCGTCCGCGCGCGGGCCGGTTCGAACAGAAAATCCTCGAGGTAAGAGATGACGTGCCGCGTGCGACCGTTGATCGTCACGGTGGTGTTGCCGTCGGCCACGGCGTCCTGCACCCGCATGGTCTCGTCGAGCTGCGCACGGAGCTGGTCGAAATAGACGATCTCGAGCCGGGTGCCCTGCTCCACCTTTCCCGCGGCCGGCGCCAGTTCGCCGAGCAGCAGCCGCAGCAGTGTGGTCTTGCCCGCGCCGTTGGGGCCGACGATCCCGATCTTGTCGCCACGCTCAATCCGGGCGTCGAGATCCCGCACGATCCAGCGTTCGCCCCAGCGGAAACCCGCACCCTCGGCGGTGATGACCTTGAAGCCCGAGCGGTCGGCCTCCTGCGCAGCGAGCTTCGCCACACCGGTGCGGTCGCGCCGCGCCGCGCGTTCCGCGCGCATCGCCTTCAGGGCGTTGATGCGATTCTGCGCCCGTGAGCGCTGCGCTTTAACGCCACGGCGGATCCACACTTCCTCCTGCGCCAGCTTCTTGTCGAACTGCGCCCGCTCCACCTCCTCCGCCTCCAGCACCGCCTGTTTGCGGACGAGAAACGTGTCGTAGTCGCACGACCACCCGATGAGCCGGCCGCGGTCGACTTCCACGATGCGCGTCGCCAGCCGCCGCAGGAACGCGCGGTCGTGCGTGACGAAGACCAGCGCCCCGCCCCACTCGAGCAGGAACTCCTCCAGCCAGCGGATCGACTCGAGATCGAGATGGTTCGTCGGCTCGTCCAGCAGCAGGAGCTGCGGCTCCGCCACCAGGCCCTGCGCGAGCATGACGCGCCGCTTCTGGCCGGCGGAGAGCGAGGAAAACTCCGCCTCCGGGGGCAGACCCATGCGCTCCATCAGCCGCTCGACGCGGTCGTGGCGCTCCCAGTCATTGTGCTCCTCGAAACTCCCGCCTTCCCCCTCGATCACCGCGCGAACCGTCCCACCCAGCCCCGCCGGCACCTCCTGCCGCAAGGTTGCGAGCACCGCGTCCGGCGGCGAACGGAACACCTGACCATCGTCGGGACGCAATTCGCCCGAGATGACCTTCATCAGCGTGGATTTCCCCGCGCCATTGCGACCCACGAGGCAGACCCGCTCCCCGCGGTCGATCTGCAGATTGACGCGGTCCAGCAACGGGGCGCCGCCGAAACTAAGGCTGACATCGAGAAGACTGACGAGGGCCATGTGAAACGTTCCAGCATCAGCCTCGCGTCCACCGACGCAAGGCCCGCGGCATGGGTAATGGGCAAAGCATCCCCAGAGCACTACCCGGAATGCAGCCGCGGCTGCACCTTGCGCTTTTCTTTCGGCCGTTCCTCCGGTCCTTCAGCGCGCTACAAGGTACGATGTAGCCGGCGGTACTCCCCGGAAAATTCACGCCTCCAGGAACGTTTGCCTACATCCTGACCACCATTCGTCACGTACGCCGCGTCACGTATCCGCGGCATCAGTCGCGGCTACATCAGCGAATGTTTCGCAACGAATGGAAGCACGTGGCCGGGGGTGCGCCCTGAGATGGTCGGGGCTTCCTTCAAATCAAACTAACTCCCTCTCACTTTTCCTCATCACCGGCGCGGCGCAGCCCGGAAGGTGCTTCGGTTGCGGCGGAGGCGCGCCGGGTGAGAAGTGGCGCAGACCGAGGCGCCGCTCCGCGGTTGCGGCGGGCGGGATCCGGCGGCTTGCTCGGGGGCATGACGGACCGGTCCGCGCTCAAGACGCCGGCGGCGGAGGCTGCCGGGGAACCTCCGCGTTTCAACGTCACCGGCGTGGGCGTCTCGGCGCTCACGCTGCCGCTCGCGACCGAACTCATCCTTGGCGTGAAGGGGCGACTCCGCCGCGGCTACATCTGTCTCGCCACCGCGCACGGACTCACGGAGGCGCGGCGCGATCCGGAGCTGCGCCGCATCTACAACGAGTCTTGGCTCACGACGCCCGACGGCATGCCGCTGGTCTGGCTCGGGCCGGCCGGAACCGGAAGGGTTTACGGCCCGGATCTGATGCTGGCGGTCTGCGACGCGGGACGCGCGACCGGCCTCCGTCACTTTTTTTGCGGCGGCAACCCGGGTGTCGCGGAGGAATTGCGCCAAAAGCTCGTCGCGCGCTTCCCGGGGCTGGATGTAGCCGGCACGTACTGTCCGCCATTCCGTCCGTTTACCCCGGAGGAACGTGGCGCCCTCCGAGCTGAAGTGAAGCAAACCCGCCCCGATGTCCTGTGGGTGGGCGTGAGCTCGCCCAAACAGGAGCGCCTCATGGCCGAGTGGTGGCGCGAACTCGACGCAGGGGCAATGATCGGTGTGGGCGCGGCATTCGATTTTCTAAGCGGCCGGGTGCGACAGGCGCCGCGCTGGATCCAAGGGAGCGGATTCGAATGGCTCTTCCGCGCGTGCACCGAACCGCGGCGGCTTGGTCCGCGTTATCTCCGCACCACGCCTCTTTTCGCGCTGCGCGTCGTGGCGCAAAAACTCGGGCTACGGCGTTACCCGCTCGAATAGGGACGCCTCTCGTTCCGCCGGGCCCGCGCGGCCGCTTTAAAACAGCTCGGTCTGCCGCAGATCGTCACGGCGCCGGCCGTCGAGGGTGCTCAGGGCGAGGAGTTGCATCGTGGAAAGACCGGCGACCGCGGGGTCGCGCGCGAGCGCGGAGAGGAGGAGCGCGCCCGCCAAGGCGTCGTAGAGCGCGGCGTGGTAACGGCGACGGTCGGGTGGGCAATGTTCCACCGCCAGCGCGTTGAGTTCGGACTGCAACCCCGCCGCGGCGACCACTGTTTCCAAGCGACCCGAGCCGGCGCCCGGCCGCAGCTGGGACCAGAGGCGTGCGGAGTCGACCCATGGGCCCCAGTCAACGACTTGGGCGCCCGGTCGCGCGAAATCCGGCACGCTCCGCGGGTAGGGCCAGACGGACTTGAGCAGGCCGTTCTCGACGCCCGCGTAATGAGCGGCGAGCGGACCGCGTCCGCGTAGGTCGACGAAGTACTCCCACTCGTCGGCAAACGGCGCTTGGTCGCGCAGCGCGGGCGCGCGCAGCCCATGCACGGCGGCGTCCTCCTCGCGCACGGCTCCCGTGGGCCGGCAGAGCCGCGTGCGGGCCGAGACCACCCGGCCGCCGAGCAGACCGGCGACGCCGAACTCGAGGATGCCCGACGCCAGGCTACCCTCGAAATCGACAAAGAAGATCGGCTGCTCGGTCCAGGAACCCATTTCACCTTCACCGAACACGCCGCGCCCGCGCCGCCCAACCTTTTTCCGTGCCTTCCGCGCGCGGCGTCGGCCATGCTCCGCGCCGTGGATCTCGCACCGTACCGCGCCCTCACCCTGGAGCTCGCCCGGGAAAGCGGCGCCTTGATCACGCGGCTGTACGCGCAACCCGGGCTCGCCGTCGAGACCAAGGCGGACGCGTCACCGGTGACGGCGGCAGACCGCGGCGCCGAGGAACTGATGCGGACGCGGATCGCGAAGGCATTTCCCGGCCACGGAATCATCGGCGAGGAATTCGGCGAGGAGCGCCCCGACGCGGAGTTCACCTGGGTGCTCGATCCGATCGACGGCACGAAATCGTTCATCACGGGCGTTCCACTCTGGACGACGCTGATCGCGCTGCTGCATCGCGGGCAACCGGTGCTCGGTTGCATCCATCAACCCGTGCTCGGGCAATTGCTGGTCGGTGACGGCGTGCAAACGACGCTGAACGGGCAGCCTGTACGCTGCCGCCCGACGAAGGCCGTGGCCGAAGCGACCCTGCTCACCAGCGACCCGCTCAACCCCGCGCGCCACCAGGACGGCGCGGCCTTTGAGCGCCTGTTGCGCGCCGCGCGGCTCGGGCGCACTTGGGGCGATGGCTACGGTTATCTGCTGGTGGCGACGGGCCGGGCGGACGTGATGCTCGATCCGATCATGAACCCCTGGGACATCGCGGCGCTCGTGCCGGTGATCAGCGGCGCCGGCGGGGTGATCACGGATTGGAGCGGCGGCCCGGCGTGGCCGGCGCGCTCCACGATTGCCAGCGCTACCCCGGAGCTCCACGCCGCGGTACTGCGGACGCTGAAAAGCTGACCCGCGCCACGCGGATCAGCGCCGCCGACGCGCTGAAGGCCGCCACTCGGCGGTGACGCGGGAGGAGAATCCACCGCGGGCCTTCCAGTCGGCGATGATGGTGAGCGAACGCGGCTTCAGCGCCGCGCCGAGATCGTCGCAGATGCGATTGGTGGCGGCCTCGAAGAAGATGCCCTCGTTGCGGTAGGCGTGGAAGTAGAGCTTGAGCGACTTCAGCTCCACACAGGCCTTGTCGGCCACATAGCGCACGGTGATGTGCGCGAAATCGGGGTGCCCCGTCATCGGGCACACCGAGGTGAACTCGTGATGCGTGTGCTCGATGACGTAGTCGCGCCCCGGCGCGGGATTGGGAAAGGTCTCAAGGATCTTCGGGTCGGCCATGCCGGCATCACACACGGCAAACCGGCGGGACGGGAAACCAAAAAACGACGGGAGCGGGTACAGGTCCTGAGCGAAAGCGAATGCGAGAAGGCGGACATGGCCTTCGGCGGGTTATGCATCGGGTGTATTTTCCGGAGAAAACAGCCCCGGCTACACCGTGTGCACTTCGCAAGGAAGCCTCGAACTCACCTTTGTGAGGAAAGGCGTACGATGTCGCCGAGGGCGTTCCCCTCGGATCTTCGGGAATTCATTCCGGCCGCCCCGTCCATGCGTGACCCTTGGAGTGAATTCGTGGTCCTCCCTCACCAAACAAAACGGCCCGGGGATGACCCGGGCCGTGGGAAAAACGCGCGTTGACCGGAACGCCGCTCAGCGGAAGCGGTAGTCGACCCGCAGCGTGTAGGCGCGGCCGCGGGGATCGGCCACGCGGGGCTCCCAGCTGCTGCCGGCGCCCGTGTTGGTGTCGTACACGGCGGAGAACGGCGGATCGGTGTTGAACAGGTTCTTGATGCCGGCGGTGACCGTGGTGTTACGCACGCCACGGTAGGCGAACGAAAGGCCGTAGAGGCTGTAGGGCTTCACCTTGGGCTGCCAGTTGGCGGGCTTCACGGTGCCGTTGGCGACCCCCGGCAGCACGGCGTCGACGTAGCCGCCGCGGTACAGGTTGTTCACCTGCACGCTCCAATTCCCCTGACGGTAGGAAACGAAGGCGGTGTGCTTCCACTTGATGCCGATCTCACTCGAACGGGTGAAGACCCCGACCTCGTTCGCGCTCCACGGCGCAGATGCCAGGAGCTTTGATTGCTTGCCGAGCAGGTAGGAAAGGTCGAACCCGGCGCTGACCTTGCCCTTGCCCAGCTCCGTGTCGCCCCGGAGGCCGAAGTCGATGCCCTTGGTCGAGGTCTTGCCGGCATTCACCCAGCGCGAATCGACCCGGGAGATGGTACCGTCGGGGCGACGAGTGAATCGGTCCTGGAACAGGGCGTAATTCTGCAGAAGCACGGTGGTGCCGAAGCTCTGGATGGTGCCGGTGCGGTCGACCTCCCACCAGTCGATGTTGCCGCTGACGTTCTTGAGGGGCTGCAGCACGATACCGGCGGAGTACATACTGGCCTCCTCGGGCTGCAGGTCGCTCTTGCCGCCAAAGAGGGTCGTGACCGTGTTGGCGGGGATCTGCTGGCCGGTGGCGGGATCGATCAAACCGGTGGCGGCAAGCGGGCTTTCCGTCACGGGGTCGAACATCTGCTTGAACGTCGGCACGCGGAAACCGGTGCTGTACGAGCTGCGGACGAGGAATTTGTCGGAAGGCGCGTAACGCAGGGTGACCTTGGGGTTCTTCGAGGAGCCGAACCCGGTGTACTGGTCGATGCGGCCCGCCAGGTTGAGGTCCAGGCCGCGCAGGAGCGGGATCTGCAGCTCGGCGTAGGCGGCCTTGATCACGCGCTTCAGGGTGCCGGCCGTGGCGAGCGAGTTGTCGAACGGTGCGTTGAAGATCAGCGCATCGGCCGAGTTCAGGTTCGTGCGGGTGTCGCCCGAGAAGAAGAAGCTCTCCTCGCGCCAGTCGACGCCGACGGCGCCCTGGATCGTGCCGGCGAATAGCTTCGTGACCGGACCGGACGCGGAGAAGTCGGCCTGGTCGGTGCGGTAGGTGCCGCCATAGAGGCGCACGCCGTTGGCGCGGACCTTGTCGATGGCGGCCATCGCCTCGGGGCTCTGCGTGTAGGAGAACACGTCGACGACGCCGGTGTTGATCAGGTTGACGAACGGAACCGTGTAAACGTACCCGCTGGTCAGGAGCGAGTTGCCGCGGCTCTGGGCGCGGGAGGCGCCGGCGCGGTAGTCCCATTGGGACAGGATGCCGAGCGGTCCCTCGAGGCCGACCATACCGCGGTAGGTGTCGGTCGTGGTCGTGAAGCCGCGGTTGCCAAGCGGCAGCGAGCGCCAGCGGAAGGCGATCGGCGCCCCGCGGTTGGCGGCAAGCGCCGGGAAGTAGCCAGCGAGCGTGTTGAACACCTTGTTGTAGCTCGCGCCCGTGCTGGGGTAGGCCATGTTAAAGAGCGGATTCGGCACGACGGTGCGGCCGTCCATCGCGGTGGTGTTGGCGGCGGTGCCGCTCGACCACTGGTTGGGGGAGAAACTCTTGGTCGACTCGCTGCGGCCGAACACGCCCTCGACGAAAAGGCGGTGGCGATCGGCGATCTTGAACGTGGCGCGCGAGACGACGTTGAGGTTCTTCACCGGTTGCTGCAGCACGGCCGCGCGGCCGGTGTCCCAGGCCGAACCATACTTGGAGGCCGGCGACGCCCAAAGCACCTCGTCGTACGGTCCCATACCGTCGAGGCCCGCGTAGCCGGGACCGTTGGGGAGATCGACGTAGTTGATGCCGTTGACGCGCAGCGCGGGATTCTGCGGGTCGGCGGGGCCGGTGCTGCGGCCGGCGTTGTCGATGTTGTCGCGGCTCAGCGCGGTGTAGAGCGTTGTGATGGCGAAGGCCGTCGCGATCGGCGTGCCGCGGGTATCGGGCGAGAGGCCGCGGTTGACCTGGAAGGTGTTCACGAAATCACGCTGGTCGCCGCGCAACGCGGTCGACTCGGAGAGCGACACCGTGGTCATCAGGTTGAAGCCGTCGCGGTTGACGTCGCCCCAGCCGCCGACGAGCGAGTAGCGGAAGATGTTGGCGCCGCCGTCCTCGGTCACGTCCGCCGCGGCGCTGGCCGCGAGGCCCTGATAGTTGGTCTTGATGATGAAGTTGATCACACCGCCGACAGCGTCGGTGCCGTAGATCGCGGAGGCGCCGTCCTTCAGGACCTCGACGCGCTCGATGGCGGAGAACGGGATCTGATTGAGGTCGACGACGCCGCCACTGAGACCGTGGGAGGATACGCGGCGACCGTTGAGGAGAATGAGCGTGGCGCCCGCGCCCTGCATGCGGAGGTTGGCGGAGGTGGCGCCATTGTTGCCGCGCTGCTGGCCGGCGACGACGTCGGCGTTGGAGGCGAGGTTGTCGAGGCCGTTGCTGTTGATGTTGAGCTCCATCATCATCTGCTCGACGGAGGTGATGCCGCGGAACTCCATCTCCTCGGGCTTGATGGTGACGACCGGGAGGGCGCCCTCGCCCTCGACGCGCTTGATGAGCGAGCCGGTGACGACGAACTTCTCGAGCTTGAGAGACTCCTCGGGAGCCGGGGGCTTGGGCGCCGGGGCGGTCTGCGCGGAGGCGGGCGGGACGAGGCAAACGACGGCGAGGGCCACGGGGCCGGCCGCGCGGATCCACAGGGAACGTAGGTTCATAGGTTTGGCGGGGCGCCCCACGGCCCGGCCGCGGCCGCCCCGGCGAGAGCCGATTTCATGGCCCGTTGTCCCGCAAGCCCAATGAAAGGCGCAGCCCCGCCCCGGGGCCGGCTTTCTCCTCGCGCCGCCGGCCGGCGTCAGCCACCTGTTCGCCACCATGAAACTCCGCGTCCTCCTCCCTCCCCTGCTCCTCGCGCTGACCGCGGCGCCGGTCCGCGCCGACGAGGGCATGTGGCTCTTCTCCGCGCCGCCCCGCGCACAGGTGAAGGCCAAGTACGGCTTCGAGCTTACCGACGCGTGGCTCGAGCACCTGATGAAGTCCTCCGTGCGCTTCAACAGTGGCGGCTCGGGGTCGTTCGTTTCGGCCGACGGGCTGGTGATCACGAACCACCACGTCGCCTCGGACGACATCCAGAAGCTGAGTGACGAGCGGAACAACTACCTGCGCGACGGCTTTCTCGCGCGGACACCCGCCGAGGAGCGCAAGGCGGTGGACCTCGAGCTGAACGTGCTACAGTCGATCGAGGACGTGACGACGCGCGTGAACGCCGGCGTGCCGGCGGGGCTCGCCGGGGGCGAGGCGGCGGCGGCGCGCCGCAAGGTGATCGCGGAGATCGAGAAGGAATCCCTCGCGAAGACCGGCCTGCGCAGCGACGTCGTGACGCTGTACCAGGGCGGAGCCTACCATCTCTATCGATTCAAGAAGTACACCGACGTGCGCCTCGTATGGGCGCCGGAGCAGCAGGCGGCGTTCTTCGGGGGCGACCCGGACAACTTCGAGTTTCCCCGCTTCAACCTCGATGCGGCGGTGTACCGCGCGTACGAGGACGGCAAGCCGGCGCGCATCACGAATTTCCTCAAATGGTCGGCCGCCGGCACCAAGGAGGGCGATCTCACGTTCGTCTCCGGCCACCCGGGCAGCACGAACCGGCAATTCACGCTGGCGGAGCTCGGCTTCCTGCGCGACGTGCAATACCCGTACGTCGTGCCGCGACTGAAGCGCCTGGAAGTACTGCTGCTCTCGTGGGGCGCCCGGGCGGAGGAGAACGCCCGCCGCGCGAAGGACGACCTCTTCGGCATCCAGAACTCGCGCAAGGTCTACGACGGCCGGCAGGCCGGGCTGTTCTCGCCGGCGATCATGGAGCCGAAGGCCGCGGCCGAGGCGACCTTCCGTCGCCAGGTGGCGTCCCGGCCGGAGGGCCGCGACGTGGAGGCCGCGTACGGCCGGATTGCGGAGGCGGTGGCCACGCAGCGCCGGATCTACGCCCGATACCGTCAGCTCGAGGGCGGGCACGCCTTCGCCAGCGACTCCTTCGGCCTCGCCCGCAGCCTGCTCCGCGCCGGTGACGAGTTGCCCAAGCCGAACGGCGAACGCCTGCGGGAATTCGGGGACGCCCGCCGCGAGTCATTTGAGCTCCAGCTGTTCTCGGCCAAGCCGATCCACACCGACCTCGAGACGGTGATGCTCACCGAGGCCCTGACGATCCTCGCGGAGCTCACCGGCTTCAATGATCCCCTCGTGCAGAAGGTTCTCGCCGGCCAGTCCCCCGCCAACCGCGCCGCCGCATTGATCAATAGCACCCAGGTGCGGGAGGTCGCGTTCCGCAAACGCCTTCACTCCGGCGGCGCGACCGCGGTGAAGGCGGCGAACGACCCGCTCATCGAGCTTGCGCGACTCGTCGATGCCGAGGCGCGCGAACTCCGGAAGCAGTGGGAAGCCGCCGAAGAGACCAAGCAGCAGGCGCACGCTGTGATCGGACGGGCGCGCTTCGCGCTCGAGGGGCCGGACCGCGCGCCCGACGCCACCTTCACCCTGCGTCTCAGCTACGGACCCGTCCGTGGCTACGAGGAGGGAGGCCGCCGCATCCCGGCCTACACCACCATCGCCGGCCTCTACGCACGCAATGCCGAGCACCGCGACCGCGAGCCGTTCAACCTGCCCGCGCGTTGGCTCGAACGGAAAGGATCCCTGGACGCCGCCACGCCCTTCAACTTCGTCCACACTCCCGACATCATCGGCGGCAACAGCGGCAGCCCCGTGGTCAACCGGGCCGGCGAGTTCGTCGGCATCATCTTCGACGGCAACATCCACAGCCTCGTCGGCGACTTCGCCTACGAGGACACCCAGGCGCGGGCCATCAGTGTCGACTGCCGCGCGATCATCGAGGCGCTGCGGAAGGTCTATGGCGCGGACGAACTCGCGGGCGAGCTCCTCGCGGGCCGCCGGGCGAACTGATGCCGGACCATGCGCCGCTTATTCCTACTTCCGTTTGTTCTCATCGCCGCCCCGCTCGGGGCGCAGGAGTTCGATCTGGTCATCCGCAACGCCCGGCTGGTTGACGGCACGGGCGCGCCCGCGACCACGGGTGACCTCGCGATCCGCGGCGACCGCGTCGCGGCCATCGGACGAGTGACCGGCCGGGGCCGCGTGGAAATCGACGCCGCCGGCCGGGTCGCCGCCCCGGGCTTCATCGACGTGCACACCCACTCCGAGGACATCCCGCAGCTGCCGCTCGCGGAGAATTTCCTCCGCATGGGAGTAACCACGATTGTGACCGGAAACTGCGGCACCTCGCGCGTCGACGTGGCGGACTTCTTCGAGACGATCCGCCGCACCGGCACGGGCGTGAACGTCGCCACCCTCGTCGGCCAGGGCAGCGTGCGCGGGCAGGTGATGGGCGGCAGCTTCATGCGCCCGCCCACCCCGGCCGAGGTTGATCGCATGCGGGAGCTTGTCGCCCGTGCGATGCAGGATGGCGCGGTCGGGATGAGCACGGGACTGATCTACCTGCCGGGCACCTACACGAAGACCGAGGAATTGATCGAGCTGGCCAAGGTCGCCGCCGCCCATGGCGGCATCTACGCGAGCCACATGCGCGCCGAGACGCTCAAAATCTTCGATGCCATCGACGAGTTGGTGCGCATCGCCCGCGAGGCGAAGATCCGCGCCCAGGTCTCGCACCTCAAGTTGTCGGGGCCCTCCGCTTGGGGCCGCACCGACGAAGTTGTCGCCCGCCTCGCCGCCGCGCGGCGCGAGGGTCTTGAGATTCACCACGACCAATACCTCTACACCGCCTCCTCGACCAGCATCTCAACCCTCGTTCCCACCGAGGCCCGCGAGGGCACGGCGGAGGACTTCCGCGCGCGCATCGCCGACCCGCGGCGTAAGGCCGCGATCGTCGACGAGATGCAGCGGACGGTGGCCGCCGGCAAACGCGGCGACTACGGTTACGCGGTCATCGCCAGCTACCGCCGCAACCCCGCGCTCAACGGCAAATCCATCCGCGAGGCGGCGCGCATCACCCGCGGCGACATCTCCCTCGACGCGCAGATTGAGACGATCCTTGAGATCACCGCCAACGGCGGCGCACAGGGCGTCTTCCACGGCATGAGCGAGGACGACCTGCGGAAGTTCCTCGTGCTCCCGGAAACGATGATCGCCTCCGATGCCGGTCCGCGCCGCTTCGGCGACGCGGTGCCCCACCCCCGCGGCTACGGCAACAACGCCCGTCTGCTCGGCCGCTACGTGCGCGAGCTCGGTCTCCTCAGCCTCGAGGAGGGTGTGCGAAAGATGACCTCGTTGCCTGCGCAGACTTTCCGCCTCCGCAATCGCGGCGAGCTGAAGCCCGGTTTCGTGGCCGACGTCGTGGTGTTCGACCCCGCCAAGGTTGAGGACCCATCCAAGTTCGACGATCCGCACCATTACGCGAAGGGCTTCTCCGATGTGATCGTCAACGGCGTGCCGGTCATTCGGGACGGCGCCATCACCCCCGCGCGACCGGGCCGTCCCGTGCGTCTGCAGGACGAATAGCCGTCTTCGCTACCGCAGCCCCGGACGTACCGGCTCCGCCGCGGCGGCGTCGATCACGACCTCGGCGTCGGGGTGTCCCTGCACCAGCGTGCTCGGATGCTCGATGCCGACCCGGCCCGCCACCGTCACGCGGAAGATCGTGCGGTGGCGCTCGCCGCCCGCGCAGTACAGCCGGATCCGGCGCGCCGCTAGGATGTCGCGCATGCCGAGCGTCACCGCCATCGGCGGGATCGCCGCCGAGCAACCGCCCGCCGAACCAATGCTTTGCACCAGGATGGAGTCGTCTCCCAACGTCAGCACCCGGGTGCGCGACTCCCTCAGTTCCGCGACCGAGACCCGACCCCAGCGGGAAAGCGGCGGCTCGTTGAAAGCAATGTGACCGTGGTAGCCGATGCCCCCGAAACAGCAGTCGATTCCGCCCACCGCCCGGATCCGCTCGCTCGCCTCGTCGATCCGGAACGGGTGCGGAACCACCAAACGGTCCGCCGCGGGACGCAGCCGTCGGTCGAGGCGGCCGATCAATTCCCGGCGCAGAAACCCGGCGAAGCTCAGCGGATGGTCCTCCGGCACCGGCCGTCCTTCCCAATCGAGAAACTCGTCCATCGCGAACAGGTGCACCTGCCGCCAGCTGAGCCCCTCGCGGTTGGAGACCTCCACCACGCGACGGTAATGCGCCACCGGACCCACCGGGAGAATCAGCCGCACCGGACGCCCCTTCCGCGACCCGGCGCGCACCTCCGCGAGGATCGCGTCGGCCATGTCGTCGAGCACCGCGGGGATCGACGGCAGGGTGCGGAACGGAACCCGCGCCTTCCGCCGGAGCGCCGGCAACGGCAGCGCGATGAGGCGCAGGATCTCGTCGCTGGTCATCACTCCCTCGGGAACGCGGCGGACGGCGCGAGGCATCGGGGCGAGTTGGCGATGGCGATCGGCCTACCAGGCGCGGCAGCGTTTGAACGAAGCGTGGATGCGGAAAGCCTCCGCCGCGGCCACGCCGGCCTGCGCGCCGCGCATCCCCGACTGCGCCCGCATGAGCGGCAGCAAGGGCGAAAATTCGCTGTCTCCCGCGCGCGAAAGCTGGCTGCGGTGGCACGCCAACATCCGTTCCTTGACCGGCAACCACGCGCTGACGTCGACGTAGAAACCGGGCTCGAAGCCGTGCATCTCGATGGTGTCCATGTGCCAGATCGCCGCCGGCGCGGGGAGCACCGGCCAGCGCGTGACACGGCCGCGTGACGCCGAGAACCAGGTCGCCACGTCGACCAGCGCCGCCACCGCGCGATGGTCGGGGTGGTAATCGTTGGGCGCGTGGGCCAGCACCAGCGAGGGTCGGAAGCGGCGGAAGATGTCGGCGAGAAACACCCGCGGCGCGTCGGCATCCATCAATTCGCCGTCGCCCCAGCGGCCCGTGAACAGCTCCGCGCCGAGCACCGCCGCCGCGGCCCGCATCTCGCGCC
>Ga0255188_1000326_pt1 | contig 16625 bp, 16 predicted proteins | sample Miss_Cont_RepB_8_FD_188427 | JGI IMG/M metagenome (GOLD analysis project Ga0255188, IMG submission 188427) | Freshwater microbial communities from Mississippi River, Louisiana, United States - Miss_Cont_RepB_8h | ecosystem: Environmental > Aquatic > Freshwater > River | place: USA: Louisiana... | reverse complement strand
GAACTTGGCAGGAGTCGCCGACATGAAAATGCACTGATTCACGCGCTCGAGTGCCTCTTCGAATCGCAATGGCCTGTTCTCGCACGCGCTCGGTAGGCGGAATCCGTGTTCGACCAATGTGGTTTTGCGGGCGCGATCACCGGCGAACTGACCGTACAACTGCGGAACCGCCACATGGCTCTCGTCGACCACCAGCAGGAAATCATCGGGAAAGTAGTCGAGCAAGGTGAAGGGTGGATCGCCCGGCGACCGACCATCGATGTGCATGGAATAGTTCTCGATCCCGTTGCAGTAACCCATCTCCTGCATCATTTCGATGTCGTACCGAGTACGCATACCGAGCCGTTGGGCTTCGAGCAACTTTCCCTGCTCGTTGAACCATGTCAAGCGCTGTGCGAGTTCCACTTCGATCTTCTCGATGGCCTTGCGCATGCGATCCTCGCCCGCCACATAGTGGGTCGCCGGAAACACCACGATCTCGCTCGGTGTTGCGAGTGTTTCCCCGGTGACGGGATCGACCACGCTGATTCGATCCACGGTGTCGCCGAACATCTCGATTCGTGTCACGCTCTCTTCGTACGCGGGATGCAATTCGATGGTGTCTCCACGCACCCGAAAGTTTCCTCGACCAAGCGCGGTGTCGTTGCGTTCATATTGCAGATCGACGAGGCGGCGCAAAATACTTTGCTGGTCGTAGTCGACTCCTTGATGGAGCTCCAAGAGGTGACCGCGGTACTCATCGGGGTCGCCCATTCCGTAGATGCAACTCACCGATGCCACGACGATGACGTCTCGTCGAGTGAGCAGTGCAGCGGTTGCCGAATGACGCAGTCGGTCGATTTCGTCGTTGATCGACGAATCCTTCTCGATGAAGGTGTCACTCGACGGAATGTAGGCCTCGGGTTGGTAATAGTCGTAATAGCTCACGAAATACTCAACCCGGTTGTTCGGGAAGAACTCGCGCATCTCTTGTGCAAGCTGGGCGGCAAGACTCTTGTTAGGTGCCAGGATCAGCGTTGGTCGTTGCACGCGCTCGATGGTCCAGGCGATGGTTGCCGATTTGCCCGAGCCGGTGATTCCAAGGAGTGTCTGGAAACGGTCCCCGCGCTCGACACCTTCGGAGAGCTTGGCGATCGCCGAAGGCTGGTCGCCGGCGGGTTGATATTCGGCAACCACCTTGAATTCGTGCTTGGCACGCGTATCCACCACTCGGCGAGCCTACGAGTCCGAGGCGGTCACCACCCGACCAGCGTCGGCATCTGCTGGTGGCAACGAACACATCCAGCGCCACGCCAGACCTACTTGGCGTGCAAGGTCCAATCGAGAACCTGAATTGTCGATGATCCAATCGGCCACCGATCGACGGGCCTTGCGGCTTGCTTGGCGTGCGATTCGAGAACGCGCTTCTTCCTCCGTATAGCCACGCTGTGCCACCAGACGCTCGACTGCCACTTCTGGATCCAAGTCCACCACGACCGTTCCACACAATCCCGTGCGAGGGTTCTCCACCAACAGCGGAACGTCGAGTACCACCACGTTCGTCGTCGATCGTTGATCGTCGATACGCCTCATCATCTCGCGTCCCACTGCCGGGTGAACGATTCGATTGAGATCCGCCAAGGCTTCGGCGTCGCCGAACACCCGGGCCGCAAGCGCAGCGCGGTCGAGATGACCGCTGGGGGCCACGACCTCCGGACCGAACCGTTGAACGATGTCGGCAAACACCTGCTGACCCGGCAATTGCAGTTCACGCACGATCACGTCGGCGTCGATGACGATCGCGCCATGCGAGGCAAGCTGCAACGACACCGCAGATTTCCCTGCGCCGATTCCGCCCGTGAGTCCGACGAGGATCATCTCGTCACCCCGCCGTTTCCAAACTAAGTGTTCGGCTGACCTTCGGCCTGGAACATGTCGCCCCACGCGGCCTCGCGTGTTGCGTCATCGGTGCCAACCCAGTTGCCTTGTTCGTCGGCCTTGAATTGATCGCGGTATTCGGGAGCCAACTCGCCACCTTCGGCTGCTTGTTTGATGCTCAGGCTGATGCGGCGACGCGCGAGATCGAGATCAATGATTTTCACCCACAACTCTTCGCCCGGAGTGACCACTTGTTCGGGCGCCTCAACGTGATGTGATGACATCTCCGAGATGTGCACCAGACCTTCGATGCCGTCGCCCACCTGCACGAAAGCACCGAACGGAACGATCTTGGTGACCCGACCGTAGACCAACTGGTTGACCGCATGGCCGTGCGCAAACGCTTGCCATGGATCCTGTTGTGTCGCCTTCAACGACAGGCTGATGCGCTCGCGATCGCCGTCGATTTCCAATACCTTGACTTCCACCTCGTCGCCGATCTTGACGATGTCGTTGGGGTTGTCAACGTGCTTCCACGACAACTCCGACACGTGGATGAGTCCATCCATGCCGCCCAGATCGACGAAGACGCCGAATGCAACGATGGACGAGACACGACCCTTGCGGACTTCGCCCACCTTGAGGTTGACCAGGAACCCGTCACGGCTTTCGCGCTGCGTTGCCTCGAGCACTGCTCGGCGCGACAACACCACGTTGTTGCGCTGACGATCGAGCTCGAGGATCTTGGCTTGAATCTTCTGACCCACATAGGGTGCGAGATCCTTGACGCGGCGCAATTCCACCAGCGAAGCCGGCAGGAAGCCGCGCAGACCGATGTCCACGATGAGACCACCCTTGACCTCTTCGATGACGTGACCTTCCACGGTGCCGTCTTCGTTCTTGATGCGCTCCACATCACCCCATGCACGTTCGTATTGCGCGCGCTTCTTGGAGAGCAGAAGGCGACCTTCCTTGTCCTCCAAGGTGAGTACGAGTGCCTCGATCTTCTCGCCCAACTTCACGACGGTGTTGGGATCGATGTCTTGGCGTATCGCCAACTCGCGGGCGAGAATCACGCCTTCGGTCTTGTAACCGATTTCGAGGAGAACCTCTTCTCGCGTGATTCGCACCACGGTGCCGGCGACGAGTTTGCCTTCCTTGATTTCAACGAACGTGTTGTTGATTTCGTCAGCGAATGATGCATCTCGCTCGGTGATCTTGCGAGGAATGTAGTTTCCGCTTTGGTCGAATGTTCCCATTGCGGCGGGGTTGAGCGTTGTGTCGGTCACTGGTTGCTTTCGGTGGATGGAAGAGTAGGAGTAGGACATTTCCCGTCGTGTGACGGATAGGTCAGGCTACCTTCGCTGCCGCCCAACTGGCACCCCACGCCGCATTCACCACGAGGGGCACATCCAGCCGTGCGGCATTCTGCATGGCGCGCAAAACGAGGGCTTCCACCCGTTCGCGCTCCCCGGTGGTTACTTCCACGATCACTTCGTCGTGAACTTGCAGAACGAGCCGACTCGTCATCCCTGCGGCTTCCAAACCCTGATCGATCGCGACCAGTGCAATCTTGAAGATGTCCGCTGCCAAACCCTGGATTGCAGCATTCATGGCCATGCGCGCAGCTGCGGCTTGCACCTGACGAATCGAGCTGTGAATGCCCTCGATCTGGCGACGACGTCCGAAGAGCGTCGTGGTGTAGCCCTCTCGCGTGGCAGTCGCCACCGCATTGTCCATGTAGCGCTTGACGCGGGGGAAGGCCGCAAAATACGCGTCCAGAATGACCTTGGCTTCGGCCACGTCGATACCCAGTCGCTGGCTGAGCCCGTAGGCCTCCATGCCATACGCCAGGCCGTACGACACCATCTTGGCCTTGCTTCGCTGCTCACTGTTGACTTCATCGAGCGGAACATCGAACACCTGTGCAGCGGTTGCCCGGTGGATGTCCACCCCCGCGTTGAATGCAGCGAGCAGCCCGGGATCTTGTGCGAGGTGCGCGATACAACGCAATTCGATCTGGTTGTAATCGGCGACCATGAACTCGCAATGTGGTGCGGGAACGAAAACCTCCCGGAACACCTTCCCCGATTCGTTTCGAATCGGAATGTTGTGCAGGTTTGGTTGATCGCTGGAAAGTCTCCCGGTGCGTGCCACCGTCTGGTTGAAGCTCGCATGAATTCGTCCGTCCTTAGCAATGCTGTGCAACAACCCCGTGGCGTAGGTGGCCCGTAGTTTTTCAACCTCGCGGTACTCCATCAACGCATCGATGAATTCGGGCCACTCATCGCGAATCTTCTCGAGTGAAGCTGCATCCGTGCTGTACCCCTTCGTGGCCTTGGTCTTTCGACCGCCAGTCAGTCCGCGCTCCTCGAACAGGATTTCCTTCAGCTGCTTGGTGGAGTTCACGTTGAACTCTCTTCCCGCCAATGCGTGCAATTGTTTGATCAATTCGCTGCTTCGTGTACCAAGCGATTGTTCCAACGCCCTCAACGCATCGTGATCGACGGCGATTCCGACATGTTCCATCTTCGCCAACACCCGAACCAACGGAAGCTCCGTGGAGAAGTACAGTTGCGAAAGCTGCACATTCTGCAGTTCGCGCTCCAGTACCGGACGCACCAACACGGCAACCACCGCCTCGCACGCGGCTGCGTACTCGAGTGAATCCTGAATTGGAGTATCGAAGTCCAGTTGACCACTGGCGGTTGTGCCATCACCGGCAATCCGCAGATGCAACCATCGGCTGGCAACGGTGGCAACGTCGTATGCGCCCGAACCCGAGTCGACGAGGTACGCGGCGATGGCCGTGTCGTAGGACAGTTGCGTGATATCGATTCCCATCGCGAGTAAACCGCGCATTGCATTGCGTGCATCGTGCATGACTACGTGCGTCGACGTACTCAACGCCTCGGCGTGGGCTTTCTCCAGAAGGTGATCGACGGCAATCAACCAACATTGCCGAGGTCCAGGCGCCGTTGCCGATGTGCCCGACGCCGCAATGATTGCGCGAATGGCACTGCGACCCGGCTCGCCATCCCACACCACGGCCACCCCGAGCGGAGTCTTGGCTCGGAGGATGTCGAGTGCTTGCTCCCGAGACGCTGGTGTCACCGTCACGGAGATCTCCTCGAGCGACTCACCAACACCGTCGTGCCCGTCGCCCACCTCGCTCTCTCCGACCGGATTGCTGGCGGTCCTTTTGTCACTGGTCCCGCCGGATCCGGTGGTGCCACCACCGAACTTCGCCAGAATCGGTTTCCAGCGAGACGCCATGGAGGAGAACTCCAGCCGTGAGAACAGTCGTTGCAGCGCATCGACGTTCGGACGTGGCTTCCATGCCGACGCATCCACCGCGACGGGAACATCCGATCGCAACCGCATCAACCCGGCATTGCGTAGTACTCGCTCGCGCGACTCGTGAAGTGAGGCCTTGAGTTTTGGGGTCTGCTCATCGGCGTGATCGAACACCGCCGCAAGTGAACCGTACTGATTGATCAACTTCGCTGCCGTCTTCTCTCCCACCCCGGGTACGCCCTCGAGATTGTCGCTCGGGTCGCCGCGCAATGCCGCGTACTCGGCATAGTGATGCGGAGTCACTCCCGTTCGTTCCTTGATCCCCGCCTCGTCGTAGAGGGCATAGTCGGAGACGCCGCGCTTGTTGTACAACACCCGAATGTTGGGATCGCTTACAAGTTGATACGCATCGCGGTCGCCCGTGACGATGAGCAATTCGTCGTTCGGGGAGATTCCTTGCGCGATCGTGGCGATGATGTCGTCGCCCTCGAAGCCGGCGCAATCGAGCGTCGTTACTCCTGCCGCGGGCAACAACTCGTCTCTCACCACCGCGAGTTGGTGATACAGCGTGTCGGGTTGCTTTTCTCGTTGTGCTTTGTACTCGGGTGCCGCTTCGTGACGAAACGTCTTTTCTTTTCGATCGAACACCACGACTACCGCATCCGGATCGTGATCCTTCACCAACGTGACGAACATCGAACAAAATCCGAACACCGCGTTCGTTACTTCGCCACTCGCGGTGGCCATGGTGTCGGGGAGAGCGAAGAACGCGCGATACACCAGCGAGTTGCCGTCCAGGGCCATCACCTTCATACGACGGCAGCACTCCCTTTCATGCGGGTGGAACGACCTCACCCTTCAGGATCGATTCCGCCACAGCACGCATGGTGGCGCGTTGCGTCATCGCAGATTTCTGGATGAAGTTGAATGCGTCGGCCTCCTTCATGCCATGACCGTCGATGAGTCGACCCTTGGCGCGATCGAGCAACTTGCGTACCTCGAGTCGCTCCGTCAACTCCGAGTTCTCCGCCACCAATACCTTGGTCTCCGCATATCGAGCCGTCGCCAGCTCGATCGCCGGTACCAGATCTGCCTTCTGGAACGGCTTCACCAGGTACGCGACCGCGCCGGCATCGCGCGCTTGTTCCACGATCTCTCGTTGACTGAATGCGGTCAACATCAGCACCGCACAAATTCCTTCCGTCGAGATGAGTCGCGCGGCTTCGATGCCATCCATGCCGGGCATCTTCACATCCAGAATCACCAGGTCGGGCCGCAACTGTCGAACGAGGTCGACTGCCTGGTCTCCTCTTCCTGCTTCGCCGACGACGACGTAGCCCTCTTCTTCCAGCAATTCACGCAAATCAAGCCGGATGATGGCTTCGTCCTCGGCAATGACGATGGTGGTCACGGGCAGACTCTACGACGAAGTGCGACCAACACGAAGTACCGGGCTACGTGAGTCGGGTCAGCAACTCGCGACGTTCGGCTTCGTGTGCAGCAATCGCTCGTTCCAGATGCTCCAGATGCTGCGAGATCGCCAGATAGTGCTGCTGTGACTCGCGGTGGTCCGCCAGCGCACTCGGGGTTTCAGAGACGATGGCTCGTAGTTCATCCTCCGTGGATGCATCCCGCATTACTTCGGCTTGCTCGCGGGTCACCCGAAGATCCTCGGTGAGTTCGCGCAACGTTGCAGTACATCGAGCCAGTCGGTGACGCACCAAACGCTGCTCGATACCCGCTGGTAACTGCACGCTCATGGGGCCTTTCATCGTACGAGTGCCGTGGTGCCCGAGGTGGGAGTCGAACCCACACACCCTTTCAGGCAACGGATTTTGAGTCCGTCGCGTCTGCCATTTCGCCACTCGGGCAACGGCTTGCAAGGCTAGTGGCGTACTCACACGAGCGAACTCTCGTAGCCTCTACAGGGCAAGCTTGCGTCAGACAGGGAGGTCCGTTGCTCGCGTTCTTGTTTCCCGGACAGGGATCGCAACGGCCTGGCATGGGTCGTCCATGGCGCGACCATGAGAGTTGGGAACTGGTTGACGAGGCATCGGAGATTGCGCAACGCGATGTGGGGTACCTGCTCCTCGACGCGGGCGCCGACGAACTCAAGGACACCCGCAACGCCCAACTCACCACCTTCGTGAGCAGCCTCATGGTGCTCGACGCAGTCGAACGTCTCGGCGTTGAACCGAGCATCTGCGCAGGGCACAGCCTCGGCGAGTACACCGCCTTGACCGCCAACGGCGCGTTGGGATATGACGATGGCATACGGCTCGTACTCGAGCGTGGCGACGCCATGCACGAAGCCGGCGAGGCATCCCCAGGCGTCATGTCTGCGGTGCTCGGTTTGGACGACGATCTCGTGGAGGTCGCCTGTCGTCGCGCAGACGACAACGTATGGGTCGCCAATTTCAACGCGCCCGGTCAAGTGGTCATTGCCGGTTCACCGAGCGGAATGGAAAAGGCCACACAGCATGCCAAGGAACTCGGCGCAAAAAAGGTGCTGCCACTTCCGGTCTCCGGTGCGTTCCACACGCCATTCATGAATGCCGCACGGGATCGACTGCGTGTGGCACTGGCAACCGCCAACCCGCGCGACACCGACATCCCGATCGTGTCCAACGTGGACGCCCTGCTCCATCAGCGCGGCGACGAGTGGTCGTCACTGTTGTCGGCACAGCTCTGTTCACCGGTGCGATGGAAGCACGTACTACTGGAGCTCGAGAAGCAATCCGTTGCGGGTTATGTGGAACTCGGACCCGGCGGGGTCCTCAGCGGCATGGTCAAACGAACCCTCGACAACGCGCGTGTCATCAGCGTGGCAACACCCGACGAACTCGACAAGTTGTTGGAATGGGTGAGCCAGGTGGCACCGCCGAATTCCAAGGAACATGATGGTGAGCGTCTCTTCGTGGTGGAGAGATTGGTGGTGAGTCCCGCAGCCGGAGTTTTCGTCCAACGAAAGGACATCGTCGATGGAGCACGAGTCGAAGTGGGAATGGTCCTTGGTCATGTCGGCGAGGTGGAAGTCAGGTCTGCATTCGCTGGAGTACTGCAGAACTTCATTGCGCACGAGGGCGAGCGGCTTGCGCTGCGCGAACCAGTTGCCTGGCTGAGGACACAATGACCACGGGCGGACGCATCATCGGATGGGGAACGGCACTCCCCGACAAGGTGCTCACCAACGACGACCTGTCGGCGATGATGGACACCAACGACCAGTGGATCACCGAACGTACCGGCATCAAACGCCGTCACGTGGGCGGGAGCACATCGTCCCTCTCCGTCGCCTCGGCGCAACGTGCAATCGCAATGGCGGGCGTGGATCCCTCCTCGATCGATGTCCTCGTCCTCTCCACCACCACCCCCGATCGCACCGTGCCTGCGACGTCGGCCACGGTGCAGAATGCGCTCGGTTTGCGCTGCGGCGCCTTCGACGTCAACGCCGCGTGTTCGGGATTCGTCTATGCATACGTCATCGCCCATGGACTCCTCTCGATTGGCGCCAAGCGGGCGCTGGTGATCGGCACCGACACGCTCTCGCGAATCACCGACTGGAGCGACCGTGGAACGGCGATTCTGTTCGCCGACGGGTCGGGTGCGTGTGTGGTCGATGCGACTGCCGATTCCGGACAGCTGCTCGGCTGGGACCTCGACGCGGATGGCTCGCTCGAGCACCTCCTCTACGCCGAAGTCGGTGGCTACATCCACATGGACGGCAAGGAGGTATTTCGACGTGCCGTACGGATCATGGTGGACTCGGCCCACAAATCCCTCGCCAAGGCCGGTCTCGGAGTCGACGATGTTGCACTTTGTGTGCCACACCAGGCAAACGCACGGATCATCGACGCAGCCTGCCGACAGCTCGGCATTCCCCTGGAGCGAACCGCGGTGGTACTCCACGAAACCGGCAACACATCCTCGGCGTCGATTCCACTCGCGCTCTTCGATGCCGCGGACCGAGGTCGACTCAACGACGGCGACATCGTCCTCATGGTGGGTTTCGGCGCAGGGATGACTGCCGCCAGCGCCGTCGTCGAATGGAGGAAACCATGAGTCGTGTCGTGCTCGTTACGGGTGGAAGTCGCGGGATCGGTCTCGCCACCGCACAACGCTTCGTCGCCCTCGGCGACAAGGTTGCAGTCACGTACAACACCACCGCACCAACGGGCGACTTTCTCGCGGTGCAATGCGACGTGACGCAAGAGGCGGATGTGGAGCGTGCATTCGCCGAGGTGGAACAGGCGTTGGGTCCCGTTGAAGTACTGGTGTCGAACGCAGGAATCACCAAGGACGGCTTGCTGCTGCGCATGAAGGAGGACGACTTCGCCAGCGTCATCGATGCAAATCTGACCGGAGCCTTCCGAGTTTGCAAACGCGCAACCCAATCGATGTTGCGTGCCCGCAAGGGGCGCATCATCTTGGTGTCGAGTGTGGTCGGCTTGCTCGGACAAGCGGGGCAGGCAAACTACGCCGCATCCAAGGCTGGACTGGTTGGTTTTGCGCGATCGTTGGCCCGTGAGTTCGGCAGTCGCAGCATCACCGTCAACGTCGTGGCACCAGGACCCGTCGACACGGACATGACTCGCTCCCTTGGCGCAGAGAAGCTCCAAGCGTTCGCTGACCTGGTGCCACTTGGTCGCATCGCGTCTGCAGATGAGATTGCAGGAGCAATCGTGTTCCTTGCATCGCAGGATGCCGCGTACATCACGGGTGCCGTGCTCCCCGTCGACGGTGGTCTGGGCATGGGACACTAGGCTGAGTGCAACGAGGAGGCCCCACGTGAGCCAAGATCTATTCGAACGATTCACCAAGTGCGCCGTCAGTCTGTTGGCGGTCGACGCCGCAAAAGTAACGCGCGAAGCCCGCTTCAAGGAAGACCTGGAGGCCGACAGTCTCGATCTCGTGGAGTTCGTCATGGAGCTCGAGAGTGAGTTCGGTGTCGAAGTTCCCGAGAAGGAATTGGAAGGCATTACGACCGTGGGTCAGGCCTTCGACCTCATCGTCGCCAAAACCAAGTAACTCCCCCCATGCAGGGAGCGGGTCATCGAGTAGCCGTCACGGGCTATGGCGTGCTGGCACCGTGTGGAATCGGGAAGGAAGCCTTCTGGAACGGCCTCCTTGGTCCTGGCATCACCAACGCAAAAACCGTCGAGATCGAACATTGGGACCCGCAGCCCTTCTTTGCCAATCCGAAAGAGGCACGTCGCGCCGATCGTGTGGAGCAATTCGCCCTGGCTGCAGCGCACGAAGCACTCACCCAATCCGGACCCCTCCCCTATGCGCCAGAGCGCATGGGCAGCATCTTTGGCACCGGCATTGGCGGATTACGAACGCTGGAAGAACAAGTCATCACCAGGGTGGAGAAAGGCGAACGACGCGTCTCGCCATTCCTCGTTCCCATGATGATGTCCAACGCCTGTGGCGCCGCGATCTCCATGCGGTATCACTTGCAAGGCCCCGCTGAAACCATCTGCACGGCATGTGCGGCCGCCACTCACGCTCTCGGCTACGCGGCACGTTTGGTTGCATGGGGTCGATGCGACGCGGTCGTGAGCGGTGGCGCGGAATCGGCTGCCACGATCACCGCGGTTGCCGGATTTGCGAACATGACCGCGCTCTCGAGTTCTGGTACGAGCAAACCGTTCGATGCAACGCGGGATGGTTTCGTGTTCGGCGAGGGTGCCGCGGTGTTCGTTCTGGAGCGTTACGACCTAGCGATCGCGCGCGGTGCCACCATCATTGCCGAGATCCTCGGCGCTGCCAGCAATGCCGATGCTCACCACATCACCGCACCATCACCGGGCGGTGTCGGAGCCATTGCCTGCATGCAGCAAGCGTTGGACGACGCAGGTCTCGTGCCCAGCGACATCAAACAGGTGAACGCCCACGGGACCTCCACACCGCTCAATGATCAGGCAGAATCCCAAGCGGTCGCTGCCGTGTTCGGGAGTCCTACGCCACCTGTGACGTCCATCAAGGGCGTGACAGGACATCCGCTGGGTGCTGCTGGCGCGCTCGAAGCTGCGGCAGTGCTGCTGTCGTTTGAACACAAGCTGATCCCACCAACCGCCAACACCACGGAACTCGGCGACGACATCGCATGCGATGTGGTCATGGGATCTCCGCGACCATGGACGCCCGGACCCACGATTTCCAACAACTTTGGTTTCGGCGGCCACAACGGCTCGATCATCCTGGCACCGGCCACGAAGTAGACGCCGACAGAAGCGCTGGTTGGCGTTAGCGGTCGACCAAGACGAACATCAATTCGCACTCGCACGCCAGCTCGCCGTTCACGTTCACCGTTCCCGAACCCTTGCCGGCCCGCGCACTCATGCGTCCGAGTTGCACGGCAATCACCAGCTCGTCCCCAGGAATCACCTGCCGACGAAAACGCGCAGAATCCAAACCACCGAACAGGGGCAACTTGGTAGCGCGTGCAGGATCGCTCAGTAGTGCATAGGCACCAACCTGGGCGATCGCTTCGCACATCAACACTCCCGGCAACGTGGGCCGCCCGGGAAAGTGACCCGGGAAGAACCACTCGTCACCGCGTAGACGCCACCGCCCCGTGGCGCTGACACCCACATCGAGGGCCTCGATCGTGTCCACGAACAGGAATGGAGGCCGATGCGGCAGTACCGTCTCGGGACGGGCAAACCGTTCGCTCATTTCCCCAATGCCTCCAGCAGGTACGCAGGCGTGTCCTTGGGTGAGATCTTGTACCAGGCGTGAAGGATTCTTCCGTTTGCGTCGATCAGAAATGCCGAGCGCTCGATTCCCATGTACTCACGACCGTACATGGACTTCTTCTTCCACACCTTGTATGCCTGTGCCACCTCGTGCGTCTCGTCGGCAAGCAGGGGAAACCCCAACGCGTACTTCGTGTCGAACTTCAACTGTCTTGCTGGTGCGTCGGGGCTGATACCAACGATGGCCGTGCGACCAATCGTCTTCCTGAGATCCCTCAAGAGACAGGATTGTTGCGTGCAACCCGGCGTGTCCGCTTTGGGATAGAAGTACACCAACACCTTGCGCTTGGCGAACTCCTTCAGCGTCCGCTTCTTGCCGTGCTGGTCCACGAGGGCGAATGCGGGAGCTTTGTCGCCGGCTTTCAACATGTCACGAAACTACTCGTCGATGGCGCCACGTACCTCGGCAATGTATCTTCCAACGGAGTCCACTCCCTCATCCATGAGACGACGCATCACCGAAGCGCCCTGTATGACGCCGTCGGCTTGCGCGCACGCTGCTTGTGCCTGTTGTGCATCGGAGATGCCGACTCCCACCAAGACGGGAAGGTCCGTTATCTGCTTCACTCGCCGCGCGATGGTCGTGGCACTTTCGGACAGCGTTTCGCGCTCCCCCGTGACACCAAGGAGACCCACTGCATACACGAATCCGCGCGATCGCTCGGCGATCCTCGGCAGTCGGTCGTCAGGTGCGGTCGGGGCAGCAAGCATCACCGTGGCAACATCGGCGGCATCGGCCGCCGTGCACCACTCCGTCGACTCCTCCAGCGGAAGATCGGGAACGATGGCCCCGGAAATTCCTGCAGCCGTCAGCATCTGAGCAAAGCGATCGTGTCCGGCTCGAAAGACGGTGTTGTAGTAGCACATCACCACGAGCGGCACACCGACATCGAGCGACCTCACACCATCGAGAATCTTGTGGATCGTCGCACCGCGCAACAACGCATCGCGTGAAGCGCGTTGAATGACGGGTCCGTCCATGACCGGATCAGAGAACGGAATTCCGATCTCGATTGCATCCGCTCCATTGGCAGCAGCTGCTCTGACCGCGTCGTCCCAGTGCTCCGCATATCCGGTGATATACGGAACCAGAATCTTGCGTCCGCCGTCGCGGAGAGCCCGCAGACGAGACTCCAGGTGGCTCACACGCCACCCATGGTCGGACCAAGGATCTGCATCATTTGGGCCACGTCCTTGTCGCCTCGCCCCGACAAATTCATCAGGACGGTCGCACCCTGCATGGTTGGCGCTTCGCGAGCAATCCAAGCCACCACGTGGGCACACTCGAGCGCCGGAATGATTCCTTCGGTGCGCGACATCAATTGGAAACCCTCGATCACTTCCGCATCGGTCACGCTCGGATACTCCGCTCGACCGATTGATGCCAAGTAGGAGTGTTCCGGCCCCACGCCTGGGTAATCCAAACCTGCCGAGATCGAATGGGCCTCTTGCACCTGGCCTTCTTCGTCCTGCATGAGGTAGCTCTTCATTCCGTGCACGACACCCGGAACACCGCGACCCACGGCAGCACCACCGGCTGGCTCGACACCGACGAGCCGCGCCGCGGTATCCACGAATCCACTGAAGATGCCCATCGCGTTGGATCCACCACCCACGCACGCGGTCACAACGTCGGGATCACGTCCCGTGAGTTCGCGCATCTGCACCCGGGCCTCGTCGCCGATGATGCTCTGGAACTGGCGAACCATGAACGGATACGGATGTGGCCCCATCACCGAACCTATGCAGTAATACGAATGTTCCACACTCGCCACCCAGTCGCGCATCGCCTCGTTGACTGCATCCTTCAGCGTGCGGCTCCCGGAATTGGCGGCCTCGACTTCGGCGCCCAACAAGCGCATTCGAAAGACGTTCAAAGCTTGGCGCTCCACATCGACTGCACCCATGTACACCTTGCAGTCCAAGCCGAGGAGTGCCGCAGCCGTCGCAGATGCAACACCGTGCTGCCCGGCCCCTGTTTCGGCGATGAACCGCTTCTTGCCCATGCGCTTGGCGAGCAATGCCTGACCAAGAACATTGTTGATCTTGTGGGAACCGGTGTGGTTCAGGTCCTCGCGTTTGAGAATCAGCCGAATTCCGAGTTGCCGTCCGAGATTGTGACACTCCGTGAGAATCGAGGGACGACCCGCGTACTCCCGTTGTAGACGACTCAGCTCGGCTCGAAACTCCGCATCATTCCACGCTTCGTGAAAGGCCCGCTCGAGTTCCTGACACGCAGGAACCAAGGTTTCAGGGACGAACTGTCCACCGAACTCTCCGAAGCGACCTTCGGCACTTGGATCGGCGAGGGCGGTCACCGAATCACTGTACAAGTGCGTCGAACGCGGCCAACGAACTCTGCACGAAACGTCGAAGCTTCGTTGCGTCCTTGCGACCGGCTTCGCGTTCTACACCACTACATACATCCACGCCGTACGGACGCACCGTGGCAATGGCGTCGGCAACGTTGTCGGGCGTCAATCCGCCGGAGACCACACATCGCACACCTTTGGGAATGTTCGTCAGCAGCCCCCAGTCGTAGGTTTCTCCGGAACCAGGCGTGGGCGAATCGAACAGCACCACATCGGTGCGATACCGATCGCATTTCTCCGCCTCCGGACTGCCGGCGACCACGGCCTTCATGACCCAACCCACATCGGCGGTGATGTCATCCACCATCGACACCGTTTCGCGTCCGTGCAGCTGCGCTCCCCGTAGACCTGCTTCGCGAACGATCCGCACCACCGTTTTGGGGTCGTGGTCTCGAAACACACCGACGGTGAGAACACCGGGCGGCAGTCGCTTCACGATGTCGGCAACTTTGCCGACGGTGACTTGACGCTTGGATGGCGCAAAGATGAAACCCAACGCCGTTGCCCCCATGGCCACGCTGAGCAGGGCGTCTTCTTCGTTCGTGATTCCACAAATCTTCACGAGCATGATGTTTACGAAGGTAGTGCCACCCGCAGTTCGCCGAGTGCCACTGCCCGATCGGCGCTGCGCACCAGATGTTCACCCACCAGAACGGCGCGATAACCGGCGTCGGCGCATCGCCGCGCATCGTCGGCACCCACGATTCCGGATTCTGCAACGGCAATGACGTTCGGCGGTATCCGTTTGGCCAAACGAACGGCGCGCTGCGTATCCACGTGAAACGTGTGCAGGTCGCGTTGGTTCACTCCGATACATGAGGCATTCACGGCAAGCGCCCGGTCCAGTTCCACCTCATCGTGTACTTCAACGAGGGCATCCAGCCCAACCTCAAGTGCCAGGCCGTGCAACTCGGACAGTTCGCGATCATCCAGGGCCGCGACGATCAGCAAGACGGCGTCGGCTCCCATCACGCGGGCGTCGATCACATCCAGCGGACACACCGTGAAATCCTTCCTGAGAACTGGCAGCGACACCGCAGCGCGAGCCGAGCTGAGATCCGCGACGCTCCCGGCAAAGTGCGGTCCGTCGGTGAGCACCGACAAACACGTGGCACCCGCGTTTTCGTATTCGCGAGCCACAAGTTCGGGCACCAGATCCATGTTGATGTCACCCTTGGATGGCGACCTGCGCTTGATTTCGGCAATGACCGCCAACTGCGGGGAGTTGGCGAGGGCGGAAGCGAATCCTCGCGCGGGAGCAACCGGAATCGTTCGACGAACCGCCTCCGGGTTCCGTTGATCGGCGGAGGCTCGGCGGCGGTGATGCGCAACGATGCCGTCGAGGTACGTCACCGCGACTAGAAACCGAAACGTTCGTTGAAGTGAGCCAACAGCTCGGTGATCGGTACGCGAACTTGCCCCGTGGTGTCGCGATCGCGCACCGTCACTGCATCGTCATTGAGGGTGTCGAAGTCCACCGTGACGCAACACGGAGTTCCGATCTCGTCCTGACGGCGGTATCGCCGACCAATCGCTTGCGTCTCATCGAAGTCGCACATGTAGCGCGCCGACAACAACGCAAAGACTCGTTCGGCAACTGGTGACAGCGAGTCCTTCTTCGACAACGGAAGCACGGCCACCTGGTACGGCGCGATACGGGGATGCAGACGCAGAACCGACCGCGGTTCGTCGTTCACCACATCCTCGTCGTAGGCGGCGAGCAGGAACGCTGCCATCGTGCGGTTCACTCCGGCAGCCGGTTCCACGACGTAGGGCACGTAGCGCTCGTTGGTGGCGGGATCGAAATAATCCAAGCGTTGGCCGGAGTGCTTCGAGTGTTGTGTGAGGTCGTAATCGGTTCGCTGAGCGATTCCTTCCAGTTCGCCCCAGCCCCACGGAAACAGGAACTCGATGTCGCACGTGCCGGCCGAATAGTGGGAGAGCTCGTCCTTGTCGTGCTCTCGTAAACGCAACATCTCGCGCGGGATTCCGTGTGCCACGTACCACTCCATGCGCTCGTTCTTCCAGTAGTCGTACCACTTGGAACTTTCCGCAGGCGGAACGAAGAACTCCAACTCCATCTGCTCGAACTCTCGCGTACGAAAGATGAAGTTGCCGGGGGTGATCTCATTACGGAAACTCTTTCCCACCTGCGCGATGCCGAATGGGGGTTTCTTGCGGCTGGTGGAGAGCACATTGGCGAAGTTCACGAACATGCCCTGGGCGGTCTCGGGCCTCAAATACACCTCGGCGCCCGCCCCCTCGATCGGCCCGGCGTGGGTCTTGAACATCAGGTTGAACGCGCGCGCCTCGGTGAATGCGCAGCCTTTCATCTTCT
>Ga0255188_1000325_pt1 | contig 16673 bp, 9 predicted proteins | sample Miss_Cont_RepB_8_FD_188427 | JGI IMG/M metagenome (GOLD analysis project Ga0255188, IMG submission 188427) | Freshwater microbial communities from Mississippi River, Louisiana, United States - Miss_Cont_RepB_8h | ecosystem: Environmental > Aquatic > Freshwater > River | place: USA: Louisiana... | reverse complement strand
AGGTGAGTCCGTTCCACTTTTTCAGGAAGCGGCGATCGACGACCACGTCGCGCACATGGTCCTTGGTGTCCTCGGAGGAGCGCACGCTCAGGCCGAGGATGCGCCAGTCGGTTCCGAGGGCCACCAAGGTGTCGGTCACGCCGCAGTAGCCGATGATGTCGTGGCAACGCGGCTGCGTGCGGACCACGTAGCCGAGTTCCCGGCCTTCGCGGTCGAGGACAAAGAGCCCGTCGCGCTCGGAGTCGTCGGGCCGCAGGCTGGCGGCGGCGGGGAAGAAAGCGCGGACCTCCTCGACGACCACCGGCGCGTCGCCGTGCGACCGCTGCTTCACGGCGACATCGCGGACGAGCCACGCGATGGCGGCCACGACGCCCAGACGGTAGAGTTGGAGTGCGAACAGACCGAAACTCCACGACGACTGCTGCACGGGCATGCTACCAGATCACTTTCAGGCCTCTGACCCCGACGAGATCATGTATCTTTTCGTCCACTGTAAGCAGCGGCAGTCTGTGTTCCACTGCAGTAGCCACGATGTGGCGATCACAAGGGTCCCGGTGCGCCCAATCGATTGACGCTGCCCGCAGGGCTATGGCCGGCGTCACGGGGAGCACGACCACTCCTTCAGTTGCTACCTCCAGCCACTGCTTCGGAGAAAGACGCGTTGGTATCCGACCGGCAGTCAGATGGCGGGCTAGTTCACTCAGCGTAACATCGCTGATTGCCAAGTCGCCCGGGACGGCGACCTCCAAGACCGAGCGTACCGCCCCGGAGAGCCGCGGGTCGCCGCTCGTGGCCCAGTCAAGTACGTGTGTATCAAGAAGCCACTTCACCGTGGCTCGTTTTCCCATTCCTCGTCGGCGAACGCCGGCTCGGCGGGATCGTAGGATGATCTTCCTGCGGATGTGCTCCGGAGGCTGCCCAGAAGCCAGCCTTTGCCTTCACGAGGTAGTTCCTTCTCGACGGCAGAACGCACTACCTCGGACACCGGTATTCTCCGCTTTCGTGCTACCCGGCGCAGGCGCCGCTGAAGATCGGAAGACACTTTGAGTGTCAGAGTAGGCATGGTATTACCATGGTAATACGGGAGTCGGCCGTCAAGAAGCCCCGCGCCTCACGGCGCGGGCAGGATCTGCACGGCGTCGATGTGGGCGTTGCCGTCGGCGCCGGCGGCGTCGACGACGACCGCGTAGGTCTGGCCGGCGTTGAACTTGTAGGTTCCGAGAGCGATCCAGCGGTTCTCCACCTTGGGATTCACGCGCTGGTTCACGCTGACCGCGGCGTTGCCGCCCGCGTGGCGCACGGTGACGGCGGTGTTGCTGGCGCGGTTTTCGTGGGCGGCGCTGGCGAAGCGGACCTCGTAGGAGCCGGAGGCGGGCACGGTGAACTCGAAGGTGGCGGTGTTGCCCGGGCCGCGGGCGTAGGCGTAGTCGTTGCCGACGAAGGGCAGGCCGCCGCCGGTGGTCCACTTGCCGGTGAGCTTCGCCTTGGCGTTGTCGATGACGACGCCCTTGAGCGAGGCCAGGGAGACGCCGCGGCCGCCGGCGTCGTCGACCGGCGCGGGCGCCGGGCCCGAGACATCGAAGGTGTTGTCGGGCAGGCGGCGCGCGCGGCCCGGCAGTTTGAGCAACTGGTCCATTTCGGACCAGTAGAGTGTGTAGACCTCGCGCGGTGTGCAGTTGCGGCGGACCGCGACGGAGGCGGCCTTGCCGACGACTTCGCCCATCATGCCGATGGTCTTCATCACCCGGACGGTGCCGAGCGCGACGTCGGTCACGCTGATGTTGCGGCCGGCCATGAAGAGGTTGTTCACGTTCACCGAGTAAAGGGTGCGGTAGGGAATCGGGTAGCCGTACTGGCGGTCGACGCGGCGGTCGTGGTCGGCGTAGGAGATGAACGGATTCTCGGGAAACTTCTTCGCGAATTCCTGCTTCGGGAAATGCAGATCGATGCTCCAGGTGCTGGGCACGCAGCCGTCGGGGAACTCACGTTTCGAGACGATATCCTCCTGGGTGAGCATCACGTCGCCGACGATGCGGCGGGACTCGCGGGTGCCGCCGATGTAGGCCACCCAGTCGAGCTTGGCCTTGGCGTGATCGGCTTTGCCGTCGCGGTTCTTCATGGCGTTGAACGCGCCGAAGACCGCGCGGAGGTTCCAATCGCGGATCAGCTCGAGGTCGTTGATCGGGTGCTTGTTGAAGCCGCTCTCCCAGAACCACTCGCCCTTGCCTTTGTCGGCCATGTCGGCGCGACCCATCTTCGGGTAGGGAAAGTCGTCCATGTTGAGGTCGAGGGCCCACGGCGTTTCGGGGAAGCGCCGCGGTTCCGCCGCGTTGCTCCAGATCCACATGTTGCTCATCCCGAGCAGGTCTTTCATCTCGATCTCGTACTTGGCGCCAGCGAGGTGCGCGAGGGAGCCGTGCCCGGTGCAGTCGGAGAAGAGTTTTCCGCGGAAACGCTTCTGGCGGCTGTTGGTGGTGTTGAGCGAGGTGACGGACACGATGCGGTCGCCCTTGGTCTCGGCGGCGTAGACGTGCTCGTTCAGGAACAGCGAGATGTTCTTCTCCTTGCGGACGTGCGCCTCCTTCTGGGCGTCCCCGAATTCCTCGTAAAGCCCCGGGGAGTTCTTCGCGCGGTCGGCGAACTCCTCGACCATCTCGCCGATGTGCGGATACTTGCCGCGGCGGATCAGGCCCTGCGACCAGACGCGCACTTCGGAGCTGCCGTTGCCGCCGAGCACGGGGCGGTTCTGGATCAGTGCGACCTTCAGACCTTGTCGCGCGGCGGAGATGGCGCTGCCGAGGCCACCGTAACCGCCGCCGACGACGACCAGGTCAAACTCGCCCATGTCCTCCGGTGCGGCCGGCAGTCCGAGCGCCGTCTTGCGCCAGGCGGAAAGCGGGGCGCTTTCATCGGGCGGATTTTCCCCCAGATCCTTGGTGAGGTAGACGGCGTCGCAACGTCCGTTGAATCCGGTGAGGTCGCGCAGCGCGACGTTCAGCTTGGTTTCGGTCGCCTCGACAATACCGCCGTCGTGCCACGACCAGGCCTTGCCCTTGGTGCCGAATGTTTCCGCGAGGGGCTGGCCGTTGATGATCACCTGGAACCGGCCGGGCGTGCCGGGAGCGCCCCAAGGCGCGACCCAATCCTTGGTACGCACCCAGACGCGGTATTTTCCGGTGGAGGGCAGGGTGGCCGTGGTGGTGGCATCCTTGACTGGTTCGCCCAGGCCGTGCGCCAGGAGATAGGGCGACCCCATGATCTCGATGAACTGGGTGTCGAGCGACCAGCCGCCTGGGTTCTGGAAGCTCTCCGCCTCGAGCAGGAGGCGGTCGGCGGCCGCCGCAGGCAGCGTCGCGGCGAGCGTGAGGGCGAGGGAGGTCAGGATGGATTTCATCAGGGTTGGGTAATTTGGCAGTGGGGTTGGGGACGGTGGCGAGCGGCTCACTCGTACACCAGCCACGCCGTGGCGGTGGTGGCGGAGTCGGCGGAGACGCGCACCCAGTAGGCTTGGTAACCGTCCGGAAACACGTGCGGCACCGCAAGCCCGGGCGGCACATCCAGGGCGGCATACTCCACCCAGTGGCCGGTGCCGGTAAGGTCGACCTCGACCCTCATGCTCACCGTGCGTTCGGAGCGATGGGAAAGCGTCAGTGTCTTCCGGTCATAGCCGGTCATCAGGTACGGATCGGAGAACTCGCCTGCCTTCACCGCCGAGTCCTTCCATGGACCACCCACGCCGACCGGCTTTCCGAGTCCCCAGAGTTCGTCGACGGAGCCCAGCCAGACGGCGGCGCGCCCATCGGCGGAGCGGATGACGCGCGCATCCTTCTCCGAGGCGTCCCCCGCGATCCCGGTCAGCGCCAGCAGGCCGCGCCAGCTGGCGTAATCGTGGATGCGCCGGTTGTGCGTGGCGATGGGGCGGAGTTTCGAGATGCCGCCGGCGTTTTCGGCGGGCAGCTCGAAGAAGGTGCCGCCCGCGTTCAGCAGATCGCGTTCCGTGCAGACCTCGCGGCACGCCCGGGCGGGTCCGAGCGGGCCGTCCATCCGGAAACCCTCGCGGCCGCGTGGCAGGCGGAAGCGGCGGCCGGCGTCGTCGGTGTAGATGACCGAGGCGGCGTCCTCCGCGATCGCGTCGACGGGGATGGCGACGTTGGCCTGCATCCAGGCCGCGGTGGTTGGTTCCTCCCGCGCTCGCAGGACCAGGTCTTCGCCTAATTCGTGGAATCGTTCGCCGACGGTCACGCCGAGCGTCTTTTTCCCGGCGCCCCGCGCGTACAGCAGCCCTCCGATCGGGGCGGAGGAGTTATCACGGGCGAGCGCGGCGAACTTCGCGTCGGCGGAGGGCCGGCGTGAATCGACGTTACGATAGGAAAAAACGGCCGAAGCCCGGCCGAGATCGCGCGAGGCGCGGAGGCGGATCCATGCGCCTTGTTCGGCGGTGGTGAACTTCGTCCAGGCGTAGCCGGAGGCGGGCACCTCGACGCGGCGCAATTCGCGCCAGGTGCCGTCGCCGGCGCGGTCGACCTCGAGGGTGAACTCCACCGGAGTGCCCGCGTCGTGGCGCAGATGGAGGATGCGTTGTTCGTAACCGGAGAAAAGGTAAGGGTCGGACGGCGCGTCGCGGCGCACGGGCTCCTCAAACCAGAGTGCGCCCCGGCCGATGACGGGCCCCAATTGGTCGAGCTGAGCGGGTTCCAAAAACCAAAGGTTCGACTGGGACTGCCCGGGGCCGGCGAGTTTGCCCTTGGCGCGGCGCTTGTTGAGGAACTCGCTGCGCGCGGTGTCGTCGCAGCCCAGTACCACGCGGTCGCCCCAGCGCGTGAAGTCGCCGACGACCTTGAGGTAATTGGAGCGCGGCGCGATGCCGGCCGAGCGGGCGGGGGTGAACGTGCGCGGGAAGCGCCAGAACGTTCCGTGCATGGTCATCAGGAGGTCCTCCTCGCCGATGTCACGGATGCGCGGCCACTCCGTGTTCCAGCCGTGGGCGCCGTCGTAGGAATGGCTCCCCTTCGGCAGGCGGTAGGTGTGCCACCGGCCCGCGTGGAGCACCATGAGCAGGAGGGAGCGATGATCCCAGCCGACGGACCAGATCGGGTCGGTGGCCGGGTTGGCGTTGCCCTCGAGGCCGCCCGGGCCGGTGACCTCGGTGAACTGATTGCGTCGGACGACGGTCCAAGTTTCCGCCCGGCCGTCCCAGGACGCGAGCGCGCCGGAGGGAATGTCGGGACGCGTCTGCGCTTCCTTCCCGTGCTCGCCGTTATTCGCGTACACGAGCAGGCCCTGACCCGAGTAGAGGCCCTTGCCGTGGTAACCGGGCAGGCCCGCGCGGCGGAACGGCTCCTTGAGCTGCTCGTCCCGAAATAATTCCGTGACGGCCAGCGAGCGGACATCGACCTCGTAGAATCCCTCCTCCATCGAGGCGAAGTAGACCTTGTTGGCTGGATCGGTGAGATGGCGCGCGGTGCCGGTGGGGCGCCCGTACATCCGTGAGTAAGGAATGACGCGCACGGCGCCGCCGGCGTCGATCGCGTAGGGCCCCATGAACAGCTGGCGGGATTCGCGGTGGATGAAACGATTGGCGGGCGTGCCGCCGATGCTTTCGGGACGGATGATCTGCCGGAGGTCCGGCGTTATTTCGTAAAGTTTATCGGTGGACCCCTGCGGCTTGTGTGGCGCGTAGGTGATCACCCAGAGACGGCCGGCCCATGGCACGACCGCTCCGGTGCCGCACTCGCTCTCCTCGTTGAACATCGCGAGGTGCGGATGGATGCCGCCGAAGGCGGGCGGGTTTTCCGCGGCGCGCGAAAAAGCCGCGAGCGAAGCGATGATGAGTGGCAGGGTGCCGAAACACCGGCGGAACAGGGGCATGGCAACGGGAAGTCGAGTAAGCCGCCGTCGCGAAGGCAACGCGGGTCGTGGTGAAGCCGTTCACCGCCCACGCGGCCGGGAGAGGGGCGGTTTTTCTTTCGGGCGGAAAGGGAACGAGCCGGAGAGGAAGGTGGAAATCAAGAATGCGGGAAGAGGCGCGCCGAGCCTCTGACGCCGCTTCGATTTGGGTGGACGTGCGATGCAGCCGCGGCCGCCCGCCTACGCCGAGACTACGGCGGGCAATCCCGCCGCGGATCATGCCGCTTGCGTGACGGCCAAGAGCTGTTCCGAACGCAGCGAACTTGAACCGCGGATTTCGCCGATGGCGCGGATGAACAAGCCGTCGAAACCTCACCTCCCCGATCTTCCCATACTTCCTGTTCAAGCGCCGGCTCCAAAACTCCGTCAGGGGAAACCCACGCAGGGACACCGAGTCACACGAATGGTCCGAGATTTCGCTCCGTTCCCTCCGTTTGCTCCTGTTCGCGAGCTTGGAACGGCAAGTAGAGAGTCCTCTCTTTTTTCCGAAGTCTCCCTGGTCTCAAAAGTCTCTCCGGTCTTCCTGTCTTCCCGCGGGCAAAAAAACACCCGCCCCGTTGCGGGGGCGGGTGGAGCGGGGTCGCGGTCGGGCGACCGCCGGGATCAGAGCCGGCCGGTCACGCCGAAGACCACCTTGCTGTGGAACGTGCGCCAGAAGCTCGGGCGGTCCCGGTAGGCGGCGTAACGGTTATCCAGCAGCGTGGACGTGAAGTTCTCCACGTCGAAGAAGCCGCTGACCGTGCGGGTGAACGCGTAGCGCGATTTCCACGTCCACGAGGTCTTCGGCAGCTGCCAGGTGACCAGCGCGGGCGTGGTCGAGTTGGAGATCAGGTACTCGCCGCGGTAGACGGCCTGAAGACGCAGGTCGAAGCCGTAGCCGCGGAAGCTCAGGCCGAGGTTACCGGTGATGTCGAGGAAGCCGGCGAGGGTGCCGCCGGCGCTGCTGCCCGGGCCGGTGACGAACGCGGAGTTGTTACCCTTCGTCCACAGCTTCGTGAGGTTGCTGTAGACACCGAGTCCCTTCGCCCAACCGGGCAGGAACGTCAGCTGCTGCTGGTAGTTGAATTCCACACCGCGGATCTGCGCCCAGCCGCTGTTCACCGTCGTGTTGATGCGGTAACCGGCGTACTGTCCGTCGTAGCCGTTGTTCTGGCCCGCCGCGACGAACTGGCTGCTGTCGCTCTGGATGTAGTCGTTGATCTTTTTATGGAAGGCTCCGAACGAGATCATGCCCTGCGGCGTGAAGTAGTACTCGGAGCTGAAGTCCATGTTGCGGGCGTACTGCGGCTTCAGGTTGGGGTTGGTGACCGTGATCGACTGCGCCGAGTCATTGACGGTCGTGTTGGGGATGATGTTGCCGAAGGGCGGGCGACCGACTCCGGTCGACCAGCTCAGCCGGTTGACCCAGCCGGAAGTGGCCTGGTACTTCAGGTGTACTCCCGGCAGGTAGAAGCGGTACGCGCCGCGGTTGGTGGAGCGCCCGCTATACTGGGCGACGTTGCGGCGGATTTGTTCGGCGTCGGTGATCGGCCCGGTCCAGGCGGCGCGGCGCGCCTGCTCCTGCGGGGACACGTAGTTGAGCGGTCCTTCGCCCTGCACCTTCGTGTCCTCGAGGCGCACGCCGGTCAGCAGCGAGAGACGCCGCGTGAGGCGGCCGTTGACGAGGAAGTAGGCGGCGCGGATGTCCTCCTGGATCTCCTGGTCGGACGTGAGGCGCTGCCGGGATGTGATCTCGACGTCGTCCTTCCACAGGCGGGGATTGTCGCGGCGGTGGGCGGCGACCTTGTAGGAATCCACCCATGGCGGCACGCCGCCGCGGTTGAGGTAGTACTCCTTCTCGTCCCACGTGTAGTCCTTGGGAAACGCGCTGAAGATCGAGATGCCCTGGTTGTCGTCGGCGGTGTTCAGGATGCCGTCGGGGCCGGTGTAGAAGGAGCGGCGCGGATTGGTCCAGAGGTGGCGGGTCTGGCGCTGCGCGGTGAAGCCGGTCTTGTAGTAGAATGGCACGCGGTAGTTGACGTCCTTCCGGAGGTCGAACTTGGCGGCGTACACCTTGTCGTAGCCGCGCTGGTCGTTCTGGTCGATGCGCAGGCGGCTGTAGTTCGCGAAATTCTGCCAGTCGGGCCCCTCGGTCTGGCGCACCGTCGGCACCTTCGCGTCCTGGCTGCGGTCGATCACGAAGCCGAGGTTGGGGATTTCCAGGAACACGGTGCCGGTCGGCCGGGCCGAGTATTTGTCCTGCTCGTGCATCACGTCGTAGTACGTGGCCGAGTCGGAGTAGGAGAGGCTGTAGTCGATCTGCAGGCCCGGGAAGCGGTGGCGGACGCTCGGGGAGAAGACGAAGGTGCGGCCCGACTTGTCGTTCGAGGCGACGTTGAGGTTGGCGGTGCCGCCCTGGTTGGTCCAACGCGAGGTGTAGTAGGCGGTGTCGCGCGCGCCGGGTCCCGGGGTGGCGGGCTCGACGTTGTTGGCGAAAATCTGCGTTAACGTCTCGGTGTAGCCCGGCTTCACGAAGCCGCCGCCGGTGCGGCGTCCGGCGGCATCCACCGTCGCGAGGAGGCTGGGCAGGTTGGCGCCGGTGGCGAACGCGGCGTTCAGCGTGTGGAAGCGGGTGTCGTTGTTCTCGTGGAAGAAATTGTAGACGTTGTTCAAGGAGATCGTCGTCTCCTCGCTCCACTTGTACATGATCTTGGCGCCGGTCGCGATGCGGGAGCGGGTGGCGCCGTTCACGATGTAGCGGCTGATGCTGTTGGCGAAGGCGGGACCGGGTTCGTTGCGACGCTCGTAGCTGCTCGCGATGAGCGCGCCGCCGGCGGGCTGGCTGTGCACCGTGCCCGTCAGCGAGATGCCCCAGTTGCGCTTCTCGCCGAAGACATCCGAGTAGTTGAAGTTCATCGAGGGGCCGAAGCCGCGGATGGGCTGCTTCCACTTGGCCTCGACCGGCCCGGCGTAGGTGGGCTGCGAGGCCAGGCCTACGGTGTACGTGAAGACCCGGCCCGCCTTGCTGTCGAACGGGCTCTTGGTGACGAGGTTGACGCTGCCGCCGATCGACGCGCCGTCCATGTCGGGCGTCGGCGCCTTGGTGACCTCGATCGACTCGATGTTACCCAGCGAGGCCGTCTCGAACTCGAACTGGCGGCCCGTGCCGGCCGACTGCGCGCTGGCGACCTGCGCGCCGTCCATCGTGACCGAGCTGAGCGCGGAGCCCACGCCGCGGATGCTGATCTGGCGCACGTCAGGTCCGTTATAGTCGGCCGTGATGCCCACGACGTGCTGGAGCATGTCACCGATGTTGCCGTCGGCGATGTTTCCGAAGGTGTCCGAGGACACGACGTTCTTCACGTTCGGGGCGAGGCGCTGCAGGGTTTCCGCCTTGGCGGTTCCCTCGCGCTCGCCGGCGACCGTGAATTTGTCCATCCGGTAGATGCCGGAAGTCAGCTCGACGTCCTGCACGACCCGGCGGCCCGCGGCGGCCGTCACGGTGGTGCGCGAGGTGTCGAGGCCGGCGAAGGCGACCACGATCGTGGCCGGGCCGGGCGGGACGTCCCGGAATTCGAAACGCCCCTCCCGGTCCGTGGTGGTGGAGCGGCCCGTGCCGTCCAACTCGACCGTGGCGCCTTCCAGATAGGACTTCGTGGCCTGGTTGCTCACCTGGCCGGTGATGATGCCGGTCGCCTGCGCGAGCAGGAGCGACGGGGCGAATAGCAGTGCGATAAGCAGCGGGCGGAACCCGCGGCGGGGGTATGGGCTTTTCATGGTGGAGTACGGATTTGGGTAAGTGTGCCCGCGGCATCAGCCGCCGGCTCGGTCAAGGGGAAGGGAGAGCACGAAGCATGCCCCGCGGCCGGGTTCAGGTTTCGCCGCCGTGATGCTTCCTCCGTGATCCTCCGCGATGCGGCGGCAGATCGAAAGACCCAGGCCGGTACCGCCCGCCTTGCCGTGAGTGGCGAACGGAGTGAACAGGCGGTCGGCTACCGCGGCGGGGATACCCGGCCCGGTGTCCTCCAGTTCAAGCCTGACTTCCTCCAGCGAGGCTGCCGCCCGCAGCATGACGCTTCCACCGCGGGGCATCACCTCGACCGCGTTGTTGCAGAGGTTGTGAAGCAGACGGCCGAGGCGCTGCGCGTCCATCCGCACCACCGCGCGGTCGGGAACGGCCTGCAGCTCCAGGCGAACCCCTCGCGCGCCAAGGTCAGCGCCGGCCTCCGCGGCGAACGAGCGCAGGAAGGCCGCGAAATCGGCCGTCCGCAGGTCCGGCTTCTGTCCGCCCGGCCGGGTGAACTCGATCAGCTCGTGCAGCATGGTCTGCATGCGCTCCACCTGACGCAGGATGCGCTCGTGGGAGGAGTGCCGGGTGGCCGCCGGCGCGTCTTCGGCCGACGCCAGTTCCGACGTCCAGCGGATCGTCGCGAGCGGGTTCTTGAAGTCATGCACGATGGTGCGCGTGAAGCGTCCCACCGTCGCCAGTCGCTCCGCCTGCACGATCTCCTCGAAGTACCGCCGGTTGATCGCCCGCATGCGATGGATGAACTCCCGGATGAACCCCAGCGCGATGGCGGGCCGGCTTTCGAGCAGTTCCAGCAGTGCCGGCCGCCTCAGTAACCGTACTCGAGTGTCGACCGCCGCCCGGGCAGACGCCGAGCGCGGAAGGTCGTCCAGCACCGCCATCTCCCCGACGGTGTCGTTCGGCCCCAGTTCCGCGAGCACCCGTCGCTCCTCGCCGGGGCCGGGAACGAAAATTTCCACCCGGCCGGAATCCACGATGAACATCCCGTCCGCAGCTTCCCCCTCGGAGAAAAGCAGCTCGCCGGCCGCGTATTGACGGCGCTCTCCACAGTCGGAGGGTAACCAGGATGCCGTGCCCGTCGGGGCGCGGTTCATCTCTGCGGGGCGGCTCATTCGGGGTAGGGCGGGACGCTGGTGATGCCGAATCCGGTGCGCAAGCGGGTTCGCCAAGAGGTGTCCGCTTTGTTTTGCCAGAGAGCGATGATTCTCCGCCACCGGCCCTACACGCTGCGGCTGCGGCACGCCTTCGGCATCGCCAGCAACACCCGCACCTCGACTCCCGCCACGCTCGTCGAGTTGGAGCACGACGGCATCACGGGTTTCGGCGAGGCCTCCATGCCGCCCTATGTGGGGGAAACTCAAGCCGGCGTCGCCGCCTTTCTCGATCGGGCCGCTGCCGTTCTCGCGGCCGCCCGTGATCCGTTTCAGCGCGAGGAAATCCTGCCGGCCATCGACGCCCTCGCCCCGGGCCACGCCGCCGCCAAGGCCGCCGTCGACATCGCGCTGCACGACTGGATCGGCCGCCGTCTCGGTCTGCCGCTCTACCGTTTCCTCGGCGTAGATCCCGCCAAGGCTCCGGTCACGTCCTTCACCATCGGCATCGATACCCCGGACGTGGTCCGCGAGCGCACTCGCGAGGCCGCTCCCTATCGCATCATCAAGGTGAAGCTCGGTCGCGACGACATCGCCGACCGCGCCATGATCGAGGCCATCCGCTCCGTCTCCAGCGTCCCGATCACCGTCGACGCCAACCAAGGCTGGGCCGACCGCGAGCGCGCCTTGCGCATGATCGAGTGGCTGGCCGGCCGTAATGTGCTCTTCGTCGAGCAGCCGGTACCCAAGGATCGCCTCGAGGACGCGGCGTGGCTCCGCGAGCGCAGTCCGCTGCCCCTCATCGCCGACGAGAGCGTCCAGCGTCTCGTGGATGTGCCGAAACTCCGCGGGGTCTACGACGGCATCAACATCAAGCTCATGAAGTGTACCGGCCTTCGTGAGGCGCACCGCATGATCATCGTCGCGCGCTCGCTCGGGCTGAAGGTCATGCTGGGCTGCATGACCGAGACCTCGTGCGCCGTCTCCGCCGCCGCCCAGCTCTCTCCGCTCGTCGACTGGGCCGACCTCGACGGCGCCCTGCTCATCGGGAACGACTGCTTCGAGGGTATGACCGTGATCGACGGTCGCATCACGCTGCCCGACCGTCCGGGAATCGGCGTCACGCCGCGCGCGGTTTGAACCGCGGCGCCGGTTGACTCGACCGCGGGGCCGTTCCACGGTCCCGGGCCACCATGCTGACCCCCGCCGCGCCCTCCGCGACGCTCGAGTCGAAGCACCAGGCCCTGCGCTCCGCGCTGCGCGCCCGGTTGCCGCAGGGCTTGATCGTGGCGTATTCCGGCGGAGTCGACAGCGCCTTTCTCCTCTGGGCGGCCGAGCAGGAACGGCGCGTCTCCGGTGGGCGTCTCCTCGCGGTCACTGCCGTGAGCGCTAGTCTTGCCCGCGCCGAACGTGAGGACGCCGCGCGGTTCGCCGCACTCGTCGGGGCCGAGCACCGTTGGGAAGAAACCGCCGAGTTCACCAACCCCGCCTATCTCCGCAACGACCTCGACCGCTGCTACCACTGCAAGACCGAGCTCTTCCGCCTCAGCCATGACCTCGCCGCGCGGCTTGGCTACGCGGCGATCGCTTACGGCTACAACGCTTCCGACCGCGGCGACTTCCGGCCCGGCCATCGGGCCGCCAAGGAAAACGCGATCATCGCGCCGCTCGACGAGGCCGGTCTCACCAAGGACGACATTCGCCAACTAATGCGCGCTGCCGGCCTGCCTTTGGCCGATAAGCCGGCCAGCCCTTGCCTGAGCTCGCGGCTCATGACGGGGGTGGCCGTAACGCCCGCGAAATTGCGCGATGTCGAGGACCTCGAGGAAATGCTGCGCGGCGCGGGCTTGCGGGTCTTCCGGGTGCGCCTGCACGAGCACGGCGGGGCACGTTGGTTGCGCGTCGAGGCCGACCCGGCGGAGATGCCGGCCGTGCTGGCGGTGCGCGACGCCCTGCAGGAGGCGGCGCGCGCCCGCGGCTACGCTTGGGTGACGCTCGATCTTGCCGGCTACCGGACGGGCGGGGGTACGAGCCGGCCAAAATCTTCATGAGCGAATCGGAACTCCGCGAGCTTCTGGATCACGTACGCGCCGGCACGCGCTCGGCCGACGAGGCTTTGCAGCACCTGCGCAGCGGGCCTTTTAGGACGACCAACCTGGGTTTTGCGCAGGTCGACCACCACCGCCGTCTCCGGCAGGGTCTGGGCGAGGTGATCTTCGGCGAGGGCAAGACCGCCGAGCAGGTCATCGCGATCGCGGCCGAGGCCGGCAAAGCGGGTGCGCCCGTCCTTATCACGCGGCTCCAGCCGGAGAAATCCGCCGAGGTCGCCGCTCGTTTCCCGGGTGCGCGGGTCAACGCCGCCGCCCGCACTATTACGCTGCACGCCCCGGTGCCTGCCGCGCCGCGGCCGGGCGAGCCGCATGTGGTTATCGCCGCCGCGGGCACCAGTGACCTGCCGGTCGCCGAGGAGGCCGCTGAGGTGTGCGTTGCGATGGCGATCCCCTACGTCACGGTCTACGACATCGGTGTCGCGGGCATCCACCGGCTTCTTGCCCGGGCCGACACCTTGCAGGCGGCGACGGCGCTCGTCGTCGTCGCCGGCATGGAGGGCGCGCTGCCCAGCGTGGTCGCCGGACTGCTCGGACGGCCGGTTTTCGCGGTGCCGACGAGCATCGGTTACGGCGCCAACTTCGGCGGCTTGAGCGCATTGCTGGCCATGCTCAATTGCTGCGCGCCGGGCGTCACCGTCACCAACATCGACAACGGTTTCTCCGCCGGCTTCGCCGCGTGCCAGGTGGTGCGGGCGGTGCGTGAGGCCGCGGCCGCCCCGCGATGAGCCGGATCCTGTTCCTCGAGAGCGTCTCGGGCGTGGCGGGGGACATGTTCGCCGCGGCGTTTGTCGACGCCGGCCTCGTTTCCGCCACGGAGCTCGCCGCCGTGCCCGCGCGGCTCGGCTGGCCCGCCGTGCGCGTCGAGATCAACGCCGTGACCCGGGCGCAGATGCGGGCCACGCACCTGCGGGTCGTGGATCCTTCCGCCGCCGTGGAGTCCGTCGCGGCGCCGTTGGATCCCGCGGAGCAGGAAACGCACCTCGTCGTCGACGCCCCGGCCCAACATCAACACACGCGGCACGCCGACATCGACCGGAGGCTCGCGAAGGCGGATCTCCCCGAGGGAGTCCGGGCCCGGGCCCGGGAAATTTTCCGGCTCATTGCCGAAGCCGAGGCCGCCGCGCACGGCATGGCGGTGGGCGAGGTGGCGTTCCATGAGATCGGTCTGGCCGACTCCGTCGTCGACGTGGTGCTGGCGGCGTGGTGCGTCGAAAAGGTTCGCGCCGAACGGGTGATCGCGACGCCGATCCGTCCGGGCCGCGGCTTCGTGCGGATGCAGCATGGCCGCCATCCGGTGCCGCCGCCGGCGAGCGCGCGGCTCCTGTCAAGCCTGCCGGTCGCGCCGGTCCCGGCCGGGATCGTCCGTGAGAACATCGAGCTCTCCACGCCCACCGGCATCGCGATCCTGAAGGCGCTTGAGCCTGAGTTTCGCGACGGCTGGCCGGCCGGCGTGGTGCGTGCCCAGGGCCTCGGCGCCGGCACGCTGGACCTCGGGGAGTTCCCCAACGTCTTCCGCGTCGCCTTGCTCGAGGATGCCGGCGCCCCCGCCGCCGCGGCGCTCCCTTACCTCACGGACCGCGTGATCGAGGTCGCGGCGAACATCGACGACGACACCGGTGAAAACATCGCCTGGCTCGCGGAGCGGTTGCTCGCGCAGGGTGCGCTCGACGTGTGGCTCACGCCGGCCACGGGCAAGAAGGGCCGGCCGCTGACCTGCCTGCAGTTTCTTGCGGCGGAGGCCGACTTCCCGCGTCTCGCCGACTGGTTCCTGCGCCACAGCACGACCTTCGGCCTGCGTCACCGCCCGTGGGATCGCCTCAAGCTCGACCGCCGCTTCGAGTCCCGTCCCGGCCCCGGCGGCCCCGTCACCCACAAGATCGGCCTCACCACCGCCGGCGAGGAGCTGAAGGCCAAACCCGAGTTCGAGGAAGTCCGGCGTCGGCGCGAAAATCCTCCGGGCGGCACCGGCGTTTGACAGAGCCTCCGCCAGCGGCGACACAAGGGCCGCTCACGGGCCGATAGCTTAACGGTTAAAGCAGAGGACTCATAATCCTTTGAGTCTGGGTTCGAATCCCAGTCGGCCCACCAGCCTCCGGTCGTTGAGCTTCGGATGGTACGGCCAGCCGATCGAAGGGATCTACACGGCTGCCCTGCGAAGCCGATCGTCCCCATCATCCCTCGCGACCCCTCCAAAGATCGTTCCTCCGTTCCTTTCTGTCGCACCTGCATGGAACAGGAGGCAACTGAGCCAACCGAGAATGGCCGCCAAGAGGCGCACCAGGCGCAAGAGCCGGGTTCACTCCATCAACCCGGAGTTCACCCGCGGATGTACACGAATTGACAGGGATGAGGCGGTTCCGATGCAGCCGCGGGCGTATAACCTTCGTAGGCTCAGCAAAGTAGGGCCCGCCTACGCCGAGGCCACGGCAAGCGAGCCCGCCGCGGACTATCCCGGAGACATACGGCCGAAGGCGGTTCGGATTCGCTCCGCGCTTTTAACCGCGGATTTCGCTGATAAAGCGGATGAGGCCGACCAACCACGAATGGACACCAAGGACACGAATGAACGCGCTCCTGAATCGCTCCGCGGAAGAGCAACCACAGATGCATACGGATCGACACGGATGACGCGTTTCCGATGTAGCCGCCGCCGTTCGCCGCGGACTATTCCGGGGGAGGTTCTGCCGAAGGCGGTACGATCACCGGCATAGGCCGGGGTCGCCGGACCCCAGCTACAGAAGCACCGCGTTTATCCGTGTCGATCTGTGTGCATCCGTGGTTGAACCCCCGCGGAGCGATTTAGGAGTGGGTTTGCCCCGGTTCCGCGAACTCGAGGAGAGCGGGTAAGTTCGAGTTGCGGAGGGATCGAGTGCTCACCTTCGGCCGCGGAGCCTGCTGCTACGTCACTCCGAGGATCCAGCCTTCGAGGGCGGCTTGGGTTTGTTCGGCGGGGGTGAGCGGCGGGTGGAGGAAGTGCGGGAGCGAGTCGTTCTGGTCGGCGCGGCGCAGCCACTCGGCGACGGCGAAGGCCGCCTGCCGGTCGCCATCGCGGTCGCCGGCGGGGAAACGCTTCATCCAGAGGGAGGGGTAAACTTCCGCGACCGCCGACTTGCCGGCGGGTACATTCCAGCCGTCGAAGGGCCAGAAGTGCAGTTTCCCGCCGCACTTTTGGCGTAGGTAGCGCAGCCACGGAAGGCCGGCGTGCGTCGAGTTCGCAACCTGGCCCTGCACGTCGAACTGGAAGACGGATTTGGCGGACGCGGTCCACTGCTCGGTTAAACGCAGCCACTTCGGGTCGCCTTGCCGCTGGTCGCCGGCGCCGCAGTTGCCGTCGCGGATGAAGCAGACGTAGGTATTTTCATCGTCGGTCGGCCAATGGGCCTGGAAGTCGTCCAGGAACGCGGGCCAATCGGGCGGGAGTCGATGCCGCGCGAAATAACGCAGCGGGAAGGAGAACCCGTGGTCGATGCCGATGAGGGTGGGCGGGCCGGCGTTCACTTGGGCGGCGAGCCACTGGGCCAGCCCTTGGCGCGTCCAATGTTTACGGTGGCTCGGGGGCGGGAGCATCTCCTCGGCCGCGTTGCCGGATGCGTCGGCGGTGAAAACCCGCAGCCCCTTGAGTCCCGAGGTTGGAGTCTCGGCGCCGGAATAATCCACCCCGATGTAGCGGGCGAAGCGCGGCATGGCTCAGAGCGCACCCGATAAGGCGCGGAATGGGATGCGGTCGGGGAACGGGGTCAAAGCCTTGGGGTTTTCGGACCGGTCGCGCACGGGACG
>Ga0255188_1000321_pt1 | contig 16764 bp, 8 predicted proteins | sample Miss_Cont_RepB_8_FD_188427 | JGI IMG/M metagenome (GOLD analysis project Ga0255188, IMG submission 188427) | Freshwater microbial communities from Mississippi River, Louisiana, United States - Miss_Cont_RepB_8h | ecosystem: Environmental > Aquatic > Freshwater > River | place: USA: Louisiana... | reverse complement strand
TGAGTTGCTGGATGGCGGGCAGGCTTTCCGGTGGAACGCCTGTGCCGACGGTTCGTGGCTCGGCGTGTGGTCGGACCACGTCGCGCGGCTGCGCGCGGGTCCGGACGGTCGCCTCGAGTGGTGCGCACCGGGACCGATGGTGACGGCAACCGGCGCGGCGCTGGAGAAATACCTCGCGACCGACACAAACTTCACGGCGCTGACCGACGCGTTGCCTTGGCGGAGCGATCCTCATCTGGCCGGCGCGCTGGCGGCCTTTCCCGGGTTGCGGATCCTGCGTCAGCCACTCGGTGAAACCCTGCTCGGCTTCATGTGCAGCGCGATGAAGCAGATCGTGCAGATCAAGCGCATGCTCGAGCTGCTCGCCGAGAAACACGGTGCGCCGCTGGCGCTCGTCGAGCTGCCGGGGATCGCCGCGCCTGTGACCCTGCACCGGTTACCCACCTGGTCGGAGCTAGCGCGGGTCCCCGAACGCGATCTGCGCGCGTGCCTGCTCGGCTTCCGCGCGAGGCACATCGCCGCGGCGGCTCGGTTTCTCGCGGAACGACCCGCCTGGATCGAGGAGACGGAGGCGCTGCCGCACGCCGTCGCCCAGGAACGCCTGCGCGGGCTGCCCGGCGTGGGGGAAAAGATCGCCGACTGCGCGCTGCTCTTCGGCGCGGGGCGGCTGGAGGCGTTCCCGGTAGACGTCTGGATCCTGCGCGCCCTGGCGGGGCGCTACGGACTGGAGGGCTGGAAGCCGGAACAGGTAGCGCGCTTCGGCCGCGCGCACTTCGGCGCCGCCGCGGGACTCGCCCAGCAATTCCTGTTCGCCTGGGAACGCCGCGCCGCGCGAGTTGAACGTTGAGCAGGTGGGCCTGCACGCCGAGCCTACCCTCGTGTCCGCGCCCGCCGCCACCTCCGTTCTCCTCTCCCCGGCCTTGTGGGAGGCGCTCTGGCTGACGCTGCGCCTCGCTACGACGACTACGCTCGTGCTGGCGGCGATCGGCCTGCCGCTGGCGCACTGGCTGAACCGCACGCGCTGGCGGCTGGCGCCCGCGATCGAGACGCTCGTCGCATTACCGGTCGTGCTGCCGCCGACGGTGATCGGGTTCTATCTTTTGGTGGCATTCTCGCCGCAACACCCGCCCGGAAGTTGGTGGCGCGAACTCACCGGGGCACCGCTCTCGTTTTCCTTCACCGGCCTCGTGATCGCCTCGGTCTTCTACTCGCTGCCCTTCGCCGTGCAGCCGTTCCAGGCGGCGTTGCGGGGCGTGTCACCGGAGCTGCTGGAGGCGGGCCGCGCGCTCGGCGCGTCGCCGCTGCGCGTTTTTCTCCGGCTGCATGTGCCGCTGGCTTGGCGCGGGATCGCGGCCGGCCTCACGCTGGGATTCGCGCACACGCTCGGGGAATTCGGCGTCGTGCTGATGATCGGCGGCTCGGTGCCCGGCGTCACGCGGGTCGCGAGCATCGCGCTCTACGACGAAGTGCAGGCCCTCAATTACCCGCAGGCCCATGCGTTCGCCGCCACCCTGCTCGTCATCTCGTTCCTCCTGCTGCTCACTGTCACCCTGCTCCAACGCCGCCGATGAGATCGTCCGCCGCCCTGTTTCTTTTTGCGCTCCTCGCGTGCGCGATGCGTGCAGGCATCACCGCCGAACCGATGCCCAATCCGGCCGGACCGCGCGCCAGCGGCGGCTCGCTCGCGGCTTCCCCTGAAGGAACGGCCTGGCTGACGTGGATCGAGCCGGTCACGGGGGGGCACGCCCTGCGGTTCGCCACCCGCGGACCGACGGAGCAAAGCTGGAGCGAGGCGCGGACGATCGCCCAGGGAGCGGACTGGTTTGTGAACTGGGCCGACTTTCCCGCCCTCACCGCCGGGGAAGACGGTCGCGCCACCGCGGTTTGGTTTGTGAATAATCCTGTTCCAGCCGCCGCCGGCGCGCACGGCGGACACGGACATGGCTACCACGCTAGGATCAGCCGCACGGCCGACGGCGGCCGCACGTGGAGCCCGCCGGAACGGCTGACCCGGGAGAGTGAATCGGTGGAGTTTGTTTCCCTCGCGACCCTGCCGGACGGCCGTGTGCTGGCCGCGTGGCTGGACGGACGGGGCAAACACCGTCCAGGGGAGGCGCAACGCCTGTACGCGCGGATACTCGGGGATTCCGCCGCGGATACGCTCGTTGATCCGTCGGTTTGCGATTGCTGTCAGACCACGCTGGCCGCGTTTCCCGACGGCTCAGTGCTGGTTGCGTATCGCGGGCGCACCCCGGACGAGATCCGCGACATCCGCGTGGCGCGCTTCGACGGTAAGAAGTGGGAGACGCCACGGCCGCTGGGAACGGACGGCTGGAAGATCAGCGCCTGCCCGGTAAACGGGCCTCAATTGGCGAATATCGGCGGCCAGACGGGAGTAGTTTGGTTCACTGCGACGGATGGCGACCCGCGGGTACTGGCGAGTTTCTCCACCGATGCCGGTGGAAGTTTCGTGGCGCCGCTACGGCTGGATGAAATCAAGCCATCCGGACGCGTGGCGACGGCATTGCTGCGCAACGGCTCGTTGTTGGCGACGTGGGTTGATGCCGACGGCGCGATCCGGCTCCGTCGGGTGAATCCGGATTTCGCGGCGGGCGATGCCGTCGTGATCTCCGCCGCGGGCAACGCTCGCGCCCGGGGATTTCCGCGAACCGTGGTTGCGCGTGACTACGCGGGCGGCAAGACCGCCGCGGAAATGCTGGTGGTTTTCACCGCCGAAACCGCGCCGACGCTGCGTACGCTACGCGTGAGAATTCCCGAGGGTCAGTTGCTGGAGGACGAGAAGAATTGTGAATGCGCCCCTCCGGCCGAGGACCTTCTCGGCTACTCCGTGCGAGGCGTCACGGAAGGAGCGGGAGCCAGGGCCGGAACCGTAAAACTGCGGCTCAGCGCCCTGCCCGGAGTCGTGCGAGAAGGCAGCCACGAGATCGCCGTCCAACCCGCACTGGCCGAGCTCGCGGCCCAGCCAGGCCAAGCATTCATCGGCCGGATCGAGCGCGACCGCGGCGGCTGGCGCCTGATCGCATACAAACCCCTCACCCGCCCCTAAGGGGTCAGGGCGTTGGTTGTTTGAAGCATCCTTCCGCCGCCCTTCCCAACCCACAGTCTTTATCTCCTAAACCTTTGGACGACGTCAGCTTGCCCTAGTTAGCAACCCAACCGGCAGCATCTGGATAGGCAATCACCCAACACTTAACGCCCTGCCCCCCTCGCCAAGGGGTCAGGGCGTTGAACGTTTGGGCGGCATCCCGAATACAGCGGAAATCAAACATCCAACGCCCTGACCCCATGGGGGGGGCGGTCAGCGGGAGCCTTCGAGAATGCCCACGAAGGCCTTGGGCACCACGGCGGCGGTGCGGCACCGATCGGCGGGCAATACCCGGCCGGCCCAAGTGTTGACCTCCTCCAGCGAGATCTCACCCACCAGTCCGCGGTGGAGTGCGACCGCCTCCTCCAGATCCCCGGGTCGCTCCTGCGCGCGCATGAGCAAGCCGGCGAGGAACGCACCGTCGCGAAACGCCTGCCGCAGCTGCCCGCGCAGGATCCCGCGCGCACCGAGGAATTCCCCCATGGTCACCCCGCGGGCGGCGAGCGTCGCCCCGATCGCGGAGATGACCGGCGCGACACGCCCCGCGTCGTTGGGCGCGCAGTCGATGCGCGCCTGCAGCAGCCCGAAATCCGGAAAACCGTCGAAGGGCTCGAAGCTCGCCGCGGGGGCGTAGGCCAAACCGAGCTTTTCCCGGACCTCGGCCCGCACGCGCAACTCCAGGACTTTGGCGAGAATGCCCAACGCGGCCTGGTCGCGCGCGGACGACGCGCCCGCCACCGGCCACGTGCCAGTGACCAGGCCCATGTTCTGTTCACCGACGAACTCGATCCGTGTGAATCCAGCCGGAGCCGCGAGCGCGACCGGACGGGGCGGCATCGAGGTCTCCTTGCGCGCCGCCCGCGGGCGCAGGGATCCCAACGTACGTCCCACGATATCGACCACCGCGTTCTCGGCCACGTCCCCGGCGACCGTGACCTCCACATAGCCGCGCGCGAATGACGGCTCCATCCAGCGGCGAACATCGGTCACGCTGAGGGAGACATAATCGAGCGGGGAGCCCCACGTGAAGCGCGCATCGCCCCGGAAAAGATGGTTCGTGAGTTCCCTCATCCCCTCGCCCATGCCGGCGCCCGCGGCCACGCGGTTGAGGACGGCCTGCATCCGCTGATCCTGATGGGCGAAGGAATTGATGACCGGGGCGTGGAGGAGGTCCGCGACCAACGACAGAAAAACCTCCAGCTGCTCCGAAGCCATCAGGCCGCGGAACGTGAAAGCGTCGCGATCGACCACATCGAGCCCGAACTCGAGCAGACGCTCCTCCACGAGCGCGGAGAACCGATCCGGACGGAAATGTGATCCACCGCTGGCGAGCAGACTCCCGATGCCCCACTCCTTCAATGCGGGTTTGTTGCCCGGCAGCTCGAGGAGCCCGGTGCCCACCCGAACGATCACGCGCGCGAGACCCGGTTCGCCGCGGGCAGGAACGACGTTCAACCGGACCTCGTTGCCGAAGCGGGCGAGCACGGCACCCAACCCGGGCAATTCGCGCCGCTCGACCACCGGGGTCGGCGCCGCGAACCGCGGTACCGCGAAAGGCGTCTCACCGCGCGTGCGGGTCATGACCTGCGGTAACCCGGCGCGCCGCCCTTTGCGCACCTCGGCCAGCACCGCGTCGGGCGTGACGTTCAGGTTGATGCCGCCCGAAAGATGAACCGCTATCGCATCGACCGGCCAGAGACCGCGGAAAACGCGCTGCGCGTCGCCCGCCGTGAACCGCTCCAGCCACTCGCGCCGCCACGCCAGGGAGCGTGCCGGTCCGGTGTACACGGTGTGCGACATGATGGAGGAAACCAACTCCTCGCACAGCGCCGCGGGATCGGCGGCGGCCAACTGCCCCTCGACGTGCGCCGTCATCCGCAACTCCCGCCGCCGCTCTTCCTCGAGGTCGGCCGGATCAAGACCACGCTCCAAAGTGAGGCGCACCAGTCCGTCCACGGCCCGCACCGCCTCCGACCAAGCACCGGCGGGAACATCGACCGCCGCCGTCGCGACGCCGTGGCCCATCAATTCCTCATAACCGGCGAACGCGCTGGCAGCGGAGGCCTCGCGTCGCAGGCGCCGCGCGAAAACCCCCATGACAAACTCCCGCTGCTGCCGCTCGATCCGCGCCTCGCGGGAATCGGGACGATCGGGCAAGGGAACAGCCGCCGCGACCTCGACGGAGGCGGACCCGACCCCGCCAGCGCGAAGGATCCCGGCGCGCAAAGACCGGGCGTCTAGCCGCCCCTCGTCGCGCGGGGCCGGTGGCACTGCGGGACGGAGCATGGGACCAAAGATCGCCCGCACCTGCGCCTCAAGGGCGGCGACGCTGAAGTCGCCGGCCGCCACCAGCACCATGAGATCGGGCCGATAGTTTCGGCGATGGAAACCGACGAACTGCTCGCGCGTGAAGCCGCGGATGAGTTCCTCCCGGCCGCCCGGCTGCCGCTCGGGAAAACGAAGCCCGCGGAACACCAGCGGCAAGGACGCCTGCTGGCGGCGACCGTCGAGCGTGTCCCGGTTGCGCAGCTCGGCCAGCACCACGCGGCGTTCGCGTTCGATCGCCACCGGATCGAAGCTGACCGCGTCGCCGAATTCGCGGAACAGCCGCAGCCCTTCGCCCAGCAGCGCGGGGTCGTTCTCGCGGAAATCGAGCCGGTAAGCGGTGTGGTCGAACGTCGTGATCGCGTTGACGTCGCTGCCGTACTCGACGCCCAGCCGCTGGAAGAGATCCACCATGCGGTCGGCCGGGAAATTCGCGGTTCCGCCAAAGGCGAGATGCTCCGTGTAGTGCGCGATGCCGAGTTCCGACGGGCCCTCGTCGAGGGAACCAGCGAGCACGACCAACTGCGTCGTCACGCGCCCCGGCACGCCCGTGTACGGCAGCAGGGCGTAGCGGAAACCGTTCTCCAGCCGGCCCCAAGTGACTCCTGGATCGGATGCCACGCTGCGCGGCGTCTCGTGCGCCCAGCGTCCCGAGCGCGGACCAGCGGGCGCCGCGGAAAGGACGACGGCGAGCAAGGCGAACAACAGCGGAACCCGGAGTACGGCCATGACGGGGAAGAAGCTGCGCGGGTGGAACCCGGCTTCAACCCGTTTACGGGAGGAAATGGAGCCGGTGGGCCGCAGGTCGTGCCTATCCGCGGCTTCAGCCGCGGCGGCATCGCACGCTTTCACACGCAACATCTCACGGGTTCAGCCGAGACCCTCTCACGTTCCGTCATCCCTCCCGGCGCGCTGAAACGCGAACGATGTCGCGGTTGCGGCGGTCCTTCTGACGAATTTATACCGCGGCGTCTTCCGCGCCACCGGGTGGGCGTCGTTGTGCTCCGACTCCAGCGGCCGTGTTCCGTTTGGCCGTCTCAGCCGCCCGGGTCGGCGTCGCGCTTGCGCGGCGGGCGGGCACCTTTCAGCGACGCGAGGTAACCCACGACATCGCGGATCTCACGGGGCTGCAGGATGCCCAGCATGGGGGGCATCACCGAGACAGGGGCGCTGCGTTGGGCGATCTCCGCCAAGGGCAGAATGCGTTGCTGTCCGTCGAAAAGCCGGACCGTGACCGCGGACGGCGTCTCGCGCGCCAACGTTCCCGAGATCTCCGTGCCATCCTTCAACGTGACCGCGATGAGTCCGTAACCGGTGGTGATCTGCGCGGAAGGATTGAGCAGCGATTCCAGCAGGTAGGCCGGGTCGCGTTGCGCGCCGATCGCCCGGAGCCCGGGTCCGACCTCGCTGCCGCCGGAACTCTCGACCGTGTGGCAGGCCGTGCAGTTGGCCCCGAGGTGATTGGCGACAAGATCGCGGCCCCGCGCGATGTCTCCACCGGCGAGAAGCTCCGGCCGCGCCGCGGCGTCCGCGCGCTTCGCCCACGCGGCGACATGCGCGGACAACGCGGGCGAGGCGGCCGACCTCGCCTCCAAAGCCTCGAGCACATCGAGCGCGAGACCCGGCTCCAGTTTTCCCGCCGCCAGCTCCGCGCCCAAGCCACCCAGCAAGGCATCGGTCGCGGGCGCACCGGCCCGGGCCAGCAACGCGACCACGTGCTGCTTCTCGGGGAGACTGCGGCGCGCGAGGACGCGGGGCGTCTCCACGACCAATCGGTCCGTCGCACCGGGCAGGAGCAGCGCGAGGGCCGCGCGGTGCAAAGCCCCGGGAGCGTCCTCGATCAAAGCCACATCAAGGGCGCGGGCCGTCGCGGCCCCGCCGCCGCCGTCGGCCGCGAGCAGCCGAAGCGCCTGCGCCCGCAGCTCGGCCGGGGCGGAGCCGTCGGCGACGATGGCCGCCCCCGCGGCGGGCTCGGGCCGCAGCTCGTGGGCGATCATGACCTCGATCGCGAGGGTCTTCAGCTCCGCATCCCGGAGCGCGAGCAGAGCGGGCAAACGGGGAGCGAGCACGCCGCCCGCCGGCTGCGGGGAGAACCGCCGCGCCCAGCCGTCGACGAGATCGAGCGGCGGCGGGTGGCGCCAGACCTTGAGCGCCCGGAGGGCCTCGGCCCGCAGCGGCGCCGCGGCCTTCTCGTCGAGGGCGTAGCCGGCCAGGCGATCCGCCGCCTCCGTGGTGCCCAGCCGCAAACCGGCGTTGATCGAGCGGCGGACGACCGGTTCGTCAGCAGGTCTTTCCGCCAGCAACGCGGCGAGAGCCGGCAGGCCCGCGGGAATCGAGGCGTCATCATGGATCGCGCGCGCGGCCTCGGCGACCACGAGCGGGTCGGCATCGTGGAGAAATTCCGCGACGGCCGGACTGCCCTGACGCCGCAGGGCGACGACCGCGATGAGCCGAACCGCGGCGACGGGATGCACCAGACGGGCGAGCATCGCGGCGCGATCCGCGCAGCCCGCGAGCCCGAACGCGGCGGCGTGGCGGAGCACCGGATCGGCACCATCTCGCTCGGCCAAGGCGAACAACGCGTCGACGACCGCGGGGTCGCGGAGCTTGCCCAGCGCGATGGCGGCCTGCAGCCGCACGCGGGGCGAGGGATCGGCCAGCAGCGGGGCGAGCCCGGAGGAATCGACGGACGCGCCCGCGGCGGCCGCGTCACCGAGCACCTTGGCCGTCTGCGCGCGAACCTCGGAGTCGGGATCGCGCAGCAGCGGCGCGACGGCCGCCACCTCGGCCGCGCCACGACGCAGCAGCTGGCCGTATCCCCAGAGCGCATGCAGTCGCGCGAAGGGATCGATCGTCGCCCCGCGCGCGACCGCAAGCAGCTCGGCCTTGCGCCCGCGCCGGACCAGCTCGAACTGCGCTCCCTGCCGCACCCGCTGGTCAGGATGGCCGAGCCGGCCGAGCAGTTCGAGCGGGGAGCGGGCGCCGAAGCCCTCCTCAAGCAGGCGCCGCGTTTCCTCGCGGCGCGGATCGCGCGCGTTCTCCGCGACATCGGCGCGCCACACGGCTCCCTGGCCATCGAGCGGATAGCCGCCGATCCAGTCGGCCAGGAAAAGGGATCCATCGGGATGCCACGCGAGGCCGATACCCATGATACCCTCGTTGAGCACGCGTGCGTCGGCCATCCGGTAGGTGGCGCCGGCGGGCTCCGCCCCGAAGGCGCGGAGTTTTCCCGAGGGAAACTCGTTCAGGAGAAAGGTCCCCTGCAGGTTCTCGCCGAGCGCGACCCCGGGGTGGTATTTAAACCCGGCCGGGCCGTCGGAGTAGCTCAGCAACGGCGGCAGCAGGTAGGCCGGCTGTCCGGGAAAATGCGGTTTCCACAGACCTTCGCGCATCCAGGGGCTCCGCACGCCCATGTACTGGAAGTTGCACCGCCAACCGCTGTCGCTGCCCTCGACCAGGTGCACGAAGCGCTCGCGCTCGGCGGGTTGATCGGCGTCGTTGTCCACGCCGATCAGGTCGCCCACCTCGTTGAAGGCCGGTTCCTGGACATTCCGGTTGCCGCGCGTGTAGACCTCGAAACCGGAGCCGTCCGGCTCCATCCGCAGCGTCGCGCCCTCGTTGGGGAAGACAAAACGGCGGCCTTCGCGCGAGGTGACGTTCACCCCCTTGTCGCCGATCGACCAATAGATGCGACCGTCGGGTCCGGCGATCGGACCGTGCATGTCGTGGCCGGCGTAGGCGATGTGCAGCCCAAACCCGCTCACGAGCTTCTCCCGCTCGTCGGCCACGCCATCGTCGTCGTTGTCGCGCAACCGCCACAGGTCGGGCGCGATCGTCGCGTAAACCCAGCCGTCGTGCCACAACACGCCCGCCGCGATGCCGGTGACCTCGGTGTTGAACCCCTCCGCGAAGACCGTGATGCGGTCCGCGGTGCCGTCGCCGTCGGTGTCACGCAGCTGATAGATGCGTTCGGTGTGATGCGTGAGGTCCTTCCAGTCGATCGAGCCGTCGCCATTGTGGTCGCGGAGCCCACCGCGCGGCGCGCGCAACCGGCCCGGGGCGAGTTCGCGGCGGAAGAACTCACCCTTCTCTTCGACCGAGGTGAGCGCGACATCGTCGGGGATCCACATCGTGTGTTCGCGGATGTCGAGATCACCGACCTTGCGCCGCGTGGTGGCGGCGACGTACACGCGCCCCCACGGGTCGACGGCGCAGGCGACCGGGTCGGGCACGTTGATCTCGCCCGACCACTTGTGGAGCCGAAGCTCGCCGCCACCCGGGCGCGGGGCCGCGGTCTCGGCGGAGCGGGCGGACACGAGCAGACCGGTGGCGAGGAGAAGCCAGGAGAAAACGCGGGCGAAGGGCATGGAGGCGGAAGGAACGATCATGCGGGGACAGGGCGGGGTCAAAGCACCGGTGCCGGACGGCGCCCGACTAGGCGCCCGCGCGGCGGAAGCGGTCGAGTCCGACCGCCAGAACGATCACGGCGCCTTTGGCGACGAGTTGCCAAAAGAACGACACCCCCAGGAGGGTCAGACCGTTGTTGAGCACGGCGATGATGAGAGCGCCCCAGAGCGTACCCAGGATGCCGCCCACGCCGCCCGCGAAACTGGTGCCCCCGAGGATGACGGCGGCGATGGCATCGAGCTCGTAGCCCGTGCCAAGCTGGCCGTTGGCGCTGTAGAGCCGGCTGGCGCTCATCACGCCGCCGAGCGCGGCGAGCAGGCTGGCGAGCGTGTAGACCCCGACGAGCACGAGACCGGAATTCACTCCCGCGAGGTGCGCGGCCTCGGGGTTGCCGCCGAGCGCGAGGACATCCCGGCCGAAGACGGTGCGGTTGAGAATGAATGCGCAGAGACCGACGGTCGCCGCGGCGAGGACGACCAGCCACGGCACCGGGCCGAGGTAGTCGTTACCGATCCAGGCAAACGCGAGGTCGTTGTTGATCACCGACGTGCCGCCGGCGGCAAGATAGGCTGCGCCGCGCAGCGCGGTGTACGTGCCGAGCGTGATGATGAAGGGCGGCAGCCCCGCGTAGGCCACGGCCGCACCGGTGACCGCGCCTACACCGGCGCCGAGCGCGAGGCTCGCGGGCACGGCGGCCCAGGCCCACGACGGATCGAGCGACAATTGCACCGCGACGACGGCGGCGAGCCCCAGCACGGAACCCACGGCGAGGTCGATGCCGCGCGTCAGGATCACAAAGGTCATGCCGGCCGCCAGCACCACGTTGATCGAGGCCTGCCGCGCCACGTTCATGAGGTTGGCGGCAGTGAGGAACTTCGGCGTGAGCACCGCGAAGACGCCCGCCACCACGATGAGCATCGGCAGGATGCCGAGCGCCTCGATCGTGCGGCGGACGCGGGCGGCGCCGGCGGGCTCGGGGGAACGGTGCGGGGTGCTCACGGGAAATCCGGCGCGACTCCACCGGAATCCCGCCCGCTGGCGAACCTGAAAAAGGTCGCGGCGGACCGTCAGTTGTCGGCCACGATCGGCGTGCCCGGCGGCCCGACCGACGAGGCGCGCAGACCGATCACGCGGAGCGGGCCGCGGCCCCCTGGGCCGCGCGCGGCGACGGGAGTCGCCTCGAGCCGGAAGACGTTCATGCCGGGCTGCATCTCGACCGAGTCGGCGACGAGACGCGAGGGCGTCGCGCCCACGAACGCGCGCGCCAGACGCTCGCCCCCGCGCCACAGCGCGACCTCGCCGCCGGCCGCGCCGACCAATTCGAGGCTCGCGGCCAGCACGACGGGCGCGGGCAGCGGATTGAAGAACGAAAGCGTGGTGGTGGTGCCGCCCCAACGCACGCCCGCCTCGGGACGCAGGAACCACCCGCGACCCGCGCTGAACGAGCGGGCGAACGGGGGACGCGGCTCGCCCGACGGACGCAGCAGCACGACGACCTGGTTGCCGAGACGGCCGCTCAACACGCGGTCGTAGCCCAGCGCAGCCAGCTCCTTCAGCATGCCCTCGGCGCGGTCGCCGAATCCCTTGCGGTTGAGGTAGAGCGCGCCGAAGCCGTGCTCCTCCAGCCGGCGGACCATCACTGGAACCGGCTCGACCTCCAGCTCGCGTTGCCAGCGCCCGCGGGCGCGATGCTTGGCCGCGCCGTAGCTGAACTGCAGGCCGTCGGTCGCCAGATACGGACGGAAATGCTCGTAATCGGTGAGCCGGTGCGGCGGCACCACCTCGGGGAAACCCAGCACCGGCAGCTGGAACACCTGCGAGCCGGCCGGCAACGCCGCCTCCAACCGCGCGCCCAGCTCCCGGTCCGATTCGACATCGGCCGCGATACGCTCCCGACGCTCAGGCGCGGCCGCCCGCGGGAGCTGATCCAGCAGGCCGATCACCGTGAGCGCCAAGGCCGCGCCCAGCCGCAGGCCGGCGGGCCAGCGGGCGGTGAGCCGCGAAAGCCGCACCATGAGGAAAAACAGCACCAGCGCGGAGATGAACACCGCGACCCGGTTCGTCGCGCGGAACACCTGAAAGCCCGCGAAGAACGCGATGAAGTTCGTGAGGCCGCCGACGGCGGCGTAGGCGACCAACCAACCCGCGGTCAGCGCCTGCCCGGGCAACGGGCGGCCGCGCAGCAGGCGGAGCACGGCGAGTCCCGCCAGCCAGACGAAACCCGCGATGCCGCAGACCCCCAGGTACGGCAGGAAAGCCTCCCCGTGCCACTCGGACCACCGCCGGTAGCGTTGGCCGAGAAATGCCAGCCAGTCCGCGCGGTGGAACTCCGGCGGGATGAACATCTCCACCGGTTTGAGAGCGTAGCGCTCGGTCCCCCCGTAGTTGCGCGCCAGGAGCGGCAGGCCCTCCGGCTCGACCGCGTGCAGGCGCAGCTCGGCGTTGCAGACCGCGAAGACCACGAGGGCGACGGCGCCCGCCGCGACACCGATCAGAAGGTTGGCGCGCCGGCGCGGACCAAGCCATTGCGCGACCAGCGCCCAGAGCAGCAGCTGGCCCCAGAAAAGCAGCAGGTAGGGATTACCCGCACCGAGACCCGCGGCCGCGACGAGGCAAACGAGGGCACCGCGACTTCTCCACTCGAGCCGCCGGCTCCGCGCCACCAGCCACACCGCCAGCAACCCCAGCGGCACCGTCCACGAGAGCACGAACGAGAAATGCGCCAGACCCCGGTGGAAGACGTGGTAGCTGTAGGCGAAAAGCAGCGCGCCCGCCCACGCCCACTCCCAGCGCACCCTCAGCCAGCGGGCGACGAAGTAGAACGAAGCCGCCGAAGCCAGCTGCGCGAACAGCAGGCCGAGGTTCGCGGCCAGGAATATCCCGGTCCAACGCGACAGCGCGCCAAGGAGCAGCATGAACGGCTTGTCGGGCGTGGGATAATCGCTCCAGTCGGCCCCGAAGGGCGCGCCGAGCCGCTCGATCCGCTGCGGCGCGAGGGGAACCCCGACGCCCTCCCCGGCCGCCTTGATCCGCGCCAGCACCTCGTGCGCGTCCCCCGAGTAATCGGTGGGAAGACTCCAATCCGACGCGGAAAAACGCCCGTGGTGGATCACCCACACGAGGCAGGTGACCAGCAGGAGAGAGACAGCGCGCCAAGGCGGCGAAGTCTTTGCCGGTGGTAAAATCAAGGGTCGGGGAGCGGACCGCCGGAAGGCGCCCCGCTGTCGCAGCGCGCCCGTTCAGCCGCGTACCCCGCGGTCGCGCAAGCGCCGCCGCCTGACCTCGCGGAAAGGCGCGGCCGCCGCGGGGAGGAAAGCTTTGCCATGCCGGACGGCCGCGATTTGCCTCGGCGCCTCATGGGTTCAGGGAACCGCCAGCCCCCCGCCGGAGGCGCCTTCTCGCGCCGCTTCGCGGCGTACGAAGGGCTTTTCTTCGACGAGTTCGAACCGGGATCGGCTTGGATCCGCGACACCGCCGAGGTGCGGCTACCCCCGTTGGCGGCCGGAACCCGCCTCGTCATCCGCGGCCACACCCGTGTTCACCCCGAGGTGCGGGGCTGCGAGCGCGGCGCGCCCGGTCTAAGGCTCGCGGTCGACGGCGTGCCGGCGGGACAGGTGGCACGCGGGACGAGCGGTCCTTGGGAGCTGGGCCTCACCGTGCCGTCGGCGGAACCGGCCTCGCTTGCGCTCGCGCTGGACGGCGCGGGCTTCACGAACTTCCTCGCGTGGGCCGGCCGCGTCACCGGCCTCGGTCCGTGGCAACGCTTCCGCGCACAGAACCGCAACCGGCAGCTGCGCGTGGAGACGATCGGCACCGCGGACGGTGAGGTGATCTTCGATTTCAGCCGGCGCGGGGCGCCGTTCTCGGCCGCTTTCGCCCGCCGGCATGCGCGGCTGGGCCTGAACATCGTCGGCTTCCTCACCGCCGATCTCGGCGTCGGCGAGTCCGCGCGCTGCATGGTCCGCGCCGCCGACGCTGCCGGGCTGCCCTCGGCCCTCGTGCCGCTGAAGCTGAATTGCCGCAACCGCCTCGGCGACGACACCTACGCAGCCCGGCTCGGCGGCGAAAACCCCCACGGCGTGAACGTGTTTCACATCGACCCGCCGGCCGCGCACGAGATCGACCACCACCACGGGGCCGGCTTCCGCGCGGGACGCTACAACATCGGTTACTTCGCCTGGGAGCTGCCGGAGTTTCCCGACGCGTGGCTACCGAGTTTCGATTTCTTCGACGAGATCTGGTGCCCCAGCGACTTCACCGCGGCCGCCGTGCGGGAGAAATCTCCCCTACCCGTGCTGACGATGCCGCACGCGATTGCGTTCGCGCCGCCGGCCGGCGACCGCGCGAGCTGGCGGGCCCGGTTCGGGCTGCCGCGGGGAGCCTTCCTGTTTCTCGCGCTGTTCGACCTGAACTCCTACGCGGAGCGGAAAAACCCGCGGGCCGCCGTCGAGGCCTTCCGCCGCGCCGCACTGCCGCCGGCGAGCGAGGGCGGCGGAGCCGCGCTCGTGCTCAAGGTCCAGAACGTGGCCGGCAACGAGGCCGACTTCGCCGCGCTGCGCGAGGCGGTGCGGGATCTTCCCGGCACCGTGCTGATCACAGAAACCCTCTCGCGCGGCGATTTGTACGCGCTGGAGGCCGCCTGCGACTGTCTCGTCTCTCTCCACCGCTCCGAGGGCTTCGGTCTGGCTGTGGCCGAGTGCATGCATCTGGGGAAACCCGTGATCAGCACGGACTGGTCCGCCACGGCGGAGTTCGTGACCCCGGCGAACGGTCGCCCGGTGCGCGCACCGCTTGCCAACTTGCAACGCAGCCACGGCCCGTACGCGAAGGGTGGAACCTGGGCCGATCCCGATCCGGTGCACGCCGCGGAACACATGCGCGAACTGTTCGCCGACCATGATCTGTGCGCCCGGCTGGGCGCCGCCGCGCGCGCGACCGTCGCGGAGCGCTTTGCGCCAGCCGTGGTCGGCGCCCGCTACCGCCGGCGCCTCGAGGTGCTCGCGGCACTCTGAGCGCCCTCCGGCATAATCCAAGTGTGACGACCAACGTGATGGTCGTCACCCGGACCAGCCCAGGCCGGGTCACAGGAGCAAACGGAGGTAACGGAGTGCATCTCGAAACCAGGAATCCGGATCGCGGGCGGGAAGCGGCGCGAAGACGCCACAAAACAAGCCCGCAACTTGAACAGAAGGCCGGAAAGTTCGGAATGGCATACTTCCCGGTTCCTTAGCCGCGCCGCTGGACCCGTAGATCGTGTTTTTCGCCACGTTTCCCCTCGGTCACGCCAGCGCCGCATTCCTCCACGCCCTCTGAGGAATTCGCGGTTCAAATTCGCTACCTTAAAAAACCGCCTTCGGCGGTGCTAAGCTCCGCCTCGTCCGCGGCTTCAGCCGCAGCTACACGGTACGTCTCTCGTCCGGAAATACCGGGCCTAACATCGTCATGAAATGCGTGCCATGTAGCCGAGGGTGCCACCGTCGGACCGTCGGAAACTCCTTCGTACGGTTTCAGGACATAGGTGACAGTTCAGTGTCAGGAGATGGGTGACACTATCGCCAAGGCAGCGCTGCGGTTGCGGCGAAGCGACGCAGCCTTCCGTTGGCGGCCTCTTTTCGGGAATTCATCCCTCCCTCGCTGCGAAAACTTTCGTGCCTTTCACGGGTTTCGTGGTGATCTCCCGATTCGTGTTTCTTCGTTTCCATTCGTCGTTGGTCCTCTCGCGGAGCTGGCCCGAAGCGGCCTCGGCCTCCGTACGCGCGCGCCGGCGGATGACATCATTATCAGTCGGATTGCCTTCCGACCCCAGCGCGCCAACCTAGGCAGGTCCCACCGCGACCATGGCCAACCCGGAAACGACGAGAGCGCCCCGCATCCTGCTGGTGGAGGACGAGGATAAGACCCGCGCATCCATCCGCGAGGGCATGGTGCTCGAGGGATGGAATGTGACCGAGGCCGCCGACGGCGGCGAAGCCTCGCGCCTGCTCAAGGCCGGCGGCTTCGATCTGTGTGTCCTCGACCGCATGCTACCCGGCCGCGACGGCATCGAGCTCCTCGGCCAGCTGCGCGGCCGCGGCGACGCGACTCCGGTGCTGATGCTCACCGCGCGCGGCACCCTGAACGACCGCCTGCAGGGGCTCGACGGCGGGGCGGACGACTACCTCACGAAGCCCTTTGCGTTCGCCGAACTCATCGCGCGCTGCCGCGCGCTGCTGCGCCGCTCCGACCGCAACCCGCCGCGCGTGCTGCGTTGCGGGGACCTGCAGCTCGACACCCGCGCGCGCGTCGCGGTGCGCGCCGGGCGCGAAATCGCGCTCACCCCCCGCGAGGTCGACGTGCTCGAGTATTTCATGCTCAACCAGGGCCACACGGTCAGCCGCGAGATGCTCGAGCGGGACGTGTGGAAGCAGCCCCGTCGCCTGACCTCGCTCGATAACGTGATCGACGTCCAGATCATGCGCCTGCGCAAGAAGGTCGATGCCGAGGGCGAGCCCAGCCTCATCCGGACCGAACGCGGCGTCGGCTACCGGATCGGGGAGCCCGGAACTTGAATCCGTCCCGGACAGGCCTCGCCACGTGGTGGTCGCGGCGCACCATCCGCTTCCGCCTCGGGCTCTGGTACGCGGTGGGCGGCACGGTGCTGTTCACCATTTTCGCCGCCAGCCTCTACACGTACGTCGCGGTGCGTCTCGCCCGCCCGCTCGACCACCAGCTCCGCCTCGATCTCAAGACGATCGAGACCAACCTCACCGTCACGCCGAAGCGCACCCTGCTGTGGAAGGGGAAATCCCTCGCCCGCCCGGCGCCGTGGATGACCGACTACCCCTGGTTCGAGATCTGGGACGAGAACGACCAGCTCGTGCGCCGCGTCTGGCCGTTCACCGAGAACCGCAATCTCGCCCTGCCTTCCGCCCCGCGGCGGTCGATCG
>Ga0255188_1000320_pt1 | contig 16765 bp, 8 predicted proteins | sample Miss_Cont_RepB_8_FD_188427 | JGI IMG/M metagenome (GOLD analysis project Ga0255188, IMG submission 188427) | Freshwater microbial communities from Mississippi River, Louisiana, United States - Miss_Cont_RepB_8h | ecosystem: Environmental > Aquatic > Freshwater > River | place: USA: Louisiana... | reverse complement strand
CGGAGGGGAAATTGCGTCGGCCTGTCATGAAAAAGACCAGTCCAAACTTAGGAGGGATTTTCACCGTTCGGGATGCTGCCCTTTCTGATTTGGTTCACAGTGGTCGTCGCGCGTGCGTGCTCATTGTGAGCTTATGTCTCGCTATCTGGCTCTCCCCTGATTCCCGCGCAGCAGTGCCTAGCACCCCGACTGGTCTCTCTCCAGGCGGCGATTCAAATAGCACGGTCATCGCCGTCGGTCCCAAAGTGACCCTTAATTGGACTCCGGTTTCTGGAGCAACTAGTTACAGTGTTTACTGGCGAGAACTTGTCAGCAGCAACCTCTTCTCGACCAACATTACCGGGGGGACGAAAAATTCCGTTATTATCGATACATTGCCAGGCTATCCGTATCGCTGGAACATGCAAGCCAACAACGCCTCCGGTCCCAGTCCAATATCCACCACGCTGTATTTTTTGATAGGACTACCAGCCCCCACCGGGTTATCTCCCGGTTCAGTCAATGCGCCAGGAAACCTACTGCGGACGCCGATTCCCACCTTTTCTTGGACGAGTGTTCCCCAAGCCACCTCCTACACATTTAGCATCTCAAAATCCCCTTACGGAGCAGCAAACGTCGTCCATACCGTAAATGTTGTTGGAGCAACCAGTTACCAAATTCCATTCGGCAAATTGACTACTGAGACCGCCTACCGGTGGGATGTTGCTTCCGTCGCGGGTGACATCCCGGGTCCCGAAAGCCCAGACGCATACATTACAACGCTAAAAGCCCCTGGAGTTCCGACAAACCTAGCTGCTGCGGTCGGAGATTCTTTGGTTTCTTTGGCGTGGAATGCTCCTGATAATTACGAATCAGGGTTCATCATTGAACGGAACACAAATCCACAAAGCACATGGGTCGTTGTGGGCGGTTCTGGACAAGGTTTTCTTGCTTTCTCTGACACAACTGTTCAGCAAACGACATCATACAGCTACCGAGTTATTGCCACCAACGGATTCGGTCAATCACAGCCTTCAGCCACTCAAACCGTTACCGTCGGTGGTGTGGTTGCGCCGTCAAATCTGACACTTTCTTACGAACCCAATGGCGTGCGAGTCGGCTGGCAAGACAACTCGACTGATGAGACAAGTTTTGAAATAGAGCGCGTTGTTTCGGGGACTTCCACGACATACTCCGCTAACGCTGGTAGCACGAGCTACATTGATGCAAATGTTACCGTCGGATTGCAGCATTCCTATCGCGTCCGCGCCCGCAAAGGCACCGCCCAATCTGCCTACACGTCACAAAGCAGCATCACGCCGCAACTACCCTCTGCGCCTAGAGCGAGCTTTTCCGCTTCCGATCTCCAACCCGTGACGGGTAAGGAGGTCGTTTTTGATGCGTCCGCTTCTTCAAGCACTACGAGCTTGACCTATGCTTGGAGTTCCGACGACGGCCAGTCGATCTCCTTTAACTCGTCCAGCAGTGCTCGCTTCTCGTTCGGCTCAACCGGCACCCGCGTCGTAACGCTCCAAGTGAAGGATAGTTACAATCAAGTCAGCTCCACTTCGCGGCAAATCACCGTTCAATCACACAATGTCGGTAGCTCTGGTGGCAGTAGCCAAGCCCACTCCCCCGACCCGGTCAACCTCGCCAGCGGCAACTACACCTACGAGCACACAGACTTGCGGATGCCGAGCATCGGCTTTCCATTTGATTTCAAGCGGTTTTACAACAGCAAATTTGCCGACCAGACCGGATTGCCACTGGGGTTTGGCTGGTCCCACTCCTACAACCTCCGCCTGCTCAACACCCGAACCAATGTGCTCATCACCTTCGCGGACGGACACGTTGAAACCCATACCCTGCTGCCGGACAACACCTATCAGCCTGACCCAGGAGTTTATGACCGGCTTGAGCACAACGGCGACGGTTCTTGGACCCTCACCGACAAGGGGCAAACGCAGCGGGGCTTCTCGCCCCAAGGTCAACTGGCCTTCATCGCGGACCGGAATGGCAACCGATTGTCCCTTGAATCGTCCGCCGGGCGGTTGACCAAAATCACCGACACCGCCGGACGGGGTGTTACTTTTACCAGCGATCCCAACACCGGCAGCCTAACCTCCCTCACGGACCCCGCCGGCCGCACCGTGCGATTCGAATACGACGGCCAGACCAACCTTGTCCGGGTCGTGGACGCCAACCTCGGCACCAACACGTTCGCCTACGACGCTTTGCATCAGCTCACCGACGCCCATGACCCCAACGGCAACCGCTACGTCCGCAACATTTACGATCCCGACACCCGTGCCGTCATCCTGCAATTGGATGTGGCCGACCAGTCCACCGGGTTCCGCTACGACTTTACCAACCGAATCACCTACCTGACCAATGCGCTCAGCCAGACTTCAACTTTTCAGTTCGATGAACGGTTGTTGGTGACGAACATCGTGGACGAAATGGGCTTCTCCGAATGGCATGGCTACGACACCAACCGTAATCGCATCTGGACCAAGGACCGGAACGGCAACTACACCACCTTTACCTATGACCCTCGCGGCAACATGACCAGCCAGAGCAACATGCTCGGCGTGGTCACCACGATGGCCTATAACGAACGCAATAACCCCATCCTGCGCGTTGACGGGCTGACCAACGCCACCGTCATCAGCTACGATTCCAAGGGGAACCCGACCTCGACCACCAACGCGCTTGGGGAAACCAGTTTTGTGACTTACAGCTCAACCGGGCTGCCACTCATTGTCACTGACCACAACGGTGTTTCTGTCACCAACCAGTTTGATTTGGCCGGCAACCTGGTGACTACCCTCGCACCACTGAATGTCGTTCGGAACTTCGAGTATGATGCGCTCGGTCGCCGGACCGCCACCATCGACCCTTTGGGGCGGACCAACCGAGTCGCCTATGACAACAACGACAATGTGCTTTTCACGATCGATGCCCTGGGAAGCACCAACCGCTTCACCTACGACGCCAACAACAACCGGCTGACCACCACCAATCCGCGCGGGGCAACCACGACTAGCTTTTACGACAACAAGGACCGGCTCGTGCAGGTCCGCGATGCCTTGGGCGGAGTGGTTTCAAACCGCTATGATGCGCTCGACCGCAAGGTGGAAGTCACCGACGCCCGGACCAACGCGACGCGTTTTGGGTTCGATCCAGTGGGCAACCTCACTTCCACCACCAACGCGGCTTCCCACGTTTCGCAGTTCGCCTTTGACCCGAACCGCAACCTCATCAGCAGTGCCGATCCGCTCGGGCGCTCCGTGTCCAACCGATTCGACGTGCTCAACCGGCAGGTTGCCACTATCACGCCCATGGGGCTCACGAACGCCTTCGGCTATGATGCACTCGACCGACGTGTGGCAACGACCAACGCCCTTGGGCAGGCATCCCGTTTTGCCTTCGATGCGGCCGGACGACTCACCAATGCTTGGGACAGTGCTGAGAGGCCCCGTTCGTTCACTCACGATGGCAACGGCAACCGGCTCACGACAACTGGGCCGGGTAGCCATGTGACCACCAACCTCTATGACGCTCTGAACCGGCTGGTGGAACGGTGGGAGCCGCTGGGGACGGTCACGCGGTTTGTTCACGACGTTGCGGGAAACATCATTGAAAAGGTGGACGCCCTCGGACGAACCAACCGGTTCGCCTACAACGCCAATCAGTGGCTGACCAACATCACCTATTCGGACGGAACGACGGTTTCGTTCACGCATGATGCCGTGGGCAACCGCGTGCGCATGATGGACAGCCTAGGCATCACTACTTGGGGCTACGACCTGATCAACCGTGTGACGAACGTCTTGGACGTGTTTGGGAAACAAGTGAGATACGTTTATGATGCCAACCACAATCGCACGGCCATCACTTTTCCTGACGGAAAGACCGTTCAATATGCCTATGACGAACTGAATCGCCTTGTGAGCGTCACCGACTGGCTCGGGGGCGTGACCTCTTACGGGTATGATGCGGTGGGCAATCACATCACGACCACCAACGCCAACGGGACGACGGTGTTTTATGGCTACGACGCCGACCGGCGGCTCCGCTCGCTCACAAACTCCCTGCCGGATGGCACTGTGATTGCCGGCTACGCGATCACGCTCGACGGCCTCGGCAACCCGCGTCAGGTGAATCAGGATGAACCGCTCTTTCCGCTTTTCCAAAGCCAGACGAACAACTACACGCACGACGCCGACAACCGGCTGGCGAGCATCAATGGTGTGCCCGTGGGCCACGACCGGAACGGGTGTCTCACCAACTACGGCCCCGACACTTTCCGGTATGACGTTGAGGATCGCCTGATTGAATCGGTGACCGGGGGCGTGACCAACCAGGCCGCCTACGATGGGTTGGGAGCGCGCGTGAGCTTGACGACCAGCGGCATCACCCGGCGTTTCGTTCTCGACCGAACCGGGCCGCTCACCCAGGTGCTCGCCGAAACCGATGCCTCCGGGACCATCACCGCCTATTACCTATACGGACGCGGTCTCATCGCTCGCATCACGCCCGACGGGCAGCGTTCCACACATCACTTCGACCTTCGCGGCAGCACGGTGGCACTCACCGGTGCCTCTGGGAGCGTCACCGACAAGTATGCCTACACCGCCTTCGGGATGGTGGCGAACCGAGAGGGTGGACAGCCGAACCCCTTCCGCTATCTGGGCCGGTATGGTATCATGGACGACGGGAACGGTCTTTCCTACGCCCGCGCACGATATTTCAGCCCCAGTTTGGGTCGTTTTCTCACCAAAGACCCACTTCTGGGGAACGACGAGGATGGTCAAAGCCTCCACCGGTATGCGTATGCGTTGAACAATCCGCTGAGGCTTGTCGATGTGACCGGGTTATCGCCTCAAAAAGGCGGGGTGAGTTCGGCCGAATCAGCTTATTGGGGTGCGTTTGATGAATCTTTCTATTCCAGCCCTGGCTACAAGATACTACAGGTAGCCGAGGTGGCGGGACTAGCTGCGCAGGTGACGCTAGATGTCATTGAATTCGCATTACAGCTTCATGGGCTTGCCGAACTACATGCTGTTTATTTGCGGGTCCGTATCCCTCAAATCTATGCGCAATTTGCGGCAAAGAGTGGGACGCAACTCGCGAGGGAGTTGGGCGGAGCCGGCGAGCAAATGTCTGGAATTGTAGGACCAAAGACTCGCATCCCATCGTTGACCGGAACGGCGAATTACCGCGTGCCGGATGAACTAATCCCGAACGTGCAGTTGCGCGATGCGAAGAACGTCGGTGAGCTTCGTATAACACCACAGTTAATCGACTTCGGCCAATACTCGCAGCAGCAGGATCTCCGGTTCATTCTGGATGTGCGGCAGAACACGGTTATTGGGCCGAGTGCACAACAGTTCATAAACCAATACGGTGTTCAGATTAACCGAATCTACCCAGCCCGATAACCATGACTCGCGAAGAAGAAGATAAGCTCGTCACTGCTGACCTCAACCGTCTGGGAATAGACGTTGCGAGCCTGTTTGACTTGATGAAGTGGAAGCAGCCATATCCGGCAGCAGTTCCCGTTTTGCTGGAGCACTTGCCTCACGTCCAAGATAGGGGAATCAAGGAAGGAATCGTTCGAGCACTCACCACGAAAGAAGCGCGTGGCAAAGTGGACGCCGCGCTTGTCACCGAGTTTCTAGCCGTGCCTCCAAGTGCAAACGCCAACACCGGATTGAAGTGGGCGATTGCGAACGCCCTCTCCGTTGTCGCGACAGATGCAGTATATGCTGATATCGTGGCGCTCGTGAAGGACAGGCAGCACGGCAAGTCCCGTGAGATGCTTGCAGTAGCCCTCGGCAACATGAAGACGCCGACCGCCGTTGACCTGCTTATTGAGTTGTTGAACGATGACGAAGTTGCAGGTCATGCATTGATGGCTCTTGGGAAACTGAAGGCACAGAAAGCTCGCTCGCAAATTGAACGCTTCCTAGGTTGTTCCAAGCCTTGGGTTCGGAAGGAAGCAAGCAAGGCATTGGCGAAGCTCGACACGTAATCCTGCCTGTCTTCCACACAAACTCCGAATGACCTCAGCACAACAAAAGATGCTGCAAACGCTCGCCGTGGTAAGCGTGCTTGGGGTGTTGTTGTGCCTGGTCCTTCCCCTCCACGCCGCCACGAGCACCATCATTTATGAATACGACAACCTGAATCGCCTTACCAACGCCACCTATGCCGGCGGCGCGCAGGAGCGGTTTAGCCACGATCCGGCGGGCAACCGCACCCAGGGTGTCACAGCAGCGGCACTTACTCGCCTCGACGGCATCGCTCCCACTGTTCCCGCCAACCTGACGCTTCTCACCGTTGCCAGCAACCAGGCCGGCATTGCGTGGGGGCCATCCACAGACTCCGGCGGGGCCGGCTTGGCTGGCTACCTTATACTCGTCAACGGCGTAGCATACACCAACGCCTCAGGCACCAACCTTCTTCTGAGGGGCCTTGTTCCCGACACCTCATACATCCTTACATTGCTCGCCTTCGATGGACTTACCAACCAGTCCCTCCAAAGCACGCAACTCACTCTGCGCACCCTCTCCGGCGTGGACAACCTTCCCCCCGTCCTGACGGTGTTGCCCGCCAATGGCAGCATTCTCACCACCAACCTACTCATCCTGTCAGGCACCGCGAGCGACGCCGGTCGAGGCGACAGCGGCATCGCCGCAGTGACGGTGAGCGGGAAAAATGCGGCAAACGACAGCGCCGCTGGAGGGAGCACCGCCAACTGGAGCTACCCGCTTTCCCTCCTTCCCGGCTCGAACTCTTTCCGTTTGGTGGCGCAGGATGCCAGCCCCAACCTCAACGCCACCACCCAGATGGTGTCCCTCTTCTATGCCATGCCCAGCAACCTGCCGCCATTCTTGGTGGCTTCACCCACAGTGAACGCAGCACCGCCCGGCCTGACCCTCTACGGTGCGACCAATGCCGCGTATCAACTGGCATGGTCCACGAATCTGACGAACTGGGTAGCTTTACCAGACCGACTCATCCCCACCAATGGCTCAGTGTTGTTCGTCGATTTCACCAATCCGCTCTGGAATCGGCTTTTTTATCGCGCATCGTTGGTAGGTCCGGCTTCCACCAGCGTTTCTGACGATTTCAACCGGCCTGATTCAACCAACGTCGGAAATGGCTGGAGCAACCTTTTGGATTCTGGCACGCACCGCTTGGTCATTCGCGACCAACGTCTCACGACTCAGACATATTTGGAAAGCACCCCTGGTGCGGCCGGTGTATTTCGCTCCACGCCGCGCGCCCTGCCAATCACCCTTTCCGCCAGGCTGACATACATGAATGCGAGTGCTGGCCTTCCCTACCGATATACCACCCAGATTGGCATTTTGAGCGATGGAAAACTGGACACTGGATACAGATTGATTTTCAGCCGTAGTGATTCAAACTACAGCAACTCAAAGGTCTGTCTGAACGATGGGCTAGTTGATGTCGCCAATGTCGCCTCCTCGTTTCAGTTTCAAGATGAAATTGTGGTGAGCGCGACGTTTAATGCGGATGGCTCTATCATGGGCAGCGTGCAAGGAGACGGCCAAACATTCCCCTTCTCATTCCCCGCGTATGGCGTTCAGAGCACTGGGACAAATGTCTTCATCCGGTTGGACATGCCGGACGCACGGGCTACGGGTTATACCTATACTACGGTGGACGACTTCAAAATTGACTGATAATTTGGATTCGATAGGCGCTATAGCCAGTGCTGTTTACGGAATCGACCGAATCGCTTTTTTCCACGCTCGACCTCACCGTCGGGCGTTTTTGCTTGTCCCCCTTTTGCCTGACAAGCTTGTCCGCCTTTTTCCGTGTTGAGTGGAGCGCGGCCACGCGTTGGAATATGGAGGAAACCAATTCACACCATGAACCCCGACCAACCCGCCCCCGCTCCAAGTTCACCCACCCCGCCGGCCCCAGCACCCACGCCCGCCCAGCGGACGCAGGTGGCCACGGTCTGCGCCGCCGGCCTCGCCCTCTGTTTCTTCCTGCCCTGGCTCCAACTGTTTGGCGCAAAGGTGTCCGGCTGGGAATTGCAGCGCTACGGCGACACCGCCAAGTTCTTCTGGCTCTCGCCCATCCTCGGTGGCCTCACCCTCTTTGCCGGCATCACCGGCAGGAGCCAGCAGATTGCCGGGCAACTGGCCGGGGCCAGTCCCTTTGCCATCCTCGCCTACGGCCTTTCCCAAATGGGTCGGGAACTGTTCGACGTGCTCGCGCCGGGCGCATGGCTGGGCCTCATCCTCGGTGTCATCCTCTTTCTCGCCGCCCGCCGCTGAGGTGTCCCATGTTCAACTTCTTCCAGAAAAAGGCCGACGTGTTGGAGCACTGGATTTCCTTTGCCGAGGATTTTCAGTTTGCCTCCGCCGACTTCTACGCCGCCGTCGAAAAAGAACTCGATGCCCGCCGGGTGCCCGGCCTCGAAAAGTCCCGTGTCGAGTTCGCCGAGGGCGGGCTGCTCTCCGACAAGCGCGTGTATCTGCGGATGGTGCGCGAGCGCCTCGTGTTCGACGTGTGTGCCGCGCCCTTCGGCACCCGCTACTTCTTCTCCTGCCGCATGGCGGAGATTCCCGCCGTGATTCAACTCTGGCAGCTCGCCGCCGTGGCGCTCGGCTTGGGCATCTTCACCGCGCTGTTTTTGAAAATCTTCGGCTTCTTCTGGGGCAGCGTCGCGATGGTCGTGACCGTGATCGGCACCATGTATCTCCTGCGCAATGCCGTGGCCCTTGGCTTGCAAGACCTCGACGCCGCCCTCATCAAGTCCCCCGTGCTTGGTCCCATCTACGAACGCTTCCTGCGCAAAGAGACATACTACCGCATCGACACCCGCCTCATGTATCTCGACACCGTGTCGAACGTGGTGAAGCGGCTGGCGGAGGAGGTGACGGGCGCAAAGGGCGTGAAGCTGGTGCGCCAATACGAGCAGGCCCCCATCTTGGGCGAGCTATACCGTCCCGTGCAGCCGCGCGTCGAAACCGAGCGCAAGGGATAGGGCGTCATGGCCTCTGTGGATGAACAACTCTCCGCGCAGTTCCGCACATGGGAGGCGCGCGGACGCGGCTGGCGGGTCTGGCCGCAGCCGGTGGTGCCCGAACCGCCCTTTCAGACTTTCCCCGGCCATTACCTGCCCGCCGCTCCCATCGCCGACGACGGCCGCCGCCCAACCGCACTGAGTTCCTTCGTGCGCAGCCTCGCACGCACGCTCTCGCCGGAGCCGCCAGCACTGCCACCCGAACCCGTTCAGGAAGAGGAACCGGAGGCGGAACCATTGGAGCGCGGCGAGCTGGTCGAGTTGCAGGCGTCCCTGCCGCCCAAGCTCAATGCCTCCCCAGAAGCGTTTGGACACTTCCTTGGCTCGCTCGCATACGTGCGCGAGCCGGTCGGTTTTGAACTGCTCGGTTTGCCAGAGGCCATCCTCATGCAGTTCGTCACGCACCCGGCGGACGCGGCTTCTGTGCAGCGCCAGTTGCAGGCCCACTTCCCGGACGCCGTGTTCCAGCAACAGGAGCAGGTGCTCGCCACGGCTTGGGACGCGCTCGCCGACACCGACACGGCCATCGTCGAGTTTGGTTTGGCGCGGGAGTTTGTTCTCCCGCTTGCAACGAACCCGCCGGACCTGCTCATCGGGCTGACGGCCGCGCTCGCCAGTATGCGGCCCGGTGAACTGGGGCTGTTCCAAGTCCTCTTTCAGCCCGTGAGCCATCCGTGGGCCGACAGCCTCTTGCGAGCGGTGTCGGACCGGGAGGGCCGGCCCGCGTTTGTGAACGCCCCGGAGCTGCTGGCCCAGGGAAAACGCAAGGTGTCCCAGCCGCTCTTTGCCGCCGTGGTTCGCATTGCCGTCAGGAGCGACGAGCGCCCGTGGGAGATCGCCCGCGAGCTGGCCGCCGCTCTGGCAGGCCTTGCCGATCTTCAGGGCAACGAACTCATTCCCCTTCAGAACGACGATTACCCTTTCGCCGACCACGTTCTCGATGTTTGCCGTCGGCAGTCGCGCCGCAGCGGGATGGTGCTCAATCGGGATGAGTTGCTTGGCTTCGTGCATCTGCCCACGTCCGCCGTGCGCTCGCCGAAGCTGCGGCGGGAGACGGTGAAGACCCGACCCGTTCCGAAGTCCCTGTTGTCCGACCGGGGGTTGCTGCTGGGGCACAACGAGCACGCCGGCCAGACGACCGAGGTGCGCCTGACCACCGAGCAGCGCGTGCGGCACTCGCACATCATCGGGGCCTCCGGCACCGGCAAGAGCACCATGCTCTTCAATTTGATACGTCAGGACATCGAAACCGGCGAGGGCGTCGCCGTGCTCGACCCGCATGGCGACCTCGTTGACCGCATTCTTGGCAGCATCCCGGCACATCGTATTGGTGATGTGGTGTTGGTTGACCCGTCCGATGAACAGTTTTCCGTCGGGTTCAACATCCTCTCGGCACATTCCGATTTGGAGAAGGGCCTCTTGGCCTCCGACCTTGTCTCCGTCTTCCAACGCCTCTCGACTTCATGGGGCGACCAGATGGGCAGCGTGTTGCAGAACGCCATCCTCGCGTTCCTTGAAAGCTCGCAGGGCGGGACGCTCGCCGATTTGCGCCGGTTCCTCATTGAACCGGCCTTTCGCGCCAAGTTCCTGCCCACCGTGCGCGACCCCGACCTCGTCTATTACTGGCAGAAGGGCTTCCCGCAGTTGTCCGGCAACAAGTCCATCGGCCCCGTGCTGACGCGCTTGGAGACGTTCCTCTCCCCCAAGCCCATCCGCTACATGGTGTCCCAGCGGGAGAACCGGCTCGATTTCGCCCACATTCTGGACAACGGAAAAATCTTCCTCGCCAAGCTGCCCCAGGGACAGATGGGCAAGGAGAATGCGTTCCTCTTGGGCAGCTTGCTCGTGGCGAAGTTTCAACAGACGGCCATGAGCCGGCAGGCGCAGCAGGTGGCCGTCCGCAAGGACTTCTGGCTCTACGTGGATGAGTTCCAGAACTTCATCACGCCGAGCATGGCGGAGATTTTGACCGGGGCGCGCAAATATCGGCTGGGGCTCATCCTCGCCCATCAGGAGTTGCGGCAGTTGGAGCGGGACCGCGAAGTGGCGAGCGCCGTCCTGTCGAACCCATACACCCGTGTCGCCTTCCGGGTTGGCGACGCGGACGCGCGGACGCTGGAGAACGGCTTTGCCCACTTCGAGGCGCGGGACATCCAAAACTTGGAGACGGGCCAGGCCATCTGCCGGGTCGAGAAGGCGGACGGGGATTTCAACCTAACGATTCCCCTCGCGGCGGAACCCGATGCAGACCAAGCGGAGGCAACGCGGCAGGAAGTCATCACGGCTTCACGAAAACGGTATGCCACACCGAGGGCAGAAATTGTGGCGGCGTTGCGAGCGAAGCTCGACGCCGAAGAAGCGGAGCTAAAGCCATCGAAGGCAAAGTTCGCGCCAGCGCAAGTGCCGAAGGAGCCGGAACCGAAAGCTGCTGAAGCACCCAAGGTGACGGTTTCGGAAAAGGAGTCAGCACTTGCCGCTCCGCCCGCAGTGGCGATGCCAGAGGTTGTTGCCCCACCAACATCCAAATCTCCTGAGGAGCCGAAGTCGTCCCTTCCGCCAGCAGACTTGGGCCGAGGCGGCGCGCAGCACAGGGCGATACAGAAGCGGATTAAGGCAGCAGCCGAGGAGCTTGGATTCCGCAGCGTCATTGAATACGAGATTACGGACGGCAACGGGAGCGTGGATTTGCTGCTTGTCCGAGAGGCACAATCCTTCGCCTGCGAGATTTCATTCACCACAAGCATCGACCATGAAGTCGGCAACGTTGCCAAGTGCCTCAAAGCCGGCTTCCCCACCGTGGCAGTCATTTGCCTGAACGAAGACCGGCTTGAAAAGATACAGGCTGCGGTCGTTGGCAGTCTGGGTGCGGAGGCGACCGGAGGCGTGGCTTTTTTCCAGCCCGACCAGTTCATCGCCCACCTACAAGCGCTTCCCCCGCAAAAGCCCGAAGCCCCCGGAGCGCCGAAGATTCGGAAGGGATACAAGGTGAAGCACCGAGCTGCGACACTGTCGCCCGAAGAGCGCCAGCAACGCGAGGGAGCCGCCATTCATTCAATCAAGGAAGCGATGCAGAGAAGGGCCAAGGAGTAGCGACAAGAAGGATCAGCGATGCGATTTCTTCTGAAGCAGAAACACGGGTCCGGCCACGGTGAATGGCGAATATGCCTCAATCATCCGCACGCGCAGCTTGCTCAAACTGACCGCCGGATATTCTTCTGCCTGCTGAATGGTGCCTCGTGTGACGCCGAGTTGCCGGGCCGCCTCCGCCTTCGACACCCCCGCCTTGGCACGGAAGTCTTTCGCCAACGTGGCCAGTTCGCTTTCAGAGCATGTCCGCTGTCTCGACTTCGAATTCGGCATGGCGGAAACAAAGCAGATGTATCGTGGAAAGCGATACTTTTGCGTTGCATTTCCCACTCAGTTTCCAATATGAAGTAGTGGTATGAAGGAAAATCTTGATCGAACCAAGCCCGTGGGCATCTGGATTCGCGTCTCGACCGATGATCAAGCCCAAGGGGAAAGCCCCGAGCATCATGAGCACCGCGCCCGCGAATACGCCAAGTTCCAAGGATGGACGGTCAAAGAGGTGTATGACCTTGCTGGCGTCTCCGGCAAAACGGTGATGGATCACCCCGAGACAAAGCGAATGCTCGCGGACATCAAGAGCGGCCGCATCACCGGCCTCATCTTCTCCAAACTCGCCCGGCTCGCCCGCAACACCAAGGAGCTCCTCGACTTCTCCGACCTCTTCCGCGAGCACAACACGGACATGATCTCGTTGCAGGAGAAGATCGACACGAGCACCCCCGCTGGCCGCCTCTTCTACACCATGATCGCGGCCCTCAGCCAATGGGAGCGAGAGGAAATCGCAGACCGGGTGAAAGCTTCCATTAGGGTGCGCGCCAAGCTTGGCAAGAGTTTGGGCGGCGCGGCCCCCTTCGGATACATGTGGAAGGACAATAGGCTGGTCGTGAATCCCGTCGAAGCGCCGGTGCGCAAGCGGATGTATGAGCTGTTCGCGACGGAGAAGCGCAAGAAGAGCGTCGCGCGCCTTCTCAATGACGCCGGGTATCGCACCCGGAAGGGCGCACGCTTCACCGACACCACCGTCGCCCGCCTCATCCAGGACACCACCGCACGAGGCACGTATCGCGCCAACCACACATATCGCAACGGCAAGGGCAAACTCGTCGCCAAGCCAGAATCCGAATGGGTATCCACTCCGGTTGAGGCAATCGTCTCCGAGGAGCTGTGGAAGCAGTGCAATGCCGTCATGGAGGCCCGCGATGGCAAGCGCCCACCGGGACCGAAACCGGTCCATCCGTTCGCTGGACTCCTGTTCTGCGGGTGCGGGCAGAAGATGTATGTGTTCTCCCGCTCGCCCAAGTATGTTTGCCCCAAGTGCCGGAACAAGATTCCCATCGAGGACATCGAGGCCATTTTCCGGGAGGAGTTGAAGGACTTCTTCGTCTCGAAAGACAAGGTGCGTGCCCACTTAGCGAAGGCCGACCTCCACCTCGAAAGCCGGAAGGAACAGCTCGCCGCGCACACTCGGCAGCTTGAGAAGACCCGGACCGAGATGCGAAAGGTGTATCAGCTCTTCCAAGCGGACCAGATCACCCCCGACGGCTTCGGCAAGCTCTACCGCCCCTTGGAAGACCAAGAGCGGTCGCTTGCCGCTGAACTGCCCAAAGTGCAAGGCGAGGTTGATGCCTTGGAAGTGCGGCAGATTTCCGCCGACGAAGTCGTGGCAGAAGCGAGCAACCTACATCTCCTGTGGCCCAAGTTCACCGCCGAAGAAAAGCGTAAGCTCATTGAAAGCATCACCGAAAAGATCGTTGTGGCCGGAGACGAAATCGACATAACCCTCTGCTACCTGCCTTCTTGTGAAGAACTCACAACAAGGCAACGAAACCTGTCGGGTTCATCGCCGCCACAAGCATGAACTGCGACGGAAACGTCATCGTGCCCGCCGCCCGCGAGATGGTCACTTTGCCGTCCTCCAGCGGCTGGCGCATCGTCTCCAGCACGGTGCGCTTGAACTCCGGCAGTTCATCGAGGAACAGCACGCCGTGATGCGCCAGTGAGATCTCCCCCGGCGTCGGGTTGATGTTGCCGCCCAGCAAACCCGCATCCGACGCCGTGTGGTGCGGCGAACGAAATGGCCGCTGCGTGATGAGCGCCTGTCCCGGAGCCAGCGCGCCGACGATGCTGTGAATCTTCGTCGTCTCCAACGCCTCGTCGAGTGTGAGCGGCGGCAGGATGGTGGGAATGCGTTTGGCCAGCATGGACTTCCCCGTGCCCGGGGGCCCGATGAGCAGCAGGTTGTGGCCGCCCGCTGCGGCGATTTCCAGTGCCCGCTTCACGGACTCCTGCCCCTTCACGTCCGCCATGTCCACCAGCTCGTCGGCCGCGCACTCGAAGAGTTTCTCCAAGTCCACCTTCGCCGGCGCGACCCGCACCTCGCCTTCCAGGAAGCCGGCGGCCTCGCGGAGATTCCGCACCGGGATGACCTGCAAGCCTTGCACCACCGCCGCCTCCGCCGCGTTCTCCGCCGGCACCAACACCCCGGCCCGGCCATCCTGTTTCGCCCGCAGCGCGATGGGCAACACGCCCTTGACCGGACGCACCGCGCCGGTGAGCGCCAGCTCGCCGACCATCGCGAAGTTGTCGAACTGGTCGGTCTCGATCTGCTCGCTCGCCGCCAGCCAGCCCAGCGCGATGGGCAGGTCAAAGCTCGGCCCCTCCTTGCGCACATCGGCGGGCGCGAGGTTGATGGTGGTCTTGCCCATCGGGAACTTGAACGCCGAGTTCGTCATCGCCGTGGTGACACGGTCGAGCGACTCCCGCACCGCCGCATCCGGCAGGCCCACCAGCGTGAACTTCGTATCCCCCCAGCCGACGTTCACTTCAACCTCGACCGGATACGCCTCAATGCCCTGCACAGCAGCGGAACAAACCTTGGCCAACATGGCGCGATGCTAATGTGGCAAACCGGCGGACGACAACCCGCTTCTTGCGCATCCCCGGCCCGCTGTTTTGCCGCCTCCACCGACAGCAGCAGCATCGCAACCCGGCCATTTCGAGCTATGGCGTCCGGCGCGGCGGTCTCGTAACCTGTGCGGACATGAAGCTCGTGCTCGGATGGCTGGCGCTTGGCTGGCTCGGGATTGCAACCTCCTCGGCGGCGGTGGTGGCCCGGTGGGATTTTGGGACGGAGGAGCCGACGCGGCTGACGCCCCACGGCGGCGTGCATCGCGATGTGCCCGGCCCGCGCCCGCCGGAATTCCCCGACTTCGACGTGAGCAACACCGCCGTGCAACTCGACGGCAACGGGGCCCGCTTCACCTTCGATGACCCCGGCAGCGGCAGCGACTTTGACTTCACCAACGGCGACGCCATCACGCTGGAAGCGTGGGTGAAGCTCGACGACCTGCGCCCGGGCGAAAATCTCTACGTGATCGGCAAGGGCCGCACCGGCGCGCCGGGCTTCACGGCGGACAACCAGAACTGGGCGTTGCGGGTGCGCGAGCAACGGGGCAAGGCGTGCGTCAGTTTTCTTTTTGCCACCGTGCCCACCAATGGCACCCCCAAGTCCGATCAACATTGGCATCGCTGGACCACGACCGACGGCTTCGCGGCCAAGTCCGGCTGGCATCACATCGCCCTGACGTATCGTTTCGGCGAGCCGGCGACGGTGCGCGGCTGGCTGGACGGCCAATCGCTCCCCGGTGCGTGGGACATCGGCGGGCCGACCACGGCGCCCCCGGTCGTGGACAACGACGCCGTGTGGATCGGCTCCTCCAGCGGCGGCGCGCCGGCCAACAGCTTCCGCGGGGCGCTGGATGCCGTGGCCGTGCATCGCGGCGCGCTCTCCGACGAGGTGCTCAAGCACCGCTTCCGCCGCATCGGCGGGCCGGTCGTGACGCGGCCCGCGAGCGAAACGTTGCCCGACCTCGGCCCGCTGCCCGCCGGCCGCGTGCGCGTGACCTTCCACGAAAAGATGCCGGCACATGACCGCTGGCTGAACGACGGCGAAGGCTGGCCCGCCGAGACGGCGCGCTGGGAGGGCGCAAGTTTTCTCCTGCCGCGCCTGCCCGTGCGCTACGACGACTGGGGCATCCGCGAGGCCTGGAAAGCGCCGACGCTCGTGCGGCTTGCGGCGGACGTGACGCTGCCGCCGGGCCAGCAACGCTTCGTGCTGCGCGCGCGGGCCTTGGGCCGGCTGTGGGTGAATGGCGCGATTGTCGCGCGGACTGCGGGCCTCACGAAATCGCCGCCCGACGGCGAGGAACCGGTCGCGCCCGTCACCGAGCCGCCGCTGCCCGGCGTGCGCCCGGCGGCGTATTGGCAGCAGGAGGTTTTCGGCGAAGCAGTGATTCCCGCCGACGGCAAATGCCGCGTGGTGTTGGAGACCGTCGTGGGCGGCCCGCGCCTGCGAGCTGAAACCAGCGAACTCTGCGCGGCGGTGCAAACAGCGGATGGCAAGAGCTTCCTCGTCCTGCGACCGGCGGGAATCGCCGCCCCGCTGCCGCTGACGGATGCGGCCATCGAGCCGGAACTCACGCGTCTGGAGCGGGAATTGGCGCGGCATGACGACGCAACACGGCGCACGGCGGCGGCCAGCCAGGCGAGATTCTGGCAGCAACGCCACGACCTGGCCCGGCAGTGGGCGCGACAGCAACCCGCGCCGGTCGTGCCCCAGGGTGCGAA
>Ga0255188_1000318_pt1 | contig 16849 bp, 16 predicted proteins | sample Miss_Cont_RepB_8_FD_188427 | JGI IMG/M metagenome (GOLD analysis project Ga0255188, IMG submission 188427) | Freshwater microbial communities from Mississippi River, Louisiana, United States - Miss_Cont_RepB_8h | ecosystem: Environmental > Aquatic > Freshwater > River | place: USA: Louisiana... | reverse complement strand
CGGTTTTCTGACAACGTTTTCCGCCGACGAGGCGCGGGGGCGGTTCACGGAACTGCTCGCGGGGGACTTCCGGCTGGACCGGCGGGCGATGCTGCAATGCGCGGCCAAGGGAACCGCGCCGGAACTGGCGCTCAACGACATCCTCATCAAGGACGAGAAGAACTCCCGCCTGGTGCGGCTCGAGGTGCATGCGGACGGTGATCTGGTGACCGATTACCTCTGCGACGGGCTGATTTTCTCCACCCCCACCGGTTCCACGGCCTACAATCTTTCCGCCGGCGGTCCCATCGTGCACCCCGGGGCCGGCGTGATCGCAATGACGCCGATCTGCCCGCACACACTTAGCAACCGGGCCATTATCTTCCGCGACTCGGTGCGGCTGACCGTGATCAATCGGTCGCCCGGCGCGAGGCTGTTCGTTCTGGCCGATGGACGCCACAAGCTCCTGCCCGGCAGCGACCTGCCGATCAACATCAGCCTCGCGCGGCGTTCACTCCCCCTCGCCCAACTGCCGGGTTATTCGCACTTCGCGATCGTGCGGAAAAAGCTGATGTGGAGCGGCGGTTTCTCTTCGAAACGCTGAGGCGTCCCCCGTCTGCAACCACTGCCTGTAACCTTGACGGAGACTAAACGTCTCCCTGTGCTGCATCCGGAGTTACTCCAATACCTATGAAAACCAAAATCATCTCCACAGCGGTCATCGCCGCTTTCAGCATGGCTCTCGCGGTTAACGCCGCCGAGGGTGAAAAGAAGAAGGGTGGCGGTTTCGCCGCTCTGGACACGGACAAGGACGGCTCGGTCTCCAAGAAGGAGTACATGGCCTCCCCCGCGGCCCAGAAGGACGCCGGCAAGGCCGAGAACCGCTTCAAGACCCTCGACAAAAACAACGACGGCAAGCTCTCGAAGGACGAGTTCGATGCCGGCCAGAAGAAGAACAAGTAAGTCTTAGGCCCTTTTCAAAAAGGCGACCCGGACTCCGGGTCGCCTTTTTTTATTCCCCTGATCCGTCTCAAGGGCTTCGCGTGAGCGCGGAAACGATCTCGAGCCGCACGGAGTCCAGCCGCTTGTATTCGGCCATCTCAACCGGCATCGAACGCAGCGCCCGGGCTAAACCGCGACCGGCTTCGGTGCCGACCATCGCGTCGAGCCGATGAAGCGAAATGCGGATACCGAAGAGCACGGCGCCCGAGCGCGGCAGCGCGATCAACGCCTGATGCTCCAGTCGGAGCCAGAGCGATTCCAGATTCACCGGCGGCGTCGGGACCGGCATGCGTCGTGCCGGGTGCAGGTTTAGCTCCGGCGTAGCCGCCAGGCCCCAATTCCAGCGCTCGACCGTGGTGTCGGAGGGCAGTCGGTTCAAAACCTGGTGGATCGAAGATCCGAGTGCGGCGTTGAGTCCCGGCACCGTCCCGTGGATCTCCTCCATGCCGCGTCCCAGCTTCTCCCCCAGCGACCAACTCGTGGGAAAGCAGAGGGCGCCGCCCCGCAAACGCCAGAGGCCCTTCTCGTCGCGGCAGAGGACAAGCAGATCGGGCTCCAGCAGGCCTCCGAGCGCGGACGGACGAGCAGTGTCGGACTCCGGCACGCAAGCGATTCCCCACTGCGCGACTCGCTCGCAAAGTTCCCGCCATGCCGCCTCACCGGCAGGCTCGAGCGCCGCGTAACGCGCGGATTCCTGCTCGAGCCATTTTCTTCGTTCCGCCAAGGTCGCCTCCGCGTCATCTCGCCGCCCCAGGAACGCCCGAAGGTCTCCCCGCCGCAACGTGAGATGATGGCGGAAATCCTCGTCCGGAAACAGCCGAGCGAGATCGTTCACTCCGGACGCACCACCAGCTGGACCCGTCGGGCGGGTGCAAGACGGCGGAGAGCGAAGCCGGCCAGCGCCGCGACTGTGACCGCCTCGACCCGCGCGTCGTAGTTACGCCAGTCGTTCACCGGCTGGCCCTGCAGCGCGTTCAGCCCGGCCTGCATCGCCCGCGCCGAGTTGGTCTGCATCGACTGCCGGCGCGCCGCCTTCAGCCGCGCCACGCAACGGGCGAGCTCCGCCGCCTCCACCCCGCCCGCGCTCACGCGCGCGATCTCCGCGTCGATTTCGGCCAGGACCTCCCGCTCCCGACCCGGCTGGGTGCCGGAAACGAAGTAAAACATTCCCGTCTCCAGCCCGGTGACCCGGCCGGAGCGCACAAAGTAGGCCAATCCCTTCTCCTCGCGGACCCGCTCGAAAAGCCGGGCCGCCATTCCGCTGAACAATTCGTCGGCCACCTCGCCCACGTGGAAATCCTCCTCGTTGACCGCCGGTCCCGGAAACCCCTGCAGCACGACGGCCTGCTCGCGCGGGAGATGCGCGGTGAAATCCCCGGGCTGAGCGGGCAGCGCAACGGCCGCCGGCAGCCGCCAGGCGGGGCGCTTCCCGGCGGGCAGCCGCGAGAGCACGCGGGTGAGATCACGCGTGAGACGCGCCGGATCAAAATCACCCGCCACCGCCACCACGACGTTCTCCCCCACCGCGAGCGAGCGGTGAAGGGCCGCGAGGGCGGCGGGAGTGAGCGACTTGATTCCCGCGATATCACCCGACGCATCGAGCGCGAGGGGGTGGGCGCCGAAGAATTTTTCCCGCAGGCGCTTGCGCGCGAACGTGACGACGTCGTCCTCGTCCTGCTGCAACGACGCTATCTGGGCATCGCGCTCGACGCTGAACGTGGCGGCGCGGAAAGCGGGCTCCAGCAGCCCCTGCCCCAGCACGTCGACCGCGCGGTCGAGATCGGTTGGCAGGACCTCCACGCCGAAGCCGACGCTGTTGTTGCCGGAAAACGGGAAGATCGCCCCACCCGCCTCCTCGATGTAACGCGCGACGGCGGCCGCGGAACGGCGGCGCGTATCCTTGGTGAGCAGGGTACCCAGCAGACTCGTGGATCCGCGCAAACCGGCGGTCTCGTGCAACGGCCCTCCTTCCATCACCAGCCGGAAATGCGCGTTCGGGAGCCGGCGGTCGGGCTGGAGGAGGATCCGCGCGCCGTTTGCCAGACGCACCTCGCTGAAATCGGCCCGCGAGGCGGCGACCGCGTTCACGCGCGGAGACGCGACGCCGGCACCGCGCGGATTGCTCGAAACGACGTTGAGTCGTTCCGGCGCGAGGTAACGCGCCGCGACCTGACGCAAATCCGCCGGTCCCAGCGAGGAAAGCCGCTCGAAGAAGCCGCGGCCGTGATCGAGGTCGCCCACCACGACTTCGGCCACCCCAAGGCGCGAAGCCTGGCCACTCATCGTTTTACGGGTGTTGATTTCCCCCACGACCATTTGACGCAGGGCCTTGCGCAGGTCGGGCAGGCCGGGCGCTTTCCGCGCGAGACCCGCCAAAATCTTCTCCACCGCCCGGCGCGCCGGGTCGCGCTTCGCCGGGTCGCACGTGAAGGACACACAGAACAGCCCCGAACTTCCGGGGTTCCAGGCGGACGCGTCGATGGAATGCACCAAACCCTGCCGATCCCGAATTTCGCGCCACAACAGCGAGCTGTCGCCGTGACCCAGCAGGGTCGCCAGCAGGTCCAGCGCAGGCGCATCTTCGTGAACCAGCCCGGGGATGGGCCACGCTAGCACACAACGCGTGACCTCCACCTCCTCGTGCCGATGTTCCTCCCGGGGCGCCAACTGGGCCGGTTCCGAAGGCACCAAGACCGGGGCAAGCCGTGACCGCGGCGCGCCGCCGAACCGTTCCGCGACCTCCGCCTGCACCGCGTCGATGTCGACGTCTCCAACCACGACCACCACGAGGTTGTTGGGAACGTAGCGCGAGCGATAGTACCCCGCCAAATCCTCGCGAGACACCGCGGAGAAAACATCCTGATGGCCGATGATCGGCTGGCGATAGGGGTGCTCCCGGAAAGCCACGGAGAACAGCGTGTCCCAGAGCCGGTTGTCGGCGTCGTCCTTGGTCATCGCGATCTCCCGCAGGATGACGTCACGCTCTTTGGTCACCTCATCCGCCGGCAGGGTCGAGTTCAGGGTCGCGTCCGCGAGAATGTCGATCGCGAGGCCCACGCTCTCGCTGGGCAGGTCGATGTAGTAAACGGTGCGGTCGAAGGTGGTGTAGGCGTTGATGTACCCCCCCGCCCCCTGCACGGCGGAGCTGATCTCACGACCGGCGCGCCGCGCGGTGCCTTTGAAAAGCATGTGCTCCAGGAAGTGCGAAAGGCCGGCCCCGAGGTGCGCGCCCTCATGGATGCTGCCGGTTTTCACCCAGACCTGGACGGAGGCCAGCGCCGCGGAGTCGTCCCTTTTGACGATGAGCGTCAGACCGTTGGGCAGCACCCTCCGGGTGACAGGCTCGCGCCAGAAGGCCTCGAGCAACGAGCGCTCCCCGATCAGTTTCTCCCGGGAATTGCCGGAGGAGACGCGCCCCCGGACACCACGGCCCGAAGGGCGGTCAAGCTTTGCCATAAGTCCGGGCGGAGCTCCGTCCGCCCCGGCGACCGGTGGGCAGGAAGGGCTTCACGAAAGCGTCATCAAAATCGAAAATATCCGAGAAATCCTCCCGACGGTCATTCTCGGTCTTCGAGAAGACATTATATTCGATCAGGTTGAAGACGATGTCGCCGAAGTGGGTGCACCGGGAGATGCCCCAGGCGTTGAGCACGGTCTTCGCCAACGGACCGAACTGGTCGAGGGCATGCGTCCGCAGTCCCTCCAGCAACTCGGGGCCTGAGACATGGTGGGAGCGCTCCGCCCTCGCAGTGTCCCGCTTGGCCATCTCGTCGACGGTGCGGTTAAGACCCAGCCGGACAAAATCATAGGCGCGTCGATCGAAACGCGGGTCCTCCTTGCAAATCAGGGCTACGACTTCACCGAAATCCGGGTTTTCCATGAGACGCCGGAACTTGCAGGGTCCGCCGACAGCGCGCAACCCCGGCGGCGAAATGATCCTGAGGGATTTCGTCCGAACCGGATGGGGCAAATCCGCGCCAGATGAAAAAATTTTTCACGCCTTTTCGTTCGCCGATACGTCAATACGTAGCAAGTTACCGTTTCTTACATGTCCCCCGCCGCAAATAAGGTATCACCTGAAACCTCCTCTGACATGCCCGGCCTGATCCGCAAGGCGGGCCTGCGCGTGACGAAGCCGCGTCTCGCGCTCCTCGATGCGCTTGCCGCTGCCGGGGGGCCGGTGAGCATCGAGCAATTGCACGCCGCGGTAGGTGCGGAAACCTGCGATCTTGTGACGGTGTACCGCTGCATGGGGGCTTTTGAGCGTTCCGGAGTGGTGGCCCGGTCTTACTTTCACGATGGCACCACGCTGTTCCGTCTCGTTCGCGAGGAGACGGACAGGTTTTCCTACCACGTCTTGAGCAAGACCACCAACCACGTGGAACCGCTCGACGCGCAGTCGTCGGCCAAGATCAAGCAGATCGTCCAGCAGGTGGAGAAAACCCTGCGGGATCAGGGCTTCACCGACGTCGGTCACATCGTGGAGTTTTTCGGAACTCGCGCCTGACCGCGAGGCGCTGATCCGGCGTCAGACCGGATCAGCCTTTCCGAGCCGCGGCGTAGACCTCGGCAACCTTGTCCCAGCGAACGACGTTCCAGAACGCCGCCACGTAGTCCGCGCGCCGATTCTGATACTTCAGGTAGTAGGCGTGCTCCCACACGTCGAGACCGAGAACCGGACGCGCCCCTTCCATCAACGGGGAGTCCTGATTGGGCAGCGATTTGATCGCGAGTTTCCCATCGCGAAGGATCAACCACGCCCAACCGCTGCCGAAAGTCTTCATCGCGGCGTCCGCAAACTGGGTCTTGAAGGCATCCAGCGAACCGAACGAGCCCGTGATCGCCGCCGCGAGATCGCCGGATGGAGCGCCGCCCCCCTTGGGCCCGATCGTCTCCCAAAAAAGCGCGTGGTTGAGATGACCGCCGACGTTGTTGCGCAGCGCGGCGCGGGATGTCTCGGGCGCTTTGTCGAGCGAGCGCACGATATCCTCGGCTTTAAGCCGGGCGAGGTCGGGCAACTTGGCCAGCGCCGCGTTGGCGTTGGTCACGTAGGCCTGATGGTGCCTCGAGTGATGAATCTCCATGGTGCGCGCGTCGATGTGCGGCTCCAATGCGTCGAGGGCGTAGCCGAGCTTGGGCAACGTGAGCGGGCCGGTAGCCGGAGCGGGCGGCGTCTGGGCGCGACCCGAAAGGGTGAGCGCGGCTCCGGCTCCGAGAGTGATCACGGCGGTGCGGCGGGAAACGGGCATGGGAGAGTTCATGAAAGGACCGTAGGGGTGTCCACGGGCTCCGCAAGCACCGGTGCCCGCCGCCGCGCTTGCGTTGGCGGCGGAGCATTGAAAAGTCACCGCATGAACCTGAACGGAATCACCCGCCGCTCCGCGCTCCAAGGCCTCGCCGGGGCCGCCGCCCTCGCCTCTTTGACTCGTTCCGCCACCGCGGCCGAATCGGCCGGCAAGTCCGGAGCAATCCGGCACTCCGTCTGCAAGTGGTGTTACAAGGACATATCGTTGGACGCGTTCTGCGCGGCGGTGAAGGAATTCGGCGTGGAATCCGTGGAGCTGCTGCAGCCCGAGGAGTTTCCCGTGCTGAAGAAGCACGGGCTGCACTGCGCCATGGTCAGCAACCCAACCGGCAAGACCCCGCAGGGAGTCACCGTCGGCGGCATCAACAAGGGATGGAACCGCATCGAGCACCACGATACCCTGGTTTCGCTTTACGAGGCCCACATCCCCAAGGTCGCCGCGGGCGGATTCCAGAACCTCATCTGCTTTTCCGGCAACCGCGAGAAACTGGACGACCAGCAGGGTCTTGAGAATTGCGCGCAGGGCCTCAGGCGGATCGTCGGTCTCGCCGAGAAGCAGGGCGTGACGCTCGTGATGGAGCTCCTCAATTCCAAGGTTAACCACAAGGACTACATGTGCGACCGCACGTCCTGGGGCGTGGAGTTGTGCAAGCGCGTCGGCTCGGCGAACTTCAAGCTGCTCTACGACATCTACCACATGCAGATCATGGAGGGGGATGTGATCCGCACGATCCGCGAGAACGCCGCGTACATCGCCCACTACCACACGGCAGGAAACCCCGGCCGCAATGAGTTCGAACCGCAGGATGAGCAGGAACTCACCTACCCGCCCATCATGCGGGCGATCAAGTCCACCGGTTTCCGGGGCTTTGTCGGCCAGGAGTTCCTGCCGAAGCGCGACCCGCTCACCTCGCTCCGCGCCGCTGTGAAGCTCTGCACCGTCTGAACGGTCACTCCGCCTCGGCGGCCAGCGCGCGCTGCACTCCACGGAGTTCCGCCAGTCCGCGCATCCTCCCGATCAAAGGGTAACCGGGACAGGCCGGGGGCGGCCGGCGAAAGTCGTCCAGCATCCGGTGCCCGTGGTCCGGTCGCAGGCAAATCTGCCAATCCGGACGTCCGGCCCTTCGGCGGGCGGTTTGCTCATTCAGCAGCGCCCGCACCACGCCGACCATATCGACATCTCCCTCGAGGTGCCCGCTTTCGCAGATGCTACCGTCGGCCCCCCGACTCACGCTGCGGAGATGCGCCGCGTGGATGCGGGGGCCGAGACTACGAACCATGCCCACGAGATTGTTGTCCGCCCGCGCCCCCAACGAACCCGTGCAAAAGCACACGCCGTTGGCCGGTGATGCGTTCAGAGCGCTGATCGCCGCGAGGTCCGCCGCGGTGGAAACGATTCGCGGCAGCCCGAGCACGGGAAAAGGCGGGTCATCCGGATGGATCGCAAGCCGCACCCCGGCTTCCTCGGCCGCCGGCAACACCGCCTCCAGGAAGGCCCGGAGGTTCTCCCGCAGTCCGCCGGCGTCGATCCCGCCGTAACGCGCCAACATCTCGCGAAAGTCCGCCACGCCCAGACCGAGCTTTACCCCGGGAAAAAGGTCCAGCGTCTGCCGCGTGAAAGCCTCCTGACCCGGACCACCCAAGCTTTCCCACCAGGCGCGAGCGGCCTCGAGGATCGCCGGTCCCCAATCGTCCGCGGCGCCCTCGCGGCGCAGGGCGAAGAGATCAAAGGCCGCGAATTGAACCGGATCGTAGCGCAGGGCCTCGCGACCATCCGGCAGCCGGAACGCGAGGTCCGTCCGCACCCAGTCGATCACCGGCATGAAGTTATAGACCACCACCCGGACTCCGGCGGCGCCAAGACGCCGCACTGTGAGCCGGTAGTTTTCAAGGTGCCGCTCGCATGCTCCGGACCGCGACTTGATGTCCTCGGAGACCGGAACCGACTCCACTACCTCCCAACGCAGACCCGCCGCCGCGATCTCGGCCTGCCGCGCGCGGATCGCCTCATCCGGCCAGGCCTCGCCATAGGGAATATCGTGCAACGCCGAAAAAACCGCCGTGGCTCCGGTCTGCCTGATCTCCGCGAGAGAAACCGAATCCCCGGGCCCGAACCAACGCATGGCCTCGGTCATCTGATGGGGTGCGCTCATCGGGGATGCTGGTTTTGAAAAATAACCCGGCGGCTCATTCCGCTACCGCCGGCTCAGACGAGGAGGCCGCGGACCAGCCGGTAACCTGCGGCGGCGGCGGCGAGGCCGAGCCCGACGCTGAGCAGGGCGTTCCCCCACGCACGCACCCAGTCGCCCTCCTGCAGCAGACGGAGAGTCTGAAGACTGAAGGCCGAGAAGGTCGTGAAGCCACCGAGCAGACCGATCATGAGGAACTGACGCGCCTCGACGGACAGACCCCAGCGCGGGGAATCGCCGAACGCCGCGAGCGCACCCACGACCAGTGAGCCGAGGACGTTGACCGCGAGCGTTCCCCAGGGAAACACGTCACCGGCGCGTTGCGCCAACCAACCGGTGAGTCCGTTGCGGGCGACGCCGCCGAGCGCGGAGCCGAGGGCGATGAGGAACAGACCTCTCATGGCGCGACATTGCGGGGCGGTCCGCCCGCCGCGCAAGCCCCGCGCCAAACGATCGGGCCCGCTCATCTTCGCGCTCGTCGCCGCGCCACGGCTTCCTTTGCCTTGGACCGATGCATCCCGCCGAACGTCTCCTGATGGGTCCCGGACCCAGCCCCGTGCCGCAGCGCGTGCTTCGCGCCCTCGGTTCCCCCACCCTCGGTCACCTCGACCCGCAGTACCTGACGATCATGGACCAGGTGTGCGAAATGTTGCGGCAGATTTTCCGCACGACGAATCCGCTCACGTTCCCCGTCAGCGGCACCGGCATGGCGGGCATGGAGTGCATCGCGGTGAACCTTGTGGAGCCGGGCGACGAGGTGATCGTCGGCGTGAACGGCGTCTTCGGCACGCGCATGAAGGACGTGATGGAGCGCTGCGGCGCGGTCGTGCACGCGCTCGAATGCCCATGGGGGGAGACCTTTTCGCACGACCAGATCGCGGCGGCCCTCGCCGCGCACCCGAAGGCCAAGGTACTGGGAATCGTGCAGGCGGAGACGAGCACCGGGGCGCACCAGCCGACCGAGGGGATCTCGGCGCTCACCCGCGCCCACGGGGCGTTGCTGGTGGTGGACGCCGTGACCAGCCTTGGTGGACACGAGCTGCGCGTAGACGACTGGGGCATCGACGCGATCTACAGCGGGACGCAGAAGTGCCTGAGCTGCCCGCCCGGGCTCTCCCCCGTGAGCTTTGGTCCGCGCGCGCTCGCGCGTATGGACGCGCGCAAGACCAAGGTGCAGTCCTGGTACCTCGATGTCTCGATGCTGCGCAAGTACTACACCGGGGGCGGGGGCGGCGGACGGGTGTACCACCACACGGCGCCGATCAACATGACCTACGCCCTGCACGAGGCGCTGACGATCGTGTTGGAGGAAGGCCTCGACGCCCGCGTGGCGCGCCATGCTGCGATGCACCAGCGCCTGCGGACCGGACTGGAGCGCCTCGGGCTGGCATATATCCCGAAGCGCTCCCTCCATTCGCTGAACTGCATCCGCGTGCCGGACGGGGCCGATGACGCCGGCGTGCGCAGACGCCTGCTGGAGGAATACGGGATCGAGATCGGCGCGGGCCTCGGCCCCATGGCCGGCAAGGCGTGGCGCATCGGCCTGATGGGCCACGGCGCCACCGTGCGTAACGTCGATCTCGTGCTTGCGGCCCTCTCGACGATCCTCCGCGGCTGAATGCAGGCGCGCGCCGACCAACCTTCACCACCATGCCCATGAAAACCCCCAACCGCGGCTTTGGCCGCCTGCTCCCGCAACTCGCGCTCGCCAGCGCCCTGTTACTCACCGGCACCGGCCGCGCCGCCGACGGCTGGACCGATCTTTTCAACGGCCGCAACCTCGACGGTTGGGAGCAACGGAGCGGCACCGCGAAGTACCGCGTCGAGGACGGCGCGATCGTCGGCACAACGGTCCTGAAGACCGGCAACACGTTCCTTTGCACGAAAAAGACCTACGGTGACTTCATCCTCGAGTTCGAGTTCAAGGTCGCCCAGGGCATGAATTCCGGCGTGCAGTTCCGCAGCGAGTTCTACGCGCAGGAAACCGAGAAGGAGATTAACGGGAAGAAGCGAAAATTCCCCGCGGACCGCGTTTTCGGCTACCAATATGAGATCGACCCCTCGCCCCGCGCCTACACCGGCGGCGTCTATGACGAGGCCCGTCGCGGCTGGCTGGCGGACCTCAAGGACAATCCGGCGGCCCAGAAGGCGTTCAAGCCGGGCCAGTGGAACAAGGCCCGCATTGAGTGCCGCGGAGAGCACATCCAGACGTTCATCAACGGCGTGAAGGCGGTCGACCTGAAGGACGCCATGACGAAGCGGGGCATCATCGCCTTGCAGGTGCACGGCATCGGCGACGGAAAGAAGAACCCGCCGGGTGAGGAAATCCGCTGGCGAGCGATTCGCCTGAAGGAGCTCTGAGCACGACGGGCGCCCGCCCGTTTGATCCGCTACACCGCGCCGCCGCGCCTCATTCGCGATCGGCGGCGCAATCGATTACCCGACACCCCGATGAGACTGCCCCTGTTTTTCCTTCTCGCTTCCTGCGCCGCGGATGCCGCCGCCCCCGCTGGCGCCCCGTCCCCATCCGCCCGCCCGAACATCGTCTACATCATGGCCGATGAACTCGGGTATTTCGAACCTGGGTACGCCGGCAATCCGCACCTGCTCACGCCGAACCTCGACCGGCTGGCGTCCGAGGGCATCCGCTTCACGCAGGGCCTCGCGGGTTCGGCGGTCTGCGCGCCCACCCGCTGCTGCTTCCTCACCGGGAAACACAGCGGACACACCTCCGTGCGCCTGAACGGCGGCGGCACCCCGCTCCGCGCCGGGGAGGCCACGATCGCCTCGATCCTCAAACCCCTCGGCTACGCGACCGGCGGCTTCGGCAAGTGGGGCAACGGCGGGCGCGGCTCAACCGGCGTGCCGGAGGAGCAAGGATTCGATGTCTTCTTCGGTTACTACGATCAGGTCCACGCGCACACCTACTACCCGCCTTACCTGATCCGTAACAGCGCGGAGGTTCCGCTGGCGGGAAATCGCGGCAACAGCAGCGGCGACACCTACGCGCAGTACGTGATCTTCGACGAGGCGGTTAAATTCATCCGCGCCAACCGCGACCGTCCGTTCCTCGCCTACCTGCCGTTCACGCCGCCGCACGGTAATTTCGACATTCCCGACGCCGACCCGTCGTGGGCCCTGTTCCGCGACAAACCCTGGCCCGAGCCCGCGCGTCGCTACGCCGCGATGGTCCACCTGCTCGACCGGCAGGTCGGTCAAATCCTGACCCTGCTGAAGGAGCTTGGTCTCGAGGAAAATACCCTCGTCATGTTCAGTGGAGACAACGGCGGAGCCGACTACTTCGTCACCTCGGAGTTTCCGCGCGGCGTGCATGGCGCCAACAAGGACCCGCGCACCGGCACGGAATTCCGCGGCAAAAAAGGCCAGCTGTACGAGGGCGGGCTGCGCGTTCCGGTCGCGGCCCGCTGGCCCGGCCGCATCGCGCCCGGACGCGTGAGCCATCACTTGTGGTATTTTCCCGATATCCTGCCGACAATCGCCGAGCTTTGCGGCGCCCGGATTCCCGCTGATATCGACGGACTAAGCCTCGTGCCGGAACTCCTCGGCGAGTCCGCCGCCGGAAGGAAGCAGGGGCGCCATGAATACCTGTACTGGGAGTTCGTCGGCCAGACCGCGGTGCGCGCCGGAGACTGGAAAGCCATCCGCATGAAACCGGACGCCCCGTGGGAATTGTACAATCTGGCCAGCGACGTGAGCGAACGGAACGACCTCGCCGCCCGGCATCCCGACGTGCTGGCGCGGCTGCAGGCCTACGCGAAGGCCGCGCATACGCCCGTCGTCGAGGGCACGTTTTCCCGCACGGACCTCCACGAGCGCGATCGCGCGGCCAAGTTCGGGGGCAATCCGCCGCCCGAGAAGAAGAAATCCAAGAAGAAGGCGGATTGAACCGGTTGCCGCCCATGAACACGTTCCGTTTCGCCGCCGCGGCCGCCTCCCTCCTGTCAGTCCAGTTCCTGTTCGCCGCCTCCTCTCCCTCGCGACCCAACATCGTCTTCATCATGGCCGACGACCTCGGCTGGGGAGACGTCGGCTTCCACGGAGGCAATGCTCCGACCCCCAACCTCGACCGGCTCGCCCGGGAGGGCTTGGAACTCGCCGCGCACTACGTCGCTCCCGTTTGCAGCCCCACGCGAACCGGCCTGATGACGGGCCGCTGCTGGAGCCGCTTCGGCGTCACCAACCCGCAGAACGAGCGCGCCCTTCCGTGGGATACTCTCACTCTGCCGCGCGCCCTGAAGGCGGCGGGCTACGACACCGCCCTGGTCGGGAAGTGGCACCTGGGTTCGAAACCGGAGCAGGGTCCGAACCGCTTCGGCTTCGATCACGCCTACGGCTCGCTGGCCGGCGGCGTCTCACCCTACAGCCATAAATACAAGAAAGGCCCCTACTCCGAAACGTGGCATCGCAACGGCCGGCTTCTTAGCGAGGAGGGTCACGTCACCGCGTTGCTCACCCGCGAGGCGGTATCATGGATCGAGGCCCGCGGGGACCGTCCGTTTTTCCTCTACGTGCCATACACGGCGGTGCACCTGCCGGTGCGTGAGCCCGAGGAGTGGCTGGCTCGCGTCCCCGCGGGGATCACCGGGGAAGTGGCGCGGCACTACGCGGCCTCCATCATGCATCTCGACGACGGAGTCGGCCGCATCCTGGCCGCGCTTGAGCGCACGGGTCGCCTCGCCAACACCGTGGTGGTCTTCACGAGCGACAACGGCGGGAGCACAGCGCAGAACAATGATACCTCCTATCCGGACGACCAGTGCCCTTCCGGACCTCTGCCGGGCCGCAACCTTCCGTGGCGCGGCAAGAAAGGAGATCTCCACGAGGGCGGCATTCGTGTCCCCACGGTCGTCTCCTGGCCGGCCGGACTTCGGTCCGGCCGCATCGAGACGCCCGTGCAGATCATCGACTGGCTTCCCACCTTCGCGGCGCTCTCCGGCTACCGGCCGGCCGCGGACCCCAAATGGGACGGCACCGACATTTCCGCGCTGTTGACCCGTCACGAAGCACCACCGGTGCGTCCGCTTTATTCGGTGGCGCCAAGCTGGCGCGCACGCTCGCTCCGGTTGGGAGATTGGAAACTCATCGTCACGGGTGACGGCGCCAAGGCGACCCACGAACTGTACGATTTAGCGGCCGATCCTGGCGAAAAACGTAACCTCGCCACCGAACAGCCGGCGCGCCTGCGCGACCTGCTCGGAACGCTGGCCCAAGTCGCCGCCCGCGATCGCGACGCGTTGGCGAAGGACTGACCCATGAATCGCCGCTTTCTCGTCGCGGGCCCCCTGCTCATAATCGCCGCCCTGTCCGCGGCCGTCTCCGCCGCCGTCCCGACACTCACCCTCGACGTTTGGCCCGGAACACCGCCGGGCGAGACGAAGCCGCTGCCTCCGGAAGCCGACCAGACAAAGGACACCGACCGCCTGATTGCGGGACGCCGCATCATCAAGCTCGGGAATGTCAGCCGGCCGCAGCTCGCCGTGTTCCGTCCGGCGCCGGAAAAGGACACCGGCGCCGCCGTGATCATCTGCCCGGGCGGAGGCTTCAACATCCTCGCCTACGACCTGGAGGGCACGGAAGTGGCGGAGTGGCTGAACGGACTTGGCGTCACGGGGATCGTGCTCAAGTACCGCGTTCCAGCCCGGGATCCTGTGCAGCGCTGGCTCGCCGCGGTGCAGGATGCGCAGCGCGCCGTAGGGATGGTGCGGCGGCGCGCTTCCGAGTGGGGGCTGGACGACCGACGCATCGGCATCCTCGGATTCAGCGCGGGCGGAGTCACGGCCGGCTACACCGCCCTCTCCGGAGAGAAGCGCCACTACGCGGCGCAGGATGAGAACGACCGGGTTTCCTGCCGGCCTGACTTCGCGCTGCTCATCTACCCGGGCGGCTTCGTGGAACGCGGCCAAACCACCTTCCGCTCCGCGGTCGAGTTAGGCGCCGGCACGCCACCCTTCTTCCTGGTGCACGCCTTCGATGACGGAGTCCCCGTGCAAAACTCGCTGCTGCTGGCCGCCGAGCTTCGCCGGCACGGCGGCTCCGCCGAGGTGCACGTCTATGACGCGGGTGGGCACGGCTATGGACTGCGGCCAGTCCCGGAGTTGCCGGTGACCACGTGGCCGGCCCGGGCGGCCGAGTGGCTGGCTCGTAGAGGACTGCTGCGCCCCGCGCGGCAAGGCGCTCCTTGACATCGATGCGACGCCGGCGCGCTCTCACCTTCCCTACTCCTAACCCGCCATGAAATCCCTGCTCAGGTCGCTGATCACCCTCCATCTTTTCGCCGTGGGCGCGGCTTCGGTCCTCGCCGCCGACGCCGGCACCGGAAAGTCCTTCCAAGGCCCGGTGGGCCTGCAGCTCTACAGTCTGCGCGCCCAGTTCGCGGCCAACGGCGTGCCCAAGACCCTCGACGCGGTCAAAGGCTACGGCATCCGCTATGCGGAGCTGGCGGGCACCTACAACCTGAAGCCGGAGCAACTCCTGAAGCTGCTCGCGGACCGTGGAATCAAGGCGGTGAGCGGCCACTTCCCTTACAAGCGCTTCAAGGAAAATCCCGAGGCCGTGGCGGCAGAGGCCAAGGCGCTCGGGCTGGAGTTCGCCGGTTGCGCCTGGGCCGACCACAAGGCTCCGCTCGACGAGAAGCAGGCCCGCGAGATCGCGGCTGTCTTCAACCGCGCCGGCGCGGTGCTCGCGCAGCACGGCCTGAAGTTTTTCTACCACAACCACGGCTTCGAGTTCTATCCCCTCGGGAACGAGACGCTGATGGATCTCATCATCCGTGAGACCGACCCCAAGCTGGTGAGCTTCCAGATGGATGTGCTGTGGACGGTGTTTCCCGGGCAGGATCCGGTGAAGCTGCTCAACAAGTATCCGGGACGCTGGTCGCTCATGCATCTCAAGGACCTGAAGAAAGGCGTGCCGACCGGCAGTCTGGTCGGAAAGACCGACGTGACCAACGACGTGGTCCTCGGCACGGGCCAGATGAACTGGCCGGCGATCCTCGCCGCCGCCCGGAAGGCCGGCGTTAAATATTATTTCATCGAGGATGAGTCGCCCACCGCGCCCGAGCAGATCCCGCAGAGCATGCGCTTCCTCGAAAAGGTCTCTTTCTAATCAACCCGAACCGACTCATTTCTCCATGAAAACCAAGTTCCTTCGTCATCTCGCCATTCCCATGGTCCTCAGCGCTGCCGTCCAACTCGCTGCAGCCGACGCGGCACCGAATGCCGCCGCTCCCGAGGCGAAGCAGCAGAAGCTCGTGCGTGTCTCGACCCTCAGCACCGTCGAGGCGAACCGCGAGTTCCAGACCAACGTCCAACTGCTGCAGGCCCAGCGCCAGGCCGCCATCGAGCTGAACGCGGCCCATGAGAAGGAGACGGACGCCGCCAAGAAGAAAGACCTGAAGTCCCGGCTGGATGCGGTCCTCGCGCGGCTGAACGAGAACAACGACAAGATGCGCAAGACCTACGGTTTCTCGATCGACCGCAATTACACCGTCGTGATCGAGACCGCCCACGTCTACATGTTCGTCACCGACGAAGAGGCGGCCAAGATCGAGGCGGCCGCTAAGGCCGAGGCGGCCAAGCAGAAGAAGTGACCCGCGCTCAAGGGCCCGCTCCGGCGGGCCTTTTTGCTTTCTGGCGGTAAGCCTAGGCGAGGATGCCTTCGATGACGTTGGCACCCTCGACCCCGGTCAAACGGGCGTCGAGACCTTGGAACTTCACGGAAAACGCGTCGTGGCGCACCCCAAGCTGGTGAAGCATGGTCGCGTGAAGATCGTGCACGGTGCAGACGTTCTCCATCGCGGCGTAGCCCAGGTCATCGGTTGATCCGTAGACCTGCCCGCGCCGGATTCCCGCTCCCGCGAGCCACATCGACATCGCCTTGTTGTGGTGATCGCGTCCGGTCGAACCCTTGTTGGCCTGCGCCATGGGGGTTCGCCCGAACTCACCGCTCCAGACCACCAAGGTGTCATCTAACATCCCGCGTTGCTTGAGGTCCTTGATCAACGCGGCGGAGGCGCGATCCGTCTCCCGGGCGCGCAGCGGCAGTTCCTCGACGAGCTGGCTGTGGTGGTCCCAATCGCGGTGGTAAAGCTGGATGAAACGCACGCCCCGCTCGGCAAGGCGCCGGGCGAGCAGGCAGTTCGACGCGAAGGAACCATCCCCGGGCACGCAGCCGTACATTTCGAGCGTCGCCGCGCTTTCGCCGCGGAGGTCGGTGAGCTCCGGCACGCTGGCCTGCATGCGGAACGCCATCTCGTACTGCGCGATGCGCGTGGCGATCTCGGGATCGCGCACCAGGGCGTCGTGCTGGCGGTTGAGGACATTGATCGCGCGGATGTCGGCCTCCTGCGTACCCC
>Ga0255188_1000317_pt1 | contig 16854 bp, 16 predicted proteins | sample Miss_Cont_RepB_8_FD_188427 | JGI IMG/M metagenome (GOLD analysis project Ga0255188, IMG submission 188427) | Freshwater microbial communities from Mississippi River, Louisiana, United States - Miss_Cont_RepB_8h | ecosystem: Environmental > Aquatic > Freshwater > River | place: USA: Louisiana... | reverse complement strand
ACGGGAGGGCGTGGTGCGGGCGGATTGACGCCGCTGCTCCCACTCAGGGTGCAGGGTTCCCGGCGCTCGCAGAGCCCGCGACCGCGCGTGCGGCCTCGGGGATCAGTTCAGGTCCTCGATAGATGAGACCCGTGTAGATCTGCACGAGATCCGCGCCGGCCTCGATCTTGGACCGCGCGTCGGCGCCGCTCATCACGCCGCCCACGCCGATGATGGGGAACAAGGGCCCCAGCGCTTGCCGCAGTTGGCGGATGACCCCATTGCTCGGATCCCGCACTGGCGCCCCGGAGAGTCCGCCGGCTTCATCGGCATGTGGCAGGCCGCTGACCGCCTCGCGTGACAGCGTGGTGTTGGTCGCGATCACGCCATCGATGCCATGGCGCTGCAGCGTGGCCGCAATGACGCTGATCTGCGCCGCATCCAAGTCGGGCGCGATCTTCAGGAAGATGGGCACGAGGCGGCGATGCTGGGCCTTCAGTTCGGCACGGCGGGCCACCAAGGCACTCAGCAGACCATCCAGTGCCTGGTCGCTTTGCAGGCTGCGCAGATTCTGGGTGTTGGGACTGCTGATGTTGACCGTCACATAGTCGGCGTGGGGATACACGCCCTCCAGGCCGATCAGGTAGTCATCGACCGCCCGTTCGATCGGCGTGCCAGCGTTCTTGCCGATGTTCAGACCGACGATGCCGCCCTCACGGCGGAAGCTGTGTGCGCGCTGAACGTTGGCGATGAAGCTGTCCAAGCCGTCGTTGTTGAAACCCAGGCGGTTGATCAGCGCCTGCCGCTCGACGATGCGGAACATGCGGGGCTTGGGGTTGCCAGGCTGTGCCACGGGTGTGACCGTACCCACCTCGATGAACCCGAAGCCCATGGCTCCAAAGCCATCGATGCAGCGTCCGTTCTTGTCCAGTCCCGCCGCCAGACCGACGCGATTGGGAAATCGCAGGCCAGCCACCATCACGGGGTCGGCCACTCGCGGTTGTGCCCAACTGCATTGCACAGGCGTGTTCTGCAGGCGCGCGATGGCGCCCAGCGTCAGGTCGTGGGCCGCCTCTGGGTCCAGGCCGAACAGAAAGGGGCGGGTGAGGGCGTAGGGGACGATGGCCATAATGTTGGATTGTCCCCGAACCCTCCGGATCACCCTGCCATGAACCAGGACGAACTCAAGACCCTCGTCGGCCGTGCGGCCCTGGACCATGTGGTGCCGGGCCAGGTGGTGGGTGTGGGCACGGGCTCCACCGTGGACCGCTTCATCGATGCGCTGGCCGACATCAAGGACCGTATTCCCGGCGCGGTCTCCAGTTCGGTCCGCAGCACGCAAAGACTGCAGGCTCTGGGCATCCCGGTCCTTGAAGCCGCACAGGTGCAGCGCTTGGCGGTCTACATCGACGGTGCCGATGAGATCGACCACCGTGGTTTCATGATCAAGGGCGGCGGCGCTGCCCTGACACGCGAGAAGATCGTGGCAGACCTCGCTGAGCGGTTTGTCTGCATTGCCGATGAGAGCAAATGGGTGGCGACCCTGGGCACCTTCCCACTGCCCGTGGAGGTGATTGAAATGGCGGTCCCTCAGGTGATGCGCCGCTTCGCTGCGCTGGGCGGCACGGCGGCCTTGCGGCCCGGTCTGGTCACGGACAACGGCCATCCCATCCTCGATGTGCGTGGCTTGTCGATCCGAGACCCGCTGGCCTTTGAGACCGAGGTCAATCAATGGCCCGGCGTGGTGACGGTGGGTGTCTTCGCACGGCACCGTGCATCGGTGTGCCTCCTGGGTACGGGGCAGGGCGTCAAGACGCTGAACTTTTGAACGCTGCCCCTTGCTTGCGGGCTTGTTTGAGCGCGAATCGACGGGGGTCCAGCGCATCCAGCAGTGAGCCCGGCAAGGGCGGCGGCTGACCGGTCAGATGGGATGCGATCACAGCGCCCACCAGAGGGGCCCAGGTGATACCACGCGACCCCAGCCCACTGGCCATGAAGAGCCCTGGCTCTCGCGGCATCTCGCGCAAGCGGGTCGCGTTGACAGGGGGCGCCTGGCCATCGAGTCGGCCCACAGGGCCGACCAAGGGCAGGCGGTCATCGGCGTGAAACCGCCAGGCCACACGCCCCCCCAGCGATTCGCTGACCGGTGACTCCGACCAGCCGAGCAGACCCGCCAAGCGCTCGAGATTGGCTCGATGATCTTCAAGCCGTACCTGCGGGTCGGGATCGTCGTTTGTGGCCGTGGCACCGCACAGCAGGTCTCCGTTCGGAAGGCTCAGGGCATAGCCATTGCCGCTGAGCGGCCGCTGCAGGGGAGGATGGTTGACCGCTCGGCTGGGGACCCGCGTGATCTGGCCCCTTTGCAGGCCTACCGGCCATGCAGCCGTCAGCGCTGGGGGCAGGAGGTCCCGCACCGCTGCCGCGTTGCACAAGACCACCTGCTGCGCGCGGGCGATCACGCGCCCTTGTGGATCCCGAAGGACCCACTCATCCTCTCGCTTGTCCCGCGACAGGCCGGCGACCGTCGTCGAACCCTTGAAGGTGATGCCCGGCTGATCGAGCATTTGCGCCACCCATGCGCCGGGGTCGAGCCAACCGCCGCCCGGGTAGAGCCAGCAGGGTTGTTCAAGGAAGCCGGCTGGTCCCAGGGCGGACCGCACATCGCCCGCCTCAAGGGCCTGAACGTAGGCCGACGGCAGCCCCAGGCGCTGCACGAGGCGCTGCATGCCTTGAAGGTCCAGCGTGTCCTCTCGTCGGAGGAGGCCGTCGACTGCTCCTGCCAACAGGCCCTGCCGAATCAGGGGGGCATAGCGGCGCAGGGCCATCCAGGCGGCGGCTCGACCCCAGCGGGCATGGGTGCCGTCCTCGGGGTGCAGGACCCCGTGAAATAGGCCGGCGGGGTTGCCCGAGGCACCGGCAGCAGGCTGCGTTGCAGCGTCCACCACCCGACAGCTCACCCCGGCCCGCTGCAGCGCGGCTGCACAAGCCGCGCCTGCCAGACCAGCCCCCACGATGACCACCGGCGTCGCTTCGCCGCTGGGGATGGGCGCCGCACCTGCCGCGTCGTGCATCAGGCGCAGACCGGGCGCCCGCGCGCGGTCTTGGATTCGATGCGCCCGAATCATCGTCCGCTTGCCGGCAAACCCCGGGTGTTGTTCCACGGCAAATCCCGCTTGCGTCAGCCCTTCGCGTGCGGCCCGCGCTGCACACCAGGTGGCCGCCGTGCTGTCGGGGGCCATCAAGCGACTCAAGGCCTTGAAGACGGGCGGGCTCCACATGTCGGGATTGGTTTGGGGGCTGAAGCCGTCGAGAAACAGCGCATCGGCTTGCAGCCGCAGTTCGCGCAGACCCACGGCCGCATCCGCATGCAGCACCTGCAACACCACGCGCCCCTCTTCGAATTCCAGCTGATGCAGATCGGGTGATGCGGCCGGCCAGACTGCCAGCAGCTGTTGGGCCTGATCGGCGAGTTCGGATGACCCATGAACGGCCAGCGCACGGCGCGCATCGTTCAGCGCTACCGGGTGCTTGTCGACCGATATGAACCAAAGACGGTCGCAGCGGTGGGGGTCTTGCCGCCAGGCCTGCCAGGTCGCCAGGAAGTTCTGGCCCAGGCCGAACCCCGTCTCCAGGATGACAAACCGCGCGCGTCCCTGCCATCGGGTGGGCAGGTCGTTGCCCTTCAAAAAGACGGATCGGGCCTGCTCGAGTGCGCCTGCCCGCGCGTGATAGACGTCGCCATACAAGGGCGCGCTGGGCGTCCCGTCGCGATCAAAGGCAAGGGTCGCCGGCTCGATGGGCCCGAGCTTCATGGGGCCCTCTCCCGCGCCGCGGCGCTTGCCGCCACAGGCGAGGACGGCGGCGTTTTACACGCGCTTCTTGTACTCGTGCGTGCGGGTGTCGATTTCAATCTTGTCGCCATCCTCTACGAACAGCGGCACCGAAATTTCGAAGCCCGTACCGGCCAAGCGGGCGGGCTTCATCACCTTGCCCGAGGTGTCACCCTTGACGGCCGGTTCCGTGTTGATGGCCCGCACGACCGTGGTGGGCATTTCCACCGAGATGGCCTTGCCGTCGTAGAAGGTGACCTCCACCGTCATCCCATCCTCGAGGTAGTTCAGGGCGTCGCCCATGTTCTCGGATTCCACCTCGTACTGGTTGTACTCGGTGTCCATGAACACGTACATCGGATCGGCGAAGTAGGAGTAGGTGCACTCCTTCTTGTCCAGAATGATCTGGTCCATCTTGTCGTCGGCCTTGAAGACCACCTCGGCACCGCCGCCGTTGAGGAGGTTCTTCATCTTCATTCGCACCGTGGCCGCACCGCGGCCGCCGCGGCTGTATTCGGTCTTCAGAACGACCATCGGGTCCTTGCCCTGCATGATCACATTGCCGGCGCGGATTTCTTGAGCGAGTTTCATGGTGGAAGCGGTTGAGGTGGGCCTTGAAGCCCGGAGCAGGTCCGAATTTCGGGTAACCCCGGATTCTAACCGGCCCCTCGCTGCTGCGCCACGAAGGCACTCAGGGCTTGGGCCAGCGGTGGGCGGGCCCTTGCGGCGCGTGCGGCGCGCTGCACCGCCTGCGACCACTCCTGCGGTGTCCCATGCTGGCGGCCCGGCTCGCCCGAGGGCGGGTATCCCTCCCAGGTGAAGGCGGGGCCGGGCCGGGGGGCCAGTCCGTTCCAAAAGAGCCACCAGGGTTCAAGGCCTCGTCGGGCCCGATCGGCCGCAGGGCCTGGTGACCATTGCCACAGCCAGTTCCAGAAGGCCTGCAGCTTGTCCGCATGCACACCGTCTTGCTGCGGATAGGCCTGCCAGATGAAGGGCATGCCCGCCCACAGGGCTCGGGTCAGCGAGTCTTCGCCCCGAACAAAATTCAAGTCTGCCGCCCACAGCAGACGGTCGAAGTCCTCGCTGCTCAGCCAGGGAAGCGCCACGATCCGCAAGCCCGCTGCCGCCTGCGGGTTTTGCTGCACCCACTGCTGGGCGCGCGCCTGCAGCGGTCCTTCGGTCATCATCAGCGCCGTCGGGGTCGGGGCGGCTGTCAGACTGGAGAGCCAACGCTCCAGCGGCGCGGTGGGGTAGGCAAAGATCGAGATGACGCGTTCGACCTGCGCATCCACCCCCCATCCCTTAAGCCAGCCCTGGCGATCGAAGGCTGCCCGTTGGGCGGCAAGGCCGTCCTCGAACAACAGGCCGCCGGTGCCCTCGGTGAACCCGGGGTAGAAAAACCACTTGGTCAGGCCCCTGCCCGGTCCGGTGTGCTGAGGTGAGGGCAGGCCGTGGCTGCGCCGCACATAGTCTTCGGCGCTGAGGTATTCGAGGTTGATCCACACCGGCGGCGCAGGCCTGCGGGCGGCCATGCGCTCCACGAAGGGGGGCGGAGGGTTGCAGCCGAAGGCCTCCACCACGACATCGCCCGGCTCCAGGAGCCCGGGGGCGCCTGTTGGCACGGCCTCGGACCACGCCAGCCAGGTCAGGCCGGGTCCTCCGTCGTTCGCACCGGGGCCGTGCGGGATTTCGGGGGCCATGCGGGCCATGAGTGCGGGGTCGTCCACCCACAAACGCACCGAGTGCCCCAACGCGGCCAGGTGCTGGGCCAGGCGTCTGCAGACGCCCAAGTCGCCGTAGTTGTCGACCACTTGGCAGAAGACCTCCCATCGCATCGCGCCGGATGCTTCAACAGCAGGCGGCGGGAGGCGGGCATCGGCGGGTGACATGGGGGCATTATCCGAAGCGGGGGACTGGGACCTTGCCCATGCACAATCTTGGCAAGCGCAGACCACCATCCGGCCGATTCCCAACCGGTGGCCGAACGCACCGAAGTTCGCCGTGAACCACGACCGCCCGCCAGAATCCGATGCCCCCTTGTCGGCCTCTCCAGCCGAGGGGGCGGTGGATCATCGTCTGCGCCTCATGGCCGAAGTGTCGGCGCTGCCCTCACTGCCGGGGGTCTACCGCTACTTCGACGCGCAAGGACAAGTGCTGTACGTGGGCAAAGCGCGCAACCTGAAGAAGCGCGTGGCGAGCTACTTTCAGAAGGACCACGGTGGCACCCGCATCGGTCACATGGTCGGCCGTATCGCGCGCATGGAAACCACGGTGGTGCGCAGTGAGGCCGAGGCCTTGCTGCTGGAAAACAACCTCATCAAGACGTTGAACCCCAAGTTCAACATCCTGTTCCGCGACGACAAGAGCTACCCCTATCTGCGACTGGTCAGCGGACCGTATCCGCGCATGGCCTACTACCGAGGTGCCGTGGACCGTCGGCACCGCTATTTCGGGCCTTACCCCAGCGCCTGGGCCGTCAAGGAAACGATCCAGCTCATCCAGAAGGTTTTTCGCCTGCGCACTTGCGAAGACTCGGTGTTCACCAACCGCAGTCGGCCCTGCCTCCTGCATCAGATCAAGCGCTGTTCGGCTCCATGCGTGGGTCTGGTCAGCGAAGCCGACTACGCGCGCGATGTCGCCGACACCGAACGGTTCTTGCTGGGGCAGACACAGCATGTGATCGAGGAATTGCAGTCGAGGATGATGGGTCATGCGGATGCTCTTGAATTCGAACAGGCCGCGGAGCTGCGCAACCAGATCACCGCCTTGTCACGCGTGCTGCACCAACAGTCGGTCGAGGCCAGCAGCCTGTCCTCCCTTGAGCAGGATGTGGACATCCTGGCCGTGAAGGTGCAGGGTGGCCGCGCCTGCGTGAACCTCGCCATGGTTCGGGGTGGCCGACACTTGGGTGACCGAGCCTACTTCCCTGCGCACGTGGAAGATGGGGCGGCCCTGGCCGAATCGCTGGACGACGGGCGCGCTGACGATTCCCCTGCAGCCAGCCCCGCGCGCGTGGATGTGCAGACCATCGAGAACCGCGTCTTGGAGGCCTTCATTCGGCAGCACTACCTGGACCTTCCAGCGCCGCCGCAGCTCATCGTGAGTCATCCGGTGGACCGTGAATTGCTGGCCCTTCTGTCGACCCATGTGGGCGTGAAGCTGCACGCCACCCACCAGCCGCGCGAGCAGCGTCGTATCTGGCTGGAGATGGCTGAAAAGAACGCGCGGCTCGCGCTGGCGCGACTCTTGGCCGAGGAAGGATCCCAGCGGGAGCGAACCCGTGCATTGGCCGAGGCGCTGGATCTTGCCGGTGAGGAGTTGGATCGCTTGCGTGTGGAGTGCTTCGACGTCAGCCACACCGCCGGCGAGGCAACCCAGGCCAGCTGTGTGGTGTTCGAAAACCACCAGATGCAGAGTGCGCAGTACCGGCGCTACAACATCGACGGTGTCACCGGTGGCGACGACTATGCCGCCATGCGCCAGGTCCTGCATCGTCGCTATGCCAAGGCCGAGGAGGCCCGTATGCCCGATGTGGTGCTGATCGATGGGGGCAAAGGCCAAGTCGGCGTGGCGCGCGAGGTGTTCGAGGAACTGGGTCTGGACCTGTCGCTCATCGTTGGCGTGGAAAAGGGCGAGGGTCGCAAAGTGGGTTTGGAGGAACTGGTGTTCGCCGATGGTCGACCCAAGGTCTTCCTGGGAGCCGACTCCGCAGCGCTGATGCTGGTGGCGCAGATTCGGGATGAGGCGCACCGTTTCGCCATCACGGGCATGCGCGCCAAACGGGCGCAGACCCGCACGGGTGGCAGCCGACTGGAGGACATTCCCGGTGTGGGTCCTAAGAAGCGGGCACGGCTGCTGCAGCGCTTTGGCGGCGTTCGCGGGGTGGCCAGTGCCAGTGTGGAAGACTTGTGCAGCGTCGAGGGCATCTCCCGAGCCCTGGCCGAGGAAATCTACCGTGCCTTGCATTGAATCTGCGCCGGCTGCAAGCCGACCCTGGACTGGACTGTTGACGGCTGTGTTGTTGGCTGCACTGGCCGCTTGTGCGCCCACGCGTCCTCCCTTGGTGCCCCCGACGCCCCCAGCGACGACCCCCACGCCGGTGGCACCGGCCCAGCCACCCGCGCAACCCTTGGCGCGCAATTGGCAGGAGTACCACCGCATGGCGGCGCAGCGGCTGGTCAAGGCCAATCCGGATCGCTCCTACACCGGGGCCGTACCCGAACCGCTGAAGGGGATCCCCATCCTGGAGGTGGAGCTCAACGGCGATGGCAGCGTTCGCCAGATCAAGGTTCAGCGGCGGCCTAGGCCCGCAGACGCGCAGCACACGGTGCAACTGGCCATCGACGCGGTGCGCCGAGCGGCGCCGTTCCCGCCGGTGTCGCATCTGCCCAGACCCTGGGCCTACACCGAGGTGTTCCTGTTCAATGATGACGACCGCTTCAAGCCGCGCACCCTGGACGAGTGAGCGTGCGGCCGGGGCGGTCGTGCGGATTCTTGATGCCGTTAGGATGACGGGATGTTCCTGACGATTCCGACCCTGTTGACCTGGATGCGCATCGTGGCCATTCCAGTCATCGTCATCGTGTTCGCGATGCCCGTGGATGCGCCCACCCGGAATCTGGCCGCCACCGTGATCTTTGTGGTGGTGGCCCTGACCGATTGGGCGGACGGCTATCTGGCGCGCAAGCTGGGCCAGACATCGGCCTTCGGGGCCTTTCTCGACCCGGTGGCCGACAAGTTTCTGGTGTGTGCCTGCCTGCTGGTGCTCGTGCAGATGGGGCGGGTGGACACCCTGGTCTCCCTGGTGATCATCGGTCGCGAGATCGCCATTTCGGCGCTTCGTGAGTGGATGGCGCAAATCGGTGCGTCGCGCAGTGTGGCCGTGCATCTTGTGGGCAAACTCAAGACCACGGTCCAACTGGTGGCCATCCCCTTCCTGCTCTATGACGGTTGGTTGTTCGGTGTGATCGACACGGCCTTGTGGGGCACCGTGCTCATCTATGCCGCTGCTGTACTGACCATTTGGTCGATGGTTTATTACCTGCGCAAGGCCTTACCCGAAATCCGAGCCAAGGCGGGTTGACCGGTGCCGATGGAATCACCGAGCGCTGCTGAGCGTGGCGCGCTGGACCTCGTGGCCCTCATGCCTGGGGTGTTCGTCCTCATCTGGAGCACCGGCTTTGTGGTGGCGCGACTGGGAATGCCGCATGCGCCGCCCATGACCTTCCTGTGCTGGCGCTATGCCTTGTCCATCTTGGGGCTGGGTTTATGGGCCTGGTGGGCCCGGGCGCGGTGGCCGGCCTCGCGAGCGGCGTGGGGGCATCTGGCGGTTACGGGCGTGTTGCTCCAGGCCGGCTACTTGGGCGGTGTTTGGAGCGCGGTGAAGTTGGGCCTGTCAGCTGGCACGACCGCCCTCATCGTCTGCCTTCAACCGGTGCTCACGGCCATCTTTCTGGAGTGGCGGGGTGGGTCGGGCCGGGTTCGACCGGTTCAGTGGCTGGGGCTGGCCTGCGGACTGGCCGGCGTCCTGGTGGTGGTCTGGGACAAACTCAACTTGGGAGAGGCCTCCATGTTCAACTTGGCCCTGGCATTCGCGGCCCTGTTCAGCATCACCGCCGGCACCCTCTACCAGAAGCGCCATGTGGGCCCAACCGATGTCCGGAGTGCCGGGGTGGTTCAGATGGCGGCCGCGCTGGTGGTGAGTCTGCCGTTGGCCCTCCTGGAAACCGAGCCCGCCGTGTGGCACCCGCAAATGATGGTGGCCCTGGCCTGGTCGGTGCTGGCGCTCACCATGGGCGCGAGTTCGCTTTTGTACCTGCTGATCCAACGCGGTGCGGCCATGAAGGTGGCCAGCTTGTTTTATTTGGTCCCTCCGTGCACCGCTTTCATGGCCTGGATGCTGTTTGGCGAGCCGCTGACCCTGGGGCTGCTGCTGGGTCTGGCTTTGGCTGCACTCGGCGTAGCCTTGGTGCAGCGATCCTAGGCAGCCTGCCTGGCTCCCTGTCCCGCTAGCCGAACATCCGGAACACTGTCAACCGGGGTTTTCTGAGCCGCAACCCGCATGAAACCTGAGCGTGCGGGCATAGAATCCCCCTCCCGCCTCACACTGACCGGAGACCTGAAAACCATCGAAGGCAAGCTGTGGTGCGTTGGATTTCTGCGGGCCCCGGCCTGCAGCCCGAATTGAAAGATTGGAGATATACGCTGTGAACAAAGGTGAACTCATCGAACACATCGCCAAGCAGGCCGACCTGTCCAAGGCTGCTGCCTCTCGCGCTCTCGAAGCGGTGATCGGCGGCGTGCGGACCACGCTGAAGAAGGGCGGAACCGTATCGCTCGTGGGCTTCGGGACCTTCTCGGTCACCAAGCGCGCTGCCCGTACCGGCCGCAACCCCCGCACCGGTGCCACCATCAAGATCAAGGCCGCGAAGGTGCCGAAGTTCCGTCCGGGCAAGGCGCTCAAGGACGCGCTCTGATTCTCGATTCCGTGCGCACCTGCGTGCGCTCGGGTGCTTAGCTCAGTTGGTAGAGCGGCGCCCTTACAAGGCGTAGGTCGGGGGTTCGAACCCCTCAGCACCCACCACTGAATCCCCGGCCCAGCGGCCGGGAGCGTTCGGCCCAAGGCCTCGGACCACCGGGGCCTTTTTCATATGCCCAACACCATCACCACCGTCGAGTTGTTCCTGGTCGCGATGACGGTGATCTTCACCGTTCCCTTTTTGATTTGGCGGCTGGGCAAGACGGAGTACTTCGCGCCGCTTGTGGTGGTGCAGATCGTCACCGGGGTTTTGCTGGGCCCGGGCCTGCTCGGTCGCTGGTGGCCCGAGGGTTACCAGTTCGTCTTCACGCCGGCGGTGATCCAGGCCCTCAATGGTTTGGCCTGGTGGGCGGTGATGCTCTTTGTTTTTCTGGCAGGTCTGGAGTTGGACCTGCGCAAGGCCTGGGAACAGCGGCGTTCCACATCCGTGACCGCCGCCCTGGCGCTGGGGGTGCCGTTGTTGGCCGGTTGTGCAGCGGCGATCCTGCTGCATCAGCAGGGTGGCTGGATGGGGCCCCGCGCGCAGTCATGGCAATTCATTGTGGGCATCGGCATGGCCTGTGCGGTGACGGCGCTGCCCATTCTGGTTTTGTTGATGGAAAAGATGGGGATCCTGCGCCAGCCAATGGGGCAGCGGATCCTGCGCTACGCGAGCCTCGACGACATCGCCATATGGGGCGTGCTCGCACTGATCCTGATGGACTGGACCCGGGTGGGGCGGCAAGTGGTCTTTCTGCTGGTGTTTATCGCAGCCGCGGCCTTGATGCGGCGCGTCATGGCGCGCCTGAGCGCGGGAGACCGCTGGTATGTCGCCTTGATTTGGCTGGCGCTGGTTTCGTTTGGGGCGGACTGGGCAGGCCTGCATTTCATGGTTGGCGCCTTCCTGGCCGGGGCCGTCATGGATTCCGAATGGTTGGGCTTGGACCGGGTGGACGCGTTGCGCCACCAGGTCTTGCTGGTGCTGATGCCGGTCTTCTTTCTGTCAACCGGGCTGCGCACCAACTGGGAGTTGGGCGGGCTGGCCGTGTTCGGCGCGGCGGGTCTGCTGCTATTGGCTTCGGTGGGAGGCAAGTTGGCCGGCATCTGGACTGCAGGCCGCATGCTCCATTGGGCACCGGGCGAGGCGGCTATCGTGGGTTGGCTGCTGCAGACCAAGGCGCTGATCGAGATCATCTTCGCCAACATCCTGCTGGACAAACAGATCATCACCAGTGAAACCTTCACCGCCATGCTGCTGATGGCCGTGGCCAGCACCATGCTTACGGTCCCGGTGGTCACGCCTCTGCTGCGGCGATTCCCGGATGTCGCCGCGCGGCCAGGGTGAGCACGCGATAATCACCGGTTTGACGCGCCGTTTCTGCGCTCGACACAGAAGAAGCCTTGCCCATGTTTGATTTCGTACGCAACAACACCCGCCTCATGTTGGGCCTTCTCGTGTTGTTGATCATCCCGTCCTTCATCTTCTTCGGCATCGAGGGCTATTCGGGCTTCAACAGCCCGGAGAACCAGCCAGTCGCCTCCGTGGCGGGGCAAAAGGTCACGCAGGCCGAGTGGGATGCGGGTCACCGTCAGCAGAGCGAGAACCTGCGGCGTCAATTACCCAACCTGGATGCGTCCTTGTTGGACAAGCCTGAAGTCCGCTATGAGTCCCTGGAACAGGTGGTTCGGCAGCGCGTGCTCGCCGAAGTGGTTCAGCAGCAGTTCCTGACCGTCAGCGATGCTCGCTTGCAGCGCGAAATTCTGTCCAACCCTCAGTTGGCTGCGTTGCGCAGGCCCGACGGTTCCATTGATCTGGAGGGCTACAAGGCGCTGCTCTCCTCACAGGGCTACACCCCCGAGTCGTTTGAAGCTGCGGTTCGGCAGGACCTGTTGTTCCGGCAGGTACTCGGTCGTGTGAGCGACACGACGCCTCGTTCAACGTCGGCGACCGAGGCCGCGTTGCGCGTGCTCTTCCAAGAGCGGCAGGTTCGTCTCCAGCGCTTCCAGTCCGGCGACTACCTGGCGCAGGTGTCCCCGACCGATGCGGATGTGCAGGCGTATTACGAAAAGAACCAGGCCGAGTTCCGCACGGTGGAGCAAGCGGACATTGAATACATCGTGCTGGATGCGGCTCGGCTTCGCGATGCCTTGGTGGTTTCAGAAGAGGAAGCGCGCAAGTTCTATCAGGACAATCTGCCTCTGTACACGCAGGCGGAGGAGCGCCGCGCCAGCCATATCCTGATCAAAGCCGACAAGGGCGCTGCGGCAGATGAGAAGGCCAAAGCGCGTACCCGTGCACAGACCATACTTGACGAGGTGCGCGCGGCCCCCAAGCGGTTCGCCGAGATCGCGAAGGCCAAATCGGAGGATCCTGGCTCGGCCGCCTCGGGTGGCGACTTGGATTTCTTCAGCCGAGGGGCCATGGTCAAAGGCTTTGAAGATGCCGTCTTCGGTATGAAAGCCGGTGAGATCGCCGGTCCGGTGGAAACCGAGTTCGGCTTCCACATCATCCAGCTCAATGCGGTGCGCGGTGGACAGCAGAGGCCCTTCGATGCGGTCAGGGGCGAGATTGAAGCCAAGCTGAAGCAAGATCTCGCCCAGCGGCGCTACTCCGAAGCTGCCGAGCAATTCAGCAACTTGGTCTACGAACAGTCTGACAGCCTCCAGGCTGCGGCGGACCGCTTCAAGCTCACCGTGCAAAAGGCCACGGTCACGCGTGAGGTGGCCGCAGGCGTGCAAGGCCCTCTGGCCTCCGCCAAGTTGCTCAGTGCCGTCTTTTCAGACGACTCGCTGCGCAACAAGCGCAACACCGATTCGGTGGATGTGGGATTGAACCAGCTGGCCTCGGCGCGCGTGGTCGAGCATCGGCCCTCGGTTCTCAAACCACTCGAGGAAGTCAAGGCGCTTGCGAAGGAGAAGGCGCGACAGGAACAGGCGCTGGCCAAGGCCCGTGAGGCTGGACAGGGGCGCTTGGCGGCCGTGAAGTTGCGTCCGATGGAGCTGGACAAAGCGCCCCCGCTGAGTGTGTCTCGTCCGCAGCCCATGGGTCTGCCCCGTGACTTGATGGAGGCGATCCTGCGGACGGACGTGCGGCAGCTGCCGGCTGTGGCTGGTGTGGACCTGGGCGCCAACGGCTACGCAGTGGTCCGCATCGATGCGGTGCGCAGCCCAGAGGTGCCGGCGCCGGTCCAGGCACAGTGGGGGCCCCAATTGACCCAGGCCTATTCGGCGGCCGAGGCGCAGCTCTACTACGAGTCACTGAAGAAGCGGCTGGATGTGCAGGTGAAGATACCCAAGCCCTGAGCGCGGCAGCGGCTGCCAACAAGCCCCTTCGGCTATACTGAAGGGCTATGCGGTGGCTGTAGCTCAGTTGGTAGAGTCCCAGATTGTGATTCTGGTCGTCGTGGGTTCGAGTCCCATCAGCCACCCCAAGTAAATCAACACCTTGCGCAGTCCCTCGTCGATTCAGCAGCCTCGCGCGCAGGCGCGCACGCGACTCAAAAAGTCGCGGTATGTGAAAACGATGCATCTTGGAGCAGATGGAGCGGCCCAATCGACTGGGCAGATGCTCCAAAGCGCCGCGGCTCCTTGCTCATCGACCTGACTCTTGCGCCGCTGCATGCGGTCTTGATTCCCGAGTGGCTGAGCGCCTGAGCGCGGAACTGGGTTTCAGACAAGGCCCCCGAGCAGCCACTCGGGCGTCGGTCTTCAACCCCAGCCGGCGAGGACAGGGTGCCCCATCAAGGCCTGCCCAAACGTTCCGAATACGAGCGCGGCGTAGAGCGCGCCCACGCCGGGTGCGATAAACCGGGCGCTGCTGCCTGCTGCGTCACCCCGCTGGAGGAGGGCAGCCAAAAACACCAGAGCCGGCACCCCGTGCAGCGCATGCGTGGCGAAGAAGTGAGCCACGCGCAGGTCGCCGCCGTCGCGCGACCAGCCCATCAGCGGCAGGCCGCCGGCGTCGCTGGGGGTGCCGCCCACCCAGTGACCCGGCATGGCTGACAGCGTGCCCGCAGTGATAAGGGTCAGCGGCAGCGTCAGGCCCAGGCCCCAGACCAAACCACTCTTGAGCGGCGGGCTCAGCCCGGTGTTTGGGTTGCGGTGGATGGCCACCGCAAGGGTGGTGGAAGCGGTGGTCAACAGAATCGCGGCCAGGCCCATCATCGGATAGGTCACCGCCATCAGGCGGTTGGACACGTTGTAGTGCGAACCCACGCCCATCGCGGCGGCTCCCCCGATCCACACCATTTCCAGCAGCACGGCCATCACCACCGCGCATTCATGCCAGCGCCACCCTGCGCGTTGGGTCGTGGCGGTATCGGCAAAGCGGGCCATCCAGGACAGGGTGAGCAGGTAGACGACCAACGAGACCAGGAACTTCAGAGGCTTGATCCACACCGGGATGCCTTGGAACATCCGGGCGTCCAGCGCCAAGGCCGCCACGACCGGGACCATGGTCATGGCGAGAAACAAGGCCAGCGGTGTGTACCGGGGGGAATCGGCGTGCAGCCGGTCGAGCGCCTTCATGGGGCGGCCCTCATGATGTGGCTTTCCTTTGCCTCGAGGCGCGCAGTGCCTGGAACATCAGGTATCCCGCTGGGCCGAACAGGAAGGTCGTCAACAGGCAGGGCAGCAGGAGGAGGTGGGGGATGCCTTCGCGGCGCGCCGTTCGCGCCTCCCAGGCCCCCACCAGCAGATCGAATGCCAGGTAATGCACCCAGCCGGCCAGCAGCAGCCAACGGTTTTCAAACAGCGCGGCCACGCCATTGAGACTGTTGAAGTTGCCGTTGCCGCTGCTCCAGTGGGCCAGCACCACGGCGGTGTAGCCCACCGACAGCACCAAGGGGATTGCGACAGCGGCAGCCATCTGCGTGACCCGTGGCGACCAGGGAGAGAGGGCCAGCGCCAGCCAGCCCAAGAGGGCCAGTGGGTTGGCCAGTTGGAACAGCAGATCGGGCGTCATTGCGGCGCGTTCAGGGCTGGAGCGTTGCGCACGGCCGCGGCCAAATCGCCCGATTCGTTCAGCGCCTTCAAGTTCTCATAGCCGCCAATGAGCGTGCCCTTGACGAAGATCATCGGAAAGGTCGGCCAACCGGTCCACATCTTCAGCGCATTTCGGCGTCTCCAGCCGGAGAGATAGTTCCCGTGCTCGATCGAGTGGTGTGCAATGCCGGCGGCGGTCAGCAGTTCGCGTGCCTTGCGGGGAAAGGGGTTCCATCCCATCCCCACCACCACGACGTCATGCATCTGAACTGCCCGCTCGACCTCTTCGATGAAGTCTCGGTGATGATGGGCGATACGGTCTCGGATGGCGGCGTGGATACGGGCTTCGGGCAGGAGGAGTCGGCTCATGGCTGTCAATCGTCAAATGAGTGAAGGATCGGAGTCAGCTGGCGTTACCACTTCTCTACCCAAGGGCGGAGGTCCAGCTCGAAAGTCCACGCATCCCGGGGCTGGCAATGCAGCCACCAGTAGGCATCGGCGATGTGGTTCGGGTTGAGGATGCCATCGGGGCCGGCTGCGGCCACGCGATCGGCAAAATTCGTGCGGGAGAAGGCGGTGTCGATCAGCCCATCGATGATGACATGGGCCACGTGCACGCCTTTGGGGCCGAGCTCCCGGGCCATGGACTGGGCCAGCGCGCGCAGCGCTGCCTTCCCGCCAGCAAAGGCCGAGAACCCAGCGGCGCCGCGCAGGCTGGCGGTGGCACCGGTGAACAGGATCGTGCCCCGTCCTCTTGGCACCATCACGCGCGCGGCTTCACGCCCGGCCAGGAAGCCGGCCATGGCACACATTTCCCAAACCTTGAAGTACTTCTGCGTCGTCGTCTCCAGGATCGGAAAGCGCACATTGCCGCCGACATTGAACACCATCACCTCAATCGGGCCGATGCTGGACTCGATGTGGTCGATGAAGCGGGCCACCGCTTCTTCGCGTCGGGCATCCAGCGCAAAGCCCTGTGCGCGGCCACCAGCGGCCTGGATGGATTCCACCAGGGGCGCCAGCGCCGCCTCGGTACGACGGGCCGCACACACCATGTAGCCTTCCTTGGCGAAGCGTCGGGCCACAGAGCTGCCCGTGGCGTCACCCGCGCCAATGACGCAGCAGACTTTTGGGGTGGCCGGGGTGTTCATCGCGCGGTTCTCCGGTGTTCAGGCTCGTGCCGTGGGGCGCGCGGATACATCCGCAAACCACCGTGCAAGATGGGCATGATCGGGCGGAATGCGCACGCCCACCGCCTTGCCCAGCACGAAGGCGCACTGGGCCACGATATCGGCCATGGTGTAGGTGTGGCCGGCGATGAACGGCCGCGAGGCGAGTTCGCCATCCAGCCAGGCCAGCGTGTTCATCACCTTGACGCGGGACCAATCGCCATACGCCGGCACCTGGGTCAGGCGGGATCGGTAGTACTCGCTGGTGTGGACGAAGATGTCGACAATGGTGTTGGACACCTGTTGCTCCATGCGGCGGGTCCACATGTCCACCATGGCAGCCTGCTGGGCGCCTTCACCGAACAGGGCCGGCTGC
>Ga0255188_1000316_pt1 | contig 16867 bp, 16 predicted proteins | sample Miss_Cont_RepB_8_FD_188427 | JGI IMG/M metagenome (GOLD analysis project Ga0255188, IMG submission 188427) | Freshwater microbial communities from Mississippi River, Louisiana, United States - Miss_Cont_RepB_8h | ecosystem: Environmental > Aquatic > Freshwater > River | place: USA: Louisiana... | reverse complement strand
GGGCTGCGATCGGCCATCGCAGGAGCGCCAAGGCCGTAAACGTACACAGAGCCAAGACCAAGGCAGGCCCCAACCCGATGGGGTGATGACGCAGCTCCCGCCCCAGCTTCAGAGCGGTCCCGGCGATCATCCCGGCCACCACCGCACCCATTCCGCGCAGCATGCCGTCCACCTGCGCCTGACCTGCCCAAGCCCCATACAGCATGACCAGGGCGAGCAAGATCAACAGTGGCACCGCCACCAACCCGCCGAGGGCCGCACAAGCACCCCGCCAACCGAAGTGCCGGTCACCCAGCATCAAGGCCAGATTGCAGACATTGGGACCTGGTAGGGCCTGGGCCAGCGCCACTTCCTGCAGGTATTGCGCATTGCTCAACCACCGCCGGCGTTCCACGAGTTCCCGATGCGCCACGGCCATGACACCACCAAAGCCCTGTAGCGCGAGGCGGTTGAAGACCTGGAAAAGCTCCGTGCAGTCGCGGGGAGCGAGACCCGTGAGTTCGGGCGCGGCTTGCAGCTCTGGAGCGTTCATGCGGCCCGGCGCGCCCAAGACGAGGATGAACCCACGGCAGCCTACAAGCGGCAGGCCAGGCGCGCCGCTTCGTCAATCGCACGTTTGGCATCCAGCTCGCCGGCTTCACGCGCACCACCGATCACATGCACGGCACGGCCCCGAGAAGCCAACTCATCGGCCAGTGATCGAAGCGGGACCTGCCCCGTGCAGAGCACCACATGGTCGCACTCGATCCACTGTGGGTCCTCGCGCTGCGGGCCGTGGGAAATCAGCAGGCCTTGGTCATCGATACGCTCGTAGTTCACGCCGCCCACCATCTGCACCCCCTTGAGCTTCAGCGCCGTTCGGTGGATCCACCCGGTTGTCTTGCCCAATCCCGCACCGGGCTTACCCGGCTTGCGCTGTAGAAGCACCACCCGACGCGTGGGCGGGTCGGGCCGCGGCCCTTCAGGGGCCAAGCCACCCGGCGCATCCTCGGGATCGGTGACACCCCATTCGCGACGCCAGGCTGGGCCATCGAGCGCCGTGGAGTGTCCGCCGCTGACCAGGAATTCCGCCACATCAAAACCGATGCCACCCGCCCCCACCACCGCCACACGGGCGCCCACCGGCGCGTTGTGGCGCAGCACGTCGATGTAGCTCAGCACCTTGGGGTGGTCTTGGCCGGGTATCCGCGGGTCGCGCGGCACCACGCCCGAGGCAATGATGACTTCATCAAATGGCAGCAATTCCTCGGCCGTGGCCATGTGATTCAGATGGACCTTCACACCGGTGACCTCGAGACGCCGCTGCAGGTAGCGCAGCATTTCATCGAATTCTTCCTTGCCAGGAACTCGACGCGCCATGTTCAGCTGGCCACCGACTTCCCCAGTGGATTCAAAGAGGTGCACTTCGTGGCCCCGCTCAGCCGCCCAACTGGCGGCCGTCACGCCGGCCGGCCCTGCGCCAACCACGGCCACCCGCTTGCGTGAGGGTGCCGGGCGCAGAACGATTTCGGTTTCCCGGCAGGCCCTTGGGTTGACCAGGCAACTCGCGCGCTCGTTCCGGAAAACATGGTCCAAACAGGCTTGGTTGCAAGCGATGCAGGTGTTGATGTCCCGAGACCTGCCCTGCGCGGCCTTGTTCACGAATTCGGCATCGGCCAACAGGGGGCGGGCCATCGACACCATGTCGGCGCAACCCTCAGCCAGCACCTGCTCGGCCACCTCGGGGGTGTTGATGCGGTTGCTGGCCACCAAGGGGGTGTCGATGCCGAGCGCCTGGAATTCACGCTTGAGCTTTTGCGTCACCCACGCAAAGGCTGCTCTCGGGACACTGGTGGCGATGGTGGGAATGCGCGCCTCGTGCCAACCGATGCCCGTGTTGATGAGGCTGGCGCCCGCCCGGGACACGGCCTTGCCCAGGGTCACGATCTCATCCCAACGGCTGCCGCCGGGTACCAAGTCGATCATCGACAGGCGGTAGATGAGGAGGAAATCAGGCCCCACTGCCTCGCGCGTGCGCTGCACGATCTCCACCGGCAAGCGCATGCGGTGGCTGTAGTCACCGCCCCACTCATCATGGCGCAGGTTGGTGGCCGCAGAGATGAACTGGTTGATGAAGTAGCCCTCTGAGCCCATGATCTCCACGCCGTCATAGCCCGCCTCACGGGCCAGCACGGCACACCGGATGAAGGCCCGGATCTGGCGCTCCACGCCGCGCGCGGTGAGCTCAAAGGGCGTGAAGGGCGAAATCGGTGACTTCAGACGGGAAGGCGCCACCGCCAGCGGATGGTAGGCATACCGGCCGGTGTGCAGGATCTGCAGCGCGATATGCCCACCTTCTTCGTGTACGGCGCGCGTGACCACTTCATGCCGCCGCGCAGCCGACCGTGAGGCCAACATGCCGGCAAAGGGTTTGGCCCAACCGGCGATGTTGGGGGCAAAGCCGCCCGTCACGATCAAGCCCACGCCGCCGCGCGCCCGCTCACGGAAATAGGCAGCCAGGGGCTGCAGGTCGCGCGCATCCTCAAGCCCCGTGTGCATGGAGCCCATGAGCACGCGGTTGCGCAGCCGGACCGAGCCCAGTTCCAGAGGCTCGAGCAGGTGCGGGTAGGCGGTGGAAGACGACATGGGGGCGTTGCCCGGCGGCGCACCGGGCACGGGTAATGCACCCCCAGTGTAGGGCTTACATGTTGTCGATCATCACCTGCCCGAAGCCCGAGCAGGAAACTTGCGTGGCGCCTTCCATCAAGCGCGCGAAGTCATAGGTGACCTTCTTGCTGGCGATCGACTTTTCCATCGAGGCGATGATGAGGTCGGCCGCTTCCTTCCAGCCCATGTGGCGCAGCATCATCTCGGCCGACAGGATTTCGGAACCCGGGTTCACATAGTCCTTGCCGGCATACTTGGGCGCCGTGCCATGGGTGGCTTCGAACATGGCCACCGAATCCGACAGGTTGGCGCCGGGCGCGATGCCGATGCCACCGACCTGCGCGGCCAGCGCGTCAGAGATGTAGTCGCCGTTGAGGTTGAGCGTGGCGATCACGCTGTACTCGGCCGGGCGCAGCAGGATCTGTTGCAGGAAGGCATCGGCGATGCTGTCCTTGACAATGATGTCCTTGCCCGTCTTCGGGTTCTTGAATTTGCACCACGGGCCGCCATCGATCAGTTCAGCGCCGAATTCCTTCTGCGCCAGCGCGTAACCCCAGTCGCGGAAGCCGCCTTCGGTGAACTTCATGATGTTGCCCTTGTGCACGAGTGTGACGCTGGGCTTGTCGTTGTCGATGGCGTACTGGATGGCCTTGCGCACCAGGCGCTCGGTGCCTTCACGAGAAACGGGCTTGATGCCGATGCCGGAGGTCTCGGGGAAGCGGATCTTCTTGACGCCCATTTCCTCCATGAGGAACTTGATCACCTTCTTGGCCTTGTCAGTCTGGGCCTCGTATTCGATGCCGGCGTAGATGTCCTCGGAGTTCTCGCGGAAGATCACCATATTGGTCTTGTGCGGCTCCTTCACAGGGCTGGGGACGCCCGCGAAGTACTGCACCGGGCGCAGGCACACATACAGATCGAGCTCCTGGCGGAGGGCCACGTTCAGCGAACGGATACCGCCGCCCACCGGGGTGGTCAGCGGGCCCTTGATGGAGACCACGTAGTCGCGGACCGCGTGAAGGGTCTCCTCCGGCAGCCACACGTCAGGGCCGTACACCTTGGTGGACTTCTCACCAGCGTACACCTCCATCCAGTGGATCTTCTTCCGGCCACCGTAGGCCCTGGCCACAGCCGCATCGACCACCTTGATCATCACCGGCGTGATGTCCAAGCCGGTGCCGTCGCCCTCGATGTAGGGGATGATGGGGTTGTCGGGTACGGTGAGCGAGAAGTCGGCGTTGACGGTGATCTTCGCGCCAGCGGCGGGCACCTTGATGTGCTGGTACATGTTCGTCCTGCTCCGGTGAGTTGCTACAGCGCTGCCATTCTATTCACGGGGCCTGCGCGAGCCTGACGGATCAGCAGAAGTCGCGCACATGCGTCCACAGACCGTGACCCAACGCCCAGGCCGAGGCACTGCACAGCATCAGGCCGGAGAGGCGGGTCAGCCGCGTCAGTCGGGATCGCCAATCCGCCTCGGTATTTGCTGCCCGGCCCCTACAGGCGGCCAACAAGGCCGGGCCCATGAGGACCCCGGGGGCTGAGGCCAAGGAAAACGCCGCCATGCTCGAGGCGCCTCCCCAGGCGCTGGGGGCCAGTGCAGCCACCAACCAGGCCGACTGCAGGAGGCCGCAGGGTAAGGCGGCCCAAGCCAGGCCCCCTGCCGCCATGGGCCAGCCGGACGGTCGGCGCCCGACCCACGCCACGGCTTGATGGGTGTTCACGGCACGCCGACCCAGGGTGGCCAGCCACAGCGGCTGGCGCCCTTTCCACAAGAGAAAGAGACCGAGGCTCAGGGCCGCTGAATGCCCCAGGGCCCAGACCGTGAGCCAAGGAGACAAGGGGCCGGCGCCCCCACGCAAGACGAAGTGCGAGCCCCACGAGACCGCAGACGCCAGCGCCGCACCGACAGCGGCGTAACCCACCGTTCGGCCCAACAGCCACCACAGCGCCTGGTGCCTTCCCGCCGCGCCTGTTCCGCAGGACACCAATGGCCCGCACATGAGTGCGCAGTGCCACGCCCCGCCCAGCCCCATGAGGGCCGCTGTGGCCATCAAGGCGACATCCATCCTTCAAACCTACACGATGCGAGAGAAAGTGGCCGGGCTGGACGCTGAGGCCAGATGCCGGTCGAAGACCATCGCCATCGCGCGCACGCCGTACCAACCCAGATCCGTCACTTCAATGGCGTCACTTTCCAAACGCAACATCCCCTGCTCCTCCCAGGCCGTCAGGGTCTGCAATTCCGGCCCGAAGGCTTCACGGAAGTTGATGAGGTGGGCCAACTCGATCGACTCGAACTCCACCCGACCCTGGCACATCAGGGCCATGATCACCGACCGGCGCAGCAGATCGTCGCGCGTCAGGCGAATGCCCCGCTCAACCGCAAACTCACCGTGCGCAACCGCCTGCTGATACGCGCTGACTTCCTTGTGGTTCTGCACATAGCGGGTACCCACGCGCCCAATGGACGAGACCCCTAAGCCGATCAGATCGACATCGGACATGGTGGTGTAGCCCTGAAAATTGCGGTGCAGCCGACCCTGGTGCTTGGCCACGGCCAGTTCATCGTCTGGCAGGGCAAAGTGGTCCATCCCGATGTAGACGTAGCCAGCGCCCAGCAAGTGCTCGATGGCCTGCCCCAACATCGCCAGGCGCGCGGCGGCGGTGGGCAACTGGGTTTCATCGAGCCGCCGTTGGGGCTTGAATCGTTTAGGCAAATGCGCATAGGCATACAGCGCCAATCGGTTCGGACGGATCGCCGTGACCTGGTCCAGGGTCCGGGCAAACGAGGCCTCGTTCTGCAAGGGCAGACCGTAGATCAGGTCAAGGTTGATGCTGTCGTAGCCCAGCAGCCGGGCATCCCGCACCAGGCCCTCAACCTGCTCGGGCGACTGCACACGGTGGATAGCCTGCTGCACTTGAGGATCAAAGTCCTGGACCCCCATGCTCAGCCGGTTGAAACCCAGCGAACTCAGATGCCCGAGTCGGGCGTCGCTCACCGTTCGCGGGTCGACCTCAATCGCGAGTTCAGCGCCCTGGGCAAACGTGAAGTGCTCCCGCACCATGCGCATCAGCCGGGTGAGTTCCTCGTCCGTGAGGAAAGTCGGCGTTCCGCCGCCCAGATGCAGGGTGGAGATCGGGGTGCGATAGCCCAGCACCTGGGCATGCAGCCGGATCTCATGACCCAAGGCGTCCAAGTAGGCCTGGGCCCGGCCATGCTGCCGGGTGACGACCTTGTTGCAGGCGCAGTAGTAGCAGACGCTTTCACAAAAAGGCACGTGGACATAGGCGCCCACTGGGCTCGCGTTGGCACCCGATCGCGCGCGCTGGTTGAGGGCCAGTTCGTAGTCGGCCGGACCAACCTTGGACGAAAAGCGATCGGCTGTCGGGTACGACGTATAGCGGGGCCCCGGCTTGTCGATCAGGCGCAGGACCGAATCATGAAGGCCCAGGGCCTTGGCTCTTACCGCGGGAGGCGTCTTGATCGACATGATGGCTCACGGAGTGGAAGGGGCTTGAGCTGACTGTGAGGCAGGATTGACATTTCGCCCTTGATCCCCATCAAAGACGGTATCGGAATACCGGTGATTTATTTGCTTATACTGATATAGATCGATCGCAACGCGATCCGGGTACCCGTTGAGCCGGAGGCCCACTCATCCTGGAGGGAACCCGATGAGCGCATCCATCACCATCGCCCCGGCGGAATTGCGGGCGGCGTGCTCGGCCTGTAATCTCCGCGAACTGTGCTTGCCGGTGGGATTGAGCATGCCGGACTTGGAACGCCTGGACGCTCTGGTGGCACAACGCCGCCTCGTGCCCCGTGGCGAAGACCTGTTCCGCGCGGGCGAGCGCTTCAACAGCGTCTACGCCGTGCGCACCGGCTTCTTCAAGACCGGGTTGACGATGGAAGACGGCCGGGAGCAGGTGACGGGCTTCCAGATGACCGGCGAACTCCTGGGCTTGGACGGCATCAGCACGGACGCCCACACCGTCACCGCGACTGCGCTTGAAGACTCGCACGTCTGTGTGATCCCGTTTGAGGAACTGGAAAACCTCTCACGTGAATTCAACGACCTGCAGCGCCAGTTCCACAAGATCATGAGCCGTGAGATCGTTCGCGACCACGGCGTGATGCTCCTGCTGGGTAGCATGAAGGCCGAGGAGCGTCTGGCCGCCTTTCTTGTGAATTTGACGCAACGTCTGCATGCCCGGGGTTATTCGTCGTCTGAGGTGGTGCTGCGGATGACACGCGAGGAAATCGGCAGCTATTTGGGTTTGAAGCTTGAAACGGTGAGCCGTACCTTTTCGCGTTTCCAGGAAGAAGGCCTGCTGGATGTAAAGCAGCGGCAGATCCGCATCGTGGATCAGGCGCGGTTGAAGGAGATGGTCAGCGCCACCTCGGCCTGCTGAGCTCCCCTACCCTTTACGAAGGCGGGGTCCGCACATTGTTGGTGAAGGTGTTGAGTGCCCGGCTGATGCCACACGCCGACGCGATCACCAGCCAAAACAGGAAGAAACTGACGGTGTAAACCGCCTGGGGCGACCAGTCGATCGCCTCCTGACCGAACCAGTGCAGGCTGCGCGGGTCGACCACGGCGAACACCAGCGCCTCCATGACGCCTGCCATCACAAAGGATGGCCAAGCGATCTGCATCGCCAGCAGGCGGATCGGCCCCGGCTCCACGGTTTCAGTTTTCAAGGTGCCGCTCGGCTGGTGGCCGCGTGATTGCGTGCGACTTGGGCCGGCACATTGGCCGGACCGGCCGCGGCAGCGCGCTGAGGTGTGTCGGCCACCACTGGGTCAGGATGCTGCAGGGCCAGGGCCAGTGTCCAGAACCCCGCCACGACCACCACCAGCGGCCCGGCGATCACCAGCCAGACCATGGGGTGACGCCACCAGGGGCTTGCCGGGTCGTTTGCGGTCGCTGCCATGGCGTTCTCCTTGTTCATCTTGGCACCACGAAGGTCGTCTTTTCCTTGATCAGGCCCAGCGGACGCGCATCGCGCGCATCCAGGGCCTGCACGATGATGGCCACGGGGTGGCTGCCGGGCTTCAGGCTCTGAGCCTTATCGGGCGGGATTTCCAGTGTCAACGCCACCCAGCGGGCCTGCGATCCGCCCACCTCGGCCACCGGCTCCATGGGGCCTGATGCGCCTGCGGCAACCGCAAGTCCTGGCAGGCCCTCCACTTGGAACCTGAAGCGCTGCGGTTGCTCCGATGCATTCATCAACTGCAGTCGGTAGACGTTTTGGACCTCGCCTTGTGGCCCCAAGCGCGACATCACGCCCCGGTCACGGATCACATCGACCTTGAAGGGGTGGCGCAGGGCCAAGCTGGCGCCCATGGCCACGAGAATCGCCAACAGGATGGTGCTGTACGCCAGCACGCGCGGCCGCAAGACCCGTGCCCCAATGCCGGCGGCGCGGCTGGGCTGGTCCAGGTGATTCTGAGTATCGTAGCGCACCAGACCCCGTGGGTAGTGCATCTTGTCCATCACGGAATCGCAGACATCGATGCAGGCTGCGCAACCGATGCATTCGTACTGCAGACCCCTGCGGATGTCGATGCCGGTCGGGCACACCTGCACGCACAGGCCGCAATCGATGCAGCTGCCCAGGCCCTTGGCCTGCAGGTCGTCACCACGGCCGCGGCTGCCGCGGGGTTCGCCCCTTGCGGTGTCGTAGGTGATGACGAGGGTGTCCTTGTCGAACATGGCGCTCTGGAAGCGCGCGTAGGGACACATGTACTTGCACACCTGCTCGCGCAGGTGCCCGGCGAATCCGTAGGTGGCCAGGGCATAGAACAAAACCCAAAACCACTCCCAAGGGCCGAAGGCCAGGGTGAAGGACTCGGCCCACAAGTGTCGGATCGGCGTGAAGTAGCCGACGAAGGTGAAGCCGGTCCACAGGCTCAGACCCACCCAGGCACCCTGCTTGGCGCTCTTGCGCCACAGCTTGTCGAGGTTCCAGGGGCCCTCATCGCGCTTGATGCGAGCGGCCCGATTGCCTTCGATGGTGCGCTCGATCCACATGAAGATCTCGGTATAGACCGTCTGGGGGCAAGCGTAGCCGCACCAAAGGCGCCCGGCCACGGCCGTGAACAGAAACAATGAATAGGCCGAGATGATGAGCAGCGCGGCGAGGTAGATGAAGTCTTGCGGGTACAGGACCAGATCGAACAGGTAAAAGCGGCGTGCTTCGAGTTCGAACAGCACTGCGGGACGGCCATTCCAGGGCAGCCAGGGCAGGCCGTAGAACAGCAGCTGCGTGAACCAGACCAGGGCCCAGCGCCAGTTCTGGAACCAGCCACTCACCGTTCTCGGCTGGACCTTTTCATGCTTCTGGTACAGCGAGACGAGCCTGACCGGCACTTCCACCGCTACGGCGGCCGCAGCATTGGAGCCGGCCGGCATCTGGCGGCCTCCGGAGGGCTTTCCAGCCCACGAAGAAGTGGCCCTTCGGGTCAACGCGCAGTCACCTTCAATGGGGTGTTGGACAGGCCCCAGACGTAGCCAGCCAGCACGTGGATCTGATCTGCGGTGAGCAGCTTGTCCTGGGCTGGCATGGCATTGACCTTGCCCTTCTGGATGATGTTGACGATGGCCTGCTCACCCCAGCCGTGTAACCACACCTTATCCGTCAGGTTCGGCGCACCAAGCGTGGTGTTCCCGCGGCCGTCGGCACCGTGACAGCCGGCGCAGGCACCGAACTTCGCCTTGCCGGCCTGGGCGGCCAGACTGTTGTGCGGGCTCCCCGATAGGCTCATCACATAGTGCGCCAAGTTGCGAGCATCTTCGGCGGTCCCCACGGCGGCGGCCATGGGGGGCATGTTGCCGATGCGACCCTTGGTGACCGTCTCCTTGATCTGCTCCAGTGAGCCGCCGTGCAGCCAATCGGAATCGGTGAGATTGGGAAACCCCTTGCTGCCGCGTGCGTCGGAGCCGTGGCAGGCCGCGCAGTTGTTGACGAAAAGACGCTCACCGATGGCTCGGGCCTGGGGGTCTGCCGCCAGAGCTGCGGCATCCATGGACACGAAGCGGGTATAGGTCTGCACGAGGGCGTCCTGCGCCTTCTTCTGTTCCTGCTCGAATTGGGCCTGACTGGACCATTGCAGCGAGCCCTGGTGGGCCCCGAGGCCCGGGTAGAGGGTGAGATAGATGGCCGCGAAGACCACCGTCAGCACAAAGAGTCCCATCCACCAACGCGGCAGTGGGTTGTTGAGTTCCCGCAGGTCCTCGTCCCATACATGCCCAGTGGTGTTGTCGGTAGCCATGACCTTGCGGCGAGAGGCGACCAGCAAGAGCACCAGGCAGGCCAAGAGACCGAGCACGGTGACGGCCGCCACGAATAGCGACCAGGATGGGGAGACGAAGTCAGCCATGTTGCACTTCCTTGTTTCTGCCTTGCCTGGCACCTTGGTGGCGCACGCCGGAACCGCCCGCCTCCGACTCACCCTCGAACACGAGACGCGCCGCGCGCTCATGCGAAGGCAGGGCATGCCGTTTCCAGACCCTGGCGACCAACACAAGGAACAAGGCAAAGCCCAACACGGTGATCAGACTGCGAAGATCGTTAATGTCCATGGTTGATCCTTTCCGAGATCATGTCCTCCTGCGCTCAACGGCGCGAGGTACCCAGTGCCTGCAGATAGGCCACCAGCGCATCCAGTTCGGTTCGGCCCTTGACGGCCGCCACCGACGCGCCGATTTCCTCATCGCTGTAGGGATGGCCCAGCGTGCGAAGGGCGCGCATCTTGACCGGCATCGCCTCGGCGTCGACATTGGCGGTCTCGAGCCAGGGATAGGCAGGCATGTTGGACTCGGGCACCAGGTCACGCGGATTGATCAGGTGGCCGCGGTGCCACTCGTCGTTGTACTTGCCGCCCACGCGATGCAGGTCCGGCCCCGTGCGCTTACTGCCCCACTGGAAGGGACGGTCGAAGACGAATTCGCCGGCGACGGAAGCGGGTCCGTAGCGCAGCGTTTCCGCCCGGAAGGGGCGGATCATCTGCGAGTGGCAGTTGTAGCAACCCTCGCGGATGTAGATGTCGCGTCCGGCCAATTGCAGCGCATCGTAGGGCTTGAGCCCCTCGACGGCCTGAGTGGTGGACCGCTGGAAGAATAGCGGCAAGATCTCCACCATCCCGCCCACCGCCACGGTGATCAGGATGAGCACGATCATCAGGAAATTGTTGGTCTCGATTCGTTCGTGACCCGTGGGTTTGTTCATCGCAGCCATGAGGAATCCTTCCATGCACAGGGTGTTCGACGCGATCCGGAATCGGCCTCACGTCAGGCGTGCGCCATGCGCAGCGGCACTGCCACCGCCTGGGGCCGACCGGCCTTTACCGTCTTCACCACGTTCCACACCATGATCAACATGCCGCCGAGGTACAGCAGACCACCGGCCAGGCGGATCACGTAGAAGGGGAATGTCGCCTTCACGCTTTCCACGAAGCTCCAGGCCAGGGTGCCGTCTGGGTTCACAGCCCGCCACATCAGGCCCTGCATCACCCCGGCCATCCACATCGCGGCGATGTACAGCACGATGCCGATGGTGGCCACCCAGAAGTGCAGCTCGATGGCGCGGGTGCTGAACATCTTGGTCTGCCCGAACATGCGGGGAATGAGGTGGTACAGCGCACCCATCGAGATGAGACCCACCCACCCCAAGGCGCCGCTGTGCACGTGGCCGATGGTCCAGTCGGTGTAATGGCTCAGGGCGTTGACGGTCTTGATCGACATCATCGGGCCCTCGAAGGTGCTCATGCCATAGAAGGACAGGCTGACGATGAGGAACTTCAGGATCGGGTCATCGCGCAGCTTGTGCCAGGCGCCCGACAGGGTCATGATTCCGTTGATCATGCCGCCCCAGCTGGGTGCCAGAAGCACCAGCGAGAACAGCATGCCAATGCTCTGTGCCCAATCCGGTAGCGCCGTGTAGTGCAGATGGTGCGGACCTGCCCACATGTAGGTGAAGATCAGGGCCCAGAAGTGCACGATCGACAGGCGGTAGGAATACACCGGCCGCTCGGCCTGCTTGGGTATGTAGTAGTACATCATCCCCAGGAAGCCAGCGGTTAGGAAGAAGCCCACCGCGTTGTGGCCGTACCACCATTGCACCATCGCGTCCTGCACGCCAGCGTAGGCGCTGTAACTCTTGGTCAGGCTCACCGGAATGGCCGCTGAATTCACGATGTGTAGCAGGGCCACTGTAAGGATGAAGGCACCGAAGAACCAGTTGGCCACGTAGATGTGCTGCACACGGCGCTTGGCGATGGTGCCGAAGAAGACGACGGCGTAGGCGACCCACACCACGGCGATCAACAGGTCGATGGGCCATTCGAGCTCAGCGTATTCCTTGCCGCTGGTAATGCCCAGCGGCAGGCTGATCGCCGCCAGCACGATCACCAACTGCCACCCCCCGAAGGTGAACAGGGCCAGACCCGGCGCGAACAGGCGCGTCTGGCTGGTCCGCTGTACAACGTGATAGGAGGTCGCGAAGAGCGCGCATCCTCCGAAGGCGAAGATGACGGCATTGGTGTGCAAGGGACGAAGACGGCCGTAGCTCAGCCAGGGGATGCCGAAATTGAGTTCGGGCCATGCCAGCTGCGCTGCAATAAACACGCCCACCGCCATGCCGACCACCCCCCACAGGACGGCCGCCAGCGCAAACCAGCGCACCGTGGTGTCGGAATAAACCTCGTGGTCGGATCCTGCCAATCCTTGCGGACTCTCTGCCATGCCGCTCCCCTTCAACTGAGAATGCTCAGTGGTTCGTGATCGAATGAAGCTGATTGTTTCGATTCGAAAACTTTGCGGCCTTGATCTTCATCAAGCACCGTCCTCCAGAATCCGTTCCCCCTCACGCTCGAGTTCTTCGAATTGCTGGCGGTGGACCGCCCAACCGAACAAGCCCAGGATCAGCAGGACCAGCACGGCCGACAGCGGGATCAGCAGGTAGAGGATTTCCATTCAGGTCTGCAGAGCGGGCCGCGGGGCCCCTTGATCGTGGTGCATGGGTGTTCGAGCCACCGTGCCCGCACGGCGGCTGTTGAGGACTACCCACAGGGAGCTCAACGTCATGCCCAGGCCGGCGGCCCAGGGCGGCAGGTAGCCCGCCAAGGCCATAGGAATGGCCGCCAGGTTGTAGAACAGGGCCCAAGCGAGGTTCTGGCGGATCACGGCCTGTGCACGGCGGGCCTGTGCAATCAGCCGGGGCAGCACGTCCAGACGGGCCGGGTGAATCACCACATCGGCGCGCGCCATGCTGGCAGCCGATCCATGACCCATGGCCAGCGACACCTGGGCCTGGGCCAACACCGGTGCGTCATTGGTGCCGTCGCCCACCATCGCCACCACATGGCCCATGGACTGAAGCATCTCCACTGCCGCACGCTTGTCCTCGGGCAAGGCGCCGGCCTGCAGCACAGGCAGGCCCAGGCGCGCAGCCGTCACCGCCACGCGGGCCGGTGCGTCGCCTGAAAGCACTCGGGCCTGGATACCCAAAGCGCGCAGGGCCGCGACGGCCTCCTCCGCATCCGGGCGCAAGGTGTCGCTCAGCGTGAAGGTCGCCGCCACTGAGCCCGCCGGTCCGAAGGCCAGAGTCAAGCCAGCCGAATCGTCCGTCGATGCCGTCGGCTCTACCGCACCCCGAACCCATCCGATGCGGCCCAGGCGCCAGCGCACGCCTCGCGCATCAAGGGCCTCCACGCCAAGCCCCAGTCGTTCGCGAACCTCCGTCCAGGCCGACGATTCAGGCTTCGGCGCACCGCCCTTGCAAGCCGCCTCCACCAGGGCTTGTGCGGCCGGGTGCAGTGACCAGCTCGCCAGTGACGCCGCATGCCGCAGCGCCTGTGTGGCGCACGAGTCGGACAGCGGCTCACCCAGCGGTCCGCGAACCGTCTCCACCGCGAGATGGTCCTCCGTCAGGGTGCCCGTCTTGTCCAGCACCACCACATCCACCCGTGCCAAGTCTTCGATGGAGCCCAGCCGCTGCAGCAAGGCCCCCTGCCCTGCGTAGGCCCGCGCGGCAGCGGCCAGCGCAGCGGGCGAGGCCAGTGACAAGGCACAGGGGCAGGTGACGACCAGGACCGCGACCGCGACCCACAGGACCTGGGCGGGATCGATGAACCACCAGGCAATTCCGGCCAAGATCGACAGCACCAGAACGCCCCAGAGGAAGGGCCCTGCCCACCGATCGGCCACCTGCAACAGGGCCGGGCGCTCCAGCGCGGCGCGCTGCGCCAGGTTGACCAAGCGGGACCAACGGGTGTCTTCGCCCAGAGCCGTGACGCACACATCAACGGGATCGCCATAGTTGACGCTGCCGCACAGAACGGGCTGCCCGGGTTCGCGAAGCTGGGGCAGCGACTCGCCCGTCATCAGCGATTCGCTCACGAGTGCTCGGCCCTTGACGACAAGGCCGTCGGCCGCCAGGGCCTCACCCCGTCGAATGCGGATCCGATCGCCCACGGCCAACTCGGACGGCATCGCCCAGGCGGTGCCCCCCCCTTCGTCCACGCGCAGCACGGGTGCCGCTGGACGGTCCATCAATCGGTCCAGGGCCTGCGCCGCCTCATGGCGCAGGCGCATTTCCACCCAGCGCCCGGTCAGCAGAATGGCGGCGAACATGGCCAGGGAATCGAACACCACCTCCGAGCCGAGCGCGCCGTCCGGCACGAAAGTGGCTGCGGTGCTGGCGATGAACATGACCACCATTCCCAGGGCGACCGGCACCTCCATCACGATGCGCCGCTGGCGCAGGGCCCGGACCGCCTGCTGCATGAAGGGCCAGGCGGAAAAGGCCATCACGGGCAGGCACAGCAACCACTGAGCCCAATTCATCAAACGGGCCAGGTCGGGCGCAATATCCCCAGGCGCGGCCACATAGGCCGGCGTGGCCAGCATCATCACCTGCATCGCACAGAACCAAGCCACGAAAAGGCGCCACAACAGGGTGCGCTTCTCCTGGGCCCGGGCCGCTTGTGCACCTTGAGGTGTGGCCAACGTGGCGCCATAGCCGGCTGCTTCGATGGCCGAAAGGATGCGGCTCAGATTGGTTCGATCGGGATTCCAGCTGACCTGGGCCCGCTGCAGGGCGGCGCTGACACGAATGTCATCGACGCCTGCAATGGTGAGGACCGCGGACTCGATCAGGCCCGAGCAGCCCGCACAGTGCATGCCCTGCAACCACAGCGCCGCTTCGGTGGTGTCGGTCGGCGTGGATCCTTCGGGTGGCATGTGGGCATTCGGGGCTGCGTACGCCCAGGCAAGGCCCGGGCATGCGACGATTGTTCGGTTGACCGACTCCCCCACGCTCTGACGCAGATCAAATGAAACCGATCAAAACCCGACCTGCCTGCGCCACCTCCCGCCCCACCCCTTGGGCACGTCGGATGGCATTCGCCTCGCTATGCAGTCTGCTGTTGGCCTTCTTCGGGCCGGTGCGGACGACTCGGGCGCAGGACGCGCCCCAGCAGTTGCCGGCCATGACCTTGACGGCCGGCATGCACCGAATCAGCGCCGAGGTGGCGCGCACCCCCGAACAGCGTGCCACCGGCCTCATGCACCGCAAGAGCATGTCCGCCCATGCCGGTATGCTGTTTGTGTTTGAGCAGCCGGAGCCGCTGTGCTTCTGGATGAAGAACACCCTGATCCCGTTGTCGATCGCCTTTCTATTGGACGACGGCACCATCCTGAACATCGAGGAGATGAGGCCCCAGACCCTGGACAGTCACTGTTCCCAGAGGCCGGTGCGCTTTGCGCTGGAGATGAACAGTGGCTGGTTCTCCCGACGGGGGCTCAAGCCGGGAGACCGCATCGGTGGGGAGGTGTTCCGTCCACGGTGAAGACTGTCGCTGCCGCGCTGCCTTCATGTGGGGCGCCCACCAGGTACCGTAAAAAGACACGGGGCCCGTCAAGGCCCCGTGCAACTGGCATGCTGTGGCGGCCTACGGACCGCAACAGCATCAAGCCCCCGACGTCCTCAGGCGAAGTTCGCCTGCGCGAACTCCCAATTCACCAGCTTGTCGAGGAAGGTCTCGACGAACTTGGGCCGCAGGTTGCGGTAGTCGATGTAGTAGGCGTGCTCCCACACATCCACCGTCAGCAGTGCCTTGTCGGCACCGGTCAGGGGTGTACCGGCGGCGCCCGTGTTCACGATGTCGACCGATCCATCGGCCTTCTTCACCAGCCAGGTCCAACCGGACCCGAAGTTGCCGACGGCCGATTTCACAAACGCCTCGCGGAAGGCGGCATAAGTGCCCCACTTCGCATGGATCGCAGCAGCCAATGCACCGCTGGGCTCGCCGCCACCATTGGGCTTCATGCAATGCCAGAAGAAGGTGTGGTTCCAGATTTGGGCCGCGTTGTTGTAGATGGGACCGGGATTGGGTGCCTTCTTGATGATGGCCTCGAGGTCCAGACTTTCGTACTCGGTGCCCTTCTGGAGGTTGTTCAGGTTCACCACATAGGCGTTGTGGTGCTTGCCGTGGTGGAACTCCAGGGTTTCACGGCTGTAGTGCGGCGCCAGAGCGTCCAGGCCGTAGGGCAATGCAGGCAGGGTATGTTCCATGGGATCCTTTGGGGGGTTGAAGGGCGAGCCAGCCCAGGCGCGGAACGGCGCCAGCGCCCGGGCTCATATCGCTTCAGATTGTAGGCAAGCCCGCTGCAACCCCATCGTGCGGCGGGTGTAAAGCCTGGACCTCAACCTCGGCACTGCCGTCATGCCACACCGCGTTGAGCCGGTCGCCCGCATGGGCCTGGGCGACCGAGGTCAAGGGACGGCCCTGCTGATCGCTGACCCAGGCATAGCCTCTTTGAAGGACGGCGCGCGGGTCCTGGGCCAGGATCCTGGAGTGAAGGTCCCGCCAGCGCCGCTGGGCGCGAACGAACTGCGCCGTGTGCGCTGCCGTCAGCCGGGAAGCCCGCTGCTGCAGGTCCAACTGTCCTCTTTGAACGGGGTCGCGCAGCGCCGCAGCCAGGCGCGCGGCCAGGCGATCGAGCATTTGCCCCTGACGCCCCAGGACCTGCGCGGGACGAAGCACCGCCAGTGCCGTCTGGTCCAACTGTTGAGCCCGCCGGTCGAGTTCACGATGGGCCGCCAAGGCCATGCGGCGTGCCAGGGCCGCCAGTCGCTGCTGCTCATCCTGCGCCAACGGGGTGAGCAATTCGGCCGCTGCCGTGGGTGTGGCCGCACGCACATCGGCAGCGAA
>Ga0255188_1000310_pt1 | contig 17075 bp, 6 predicted proteins | sample Miss_Cont_RepB_8_FD_188427 | JGI IMG/M metagenome (GOLD analysis project Ga0255188, IMG submission 188427) | Freshwater microbial communities from Mississippi River, Louisiana, United States - Miss_Cont_RepB_8h | ecosystem: Environmental > Aquatic > Freshwater > River | place: USA: Louisiana... | reverse complement strand
GCTGCCATTGGCATTGGGGGCGGGGGTGAAACTCAGCGTCCCGTTGGCCGCCAACGCCGGCGCGGTGGCAAAGAGCGCCGGATTCGCCGCCGTGACACTGACCACGCTCACGGTCTGCGTGCCCTCACTCGGCGGCCCCGGGCTGAACGTCGCAAAGCCGGGCACGTTCGTCACACCGACATCCTCCGGAACCACCACCAAGCTGGCCGCAAACAGGCTGGCAGGCGGCTGGTTGCCGCTGCCCACCACGAGCATCAGGCTCTGCGGGGCGCTGGTGTCCACCCCCCCGTTGGCCGTGCCGCCGCTGTCCCGCGCGCGAATGGTGAGAGTGGCCAGCCCGGACTGACCGGAAGCCACGGTGAAGCTGAGGTTTCCGGCCGCGCTCAAAGACGGCGGCACGAGGAACAAGCCGGGGCTGTCGTTGGCGACCAGGTAGCTCAATACCTGCCCGGACTCGGCGGCCGGTCCAACGCTGGCCGAGGCGATGACCGCGTGACTCGTTGCGCCGCTGTTGGTCGGCACCGAGAGGAGGGTGCGGGAAAGGGTGAATTCGGGCGCATCGTTCACCGAAGCCACGGTGAGGGTGAAGGTGCCGGTTGTGGAATTCGCCCCGCCATTGGCGGTGCCGCCGTTGTCCTGGGCGATGACCGTCACCGTCGCCACGCCGTTGGCATCCGGGGCCGGGGTGAAAGTGAGCGTCCCATTCGTCGCGATGGCCGGCGGGCTGGCAAACAGCGCGGGGTTGTTGTTGCTCACCGTGTAATTCGTGATGCTCTGGCCTGACTCACTCGCCGTGCCCAGGCTGGTCACGTTCACGAAGCCATTGCCGCTGAAGGCCCCGCTGTCCTCCAGCACCACCACGTTCGAGGCGAAGGCGATGCTGGGCGGTTCGTTCACCGGGGTGACCGTGATGACAAAGCTCTGCGGCGCGCTCGTGTCCGCCCCGCCGTTGGCCGTGCCGCCGTTGTCCTGCGCGCGGACGGTGACGGTGGCGGTGCCAAAGGCGTTCGCCGCCGGGGTGAAAGTCAACGTGCCGTTGGCCGCGATGGCCGGCTGGCTGCTGAACAACGCGGGGTTGTCGTTGGTGTAAATCAAGCTGACGAGCTGGCCGGACTCATCGGCCGGGCCGGCAACCAAATTGGTGACCAGTAGGCTCACGGTTTGCGGACCGGAATCTTCCAGCACGGTCAGCGGGTTCGCGGAAACCCAGCCCCCCGTGGCGACCAACACCATGTTGTGGAATCCGCCCGCCCCAATCGCCAGCACCCGGCCCAAGCCCGCCGGAATCGTTGACTGTCCACTGTCATTACGACCCCAAGCCAAGATTGTCCCGTCGCGCTTAAGCACCATGTTGTGATGATCCCCTGCCGCGATGGCCGCGACCCCGTTCAAACCCGCAGGAATCGTCGCCTGGCCAAAGCCATTGTAGCCCCAAGCCACGACTGTCCCATCGCTCTTGAGCGCCAGGTTATGCTCGCGCCCCGCGTCGATGGCGATCACCCCGCTCAAACCTGCCGGGACATTCCGCTGGCCTTGGTTGTTGTTGCCCCAAGCCGCCACGGTGCCATCACTCTTGAGCGCCAAGCCGTGCTCCCGGCCCGCCGAAATCGCCGTCACCCCGGTCAAGCCCGCCGGGATGGTTGCCTGCCCAAAGTCGTTGCGGCCCCAAGCAACAATCGTCCCGTTGCTCTTCAACGCCAGGCTGTAAGCCTCGCTCGCCGCGATGGCCATCACATCCGTCAAACCCGCCGGCACGGTCGCCTGCCCAAAGTCATTCCGCCCCCAGGCCACCACGGTTCCGTTGCTCCTGAGGGCCAGACTGTGATCCCAGCCGCCGGCGGCCGCCCGCACCGGGCCCAGGTCCGCCGGGACGTTCGCCTGCCCGTCATCATTCCAGCCCCACGACACCAACGTCCCATCATGCCGGATTGCAAAGTTGTGATACCAACCCGCCTCGATGGTCGTCACTCCGGTCAAACCCGCCGGAATGTCCGCCTGATGCACATTGCTCTTGCCCCAAACCACCACCGCAGTTTGCAGCACGGCCGGCCCGGCACCGCCCAGCAAGCTGGCATTAAGCGCGAAGGACGGCGCGTCATTCACGCCGCCCACGGTGATGGTGAACGTGTTGGTCGCACGGTTCACTCCCCCATTGGCCGTGCCTCCATTGTCCTGCGCAACAACCGTGACGGTGGCGCTGCCCACCGCGTTGGGAGCCGGAATGAAGGTGAGCTGGCCATTCGCGGCAATGGCCGGCTGGGTGCTGAACAACGCGGGCCGGTTGTTGCTCACCGTGTAGTTCGTGATGCTCTGCCCCGACTCGTTCGCCGGACCAACACTTGTCGCGGAGGCAAAACCGATGCCGGGGTGGACCGGCGGTGCCGCCACCACCTGCAACGTCGCAGCCAGGCTGGTGACGGTGCCACCCGGTCCGGAAACTTGCACCGCGTAGCTGCCGCTGTTCGCACTGGTCACGCCGGCGAGCGTGAGCGTCGTGCCATTTGCGCCTGGCACTGGCTCGTTGTTGCGCAGCCACTGATAGCTGAGCGGCGACGACCCGATCGCGGCGGCGCTGAACGTGTGGCTCGCGCCCACCGTCACCGTCGCGCTGACGGGTGGCACGGTGACAAAGGTCGCATCCACCTGGCCGGGCAGTGGGTTGCCATCCAGTTCGCGCACGAAGGCAAGCAAGTTGGCGCGGTCCTCGGACGTCAGCGCAAGCACCCGGCGGTGCGGCTCGGCGAGCGCGAAGTCATCCGGGGTCGAGACCACGATGTGATCCACAAGCACTTCAAGGCCGCCCGCTTCGAGGACGATGGTGTTGTCCGTCCCCGGACGGAGCGGCAGATCCTCGAAACGATACGTCAGCCAGTTCACCAATCGTTCCGGCGGGTCATTGAAAGGCTGCGGAAGGCTGGCGGAGAAGTTAGTGCCGTTCACCCACACGGTGAGCGGGGCGGAGCCGGGGCCATTGCCGTAACGCACTTCGACCGCCCCCAGCCCGCCTGTGCCGCCACTTACACTGGAGAAAGTGAGCGTGGCTCCGCTCCCCAAGATTACGAACGCCTTGCCAAATGCGGTCTCATCGTAGTTCAGAACATAGTTCAGATCATTGCTCACCACCTGTGTCGAGCCGGCGGGCACCGCCAGTTCAGCGGGATACAACGCGCCCCCGGCCACGCGGAAAACGTCTTCGAGCGTCGCCGCCGAGCCGTCATGAAAATACGGCGCAGTGCCCCACACGCCGCGCAGCGTCGGCGTATCAATGCCCGTGAGCAGCCCGCGCAGCCGCTGGCCGGAGGTGGGACGCAGCGTGCCCACGTTGTGCATCTGGCCATCCCGCATCGTGCTGCTGGAGTGGCAGCTCGCGCAGTTCTGCGCGGCGAACACCGTCGCGCCCGCCACCGCCGCCGAGGACATCGTCCCGTCCGCCGCCCGGTGCGGGCTGCGCGGAACGGTCTCATTGCTCAGGCTCGAGACATAGGCGGCCAGCGCATCGAGATCCGCGCTCATGCCCGCCTTGGGCGGTCCCAGCGGCGTGCTGGCGGCGGCGAACTGTTCCGCCGTGAGGAAGCCCGTGCCACCAAACGCGCCGCGCATGTCGTGCTCGAAATCCTGAATCTCATCGAAGTTGGCGGACCAGTGGACGTTGCCATGCAGGATGCCGGCGCGCCCTTGCAGCGCGATGGTGTTGCGCAACCCTTCACCACGTCCGCTGAAGTCCCACACGCGGCCGTCTTGCCCGCCATCCACGTGGCACGAAGCACACGAGATGTAACCCTCGCTGCTCATCCGCCGGTCGCTGGCATTGTAGAAGATTTCCTTGCCGCGCCGGACCTGCGGCAGCATCAGCTCAACGGCGGCGGTGGTGAGATTCGTGCCCGGAAGGGTCACGGCCCCGGTGCGGAGGAACTCGCCCAACTCCAAGACCGTCACGTTGCGGCTCATCAGGTTCTGCACGAACGCGCGGCGCGTCACCGGATCCACGGCGATGCCCTGCGGGGCGCTGCCCACCGCACGACGCGATACCCGGCCGCCCGTTCCGGCGGAGCTCTCCGCCTGGAACGCGTCGAAGATGGCGAGGTCGTTGTTGCCTTGCAGCGTGGTGAAGAAGTAGTCGCCCAAGGGGGAGAGCGCCACAGCACTGGCCGAGTCGCTGTTGTCCATGTCAATCGCCCGCACCACCGCCCCGGTGGCCACATCCAGCATGATGACGAGATTGCGGACAGAGTTTTCCTCGTCGAGATCCGCGCCGGTGAACGCTCCCTTGTCCGCGTTCAGCTTGTTGGCCGTGATGAGCAGCCGCGCACCGTCGCGGGTGAACGTCATGCCGGCGAGGAAGTTGGCCACCCCTTTGCCCTCACTGGGCGAGTCGCGATGTTCATCGCCCCCGAACTTCGCAATCCGGAAAGTGCGCAGCAGCGACAACGAGGCCGTGTCCACCTCCCACACTTCCGCATGGCCGCGGGCCGAGATGAACCGGGTGACGTAAAGCCGCGTGCCATCCGCGTTCAGCGCGAGGGCGCGCGGCGTGGGGCCAATCGCCAGCGTCCCGGTGGCGGCGCGCGTGGTGGTGTTGAACCGCACAATCTCGCCGCTGCCAAACATGGATACATACGCAGTGCCGCCGTCCGGAGAGGTCACGATGCCAAAGGGCGCGCTGCCATAACGAACCGGGATGGACTGAGCGCCTCCCTCCAGCAGGACATCAATGCGGTCGGCTTTGTGGCTGGTCACCCAGGCATTGCCCGCACTGTCAAACGCCACGCTGCGCGGCTCCGCGCCGACCGCTCGTTCCGTGCCTCGTGCCAGAGTGTCGGCATGGATGGTTTGCACCGTGTGACTGTCGGGATTTACCACCCACACCTGCCGGCTCGTGGGATGCAGTGCGATGGGCCCGCTGTTCCGCGCCCCCAGTCCGGGAGCGGGACCGCTCAAGACCGTCACGGTCAATGTGCGTGTGGCCGTGAGCCCACCGGGATCACGCACCTGCACCGTGGCGGCGTAATGTCCGTTCGTCGCGTAACTGTGGGTCACGGTGGCAGCGGTGCTCCAATCCGTAACGGGTGCCCCGTCGCCAAAGTTGAACCGGTATTCCACCGGCTGCCCCTCGGGATCAGCGGCACTGGCAGTGAACGTGAGGACTTGATTGGTTTCCGCCGGGTAGGCCGACACCGTGAAGGCATTCAGCAGCGGAGTGCCGGGGGCATCACCGCTGCCGCTGGTCAAGTCACTCATCTGACTGACCGTAGGAGCAAAGACCACGCTGTCCTCCAGCACGACCACGTTCGAGGCAAAGCCAATCTGCGGCGCATCATTTACCGGCGAGACTGTGAGGGTGAAGGTCTGTGCCGCGCTGGTATCAACCCCGCCGCCGGCTGTGCCGCCGTTGTCTTGCGCGCGCACGGTCACCATGGCCGTGCCAAAGGCATTCGCCGCTGGCGTGAAGTTCAGTGTGCCGGCCGTCGTAATGGCCGGGGCAGCCTGGAAAAGAGTGGCGTTGTCACTTGTGACCAAGAAGCTGACGGTCTGGTCGAGCTCATTCGTCGGTCCGGCCACGATGTTGGTCACAAAGCCTGGGAACGTCCGTGCGCCCGAGTCCTCCGCCGCCATCACGCTTGCGGCGGAAAGCGCGAAACTCGGGGCCAAGTTGGGCAGGTTGACGGCGATGGTGAAGGTGTTCGTGCTCCGATCCATTCCACCCCCATCCGTGCCGCCGTTGTCCTGCAACACAACTGTAATGACCACGGTGCCCGTCGCATTGAGCGCTGGCGTGAACGCAAGCGTGGCCGTCGTCGCTCCCGGCGTATAGCTCACCACCGGATGTGGGACCAGCGCCGGGTCCGAGGAGGTCGCGGTCACGTTGGTCACCAATTGCGTGGACTCACGAGCCGGGCCAGGCGCTATGCCGGTCAAGAGGGTGCTCAACGTTGGTGCGCCATCCATGATCCTCTGCGGCGGCACGGCAGTCATCACCGGCGGCTGGTTGATGAAGAGGCTGTGAATGCGCGTGATGCGGCTCCGGCTCACACCCTGATACGTGGTGAAGTCGCCACCCGCCACCAAGCTCCCATCCGGCTCCAGCACGATCTCCGTGACCCGGCCGTCCGCACCCGCTCCGGGATTGAAGGACGTGTCCAGTGCGCCATTGGCCAGCAGCCGCGCGACCCCGTTCCGCGAAACCCCGTTGACCGCCGTGAAATAGCCACCGATCAGGACCCGCCCATCCTCGTGCGCCACCGCCGCCGTCACGTCCGAGTTGATCACGTTGTTGCCCACGTTGAACGTGGCGTCCACCGAGCCGTTCGGATTGAGCCGCAGCAGGCGGGAGTTCAAGCCCACATAAAGCCCGCCGCCCACGAGGACTTTGCCGTCACTGCCCACACTGACAAAATTGGCGTAGCCATTGTCCTGCGTGCCCGGCACAAAAGTCGTGTCCACCGTTCCGTCGCCATTGAGCCGCGCCACCCGGTGCCGTGTCACCCCGTTGACCGAGCTGAAATAGCCCGCGATGAAGACCTTGCCATCCGCCTGCAACACGAGCCCGAGCACGGCTCCGCTCGCCCCCGTGCCGGAGTCGAACGTGGTGTCCAATTGCCCGGTGGTGGCAAGCAGGCGCGCCACGCGTCCGCGTGCCACCCCATTCACCTGTGTGAAGCTCCCGGCAATGTAAACCCGGCCGTCGGAATCCACCGCCACCGCCTGCACCGTTCCGTTCACCACCGGTGCGAACGCCAGATCCAGCGTGCCGTCGGCGTAAAACCGCGCCAGCCGGGTGCGCGCAACCCCGTTGACACCGAGGAAATCGCCGCCCACGACCACCCTGCCGTCGGTCCCGACCGCCACCGCGTTCACCGTGCTATCCGGGCCACTGCCGGGATCAAAGTTGGCGTCCAACGAACCGTCATAATTCAGCCGAGCCACCCGGCCGCGCGCCACTCCGTTGAAGGTGGTGAACTGACCACCAATCAGCAGTTTTCCATCCGCTTGGCGCGCGATTCCCAGCACTCGTGAATTGGCCCCGGTGCCAGGATTGAAGCTGGCGTTCAAGGTGCCCGCAGTTTGCGCACGTCCGCCAACGGCCAGCAGAAGGAACAGTGCGGAGACGGCGCACAGGCGGCGCGGAGCAGGGAAAACACGCCGGAAGAAAGCAGGGCTGGCGGTGGCATTCATAGTGGACCTTCTGGTTTCAGGCTTCAGTTACAAGCCATTAACGTTCCCCGTTAATGGACAAGTGACATGACGAGTATGCGCCCCACTCTTCGCTGGCAAAGCAAAGGTGCCCGCACTCCCATAGGAAAATTCCTGAGCTCCTGTTACCCGTAACCGCCACCCAGACAGCCGACGCGGCTCAACCTCAGTGTCGCTCGGACCACATGGCCGCATGACGCACCAGGCTGAGCGCATCCGGCAGGCTGAGCTTGCGCTTGAGGTTGTCCCGGTAGGTTTCGACCGTCTTAGGACTTAACGAGAGAATCTGAGCGATTTCCTTGCTGTTCTTTCCCTCCCCCAGCAAACGAAACACCTGCGACTCCCGCGCGGAAAGGCTTTCCATCCCGTGCGTTTCCTTGTCCCTCTTTCTCCCACCAAGGCGCTTCCAGACCTGAGCCGCTAGCTTCCCGCTGACGAACCGCTCGCCCGCCAGAACTGCGGTGACTGACTGCATGATCACCTCCGGGGGTTCCGCCTTGGTCACAAAGCCATCCGCGCCACAATAAAGCGCACGCTCGGCATACACCGACTCGTCATGCCGGCTGATGACCAAAACCTTCATGGTCGGCATCGCCTTCTTCCACTCGCGAATGAGGACAAACGCGTCGTCCTCCCCCAAGGTCAGGTCCAGAAACACCAGATCGGGCAGCAGCTTCCCGACCGCCTTGCGCGCCGAATCCACGCCGTCGGCATAACCGCAACATTTGAGCCCTGGGGCCTTGTCAAGCAATTGGGCCAATGCGTAACGCACCAGCGGGTGGTCATCCACCACCAGCACCCTTGTCTTGTGCACCGCCTTATTGTTCCTGGCTGCCATACCTCAATCCCAGTTCGCTTGCCGTATTCCCACCGGCAGCGTGTGGGCATTCAACCACAACGCACCCGGCGACGAAAGGGATTTGTGGCAGATGCAGGCGGATGAACCGCTTCCCGAAGTCGGGATGCAATCGAACCGCAGGAAACGGCGGGGGCAGGGTCCGCTGCTCGCCTACTTGATGACTGGCGTCGCCCCAGCCTTGGGCTCAGCCGGCTTGGGTTCGTCCTTCTTCTCAACCATCAAATCCGTGCGCGATTTAAGGACGCTGTCGAGGGTGTATTTGGTGACCAAGAAGGTCCACTTGGCGAACTTCTGGTCGGCGGCGAACTTCTCGCCGAGCTTCTTCTGCCCCTCGGCAAATTCCTTGTCCAACTTCTCCTTGTCCTCGGGCTTCTCGTCCCTGGCGGGCGTGCGGGCCTTCGGGAAGTTCGCGGCCACGCTGATTTTGAACGGGTAATTGTCGCCACTCGCCGTGCCGGCTTTCGCCGTGTAGGTGAAGCCATCGAAGGTCTCCAGCACGAGCGTCGCGGGCTTGTCGAGACCGAGCTTGTCGGCCTGCGGATTCGCCACCACATCGCTGAAGCTGGGCGAACTGAGCGGGCTGCCGAGGGCGGAGAGTTTGTTGGTGTCCACGTTCTCGCCCGCTTTCACGTCGGCGAGCTTCCACTCGGCGCCTTCGGTTTCACGCGTGGCTTTCCAACCAACAGCAGCGTTTGTGGCATAGGTGACGGCGATGGATTTGAGCTTCTCAACCTTCAGGAAGTCCTTGTCCAACCAGTTTTCCGGCTTCGGATCGGCGTCGGCAAACTGCTCGCTGGTCACGATGACGGTGTCCTTGCTTGCGGTATCGCGGACCCAGCGGCCCACGGGGAAATCCCCACCGCCGAAGGGCCCGCCCTCGGACTTCTTTGTCTGCTTCTTGCCGAGGACGACGGCCTTCAGCGCCTTGCCGTCTTTGCCCTTCAACTCGACGAGCGTGCCCTTGCCTTCGCCGTCGCCGGGAGCCTGAAGTTCGAGCCGGGCGTATTGCGACGCGCCAACCTGCTCGCTCTGCACGGCCTTCACGTCGGCGAACTTGCGGATGAGGTCGGCGATGTTGCTGAAGTTCGCCGCGTAATCGCCGCGCTCCTTGACGACCCAGGTTTCGCCGGACTTGGTGAGGTTCAGTTCGCCCGCGCTGGACTTGATGGTGACGGTGGCAACGGCGTTCACGTCGAGCGCGCCGGCGAGCTTCTGGCCGCCGCCGGTCGAGGACTGCTGCCAGTCGCCCTGGCGCTGCTTGTTGACGAGCAAGCCCGCGCCGCCGATGACGGCCACGAGCACGAGGAGAATGAGGAACTGCTTGCGATTCATGGCTTCAAATTCTTTCGGTTCTGCTGCTCACCGCGCGGCCGTGCGCCGGCGCTTCACCACGGCCAGGCCGATGCCGCCGATGGTCACGAGGAACGGCATGCCAGCGATGTTCATCCACTTGAGCTGGTTTTCCATGGACTCGATTTCCTGGCGGAGATCCCGGCGGAGTTTCTTCAGCTCGACCTTCACGTTGGCTTCCTGTTTGCGGAAGTTCTCCAGCTCCTTTTGCTGCTCGGGAGAAAGCACGAAGCGCTGGCCCTTTTCTTTGTTGCGTTGCAGTTCGTTGAGCTTGCGCTGCGTGTCCTGCAAGCTGTCTTCAAGGGTCTTAATCTTCGCGCGGTAGGCGTCCTCGGCCTTTACCTGCATGTCGCGCACGCGGGTGAACTGCCGCTGCACGATGGCGCGGCTACGGGTGTTCATGAGCGCGGTGTCGCCGGACATCTGCTCCACGAAGTTCTGCGCGAGGTTCACGTTGCCGTTGCGCGGGATGACCACGCGCTGGCCGAAGAAGTCCTGAATCTGCACGCAGAAGTTGTCGTTCAGCATGTCGGCATCGGCCACGAGGATGACGTGGTTCGCGTCCTTGGATTCCTTCAGCGCGTCGCCCTTTGGCGCTTCTTTTTTCTCGTCGCCGGGCGCGGGCGGCGCAGCGTCGGGCTTGCCGTTCGGGAAGGCGGTCTTGAACTTGCCGCTCAACTTGATGGCCAACGCATATTCGGTGCTGCTGGGCTTGAAGTCCTTGAGAATTGCCTCGCCGGACATCTGCGCGAGGAAGCCCTCGACGAGCTGCGACTGCGTGGTGGACTTGATGAGCGTTTCCTTCTTCAAGCCCTCAACCGGCGAACCGGTGAACGCGCCGCTGAAGCCCATCATCAGGCTGTCCACCTGGCTCGTGGCGATGTCGGCGCGGTCAATCGCGTCGGCGGTGAGCGAGAGGACGGCAGGCTGTTGCTCGACGCGCTGGCCGCGGCCCATGCGGGTGACGTATTTCATGTCGGCGACACACTTGGTCTTGTCGAAGCCAATGCCCCACGCGGACAGAAGCTTGTCCAGCGAGGAACTGGTCGGCGGGCCGCCGCCCATCATCGGGTTGCCACCCTGCCGCTGCTGGTCCACGTAGGAAACGGGGTCGAGATAGGCAACCAACTTGCCGCCGCGCAGCACGAACTGGTCAATCGCGAACTGCGTCGCGTCCGTGATGTCGCGCGGGTGGATGACGAGCAGCACCTTCACGTCGGCGGGGATTTCCGTGACATTCATTTCGAGCTGCTTCACGTCGAAGTCGCTCTTCAGCTCACTGATGAGATACCACGCGGGCTGCTGGCCGCCGGGCTGGCCCATGCGCATCATCATCGGATTCATCGGCGTGCCGAAGACCGGCAGCGCAGACATGACGCCGACGACGGGCTTGGTCGGGTTCGCCACGCGCGCGATGGCACGGGCGAGGTCATACTCGAGCAACTTCTCGCGCTCGGGCGAGAGGAACGGCAGCGCGACCTTCTGATCGAGGCAGTTGATGGAAACGCCGAGGTAAATCTTCTCGCCGGTCTGCGTGGGCTGGCCTTCGACGCCGTCGAGGTTCGCGGAGTCTTCCGCGTCGGAGTCGGGCTGCGGGTCGAGCCTCTCGATTTCGATGAACTTGCTCTGCTGCTTCAGCTCGACGAGCAGGTCTTCGACGCGCTGGGCGTAGGTCTTGAGGAAGACCGGCATCGCGTTGTCGCGCTGCGAATAGTAGAGGCGGATTTTGACCTTGGTATCGAGTTTACCGACGATTTTCTTGGTGCCGTCGGAGAGCGTGTAGAGCTTGTCGGCGGTGAGGTCCACGCGCGAGCGGAAGGTCGCGGCGATGAAGTTCACCGCCACGAGGATGAGCGCCATGGCAGCGATGCCGACGGCGGAGTAAAGGAGGGTTTCTAACTTCTTGTGTTTCATGGGCAGAGAAGAGGGAGAGACGCGGATTGCACGGATTGGCACGGATTAAGACAGGCTTTCAGCGAATCCGTGAGAATCCGTGAAATCCGTGTCCAAACTCCGGCTTCGTGTCCATTCGTGTCCATTCGTGGTTTCAGAGTTAGGAACGCAGGCTGCGCAGCACGACGCTCGTGCTGAAGAGCGAGAAGCCAATCATTGACAGGAAGAACAGCAAGTGGCGCGAGTCCACCACGCCGCGCTGGAAGTCCTCGAAGTGCGTCATCACGCTGAACGCCGAGACCAGCTCGACAATCCAGCGGTTGTCCGGCAGCGCCTTGGTGAGGATGTTCGTCACCGGCGGCCAACCCGCGAGGATGAGAAAGAGGCACACAACCACTGAGATGATGAACGCGATGACCTGGTTGCGCGTGAGCGCGGAGGTCAGGCAGGTGATGGCGAGATACGCCCCCGCCAGCAGGAAGCTGCCAATGTAGGCGCCCGCCGCGACGCCGAGGTCGGGGTTGCCGAGATACTTCACGGTGATGACGACCGGGAAGGTCAGCGCCAAGGCCAGCCCGAGGAACGCCCAGCTCGCGAGGAACTTGCCCATGATGGCCTGCCACGGCGTGATAGGCATGGTCATCAGCAGTTCTATGGTCCCTTGCCGCCGCTCCTCCGACCACACGCGCATCCCGACCGCAGGGACGAGGAAGAGATACAGCCACGGGTGCCACATAAAAAAAGCATTAAGGTTCGCCTCGTTGCGCTCGAAGAAATGGCCGACCATGAAGGTGAAGAACCCGGTCAGCAGCAGGAAGATGACGATGAAGACGTAGGCCACCGGCGACGCGAAGTAGGCGCTCAGTTCGCGCTTCGCGATGGTGGAAATGTTGCCCAGTGAATTGCTCATGCGGGGAAAGTTTCGGGTTAGGAGTTTGGAGTTTCGGGTTGGCCTGAAAGACTGATTGAGTCGCAGGCTGGCTCCGTAGGAGCCAAACATGAATAGCCGTGGGTGAAGCGAGCAACGCGAGCGCAACCCACGGAAGCGCGTCTCGAAAGGGCGGGAACCGCGTAGCGGTTCAACATCGCCGAAGCCCGCCGGACCGTTGAACCGCTACGCGGTTCACCCCATTGTCCGGCCCGTGTCCGTGGGTTCCGCGCATCCAATGCGCTCCACCCACGGCTACTCACGTTGGACTGCTCCGCAGTCACGAAAACCGCGCTGGTAGGGCGCGTCTGTCCCAGCGCGCAGGTTGGATGTCCGAACGGTTCAGCGGCGCGCTGGGGACAGACGCGCCCTACCTCGCACAGCTTGGAAACTTGGAGCTTGGCCATTGGGGCTATTACTTCTTCGCCGTGTCCGACGCGGTGATGCTGCGGAAATACTCGTCCAGCTTGCCTTCCTCGATGTGCAGCTCCTCGACGCGCCAGCCTTGCGCGGCGGTGCCGACGGCCTTGCTGAACTCGCCGTTCGACGATGACTTCGGGAACACGCGCGCCGTCACCGTGCCGTTCTCGTCCTTCACGAGTTGCACGCGCTCCGCGCCGTCCACGGAACGCAACTTGCCCGTCACGGCTTCTGCCGCGACGCCGTTGACGCGCAGCAAAATCGCGCCGGCGTTCGGGGCCTTGCGCTTGAGCTCCTGCGGCGTGCCGTTGGCCACGACCGTGCCCCGGTCAATGATGATGGCTCGCGTGCAGGCGGCCTCGACCTCTTCGAGGATGTGCGTGCTGAAGATGATGGCTTTCTTCTCGCCCATGCGCTTGATGAGCTGCCGGATTTCGTGCTTTTGATTCGGGTCCAAGCCGTCGGTCGGCTCGTCCATCACGAGGATTTCCGGGTCGTGGATGATGGACTGCGCGAAACAGGTGCGGTGGCGGTAGCCCTTGGAGAGCGTGTCCACGCTTTGGTGCAGGACGTTTTCGAGGAAGCACATCTCCACCGCGCGATGCACGGCGGTCTTGATGGCGTCGCCGCGCAGGCCGCGAATCTCGGCGGCAAAGGACAGGAAGCCATGCACCGTCATGTCGCTGTAGCAGGGCGCGGACTCGGGCAGGTAGCCGATGAGGCGCTTGGCCGGCACGGGGTCTTCGAGCATGTCGTGCGTGCCGATGGTGACGCGGCCGGCGGTGGGCGGGAGGAAGCCCGTGACCATCCGCATGGTGGTGGACTTGCCCGCGCCGTTCGGCCCGAGGAAGCCCAGCACCTCGCCGCGCTGGACGGTGAAAGAAACGTCGTTCACGGCCACTTTCGGCCCAAACGTCTTGGTCAGGTTTTCGACTTTAATCATGTGCTGCTTCCGGCTGCCCGGTCATGTGACGGCGCGTATTGTGCATGGCCTGTCAAGGTTTCCGGCGATTTAGACAAAGTTTGGAGAATTCGTTCAAAGAAATTTTTACTCAACTGAGACTCTGGCGGACCCTGGCGGACCCGGCTGTGGTTTGGAGTGCGGCGAGTTCTCGCCGCTTTCTGGCGGCGACTGGTCGCCGTCGAGTGACAGGGAATGCACGGCTTCTCACGGCGTCCCCGGCTGGCGCAAGCCGGATGCCCTTGCAGCGACTCACCTTCCGGACTTCGGCGGCGACGAGTCGCCTGCGGAAAGCGGTGACAAGTCACCGCACTCCAAGACGCTGGCGCGTTCCCGTCGTCCCTCACTTCGCGTTCGCCTGAATCTTCTTCCACGCGGCGAGGGCTTCGTGGAACTCGGCGAGCTGCTCGGCGGAGAGGACGCCAGTGTTGCGGGCGATTTCCTCCTCGGTGCGCTGGACGAACCAGTCCGCCTGCTCACGCCGGGGCCGGAGCGGCTTGCCCTCGATTTCCACCCACCACGGCGCGGTGTGGGCGAAGCGGATGCGGCCGTCGGACTGCTTCTGTAAGCAGCGCAAGGCGACCCACCCGGAATTCTCCATCTCAATTTCCACACTTCCGGTTCCTTGGTGAAGTTGGCGTTCAAACCACCACATTGTCATTTTGCGTTCGCCGTTGACGATGACTTCAACCGGATTGAGCGGCTCTGTAGCCGCGACTTCCACGTCCACCTTGAGCTGTTGCTTCGCTGCGGTCCCGAGCTTCAAAACTTCACCAGACTGCTGCCCGTTCACCTTCGCAATGAGCATCGGCCCCGTCGTCACAAAGCTCCTCCCCTCGCCCAGCCCCTTCATCCACTTCTCGTAGCTGAAGCCGCCTTCGCAATGCACATACACGCGGCTGAAGCCCAGCGGCACGGGATGCACGCCGTTGGCCGTGCCGGCGCTGGGCTTGATGCGGAAGCCGCAGTTGAGCAGCGCGTAGTAGGTCTCGAAGCCGTAGTGCGTCCACGCCAGTTCCGTGTCCGTGCCAGTGCCGTTGCCGGGCAGCTTCATCCACTTCGGCGCGGGCACGGCCCAGTTGCGCACGCCGAACTCGACGCGCCAGTGGTGGTTGTTCGCCAGCTCGAAGAGGTCCGGCTTGAGCACCGGCACGATGGGCACGGACCAGTTCCAGTTGTGCTTCTCGAGGTCAATCAGCCCGCCCTCCGCGTGTGCGCGCTCGGACACGCGCTTGAGGGGAAACACCGGGATGTCGAACCGTTGCTTGTGCCCGACGACGAGGAGCGCGCCGAGCGTGTGCTGTTTCCCGCCGGAGCGGAAGATTTCGTATTCCGTGTTGCGCGGATACCAGACGTGCGTCGGGTCCACGAAGACGGGCCGGCCGCCGAAGTTGCCCTTCATGTTCTTGTCGCTCAGCGCGGGCGGCACGGTGTCCACCGTAGTCCAGTCAATCATCGGCAGCGCGACGTTTACGTCCTCGGCGAGCATGGCGGTCTCCAGCTCGGCGGGCGCGCGGTGGTTGTGGGCGTCGCCGCTGAACCATCCGCGCGCGGCCATGTCCACCCAGCGCTTGAGCGGGAGCTTCACCTCCACGGGCTTGGCCGCGACGGTGAACTGGTTCGTCAGCGGCAGATACTCCTTCCCGCGCTCGACGACGGCGGTGTAGCGGCCCGGCGGCAGCTCGGCGACCCATTGGTGCGCCGAGAGCGTGGTGTGGAACTCGGTGGCGTTGGTATTGAACCCGCTGCGCTTCTCGTAGCGCACGGCGGAGCCGAACGGCGGCACGGACTTGGGGAAATGCCACTTCCCGTCCGCATCACCGCGCAGATAAAGCCGCGCGGCAACGGGCTTGCCCGTCGCAGCATCCGTGATGTCGCCGTAAACGGGAACGGTCTGGGCGAAGACGTGTCCGGCGGGAAGCGCGACCAGCAGGCCAATCGCGACGCGGAGGAAACACATGGTCATGGCCAGAATCTAACCGCTCCCCCGCCCGCGTGAAGCCGGGAGTTCAAGCGGACAGCCAGCCAGAGCGGTTAGCGGCTTGTTTAGCAACGGTTAGTGTGCGTCAATCCTTGTGTAGTCAATTGTTCCAGCGCTTGCGTCCATACAACTGTTCGACCTTTATGAACCGCTTTCACTCCCTCCTGTTGTCCCTCGTCACGCTCGCCTTCGCCCTCGCCTCTGCGTCGGCGGCCGTGAACTTCACCTTGTCGCAGACGGCGGTGAGCAATCTCTTCAGCGGAGCGCTGGACATACAAATCACGGGGCTGACCAACGGCGAGCCGGTCATCCTGCAAAAATTCCTGAATCACAACGGCGACCTGACCGTGGATGCCGGTGAACAGCTCGTGGCACAGTTCAAACTGGTCGAGGGCCAGGTAACACGCATCGGCGGCGTGCGGAACAAGAACGTGCCCGGCGACAACGATGAAACGGCTGATGGCGTCATTAACGAGACGTTCGACTTCAGCGACACGCAGGATTTCCAGCACCATGTCGGCTCCTACCTGTTCCGCGTGTCGAGCCCGACGGCGAACTTTACGCCCATTCTTCGGCCTTTCGCCGTGACCAATTCCACGCTCGGCCAGGCCGTGACGGGCACGGTGGCGGGCGGCGCTAACGCGCTGGTCATTCTGTTGAAGCCCACCAACGACGGCGGCGAGCCGTTCGCGGGGGGATTCGCTGACGCAGCAGGCGCGTTCTCGATCAGTTGCCCCCCCGGGAGCTATCAGGTGATCGCGGCCAAGCCGGGCATGATCACAGACTTTGGGGCCGGTCCGAGCGTCACGGTGAATGCCAGCGCGAACGCAAACGTGAATTTCTCCCTCACCACGGCAGCCAGCCAGACCTTCACCGGCACGCTGACGAATGCGGTCTCGGGCGGCGTGCTGCCGGGTGTGCAAGTGCGCATGCAGTCGGCGACCGGCCTGTTTGCGGTCGGCTACACGGATGACCAGGGCAATTTCAGCATGGGCCTCACGCCGGGCCAGTGGTCGCTGGAGGTGGATGAAAAGGCGCTGGCGGCGCTGGGTTTCGTGGCTCCGGATAATGGACCCAGCTTCGACACCAGCGGCGGCGTTCCCCCCAATCAGGTGATTGCCATGCAACCGGCAACCGCACTTTTCTACGGCTTCTTTCGGGAAGGCGGAACCGTGAATCCTATTGCGGCGATGCCCTTTGAGGCGCGCATCCAAAACGGCAGCCTGTCCGGGCAGGGGCGGACCGGCCCCGATGGTTATTACACCGTCGGCGTGGTGGCCGGCACTTGGTCCGTCGGGCCGGAGAATGATGCCCTGACCGCACGGGGGATTCTGGCGTCTTCGACCAACACCACCATCGCGGGCGGCCAAGCGGTGCGGGTGGATTTCGCCAGCCGGACGGTCACCGCGCGCCTCACCGGGCAGGTGGTGGATAATTTCGGCGTGCCGCTGAACAACTTCACGCTCGTGGTGCAGCCCGTGCCGCTCGTATC
>Ga0255188_1000306_pt1 | contig 17209 bp, 12 predicted proteins | sample Miss_Cont_RepB_8_FD_188427 | JGI IMG/M metagenome (GOLD analysis project Ga0255188, IMG submission 188427) | Freshwater microbial communities from Mississippi River, Louisiana, United States - Miss_Cont_RepB_8h | ecosystem: Environmental > Aquatic > Freshwater > River | place: USA: Louisiana... | reverse complement strand
CGTGGTCTTTTCCAGCTCGCTGGTTTATACCCTCGGGGAGACGCGTATTTATCAGTCGAGTGCGACGGTGCAGATTCTGCGCCGGGACCTCACGCCGATGCCGGGCGTTCAGCAGGTGTCGGAGAGCGAAATACGTTCCGCAGAAGACCTCAATACGCAGATTAAGATTATAGAGAGCTCTACCTTGATCCGGAGGGTAGCGGAGCGATTGAAGGGTGAGGATCTCAAAGCGTTTCTTGAACCGTACCAACGGAACGGAGTAACCGCCTCCGATTCAATCTCGGTGCAGGAGATGATTTCTCGTAACCGCAAGGTTGTTCCCCAGCGACTGACCCTAGTGGTCACGGTATCGTTCCAGCATCCGGACCGGATGGTGGCCGCCAAAGTGGCGAACCTCTTCGTTGAGGAGTACATGAAGTACAATAAAAGCGTTCGTGACTCCGACTTATCGAAGGCGGTTGACGATCTGCAGTCCACCGTTGAGGAGCAGCGCAGGAAGGTGGACCAACTCGCGCAGAAATTGCAGGCCTACAAGGAGCGGAACAAGACCGTCTCGTTAGACCAGCGTAAAGATATTGTGAGCGAATCTCTCAAAGTGGCCAACCTTGAGGCCCAGAGGGCCGGTTTCGTGCTTCAGGGGGTAGAGTCGCGCCTCAACCAGATCAAGGAGTACCGCGCTAGGTCGCAGGATCTCACTGGTTTAGCTTTTATCGCGGAGTCGAAGATAGTTCAGGATCTCCAGCAGCAGTTGGCTGCCCGCACGATTGATATTTCAAAGTTGAAAGAGCGTTATCGAGATGGCCATCCGGACATGAAGCAGGCGCGCAAATCGTTTGATCAAACGCGGCTGGAACTCGACCGGGCGATAATGTCGATCTGTGAACAGGTTCAATCGGAATACAATTCCTCCTTGGTTAACCTGAAGGCAAGGCAGCAGGAATTAGAGAAGCAGAAATCCGAGTCCCTGCATCTGGAGTCGCTGGCCGTGGAGTATAGTCAGATTGAGCGCGAATATCTGACGCAGAACCAAATTCTTCAGGGCATAGTTGCGCGAAAGACGGAAACGACCATGACGAGTACGTTTGCGACGCAAAATGCCCGTTTGGTGGATCAGGCGGTGCCTCCCCCGGAAAACAAGCCGGTCTCCCCGAATGTCCCGCTTAATCTTGGACTCGGTGTGGTCGGAGGCTTGGGACTCGGTCTGGCGTTGGCCTTTTTTGTGGCTTTTATCGATGACCGGGTAAAGAGCTCCTACGACATCGAGGGGGTGGTGGGACTACCGTTGATCGGCATCATCCCTGAATTGAAACGCCTTGATCCAACGGAGAAGGCTAAGGTGGTTTCGTCGAATTCGGATCGACAGGTCGCGGAGGCTTTCCGAACCCTGCATTCCAGTCTTCGCCTCAAGGATGAGAGCAAGAATGCCAAGGTTTTCCTGACTACCAGCACGGTTCCTGGCGAGGGTAAGTCTTTCCTTACAACCAACCTGGCGATGACCTTTGCGGCGCACGGAGAAAAGGTTGTGATCATTGATTGCGACCTGCGGAAGCCCAACATCCACAAGTCGCTTGGCCTGGAAAACTTGAAGGGAACCATCGATGTTGTTTCCAGCAGATTGAGTTTGGACGATGTCGTTGTGAAAAATCTGCTGCCTAACCTCGATGTGGTCGTTGCGGGTGGGAGGGCGAAGAACCCGACCCAGATACTAAATAGTAAGGGATTCGAGCAGTTGGTTGCAGACCTAAGGAGGAGATATGATCGCGTTTTCATTGATACTCCTCCCCTTGCGGCTGTGAGTGACGCTTTGATCATTCTGCCATTGGTCGACGGCTCCTTGTTCACCATATACTTCAACAAGGTGCGGCGGAAGGCTGCGCAGTTCAGTGCTAAGAGTTTGCTTGAGGCCAACGTCCCCAATTTCGGCGCTATTCTGAACGGGCTGAACCTGGCGGTTTCTGGCTATTATTACGCCCAGTATTATGATAAGTCCTACAAGGACTACTACGTTTCGATGTCCAAGAACGAATCGCCGGAGGACGAGCAGAAATAGCTTCGAGCAAAGGCCCAGACCGAGGTTCGCGAGAACCTTGTCGTCTTCTCCAGGTCCCAAATGCGGGTTGACACTCTTGGGCAGATTCCCTGCCTTCTTTCCTTCCGATGAGCACTCCTGAGCAAAAACAGCAGACACCCACTCCGGCGGAGATTCCTTTCACGAATCCCCAAGCAATGGTCCGTTACGTGACCGATACAGGCAAAATTCTGCCTCGTAAGTACACCGGTCTTTCCGCCAAGCACCAGCGTTCCGTAACTCGAACCCTCAAGCAGTCGCGGAACATGCTTCTGGCCCAGTAAGGCCTGTTTCCGCGTGCACAGAGGTTAGAAACCGGCCCCCTTCGGCCGGTTTTTTCGTTTGGCCCGAGGAAAACTTGTGTGTCAGCAAAACTCCCCAATTCGATGAATCGAGAAACGGTTTTGGCCAAAATCCGATCGGAGCGTGTCGTGGCACTGATCCGAGCGGAGTCCTCCGCGGGATTGTTGGATTGCGCCAGGGCTTTGGCAGAAGGGGGGCTGACCAGCATCGAACTCACAATGACCACTCCTGGGGCGATTCCGATGTTGGAGAAGGCCACTGCTGAATTACCGGAATTTCTCTTCGGCTTGGGAACGGTGCTTGATGCGGAAACCGCCCGGCTTGGGATCCTCGCGGGTGCTCGGTTCGTTGTCACTCCAGCGGTGCGTCCCGAGGTCATCGATATTTGCAGGCGTTATGGCATCCCGGTCTTTTGCGGGGCGTTTACGCCGACTGAGATTCTGCAGGCTTGGGAGGCCGGTGCGGATGTGGTCAAGATCTTCCCTGCCGAGGCGCTGGGTGCAGGTTACATCAAGTCTGTCAAAGCCCCTATTCCTCAGATTCAGATGATGCCCACGGGCGGAGTGAGTGAATTCAACGTCGGAGAGTTTCTACGGGCTGGTGCGTTCGCGGTGGCCGCGGGGAGCTCGCTCGTCGAAGGAAAGGCGCTCAAGGACAGGAATTGGAGCGCTATTTCGGCCAAGGCCCGGGCGTTTGGTGCCGCGGTGGCAGCCGCCAACCTAGGTTAAGTTTAGGCCGTGGGAGGCCTTCTAATCGAAGACGACGGTCTTGTTTCCGTAGGCCAGTACCCGGCCTGCCAAATGCCAGCGAACTGCCTGGGCGAGCACAAGGCGTTCAAGGTCGCGGCCTAAGCGTACAAGGTCGTCCACGTCGTGGCGGTGGGTGACCCGAACCACGTCCTGGTGGATAATCGGGCCTTCGTCCAAATCGCGAGTGGCGTAGTGTGCCGTTGCTCCGATGAGCTTCACCCCGCGGAGGTGGGCTTGGTGGTAGGGTCGGCCGCCGGCGAACGCCGGCAGGAAGGAGTGGTGAATGTTGATCACCGGGTTTCCAAAATGATCTAGAAACTCCGGGCTCAGAACCTGCATGTAACGCGCGAGCACCACCAACTCGACACCATGGGTGCGGAGAATCTCCAACTGGCGCATTTCCGCCTCGGCCTTGGTTGCAGCAGTTATTGTGACCCAATGGAAAGGGATTCCGTAGCCTTCGGCGGCCTTGGCGAGGTCCGGATGGTTGCTAACGACCGCCACTATGTCCGCGGCAAGGTCCCCTGCCTTCCAACGAAGCACCAAGTCGTGAAAGCAGTGGTCTGCTTTCGAGACGAAAAGCGCGATGCGTTTCCGCTGGGCTGAGGAAAGCACACGCGACTGCATCCTGAGCGAATTGGCGAAGCGCTCGAATTCCTCGGCAGCTCTGGCGAGCGGGCCGGGGGCCGTGTTCGCAGGTACCCACTCAACGCGTTGAAAAAAGACGCCCGCCTCCATGTCACGATGCTGATCGGCGTGGAGGATGTTGCCGCCGTTCTCGAAAATCCAACCGGCGACCCGCGCAACCAGCCCCGGCTGGTCGGTGCCGTGGAGCAAGGCGATCAGGGTGGGGGAGTGAGGCGTCATCCGACGGATTGTTCAGTCACGCTTCCGCCGGCGATCCTCTTCGCTGCGTGGTTCGACCGCCAGCTCGCCCACGGCGCGCGCGATGGTGCGCAGCTCCTCCCGCAGTTGCGCGGTGGTGGCCTCGGCTTCGGTACGAAGTTTCCTTTCCTCGGAAAGTAGCTCCCCAAGGCGGTCAACCGTCTCCCGCGATTTACGCAGTTCTTCACCGGCGGCTTTGAGCTCGGCGAGGTTCCTCTCACGCACGCGGCGCGCTTCTTCGGATTCAGCCGCACTCTGGGCTGCTTTTTCGGCACGATCTTTTTCCATCTTCAGTCGTGCATTGGCTGCGCGCAGCGAAGCGAGTTCCCGCCCCGCTTCCCGCAATTGTTCCACCAAGCGCGATATATCGCCAGAGCCTCCCGACGCCGCAGCCACAAGGGCGCTTCTGGCTGCCGCACGCTCGGTATTCGTGGGCGTTTCGGAGCGGCTCTCCAGCGACGACGTACGTGTAGCCAGCTCTCGGGAGCGCTGGCCTCGTGAGTCCCCTTCCGAGGCAGGTGGCATATCGGTCGAGCGAGATCTCTCCGAAGCGACGGGGCTCTCCGCTTCGGAGCGGCTGCTTTCGCCTGAATCTGAGGCCGAAGTCGTGGAACAGCCGGTCAAAAGGGCGATGGAAAAAACAGCTACGGCTAGAGAAACTTTCGGCGGCATGGGGGAAAAGTTCCTCGGGAGAGGACTCACAGCATTTTCACATTACCGCGGTATTTTTGAATCGGACATACCCCCACATGCTTGTCGCGCAGCGAGCGGATTCCATCGAGTGCGGCGGCGGCGCCGGTGATCGAAGTCATGATGCAAACGCTGTGGGCGAGGGCGGCCGCGCGAATGGCGTTCTCGTCCCTTCGCGGGATCATGCCCGCGGGGGTGTTGATCACCAATTGGATCTGACCGTTCTTGATCAGATCGACCGCATTCGGGCGGCCTTCCTGAATCTTCGCCAGCTTACGCACCTTGACCCCCGCTTCAGCGAGTTCCTTGGCGGTGCCGCTGGTGGAGCAGATCGTGAAACCCAGTTTTTCCAGTTCTAGGGCGATGCCCACGGCGCGCCTCTTGTCCGCGTCTTTCACGGAGAGGAAGACGTTGCCCTGGGTGGGAAGGCCGGGCTTCGCGGCGGCCTGAGCCTTCGCGAAGGCGACGCCGAGGTCGGCGTCCAGGCCCATGACTTCCCCAGTGGAGCGCATCTCCGGCCCGAGGGCGATTGTGGCGCCCGGAAAGCGCACGAACGGGAAAACGGCCTCCTTCACGCACCAATGCTTCGGTGTCTGCTCGCGGGTGAAGCCCAGATCGCGGAGCTTCACCCCGGTCATCACCTTGGCCGCGAGCTTGGCGAGCGGTACGCCAATTGCCTTGGCCACGAAAGGAACGGTGCGTGAAGCGCGCGGATTAACCTCCAGAACATACAGCTGCTGATCCTTGATCGCGAACTGCACGTTCATCAGGCCGATCACCCGCAGTTCGCGCGCCAGCGCGTGGGTGGCCTTCCGGACATCATCCAGAACCGTGTTGGATAGCGTGTGGGGAGGCATGACCATCGCGGCGTCACCGGAGTGGACTCCCGCGTACTCGATGTGCTCCAGCATCCCGCCGATGACGGAGGATTCGCCGTCGGAAATGCAGTCCACGTCGAGCTCGATCGCGTCTTCGAGGAATTTATCGATCAGCACCGGTTTGCCCGGCATCACATCGAACACTTGCCGAACCACTCCCCGGAGTTCCTCCTCGCTGTACAGGATGAACATGCCTCTTCCCCCCAACACAAATGAAGGGCGGACGAGAACGGGGTAGCCGATTTCTCCGGCGCTAGCGATAGCTTCCGCCTCGCTGATCGCGGTGCGGTTGGCCGGCTGGCGCAGCTGGAGCTTGTTCAGGATTCCGGCGAAAAGTTTCCGGTCCTCGGCGATCTCAATGCTCTCGGGCGAAGTGCCGATGATGTTCACGCCATTCGCCTTGAGGGCGCTGGCGAGATTCAACGGGGTCTGTCCGCCAAATTGCACGATCGCCCCGTCGCACTGTTCCTGGTGATAGATCTCGAGGACATCCTCAAGGGTGAGCGGCTCGAAGAATAGCCGGTCGCTGGTGTCGTAATCGGTCGAGACGGTTTCCGGGTTGGAGTTAACCATCACACTTTCGTAGCCCATTTCGCGGAGGGCGAAACTGGCGTGGACGCAGCAGTAATCGAATTCGATACCCTGCCCGATGCGATTCGGGCCGCCGCCGAGGATCATGATCTTCCGTTTCCCGGAGGGGGGAAGGATCTCGTTTTCGTCACCGTAGCTGGAGTAGTAGTAGGGCGTGAAGGCCTCGAATTCCGCCGCGCAGGTGTCGACCAGCCGGTAGGTGGTGTTGATGCCGCGCCGTTTTCGGTCGGCGCGCACGCTTGCGAGGTCGGATTTGAGCAGATGGGCGAGTTGGGCGTCGGAGAACCCAAATTGTTTCGCGCGGCGAAACTCGACATCGGGCAGCGCGGCGAGCGTGCGTCCGGCCAGCGCGGTTTCCATTTCCCAGATCTCCCGCAGCTGGTGGAGGAACCACGGATCGATCTTTGTGAGTTCGAAGATGCGCTCGACCGAATATCCGGCCCGAAACGCGTGCCGGATGTAGAAGATTCGCTCGGCGTTCGGGGTGCCCAGTTTTGCGTTGATGACCTTCTCCTCCACCGGTTCGTCCCCGCCGTGCCGGCCGCCGCTGAAACCGCGGGCGCCCGTCTCCAACGAGCGGAGGCACTTCTGGATCGATTCCTTGAATGTGCGCCCGATGGCCATGGCCTCTCCCACGGACTTCATCGCGGAGGTCAGCGTGGCGTCGGCGTCGGGGAACTTCTCGAACGTGAAGCGGGGGATTTTGGTGACAACGTAGTCGATTGTCGGCTCGAAGCTGGCGGGCGTCAGCCGCGTGATGTCGTTGCGTAGTTCGTCCAGGGAGTAGCCAACCGCGAGCTTGGCCGCGATCTTCGCGATGGGAAACCCGGTAGCCTTCGAGGCGAGAGCGGAACTGCGGCTCACGCGCGGATTCATCTCAATCACGACCATCCGGCCGGTCTCGGGATCCACGGAGAACTGGATATTGGAGCCGCCTGTCTCGACGCCGATCTCGCGGATGACAGCGAAGGAGGCGTCGCGCATGACCTGGTATTCCTTGTCCGTCAGCGTCATCGAGGGAGCCACCGTGATGGAATCGCCGGTGTGCACGCCCATGGGGTCGAAGTTCTCGATCGAGCAGATAACGACGCACTGGTCCTTGTGGTCGCGCATCACCTCCATCTCGTACTCCTTCCAGCCGAGCAGGCATTCCTCGACCAACACCTCGTGCACTGGGGAAAGATCCAGTCCGTTGGCCACAATCCGCTCGAATTCCTCGCGGTTGTACGCGATGCCTCCTCCCGAACCGCCCAAAGTGAACGACGGGCGGATGATCAGGGGGAACATGCCGAGCTCGTCCGCCGCCGCGCGGGCCTCCTCGAGAGACTTCACGGTCCGGGAGCGCGCCACGTCCAGGCCGATCCGTAGCATGGCCTTTTTGAAGAGCTCCCGGTCCTCGCCTTTGGCGATCGCATCGGGTTTCGCCCCGATCATCTCGACGCCGTACTTCGAGAGTATGCCCTTGTGGTGCAGATCCATCGAGAGATTCAGGGCCGTCTGGCCGCCGAGGGTGGGCAGCAGCGCCGAGGGACGTTCGGTGGCGATGATCTTCTCCAGAAACTCGATTGTCAGCGGCTCGATGTAAGTGACGTCGGCGAACTCCGGATCGGTCATGATGGTGGCCGGATTGGAGTTAACCAGAATGACTCGGTAGCCCTCCTCCTTGAGGGCCTTGCACGCCTGGGTGCCGGAGTAGTCGAATTCGCATGCCTGGCCGATGACGATGGGGCCGGCGCCGATGATGAGGATCGATTTTAGGTCGGTACGCTTGGGCATGACGTAGATTTCGGCGAGGGTTGGGAGCGTCGGAACCGCCGGCAAGCGGGAAAGCGGTTGCGGCATTTGTCCGCGCCGCCGGGACGGCCGGAAGCCGGCCTTTCTGGCCGCTGCTTGCCCAGAGCGCGGAGGACCGACTGATCAGTTCAACCGCTCTGGCGGAACCCCCAGAACCTTGGCGGCAGCAACCTTGTCGCCCCGGCAGGCCTGAAGCACCTGATCGGTGTAGTGGCGTTCCTGTCCCCGCAGGAATTCCTCGAGGCTTGGCCACGATTTCACTTCACGCAGCCGCAGCGGCAATTGCTGCGACGTGACCACGCGGGTGGGGGTGGCGGCGGCGATCCGGGTGACGACCTGAAACAGTTCGGTCACATTCCCCGGCCAGTGGTAAGCGTTCATCACCGCGAAGGCGTCGTCGGTGAACTCAATCAGCTTGGTGTCGAGGCTGGGATTTAACGCCTGGGCCGCACAGTGGCGCACCAGCGCCGGGAGATCCTCGATGCGTTCGCGGAGCGGGGGGGCGGTGAGGGGCAGCGACGCGACCCGATAAAGCAGTTCCTCGTTGAACCTGCCCTCCTCAACGAGACGCTCAAGGTCCTCTCCGCTCGAGCAAATCAAGCGGAAGTGGTTGGCATTGTTGCGGAGCACGCTGACCAACTGTTCCTGCAACTCCAGATCGAGGCATGGTAGATGCTGCAGGAACAGCGTGCCGCCCCTGGCCTGTTGCACCCAGGATCCGCCGGCGCCCGCTGAACCAAGCAAGCCCTCGCGGAGCTTCTCCGGGCTGGCGAGGGCACAGTCGATGCGGACGAACGCGGAGTCAGGGGCGCCGCTGGCGGCGTGCAGGACCTCGGCGACCGTCGATCTGCCCGTACCATTCTCGCCGAGTAGCAGTACGGGTGTACGAGTGGCTGCAAGTTTGCGGATTTGCGCTTTGAAGCGGGTTATCTTCTCGCTGCCACCGATCAACCGGGAGTCGAGATCGGCTCCCCTTTGGGCGGTGGCACCAACCTGAGCCGACCGTTCTGCCTGAAGGGTACGGAATTCAATGCCGCGACGTAGCGTGGCGATCAACTCATCCACGCGGAACGGCTTCTGCAGGTAGTCGAAGGCCCCGAACTTCAGCGCCTGCACCGCGCTTTCGGTGGAGGCATAGGCGGTCATGATCACCACGACCACGCTGGGATCGTACACCTTCAAACGTTTGAGCAGGGTGATCCCGTCCATCGGCTTCATGTCGATGTCGGCCAACACCAGGTCGAACTTCTCCGCCTTGTAGAGCGCCAGCGCCCCCTCGCCGTCCGTGGCGAACGAGGTTGCGAACCCGGTGGGTTGAATGACCGCCTCCAACATCTCGTGAATCGAGATGAGGTCGTCGACGATCAGGACCGAGGGCATGGTGTCGGGAAAAGAGGGCGAGCGTTTCCGCCGCTGGTCGTGATGTCAAACGGCCCTTGCCGGCGGCCTCGAAGCGGCCTCATGGCCTCGAGTATCAAACGCCCCCGGCCACCGCACCCATTTGAAAGATGGGCAGGAACATCGCCATGACAATGCCCCCCACCACCACTCCGAGGAAAACGATCAGCATCGGCTCGATGAGCGACGTGAGGGCGGCGACGGTGGCTTCGCACTCTGTGTCGTAGAAATCCGCAATCTTGTTCATCATGCCGTCGACGTTGCCGGTCGACTCCCCCGCCTTCACCATGTGCTTCATCATCGGCGGGAAGAACTCGTTGGCGGCCATGACCTCGGACACCTGCCCGCCTTGGCTAACGTGCTTCGCTATCTCGGTGCACGCGTCCTCGATCTGGACCTTGCCGCTTGAGGCGGCGACGATCTCCAGGGTCCGCAGAATCGGCACGCCGGATCGGATGAGCGTGGCGTAGGTGCGGCAGAAGCGCGAAAGCGCGATCTTATGGACGAGTTTCCCGAAAATCGGCGCCCGCACGAGGAAGCGGTCCTTGACGCGACGGCCGTTCGGCGTGGCAACAAATTTACCCAGCATCCAGTAGGCCGCGTAGCAACCCAGGCCGATGGCCCACCAATAGGCCTTCATGAAATCCGAGACGTCGATCAGGAATTGGGTGGGTGCCGGCAGTTTCGCTCCGAAATCCGAGAACATCCCGGCGAAGACCGGGATGACAAAGATGAGCAGCACATTCACGAGCGCCACCGCCAGGCCGATCACTGCGATGGGGTAGGTCATCGCCGACTTCACCTTCTTGGTGAGCTTCACGGTGGATTCGAAGTACCCCGCGACCTTGCCGAGAATCTCGGCAAGGCCGCCGCTGGCTTCACCCGCCTCTACCATTGAGCAGAACAGGTTGTTGAAGGAGTTCGGGAACTTCCTGACCGCCGACGAGAACGAGTTGCCCTGCGAGATGTCCACGCGCACGTCGCGGATCACCACGCGGAAATAGGGGTCCTCCGTCTGGTCCTGCAGCGCCTCCAGGCATTGCACGAGCGGCAGCCCGGCGGTCAGCAGCGATGCCAACTGCTGCGTGAAAATGGCGAGTTCGCCGAGGGGCAGCTTGTAGGTCTTGGCCTTCTTCTCGATGGCCTTCTGCTTCGCCAGCGCTTGGGCGGTCTGGGCGCCAGATGCCGCGGTCGAGCCGCGGGCGGCGGTTTTCCCCGCGGCTGGTTTGGCTGCCGAAATCAAAGCCATGGGGAGAGACCAATCAAACCGCGTTGCGCCAGCAACCTCGATTTCCCCGCGGTCTTAGGCGTAGCGGTCTTCGGTCCAGGGATCCGCGGTGTTCGAGTAACCGCGCACCTCCCAAAACCCAAGTTTGTCCTCCGCGAGGAAGGTGATGCCGTTGACAAACTTGGCCCCCTTCCAGGCGTAAAGCTTCGGGATGATTACCCGCGCCCTGCCCCCATGCTCCAGCGGCAGGGGCGCGCCATCGAAGCGGGTCGCGATCAGCACGTCCGCATCGAGGCATTTTTCCAGGGCGACGTTGGTGGAGTATCCGTCGTAGCTGGTGAAATAGACGAAGCCCGCTCCCGGTGATGGCCGAACCAATTCGTAGAGCGTGGTGAATGCCACGCCTCCCCAGCGGCAATCAAACTTGCTCCACGTGGTGACGCAGTGGAAGTCGCTTACGTCCTCCACCTGCGGGAGCGCGTTGAAGGCTGACCATGTCAGTGACACCGGGTTTTCGACGAGCCCATCGATCCGCAGCCGCCAGTCCTGCTCCGTGATCTCCGGCTGCACACCTAGATCCAGCACGGGAAACCCGGTGGTCAGCTTCTGGCCTGGCGGTAGACGGTCCGGGGCTACTTCCGTCCGTGCGGTTACTCCCCGGGCCCGCTGCTTTTCGGCCCACTGCTGTTTGGCGGCGATGTAGCGCTCTTTGGACATTAATGGCGACCCTACGCTCGGAAGCTCAGGGTGCAAGCCGGCCGGCCGAGGACACGCTTCAGGTCTCGTCTGGTTCGCCGGAACCGCTGGTCGCTGGATCCTCGCGCTGCAGCGCGGTCGCCACCGCGGCGCGACGCCGCAGATAGTAGACGGTCATACCGCCTTGGTACAGCAGGGCGATGAGTGATAGTGCGCCCACGATGAGTTGATTCGCGCGGCGAAAATACTCCTCCACCGGAATGCCCCACTGCGCGGCGCCTGCCTTCGCGACGTCCAACATGCCGTCGGTCAGGGGCGGTGGCTCGAAGAAGAGTAGACGCAACGCCCCGTAGCACCAGATCACAACCAGAAGCATGGGCTGGCTGGCCACGAGCCACGACATGCCACGGGACTCGCCCTCGCGCAGCAGTCCCACCCCGTGCAGTTCGATCGCACCGGCTCCCGCGGCGAGCAGACCGATCACCGCAAAGGGAATGTCGCGGACGCTGGCGGCCGCGATCGCGAACAAACCTCCGAGGATCACGAGCGTAATCCCGTCGAACCGGGCGAGCCGTTCCACGCGCTCGAGGGTTTCGGCGGGAAGGAGCGGAGGAGGTCGCATGGAAGGTTTGTCATCCCGCGGCGGTTTCGGAAGCTCAAGTCTCTTCGTGCCTTCCGACGCCCAGCCGTCCTTTCCTTTCCGTCTCGAATTCCCGCCCGAGTTGCCCATCAGCGCCCGGGCCGAGGAAATCACGGCGGCGATCGCCGCCAGCCAGGTCGTGATCCTAGCGGGAGAGACGGGCTCGGGGAAGACGACGCAGATTCCCAAGCTTTGCCTCGCGGCAGGGCGCGGCACACGGGGGCGCATTGCCTGTACCCAGCCGCGTCGGGTAGCCGCCCTGTCCATTTCCCGTCGCGTGGCAGAAGAAATGGGTGTCGCTTGGGGGCGGGAGGTCGGCTGCAAGGTGCGTTTCGACGATCGCACGTCGTCGGCCACCGTGGTTAAATTTCTGACGGACGGCATGCTGCTCGCCGAAGTGCAGGGCGACCCGTTGCTCCGCGAGTACGACACGGTGATCATCGACGAGGCTCACGAGCGATCGCTGAACATCGACTTCCTGCTCGGTCATCTGCGCGGTCTTCGTCACCGGCGACCCGACCTTAAGATCGTGATCACCTCGGCCACGATCGACACCGCCGCTTTTAGTGCGGCCTTTGACGGCGCTCCCGTGGTTCAAGTCGAGGGGCGCATGTTTCCCGTGGAGGTGATCCACGCCCCGCTCGATTCGCTGGGCCGGGACTACGCGGAAGACGATGAGAACGAGGAGCGGCACGACGCCGCCGTGGTAGCCTCCGCCCGCGCCGAGGCGCTCCACTACATCGACGGCGCGGTTGAGTCGGTGGAGCGGATCGTGCGGGAGAGCACCACCGGCGACATTTTGGTTTTTCTGCCTAGCGAGCGCGACATCCGCGAGGCCGGGGACCTGTTGACCGGCCGGCGGCTGCGCGATTGCGAACTGGTCCCGCTCTACGGCCGCCTGTCCAACACCGAGCAGCAGCGCGTCTTCGCGCCGACGACCCGCCGCAAGGTGGTGCTCGCGACGAACATCGCTGAGACCTCGCTCACCATTCCCGGCATCCGCTACGTGGTCGACACCGGCCTAGCGCGGGTGAGCCGCTATGCGCCGCAGGCCCGCACCCGCCGCCTCCCGATCGAGCCGGTCGCCCAATCCAGCGCCGACCAGCGTCGGGGTCGCGCCGGGCGTGTGGCCGAGGGGGTCTGCATCCGGCTGTACTCGGAGCAGGACTATCTCGCGCGGCCGCGCTTTGCCCAACCGGAGATCCAGCGCGCGAACCTTGCCGACGTCATTCTGCGCCTCAAGGCCTTCGGCCTCGGCGACATCGAGCGCTTCCCGTTCATTAACATGCCCTCGGCCAAGGCCGTGCGCGCCGGGCATGCGCTGCTGGAGGAGTTGGGTGCCACCGTGCCGGGCGCCGCGGCCGGCACGATTGAATTGACGCCGGTGGGGCGCGAGTTGGCGCGTTTGCCGGTCGATCCCACGGTGGCGCGCATGATCCTGCAGGCGCGGGAGGAGAAGGCGTTGCGCGAGGTGGTCGTCATTGCTGCAGGTCTGTCCGTCCAGGATCCGCGCGAACGCCCGCTCGACCGGCAGGCGCAGGCCGACGCGGCGCACCGGCGTTTCGCGCATCCCGACTCTGACTTCCTTACCCTGCTGGCCATCTGGGATGCTTTCCACGACGAGGTGGAGCGAATGACACAGGCGCGGCTCCGGCGCTTTTGCCGCGACCATTTCCTCAGTTACCCGCGCATGCGCGAGTGGCGCGACATCCACGCGCAACTCATGGATGCGCTCGAGGGACGCGACGGGTTCCGTTTTTCCTCCGCTTTCTCCGGGATGCAGGAAACCGATCCGCGCTCGACGGGATTCGGGACGCCCGCGTACCGCGCCATTCATCGCAGCATCCTCGCCGGTCTGCTCGGCAACATCGCGCAACTCGACGAGGAGAGCGGCGCCTACAAGGCCACGCAGGACCGGAGGGTCGGCCTGTTCCCCGGCTCCGTGCTCTTTCGCCGGGATGACCCGCGGGCCAAGACTCGTCCCCGGGAGGGCGCGGCGAAAGGCGCCGCGCGTCCCGCGGCTCGCGGGCCGCGCTGGGTCATGGCGTCGGAGATCGTTGAGACCACGCGCCTCTACGCTCGTACCTGCGCGCGGATCGACCCGCTTTGGGCGCTGGAACTCGGAGCCCATGTGGTGCGCGTGGCGCACAGCGAGCCGTTCTGGAACGCGGAGGGTGGCCGCGCCATGGTGCGCCGCCGTTCGCGGCTTTACGGGCTCGAACTCGAGAGTCGGGCCGTGGCCTACGGGCGGATCGACCCGCGGCACGCGACGGAGATCTTCATTCGCGAAGGGCTGGTGAACGACACGGTCACGTTTCCCTTGGATTTTCTGTCCCACAACCGGACGGTGCGGGAGAAAATCGAGGATCTGCTCACCCGGGCGCGGGATAGCTCGTACCTGAACTTGGACGAGGCCGCCTTCCGCTTTTATGCGGCGCGGCTGCTGCCGGGGTCGGACGGCGCGCCGGAGGAGGGAGTAAGTTCGGTCGGCGAATTGGTCGCGCTGGTGCGTGACCGTCGCGGAGCAGAGCCCCGTTTCCTCATGATGGAGCCGGCCGATCTGCGTGACCCTGCGACGGTCGAGCATGACGCCGCGGCATTTCCGGCGGCTTTGCCGCTCAGTACCCGCGTGTTGCCGTTGAATTACGCCTACCGGCCGGGCCAGGCCGATGACGGGGTGACGCTGGAAATCGGGATAGGGGAGGCGGAGGCCTTGACGCCGGCGGCGCTGGATTGGGCGGTACCGGGGCATCTTGAGGCCAAGGTGGAGCATCACCTGCGCGTCCTGCCGAAAGAACTGCGCCGCGCGTTTGTACCCCTCGCGGAGACCGCACGGGCATTGGCGGAAAAAGTCGCGGCCCGGGACCGGCTGACGGATCGCCGGGAGTCTTTGGTCGAGGCGTTGGCGGCCGTCATTTCCGAGACTCACGGCATCGCGCTGGACGCCGCGGTCTGGGCGGGCAAGCCGCCGCCCGACCACCTGCGCGTGAGGGTGCGGGTGGTTGACGGCTCAGGCCGTGAACTCGCCGCCAGCCGCGATCTGGCCGAGATTCGTTCGGCGCTGCTGTCTCGCTCGCTGGCGGCCAGCGTGACCGTCGCCCGGGAGGAGCCGGCGGCGTGGCGCGCGGCGCGAGCCCGCTGGGAAACGCCCGCCCACACGACGTGGGCGTTCGACGGCCTGCCGGATCGGGTGCTCGTCACGGAGCAGGCCGGCGCCCCGGTTTACGCGTTCCCCGGTCTGCAGGCCGCCCCCGAGGGTGTTTCCCGCCGATTATTCCGCACTCCCGCCGAAGCGGCAAAGGCGACGCGTCGGGGGATGGAGGCGTTGTTCGAAACGCAGCTCGGACGCGACCTCATGTGGACGCAGCGGGATCTGCGGGCCCTGCGTGAACTGGGGCCGCTGGCGGCGACCTTGGCGCCGATCGCTGAGCTGGAGGCCCACGCCTTCGAATCGATCCGCGCATGGGTGACTGGCCGGCCGGTCGAACCCGCCGATGCGCGGGCGTTTGAGGCCGTGCTCGAGCGCGCCCGGTCGGACCTGCGCGGGATGGTGCCGCGTCTCGTCGACCTGCTGCGGGAAATCCTCACGCTGCGACTCGAACTGCAGGTCGCACCCGACGCGCCATCGGCGGTGGCGCATCATCTAGCGTCCTTGTTGCCGGCGGACTTTGTGCGGGTGACTCCGTTCCCGCGGCTGGCGCATTTTCCGAGGTACCTGAAGGCTATGCGTCTCCGGATCGAGCGGGCGCGCCGGAATCCGGTGAAGGACGCCGAGAGGGAGAGCCAGGCTGCGTCGTTGGAGGAGGCGTGGCGGAAACTACCCCGCGAAACCGACCCCGTCGAAGTCTCGCGCCTGCGTTGGCAGTTGGAGGAGTTGCGGGTGAGTCTCTTCGCACAGGAACTCGGCACCGCTGAACCCGTCTCGGCACTGAAGCTCGAACGCCGGATAGCCGAACTGCGCTTTGCCGCGCCTGGCTCCACGGGGGCAGCCGTCGCTCCCGCCGCGGTGAAACCGATCGTCGCGGTGGCCGCCAAGTCCTCGGGTGGGAAATCCGCACCGGTGAAAAGCCTTGGTGCGCTCGATAAGCTGCTGGGCGGCCCGCGGACCTGATCCCGCTCCGGCACAGGCGTGCGGTGCGCGCCGGGAATGCGTTTGCCGTCGCGCGTTTGCCGCGCATGTTTGGGGTATCCCTCCCGAGCCATGAATGTCGCGATCTCGGTCCTGTTACGCCGGAAAGGTGATCAGGTCTTCAGCGTAGCCCCGGAGGTTAGCATTCTCGCCGCCGTCGCCGAGATGAACCGTCACCGGGTCGGTGCGATCCTGGTGCTTTCGGGCGGAGCTATCGCCGGAATCTTCACCGAGCGAGATGTGCTCTGCCGGGTGCTGGGCCTCGTCGACCCTCGGACGACGCCGGTTTCCGCCGTGATGACACGCGATGTGATTACGGTTTCGCCTGACGCTAATGTGGAGGAAGTGGCGGCGATTTTCACCGCCAAGCGCTGCCGCCACCTGCCCGTGGTTTCCGCCGGCCGGCTCGCCGGCCTCATCTCGATCGGAGACATCTCGCGTTGGATCGCCGCGAATGACCACGCCGAGGCGGAGGGCCTGAAGAGCTACATCACCGGCGGCCTAGGCTGAGCCGGGCTTCCGGGGAAAAAGTTGCTTGCGATCCTTTCCGCCCGCCCTTCCCTCGCCGTCTCGCGCCAACATAGCTCAGCTGGTAGAGCAACGCTTTCGTAAAGCGTGGGTCGCCGGTTCAAATCCGGCTGTTGGCTCCAGTTTTCGCGCCGCGAGATGTGAGGGTTTAGACCTCATCGTGAATGACTTATGGTTTTTTGAACCATTCATTTTCACGCAGGGTCGTAAGAGCAAAAACGGTGCGATTTGGCGTCATTTTCACCATTTTTTGGTGAAATCGTGGTGAAACGCCGGGGTGCCCCACGGCATCAGTTGGCTCCCGTGGCGAGCCGTTGGCTGTGCGGCTGTGCTGCCGACGCTGATGCCGACGCTGCCAGCAACACCTCCAGTTGGCCGTGGAAGAGCGCCTTGGTCAGCAGGTCGGCTTCGTAGGCTGCTTGCCTGTGCCCATCACCCTCCCGCCACCTCCGCTGCCCCATCTGCCGTCCCTTGGCTGCGAATGCCGCCGTCATCTCCATCTTCATCAGTTCGTTTGTATCCTTACCTCTCATACTCTGTTCCTTTGTTCAATCAGTGCTAAATCACTGATAAGGAACCATTATGTAAGTAAAAACCGGAGACGGCGACTTATAAGAAGTCCAACCGACTTT
>Ga0255188_1000304_pt1 | contig 17264 bp, 15 predicted proteins | sample Miss_Cont_RepB_8_FD_188427 | JGI IMG/M metagenome (GOLD analysis project Ga0255188, IMG submission 188427) | Freshwater microbial communities from Mississippi River, Louisiana, United States - Miss_Cont_RepB_8h | ecosystem: Environmental > Aquatic > Freshwater > River | place: USA: Louisiana... | reverse complement strand
CTTGCGGAGGCGACCTGGCGGTTCAGCTACGGTTGGCGTCACAAGCCCCCGTCGGGAACGTTTCATCCCGATAGACCATGCCCCTGCCGGGCACACGAGCGCGGGTCTGCGACCCGCAGCAACTCCCCCCAGACCGCTGCCGTTCGCGCCGGCCAGCGCGGCTGAGTGCTCGGTCGTTACCGCGGGTCACAGACCCGCGCTCCGCCGGCTCCGGGGGCAGGGGCAAGCTGGGCCTCCTGCTCCCCGTGCGAACGCCGGTCACCAATCAGGAACCACCCAGCCGGGCCGCAACCAAACTCGCCAGCGTGAGTTTGCCCGACACGGCCTGCTCCGCCAGTTGGAAGCTCTCGTAAGCGTCGCGCACATGTTCGCGCGCGGGAGATTCGCGAAGCGCCAGTGGCCCGGTGCCCGAGGTGCGGAGCGCCTCCAGCACCTGATGACACGTAATTTCCTCCAGCGGCCGGGCGGGGACATAAGCCTGATCGCCCTGGTTGACCTCGACGATGAGTCGCGCGTTCGTCAGCGCTTGCAGCACCTTGCCGGTCAACCGTGTGGGCACGCCGAGCAGTTCTGAAAGCAGGATGCCGGTGGGGGCTTTCTGCCCGGCGTGAAATCGGCGCGCGATTTCGACCATCAACCGCAGGCCGGCCAGTTCACGCGTATGTTGATCCAGGTTTTCCACCAGCCGCTCCTGATAGTAGGCGCGCCGGTTCTGAAAGCTGTAGGCCACCTGCGCGCCAAACAGCAGAATCAGCCACGAGAAGTAGAGCCCAATCATCACCACCGGCACCATGCCGAGGCTGCCATAGACCTTGCTGTTGGAAACCACGCGCGACACGTAAAGCACGCTCATCAGGTTGTTCAACTGCCAGAGACACCCGCCCACGATTCCGCCCACCAACGCCGCCCGCCAGGTGACTTTCGTGTTGGGCAGCAGCACATACAACACCGCGAACCCGAGGCTCAACAACAGGTAGGGCAGGAACTTGAAGAAGAACGAGGTCAACACGCCGATGCCCAGCGGCATCTCCGCCAGCACGGCCTTGAATCCGGCCAGCTCCGTGCTGGAAGTCAGACCGATCACCATCACCAGCAACACCGGCCCCAGCGTCAACGTCGCCCAATACTGCGTCACCCGGGCAAACCAGCTCCGCCCCCGGCTCACGCCCCAGATGTCGTTGAAGGTGTCCTCGATGCGCGACAGCATCATGATCGCGATGAACACCAGCATGAGCGCGGCGCTGGCTGAAACAGCGCTGGTCTGCTGCTGCGTGACGAAGTCCTTGATCTTCTTCACCGTCTCCTTCTGCGCCTCCACCGTGCCTTCCGCCGATGGCAGGACGGCATGGACGATGTGCTGGATGAAGGTCTCAATGTGCTTCTCCCCCTCGGCACCCCGCAGAAATCCCAGCGCAATGCTCAAGATCAACGCCAGCATCGGCACCAACGCCAGCAAGCTCGAATAGGCCAGCGCCGACGCCCGCACCGGCACCCGGTTGCGGATGAAACTCCGGATCGTCAGCGTCCAGAAGTGGATGAAGGATTGGAGCGCCGGGAGCGGACCGGCGCTCTCCGCCGCAGCGTCGGGCTCCCGAAAGGCAGCGCAAACACCCTGAAACATCTGCTTGAAGCGGCCCATCGCATTGTCTGCCATGTCGCCCAAAGTGCCTCACCACCACCCGCGCGACGAGGAAAAATCCGTGTCCATCAGCGCCCATCCGTGGTTAATTTCTCCCGTGACCGTGACTGAATCCCTTTCTCCGCAGACCACGATGGCCGAGGTGCTCGCCGCCTTCCCCGGCGCGCGGCGGGCCCTCTTCCGCAAGTATCACCTCGGCGGCTGCGCGAGCTGCGGCTTCCAGCCCACGGAGACGCTTGGCCAGCTCTGCGAGCGCAACGGCCCGCTGCCCGTCGCCGAGGTCATCGCGCACATCCAGGCCAGCCACGAGCAGGACCGGCAGATTGAAATCACGCCCCGCGAACTCGCCGACCGCCGCGCGCGCGGCGAGGCGCTGCGTCTGCTGGACATCCGCACGCGCGAGGAATGGGACGCCATCCACCTCGACGGCGCGGAGTTCGTGAATCAGGAGCTGGTGCAATCCCTCATGGGCAGCGCCCCGCGCGACGCGCTGCTGGTCTTCTACGACCACGACGGCTCCGCGAGCCTCGACGCCGCCGCCTACTTCGCCGGCCACGGTTTTACGGGCGCCAAGTATCTGCGCGGCGGCATTGACGCCTGGGCGCAGGAGGTGGATGCGACGGTGCCGAGATACAAGCTGGAGAACGGCTGATGGCTCCCAACTCAGACTGGCCTCGCCACGAAATTTGATTACCTTCCCACCATGCCAGCAACCCTGACACTGCACGAAGCCGTGCACGGCATGGTCGTGAGCGACCCGGGCATCCTCGGTGGCCAGCCGGTCTTTCGCGGCACGCGCCTGCCCGTCGGGACGCTGTTCGACTACCTCGCGGACGGACTCACGCTGGATTACTTCCTCGAAAGCTTTCCCTCCATCACGCGTGAGCAAGCCACCGCCGTCCTCCGCTTCGGCCTGGAGCGCATCGAACAGGAACTCGCCGGGTGAAGGTGCTGCTCGACGAATGCGTGCCCGTGCAAGTGCGCCACGCGCTCCCCGGCCACGAAGTCGCCAGCGTGCCCAAGCTCGGCTGGGGTAGCATCAGCAACGGAGACCTGCTGGTGGCTGCGGAACAGGCGGGCTTCGACCTCTTCATCATTGCCGACAAGAACCTTCGCTATCAGCAAAACCTTGCCGGGCGACGCATCGCCATCTTGGAACTCTGGACCAATCATCGCCCCACCTTGGAGCGGCACTTTGACCGCATCCGTTTAGCGGCGGAGCGGATTTCACCGGGCGAGTATTTGGTGCTGGAGACGTGAAGCGGAGTTTCCCTTCGCGACTTCGCCGTTTTGGATTAGCCTCCCGCCACTATGTCAGACGACTTTGAATCCCGCGTCACCGCCGCGATGGCGAACCCGCAGAACATGGGCGAGCTGCCCAACGCCGACGCCATCGGCACCGTGGGCAATGCCGATTGCGGTGACATGCTCCGCGTGTGGGTGAAGTTCAAGGAGGAGGGCGGGCGCAAGGTCATTGACCGCGCCAGCTTCCAGTCCTTCGGCTGCGAGACGGCCATCGCCGCCGCCAGCCTCGCGATGGAACTCATCAAGGGCAAAACCGCCACCGAAGCGCTCGCCATGCGCGGCGAGGAGTTCGCCAAAGACCTTGGGCCACTGCCACCGACCAAGGTGCACTGCACGTCGCTCGTGGAGGGCGCGCTCCGCGAAGCGCTCGCACCGGTGGGCAACGTCGCGGTGCCCGCACCCGCCGCACAACCCGCCGCCGCCGCGCCGCCGAGCTTGATGGACACGTTCAACAAGCCCGCCGAGAAGAAGAGCGGCGTGAAGGTGGTCTTCCTCAAGCCCGGCGAGTCAGCGAAGTAGCTCCCGCGAAACGGGAAAACTGTTCTGCCCGCGAATCACGCGAATCTTCGTGAATGAAATGGAGCGCGGACGCCCACATCCGCAGCCCCGGTCAAAGGTCCAGCCAACCAACTGCGGACGTGGGCGTCCGCGCTCCAATCGGAGGCCACGTGCGTGGTCTCAATGCGCGATTTTCAGTCCGTGGCAGCTACCCGTAAACCTCTGCGTCTTTCCCGCCTCTGCGGTGCTTCCACCCGGGTTGGCACCGCAGAGGCGGGAAAGACGCAGAGGCTGAGGCTCGAAGCCTGAAGTCGCAGCGGAACTGCGGCCCGCAGCTTTCCTCCCCGTTCGCGAAGATTCGCGTGATTCGCGGGCCAAACTCCGTCCCCAGCCTTGAGTTCCCCCTCGCCCATCCCCACACTGCGCCGACCTTTGTCCAAACTTATGAGCCGAGCCGCCCACGCCGAAGTCCTCCGCAAACTCCTCGCCGAGCGCATCGTCATCATTGACGGCGCGATGGGCACGACCATCCGCACCTATGGAATGAAGGAGGCGGACATCCGGGGCGAGCGGTTCAAGGACTCAAAGAAGGATCTGCTCAACAACGGCGACCTTTTCTCGCTCTCGCAGCCGAAGATGATTTGCGACATACACCGGCGCTTCCTCGAAGCCGGTGCGCACATCATCGAGACGAACACTTTCTCTGCCACGAGCATCGGCCAGAGCGAATTCTTCGTGGACGATCCGCGCGAGCACGGCGGACGCAAGGACCCGGCGTTCTACCAGAAAATCGTGGATGACAAGGTCCTCGGCGACCTTGCGTGGGAAATCAACGAAACCTCCGCCCGCCAGTGCCGTGAATGGGCCGACCGCGTGTCGAACGCCGATGGCAAACCGCGCTTCGTCGCCGGGGCCATCGGGCCGCTGACGGTGTCGCTCTCCAACTCGCCGGACGCTGACGACGCGGGCTTCCGCGTTTGCACGTTCGACCAGGTGAAGGCGGCCTACGTCCAGCAAGTCCGCGCACTGATTGCGGGCGGCTCGGACTTCCTGCTGGTGGAAACCATCTTCGATTCGCTCAATGCCAAGGCTGCCCTCGTGGCCATTCAGGAAGTGTTCGACGCGGACAAAATTGTTCTTCCGATCTCGATTTCTGCCGCTGTCGGGCGCGGTGGCGAGACGATGATTTCCGCGCAAACCATCGAGGCGTATTGGAACGCGGTGAAGCATGTAAAGCCGCTCTCGGTCGGCTTGAACTGCTCGCTCGGCCCGGACCTGATGAGGCCGTTCCTCGCGGAGCTTTCGGAGAAATCCAACGTCGCCATCTCCTGCTATCCCAACGCTGGCCTGCCCAATCCGCTTTCACCGACCGGCTTCGATCTGAAGCCTGAGGACATGGGCCGTTTCCTCGGCGAGTTCGCGCAGAGCGGACTCATCAACATCGCCGGCGGCTGCTGCGGCAACACACCCGAGCACATCGCCGCCATCGCCAAGGCGCTCGAAGGCCGGCATCCGCGCGAGCTTGCGGCCAGGGAATCCGGCACCGAACGGCTCGGCGGCATCCCCGCGAGCACCGCGCCGGTTGCGCCCAGGCCCCTCCGCCTCTCCGGCTCCCAGCCCTTCACCCAGCAGATCGGCCAGTTCATGATGATTGGCGAGCGCACGAACGTCGCTGGTTCGCCGAAATTCGCGAAGCTGATCAAGGAGGGAAAATACGAGGAGGCCGTCGCCATCGCGCGCCAGCAGGTCGAGAACGGTGCCAACGTCATCGACATCTGCATGGACGAGGGGATGATTGACGGCGTCGCGGCCATGACGCGCTTCCTCCAATTGCTCGGCAGCGAGCCGGAAGTCGCCAAGGTTCCCTTCATGGTGGACTCCTCGAAATGGGAAGTCATCGAGGCCGGACTGAAATGCCTTCAGGGCAAGGGCATCGTGAACTCCATCTCGCTGAAAGGCGGCGAGGACATGTTCCGCGAACACGCGCGCAAGGTGCTCAAGTATGGCGCGGCCGTCGTGGTCATGGCCTTCGACGAAAACGGCCAGGCGGCAACATTCGCCGAGAAGATCCGCATCTGCGAACGCGCCTATCGCATCCTCGTGGATGAAGTCGGCTTCCCGCCCGAGGACATCATTTTCGATCCGAACATCCTCACCGTCGCGACGGGCATCGAGGAGCACAACAACTACGCCGTGGACTTCATCGAGGCCACGCGGTGGATTAAACAGAACCTGCCGCACGCCAAGGTCAGCGGTGGCGTGTCGAACGTTTCGTTCAGCTTCCGCGGCAACAATCCCGTCCGCGAGGCCATGCACAGCGCGTTCCTCTTCCACGCCATCAAGGCCGGCATGGACATGGGCATCGTCAACGCCGGCATGCTCGAGGTGTATGAGGAGATCGAGCCCGAGCTGAAGGAACTCGTTGAAGACGCATTGCTCAACCGCCGCCCCGACGCCACCGAGCGGCTCGTGAACTTCGGCGAGAAGCTCAAGGCCGCCAGCGCTGGCACCACCGCCAGCGACAAGAAGGTCGAGGAAGAGTGGCGCAAGGGCACCGTTGAGGAGCGTCTATCGCACGCGCTCGTAAAGGGCATTGACCTCTACATTGACCAGGACACCGAGGAAGCTCGCGCCAAACTGGGCAAGCCGTTGCTCGTCATCGAGGGGCCGCTCATGGCCGGCATGAGCGTGGTCGGCGATCTCTTTGGCGCGGGCAAAATGTTTTTGCCGCAAGTGGTGAAATCCGCCCGGGTGATGAAAAAGGCCGTGGCCTATCTCACGCCGTTCATGGAAGCCGAGAAGGCCGCGATGGCCGCACGGGGCGAAGCAGTGAAGGCACAGGGCAAAATCGTGCTCGCGACCGTGAAGGGCGACGTCCACGACATCGGCAAGAACATCGTCGGCGTCGTGCTGGCCTGTAACAACTACGAGGTCATCGACATGGGCGTGATGGTGCCCTGCCAGAAGATTCTCGACCGCGCGGTGGAGGAGAAGGCGGACCTCATCGGCCTGAGCGGTCTCATCACGCCGTCACTCGACGAGATGCAGCACGTCGCACGCGAGATGGAGCGGCTGGGCTTCAAGCTCCCGTTGCTCGTCGGTGGCGCGACCACGAGCAAGGCGCACACGGCCATCAAGATTGCCCCGCACTACAGTCAGCCGGTGGTCCACGTGCTCGACGCCTCGCGCGCGGTGCCGGTGACGACGAGCCTGTTAAGCAGAGCCGGCAAAGAGGAATTCGTGCGCCAGCACCGGGCGGAATACGAACGCCTGCGCGAGCAGCACGCCGGCAAGGCAGCCAAGCTCGTGTCGCTCGCGGCGGCCCGAGCCAACGCACCGAAGCTGAAGTTCGATGACTTGCCGAAGCCGGAGTTCACGGGCGTGCGGTTCCTCGTAGGAGACGACGTGAGGAGTCTCACTTCGCCTACCGCGACTTCAGATGGAGACTCCTCACGTCGTCACCTACCGGTGTCGCTGGAGACCATCGCCCAGTTCATCGACTGGACGCCGTTCTTCCACACCTGGGAGCTGCGCGGCGTTTATCCGGCCATCTTGAACCACGAGAAGCACGGCGAGGAGGCGCGCAAGCTGTTCGCCGACGCGCAGGCGATGCTGGCGAAAGTCATCCGCGAAAAGCTGCTGACACCGCGCTGTGTTTACGGGCTGTTCCCAGCGAACCGCGTCGGCGACGACGTGGAGGTTTACACGGATGAGTCACGCCAGGCGGTCCGCACGACGTTCCATTTCCTCCGCCAGCAGTCGGAGAAAACCGACGGCTCGCCAAACTGGTGTCTCGCTGACTTCATCGCGCCGAAGGGCCAGCCTGACTATCTCGGCGGCTTCGCGGTCACTGCAGGCGCGGAAACCAAGGCACTCGCCGATGCCTACAAGAAGGCCCACGACGACTACAATGCCATCATGATCGAGGCCATCGCCGACCGGCTGGCCGAGGCATTCGCCGAGTTCATGCACAAGCGCACGCGGGACGAGTGGGGCTTTGGCAAGAGCGAGAACCTCACCACGCAGCAGCTCATTGACGAGGCCTACCGCGGCATCCGTCCCGCACCCGGTTATCCGGCGTGCCCGGACCACACGGAGAAGGGCCTTCTGTGGTCGCTCCTCGACGTGGAGAAGAATGCCGGCATCTCGCTCACCGAGAGCTTTGCCATGTGGCCGGGCGCGAGTGTGAGCGGGTTCTACTTCGCGCACCCGGACTCGAAATACTTCGCTGTCGGCAAGCTCGACCGGGATCAAGTGGCCGAACTGGCGGCCCGCAAGGGTGCGGCAGTCGGTGAAATGGAGCGCTGGCTGGGCCCCTGGCTCAATTACGACTCCGCCGCCAAGTAGGCGCCGGTCCGCTGGGTTGCCCGCAGGAACTCAGTAAAGCCGCGTGGCCTCGTCCTCGTTGATGGGGCTGTCGAACTGGTCGCTGATGAACTGCACCTTGAAGCGTGCGTCGTCCGCACGCAGGGCCTTGGTGACGATGCGCCAGGTCGCCGTAGCCTTGCCTTCGAGTGTCGGCACCGGCTCCATCGTCACGGCTTGGTTGTTGGCGCGCACCGCCGTGGTGCCGCTGCCCATCACATATTCCTGGCTGTTGGGCACCACGCAGTTCACCCGGACGTTGGTCAGGACCTGGTCACCCTGATTCATGGCCGTGATGATGTAGGTCACTTCCTTGCCGACCAACACGGGGTCCTCCACGTCGATGACCTCGACCACCATGGCGAACACGCCGATGAACTTGGTCTCGCAGTTGTTCGTGAGCGAGGTGGCGGCTCCGCGGGCCGTGGAGGCAAAGACCTTGACGCCCGCCTGCGAGGACATGAGTTCCGCACAGACTTCGCGGCTGGCATTGGTGCCCAGCGTGCCGATGTCCCAGACGATCCGGTCCTCGAGGGTCGTGCCGCCACCTGTGGCTCCGACGACCTTCACGCCGGCCGGAATGGCCAGCGCGATGGACAAATCAGATTCGGGACCGGTCCCGGTGTTGTGCAGTGTCAGGCAGACCTTGGTCGCTCGGCCGGTGAACTCGCGGGGTGGCGCATTGCATTGCAGCACCAGTTTGGGCGTGGGGATGACATCCGGCCCCAGGTCGTAGAGGAAGAAATTGCTGCAGGCCTTGGGCGTCACACAGCGGTAGCGCTGCCCGTTGGAGGTAAACAGGAAGGCGTAGGCCGGAGCCGGCTCCTTGCCCGCCCAAAGAACGTCCCGCAGGCAGATGGCGCGGCCATTCTCGCGCGAGGACATGAACGGCATGCGCTCGCCCACCGGGATCTGCCACTCGACCACCTCGCCGGTGAGGGCGGCCCGGCGCATGTCCTCGATCCGGCCTTTCCAACCCCACTGGTTCAGCACCGCGGCAAAGTCCGGCTGCAATTTCTCATCACGGAAACGGGAGCGGAGATCCTCGACGGTGAAGAGGGGCGGGGCGAAGCGGGTGGCGGGATTGCCCAACCGGGTGGCCCGGTGCTGCTGGGCTTGCGCCGAGGCTCCGGAAATGAGCTGCAAACTGAGCCCGACCACGAGGAGGATGAACTGGGTAAGTTTCACGTCCACAGGCTTCACAAAACACCCGGCTGAGACCAGCGAATAATGAACTGCCATGCGCGCCATTGACAGACAGCCCGCCTTTGTAGTCCCGTAGCGGGCACAACTCATGACTGCGACTCAATCCTCTATGAAGAAACTGTTCCTGCCATCCCTCCTTTGCGCCGCCCTGCTGGGCAATCTGAACGCCGCCGACTGGAAGGTCACCGCCGACTGGCTCAAGCTGCCGGAAGGCCGGCCGCAACTGGGCAACATGCACGGCGACATCGCCGTCAGCTCCAAGGGCGAAGTGTATGTGAGCGTGATGGACGCCAAGGCCGGGGTGCAGGTTTACGGCGCGGATGGCAAGTGGCTGCGCAACGTGGAGAACGCCCCGAGCGACTTTCACGGCTTTGTCATCAAGAAGCAGGCTGACGGTGAATTCATCTACGGCCCGCGCCTGGGTGGCGGGAACATCCTCAAGCTCACCTTGGAGGGCAAGGAAGTGCTGAACATCCCGGCCACGGCGATTCCCGAGGACTTCAAGGTGAAGAGCAAGGAAGGCAAGTCGCGGGTCGCGATGACCGGCATGGATGTGGCCCCCAATGGCGACTGGTTTGTCACCGACGGCTACGCCAGCAGCTACGTCCACCGCTTCGACAAGTCGGGCAAGTATCTCAAGTCCTTCGGCGGCAAGAAGGCTCCCTACAACTTCACCACCCTGCACAAGATCGCAGTGGACACCCGCTTCTCCCCCGTCCGCATCATCGCGTGCGACCGCGAGGCGATGCGTGTCGTGCACATGTCGGTGGATGGCGAGTTCCTCGGAGTGGTCGCCAAGGATCTCCTCGCCCCCGCCGCCATCACGGTGCAGGGCGATTATGCGCTCGTCGGTGAAATCCGCGGTGCCGTCAGCGTCCTCGACAAGGAAGGCAAGCTCGTCGCCCGCCTCGGCCTGAACGAAACCAAGGGCGAGACCGGCAACAACAGCCTTGAGCCCGCGAAGTGGCGGCCCGGCTTCGTCACCGCGCCGCATGGCGTGGCCTTCAATGCCGCCGGCGACGTCTTCGTCACCGAATACAACCGGTTCGGCCGGGTTCACCGCTTCACCAAGCAGTAAGCCAACTTGCTCCGCTCCAGCCTGTGAAACTCCTGCCGCTGCTGCTCACCACCGGGTTGCTCGCCGTCGGCCTGCCCCTGCCCCGCGCCCAAGCCGCCGACGGCCCTTTGACCGAGGCGGAAAAGCAGGCGGGCTGGCGGCTGCTCTTCGACGGGAAATCACTTGCGGGCTGGCGCGCGTTCAAGAAACCCGAGCCGCCCGCCACCGGCTGGGAAATTCAGAACGGCGAACTCATCTGCGTGAAGGGCGGCAAGGGCGGCGACCTGCTCTCCAAGGAGACTTTCGACAACTTCGAGTTTGCCTGGGAGTGGAAGATGCCGCCCAAGTCGAACAACGGCGTGAAGTATTTCATCACCGAGGAGCGCGCCGGGGCCATCGGACACGAGTATCAGATGATCGACGACTCGCTGGTGAAGGGTCATGCCGAGTCCAGCACCGCCGCCTTCTACCTCGTGGTCGCGCCGGATGCGGCCAAGAAGCAGGTCAAGCCGTTCGGGGAATGGAACCAGTCGCGCATCCTGGTGCAGGGCAACCACGTCGAGCACTGGCTCAACGGGGCGAAGGTGGTCGAGTATGAACTGGGCGACCCGAAGATTCTCGAACAGGTGGCCAAGACCAAGTTCAAGGGCGTGAAGGATTTCGGCACCAAGATTCGCGGCCACCTGCTGTTGACCTACCACAACGACGAGTGCCGCTTCCGGAACTTGAAGGTGCGGGCGCTGGCGGCGAAGTAGCGGGGCCGCTTCCGTTTGCGAAGCGCACGCTACTCAGCGCGAGTCAGTCCTTACTTCTCGACCTTGGTCAGGTGGAAGCGCGCGGCCACCTCGTCCAGCATCACGGTCAGGATGCGCCGGAAGTCCCTTTGCTGGGTGTGCAGCATCCAGCCCAGCCACAACGGCAGAACCCAAACGAGGTGCAACCAAGGCAACAGCGCGCCCACGGCGGCTGAAATCATCAGCACCAGCCCGGTCGCGGACCAGAAGGTGACCTTGCCGAGCAGGCTCCAGCCCGTGGTCAGCCGGCAGCGGAACAACTGCTTGCCGCCTTGATGCAGCTCCGTGGCGGTGATCAATTGCAGCCGGCACCAGCGGCTGCCATAGATTTCCACGTCATACTCGCTCCAGCCGTTGTCGGTCTTGTTCTGCCAGCCCTGTTTGTCGAGCTCCCGCAGGATCGCCCCCAGAAACTCCATCCGGTCCACGGCCCAGTCCGCCCAGTAACCCGCCCGCTCAAACTGGTCGCGGCTGCGCTTCAACGTCAGCGTCTCCAGCGTCTCGTGGGCCGAGAGCGGCGTCTGCTGGAGCAGCAGGCGCTCCGAGTAGCGTGCCCAGCCGCGCACGATGGGCTGGATGAGGAACAGCAGGGCCACCAGCGGCTTCGACCAGAAGGTGCGTTTGGCCTTGGGAATCTCCGCCTGCGTCCCGGCCACCAGACAGAGCACCACGGAGACAAAAGCGCTCGCCAGACCGAGCGGGAGGAGCAGCGGGAACTTCACGCCCACGCCGGCCAGACCGAGTGTCATCAGGGGCAGCGTCACCACCACATGCCATTCCAGGCTCGTCATGAGCATCAGGAACATCGAGGGCGGCGGCGTATAAATGGACTGGAAGAAGGCGCTGCCAAAAACGCCGTGGTAGATGATCGGGGAGCGAGTCACGACGCCAATCTTGGCCGGGGTGTAAATGCGACCGTGCCAAATGCTGCTGCCGAGATCGTTGAAATACTCCGGATGCTTGCGCACCAGCAACGCTTCCGCCTCGCCATAGCCACGCTGCTGCTTCAAGTAGGCACCTACGGTCGCGCGGCGGTAGTGCCAGACGAAGCCGGACGGACTGAACCCGATCTTGTAGCCGCGCTGTTGCAGCCGCCAGCACACGTCCACATCGTCGCCGGCCTTGCGGTAAATGGGGTCAAACCCGCCGATCTCGTCCAGCGCCCACTTGTAGAACGCCATGTTGCAGCCGGGGATGTGTTCAGCGAGGCGGTCGGTGAGCATCACATGCGCCGGCCCGCCGGGTGAGGCCATCACGGCAGCAGGAATCCAACCGTCCTCCGGCGGCAGAAAGTTGTGCCCGCCAATGCCGGTGAAATCGCTCCGCAACAAATCGCCCACGAGGTAGTGCAGCCATCCTTCGTCGGCGCGGCAGTCCGAATCGGTGAAGGCCACTATCTCGCCCGTGGCGGCGTGGATGCCGGTGTTGCGGGCGACCGAGAGCCCCAGGTTGACCTGCCGGATGATGCGCATCCGGGGAGTGACGGACGGCATCTTGCCGCCCGGAAGTTTGCCGGAGGAATCAATACCTTCTGGACTGCTCACCCGAGATCCGCCGGGCGAGACGCCCGGCTCTACGGCAGGCGGGACGCCTGCCGCCACAGGACGGCGATCTTCGCACTCCATGCGATAACGCTCCGCGATCTGCGCGGTGTCATCGGTCGAGCCGTCGTCCACCAGGATGACCTCGTAATTCGGGTAGTTCAGCCGCTCGAGCGAGGTCAGGCAGGCGGGCAACGTCTTGCCGCCGTTGTAGCTCGCCACGACCACGCTGACCTTCGGATACCGGGTCAGCGGGAAATAAGGCGCGGTGGCAAAGGCGGCCTGGACCACGGCGAAAGACTCCTTGGGCTTTCGGTCCCGGGTGACCAGGCCGAAATGCCAGTCCAGAATTTCCTGTCCGTCCTTCCACCATTCGTCCGTAAAGCTGAACACCACCGCGCCGGCCACACCGCAGTTGAAGGCCGTCTCGATCTGCCAGCGCAACATGTCACACTTGGCCGCCTCCCCTTCCCGCCCGGAGTCCACCCCAAATTCACCCAGCAGCAGCGGCTTGGTGTCCGCCAGCATCTGGAGCCGGGCAAGGTAGTTGTCGAAGGGCTTGGGATGATGGAGGTAAACGTTGAACGTCAGGAAATCAACGGACGGCGCGAGCAGGAACTCCGTGGGCGGAAAGTTGGCGAACGTGCAGAGGCACTCCGGGTCGATGGCCTTCGCGATTGCCACCAGTTCATCAATGAATTCCGCCACCTTCCCCGCGCCGCTCCAGCGCACGATGTCGGGCGGGATCTCATTCACGAGGCTGTAAGCCAGCACGGCCGGATGATGCGCGCAGGCCACCACGGCCTCGCTCACCACCTTGCGCGCCGCCGCCCGCATCTCCTCGCTGTCGAGGAAGCAGCCGGTCTTCCACCAGGGCAAATCCACAAGCACCTTGAGCCCTTGGGCCTGGGCCAGATCGAGCAGCCAGCGCGGCGGCACGGTGTAGGTGCGGAGGGTGTTGGCATTGAGCGCGCGCATCTGCGCAAAGTCCGCAGCGACCTTCTCACGAGAGGGAAACCGAACCCCATCCGGGCCCGGCGCAAAGGAGCCGTAAGTCAGTCCCTTGGGATAGAACTGCTGGTCGCCGAGGCGGAAGAACTTTCCGTCCACCCGGACGCGGTTGGCTGAACTGGCAGACGCGGACATGACTGGCTGATGCGTTTTCACTGGGAAACGGGAGCGCGACGACGCCGAGGGCTGTTAGATGTAGAACATCCGCTCCTTCTCAGCGCCTTCCTCGACCAGTTGTTGGAAATTAACTGCGTCGGCGGCACTCTCGACGGCGGTTCTAAGGCCATTCCACGCGCGATGCAACTCCCGCGGGCAATTGCCATCCTCCAACGCCGGGGTGTCAAAAACCGCCCCGTGGATGCATCGCAGCACATCCCCGAGCGTGATTTGCGCCGGCGGCCGGGCCAGCAGATAACCTCCGGCCTTGCCCCGCACGCTCTTCACCAAACCCCGCGCCTTCAGTGCGATGAGGATTTGCACCAGATAGTTGGGCGGAATGCCGTGGAGCCGGGCCAAGTCCTCCACCCGCACCACCTCCCCGCCGGGATGCGCCCGCGCCAATTCCAACACCGCCCGGGCCGCATAATCACTCTTCACAGACAACTTCACGCGCGCAGCGTAACAGGGCGGGTGGGCGGGGCAAGCCACGCGGCGGCCAACTTCCGGCAGCCGGATTAATTTGAATGCTCGCCTCCCATCCGGCTGGCCGCTATGAAGCGCTGCCGTGAGCAGACTTAGTGGCAAAGTGATCGTCATCCTCGGCGGCACGAGCGGCCTGGGCTTTTCCGCCGCCCGAGCCCTCGTCCGGGAGGGGGCACGCCTCGTTCTGGTGGGACGCAACGCCGACAAGGTGCGGACGGCGGAGCGCGAGCTGGGCGCGAGCGCGCTCGGCCTCACGGGCGACGCGATGCAACCGGGCACCGCGACCGAGGCGATTGCGCTGGCGGTCCAGCAACACGGCGGCTTCCACGGGCTTTACCATGTGGCCGGCGGCAGCGGGCGACGCCAGGGCGATGGCCCGTTGCATGAACTCACCGATGAAGGCTGGGCCTTCACGTTGAATGAAAACCTCACCTCGCTGGCTTATTCGAACCGCGCCGCGGTCCGGCAATTCCTCGCGCAGGGCTCCGGCGGCAGTGTCTTGAACATGGGCAGCGTGCTGGGCTGGTCCCCTTCCCCGCGCCACTTCGCCACCCATGCCTACGCGACGGCGAAGGCGGGCATCATCGGCCTCACGCAGAGCGCGGCCGCGCATTATGCGAAGGACAACATCCGTTTCAACGTGCTTGCCCCGGCGCTCGTCGCCACCCCGATGTCGCAACGCGCGCAGGAAGACGCGGCCATCCGCAACTTCATCCACACCAAGCAACCGCTCGACGGCGGGCGCATCGGCCAGCCGGAGGACGCGGACGGAGCGGCGGTGTTTCTCCTGAGTGACGAGTCCCGGTTCATCACGGGACAAGTGCTCGCAGTGGATGGCGGGTGGTGCGTATCGGAGGGCCAGCATGAGTAGCCAAAGACATAAGCAGGCGGACCCTGCGCTCCATCCCGCCCCGGAATCCGCCTCCTTACGTCGGCGGCTACGCGCCCCCAAATACTTTCTCGGCCTCGACCTTGGCGGCACCAGCATCAAGGCCGTCGCCGTGACCCCCAGCGGGCAGAAACTTTGCCAACGGAGCGTGCCTTTCAGGGACCACGACATGGAGTGGGCCAGGAAAATCCGCTCCCTAGTCAACGGCTGGCGCAAGCAACTGGGCGAGCCCACCGGCATTGGTCTTTCCGCCCCGGGCCTGGCAGCGAAGGACGCCCGCAGCATCGGGGTGATGCCCGGCCGTTTGCTGGGCTTGGAGCGGCTGGACTGGACGGATTACCTGCAAGCTCCCCGTCCCATCCCCGTGCTCAACGACGCCCACGCAGCGCTGCTCGGCGAAGTCTGGCACGGGGCGGCGCGCGGCCAGCGCAACGTCATGCTCTTCACCCTCGGCACCGGCGTGGGTGGCGCGGCCATGGTGGACGGCCACCTGCTGCGCGGGACAATCGGCCGGGCCGGACACCTCGGCCATGTCACCGTGGATTGGAACGGCCCGCGTGATGACTTCAACACTGCCGGCTCGCTCGAACACTTCATGGGGAACAAATATATCCACGAGCGCACCAAAGGCCGTTTCACCACCACGCATGATCTGGTTGCAGCGGCAGCGCAAGGCGACGCCGGGGCGCGGGAAATCTGGGACCGCTCCGTGCGTGCGCTGGGCTGCAGCATCGGGTCGCTCATCAACGTGCTGGACCCCGAAGTGGTGATCATCGGCGGCGGCATCGCCCGGGCGGACAAGCTGCTCTTCGAGCCGCTGGAGCGCTACGTGCGGCACTACGAATGGCAGGCGGGCGGGCATCAGGCCCGCTTGGTGCGCGCGGCCTTGGGAGACTACGCCGGAGCTTACGGCTCGGCAGCAAATGCGGTGGGCTTCGATGCCGCCGCGTAGCCCCCCTCCCGTAGCCGCCGACGTGAGGAGGCGGCCCCCCCACACCAAACCAAGGCAAGAAATCCGTCGCCGCAGAAATCCGCCTCCTCACGTCGGCGGCTACGGCATTCAGAAAACACTCGCCTCCCCGGAAACCGTTGCCCAACATCCGCCTCGTTTTCGCGGGCCTCGCTCGCATCGCAATGAAAGCCAAAATCATCATCACCCCGAAGAAGGCCGTCCTCGATCCGCAGGGCAAGACCGTGCAAAGCGCGCTGGAACACATGGGCTACCAGGGCGTCGCCGGCGTCCACGTGGGCAAGTATGTCGAGATTGACCTCGCGCCCGGCACGGACCGCGCCGCCGCGCAGCAGGCGCTCAACGAAGCCTGCCACCGCTTCCTGAGCAACCCGGTGATCGAGGATTACAAACTGGAAATCGAGTGAAGCCCGACGGTGACAAGTGGCCGGTGACATGTGACAAGTAGTCGCGTGTTCGGAGCCAGCCCATGTCGCCTGCCACCTGCCACCTTCCCCATGAACTTCGCCGTCCTCCAATTTCCCGCCTCCAACTGTGACCAGGACGCCGTCCACGCCGCGCGCCTGCTCGGGCATTCCGCCCGCCTCGTCTGGCACAAGGACAATTCCCTCGGCGACGCCGACGCGGTCATCGTGCCCGGCGGCTTCAGCTACGGCGACTACCTCCGCTGCGGGGCCATCGCGCGCTTCAGCCCGGTGATGCAGGCGGTGAAGCAGTTCGCCGACAACGGCGGGCTCGTGCTGGGCATCTGCAACGGTTTCCAGGTGCTGTGTGAAGCGCATCTGCTGCCGGGCGCGTTGATCCGCAACCGCTCCCTGCAATTCCGCTGCGAACAAATCCACCTCAAAACCGTCGCGCACGACTCGCCGTTCACCTCGCAAATCCCCGCCGGCAAGGTGCTGCGCGTGCCCATCGCCCACGGCGAAGGCTGCTACTTCGCGGATGCCGAGACGTTGTCGCAGCTCAAGGCCGGCCGTCAGATCCTCTGGCAGTATTGCACGGCAGCGGGAGCCGTGACCGATGCAGCCAACCCGAATGGTGCCATCGAGAACATCGCCGGTATCTGCAACGCACGGCGCAACGTGGCCGGCCTCATGCCCCATCCGGAGCGCGCCTGCGAACCGCTGCTGGGCAGCACCGACGGACGGCTCATCTTCGAGAGCATGCTTCAGACCCTGGCCACCCCGTCGGCCACCTTGGCAGCTTGAGCCGCGCCGGGCGGGTGGCTGGGGGCGCAGCTTGCTGCCCCCGATCGGGTCGGGTGCCGGGGATTGCGCCCCGGCACCCTCCCACACCACCGGACGTGCGGTTTTCCGCATCCGGCGGTTGAACGCAGCGGCCCTTTAC
>Ga0255188_1000303_pt1 | contig 17266 bp, 12 predicted proteins | sample Miss_Cont_RepB_8_FD_188427 | JGI IMG/M metagenome (GOLD analysis project Ga0255188, IMG submission 188427) | Freshwater microbial communities from Mississippi River, Louisiana, United States - Miss_Cont_RepB_8h | ecosystem: Environmental > Aquatic > Freshwater > River | place: USA: Louisiana... | reverse complement strand
CCGATGATGGCGTAGGGCCAGAGACTGCGGGTGGGTGGGGGGGCAGATGGCGTGTTCATCATCGTGGGCCGACGAATGCGGTGTGGACGGTTTCGAGGAGCTGACCGTGCGAATACACGCCGAGCTTGAGCTTGGGGCTGGCTCCGGTGAGTTGCTTGGGATCCAGTTCAATCAGGACAGAAGTCTGCGCAAGCTGGGCGGCGGGGGCGGTGAAGTCGCTGCTGCCCATGACGCGGACTTTGCCGGGCAGGTTTTCCAAGCGCAGCTCCACCGGGATGTCGTGCATGGTCTTGTTCACGACCTTCACGGTGTAGATGTTTCCGACTTTGCCCTCGGCAGTGATTTGGAAGAGCGAGCCAGGCGCGCGGAGCAAAGTGGTTTGCACATCGCTGCGGGTGAAGACGAGGTAGAGGAACAGCGTGATGAGCCCCGTGAGCAAGGCGGCGTAGAGTTTCATGCGCGCCGTGAAACGCTGCGGGGTGCCGTGCGCGATGTTGTTCAGCGAGGCGAATCGCACAAGTCCGCGCGGTCGGCCAACCTTGTCCATGATGCCGTCACACGCATCAATGCACGCGGTGCAGTTCACACACTCCATCTGCACGCCGTTGCGGATGTCGATGCCGGTCGGGCACACGGCCACGCAGGCACGGCAGTTCACGCAGTCGCCTTTGCCCTCGGTCTTCCTTTGGTCAAAGGTCTCGCCGCGATGCAGCGGGGCGCGGGTTTCACCGCGCTTGTTATCGTAGGCGACGAGGAGTGTGTTCTCGACGAGCAGCGCAGATTGGAAGCGGCCATACGGACAGATGAACGTGCAAGCCTGCTCCCGGAAGCGTGCGAAGATGGCGTAGAAGAGCAGCGAAAACAGCGTCATGAACGTCAGCCCGACGAGGTGGTGGCGCGGGTCGTCGAGCTGGATGCGGAGGAGCTGCTCGCTGCCGATGATGTAGGCGAGGAGCGTGTTGCCCACGATGAAGGACGCCCCGAAGAAGACGATGTGCTTGAACGCCTTCTTGGCGAACTTCCTCGCCGTCCACGGCGCGGCGTCGAGCGCGCGCTGCTCGGCGGCGTCGCCCTCGATGAGATACTCCAGTTTGCGGAAGACCATTTCCATCATCACGGTTTGCGGGCAGGTCCAGCCACACCAGAGCCGCCCGAACGCAGCGGTGAAAATCATGATGCCGGCGAAGAACACCAGCATGGCGACGGCAAAGATGAGTGTGTCCTGTGGCCAGAAGATTTGCCCGAGGATGGAGAAGCGCCGCTCGACGATGTTGGCCAGCAGGAGGGGGTTGCCGTTGATGCGAATCCACGGCCCCGCGAACATGACAGCGATAAGCAGCCAGCTCAGCCACAACCTCCGGTCGTGCCAATAGCCGGCCGGCTTCTTTGGGTAAAGCCAGCGGCGATGCCCGTCCTTGTCCGCCGTGGTAAGGTGGTCACGGTAGTCCTCCCAGTTAATGTCCTGAGCGACGCCGTGTTCAATCGGCTCGGCGGATGGCGGTTTTTGTTCCATCAAAGCGGGCATGGGAGCGGTGACCGCAGCCTCACGGTGTTCACTCAAACGGGCTCGGGCCGGCGGGAGCTTTCGGGGCCTGGTCTTCGCGCGGTTTGGGGTTCGGCGGTTTGGTGCCGCGGAACTGGTAGATGTAGCTGGCGACGGCCTGGACTTCGCCGGGCTTGAGGATGCCGCGCCAGGTCAACATGCCTTTGTCGGGCACGCCGTTGATGATGATCTTCACTGTGTCCACGTAGTTGGAGCCGTGAATCCAGTAGTCGTCGCAGAGGTTGGGGCCAACCAGCCCGCCGCCGTCCGGGCGATGGCAGGGCGCGCAGTAGGTGGTGAAGACTTGCTGGCCTTGTCCGAGCACCAGCTTGTCCGAGGTGGGCGTGAGCGTGGCGATGGTGGCCTCGAACTTCGCGAGCGCGGCGGACTTGAGCGCTTCGCCGGCCTTCCATTCAGCGTCGTATTCGGCGGCTTGGAGCGGCCCGGCTTTGAGCACGTGGTAATAGACCAGATAGGCCGCCGCGTAGGCGATGCAGCCGTAGAAGAGCCACACCCACCAGCGCGGCAGGAGGTTGTCGAGTTCGCGGATGCCGTCGGCGTCGTGCTCGAGCAGCTTGGGTTCGTTGGGTTGATCATTCATGGGAAACTCCTTTCTGGGTCGGCTCGCCGTCGTGGAGCGGCAGCGAACCGAGGTGGTCAGCCTGGGACTTTTTCATGCGGAGCGAGAGGAACAGCGCACCGGTGAACACGGTGAAGAACAGGCAGATGGAAATCACACCGTAGAGGCCGACGCCGCCGATGTCGGAGAGGACGTTCTTAATCATAGGTTTTGCTTGGCCACGGATTGAACACAGATGAAACACGGAGCGGTAAATCGGCTGTCCCGGAGCGCGACTGTGCTGAAAGCCAGTCGCAGCGTCCGCGACAACGATGTGTGCTGCGGCTGGTCTGCGACACAGCCTCGCTCCATTGTTTCCGTGTTCAATCCGTGTTTCATCCGTGGCTAATGATGTTTGGTTTTAGTTGCTCGCTGTCTTCGCCGGCGGGGCGTTGGTCGCCTTGATGTCGGTGCCAAGGCGCTGGAGGTAGGCGATGAGGGCGATGATTTCGCGGGCGGGCGGGGCGTTGGTGATGGCGCCTTGCTTCAGGTTCTCCACGACTTTCGCGGCCTGCGCCTGGAGGTTGGTTTGCGCGGTGGCCTCGAAGCCGCCGGGGTAAGGCACGCCAACCTTGCGCAGGGCACCAATCCGCGCGGGCAGGGAGTTGGTCTCCAACTTCTGCGTCAGCAGCCACGGGTAGCGCGGCATGATGGAGCCCGGCGAGGTGAGCTGCGGCTCGTCCATGTGGTTGAAATGCCAGGCGTCAGGATACTTGCCGCCGATGCGGTGCAGGTCCGGGCCGGTGCGCTTGCTGCCCCAGAGGAACGGGTGGTCGAAGACGAATTCTCCGGCCTTCGAGTAGTCGCCGTAACGCTCCGTCTCGCTGCGGAACGGGCGAATCATCTGCGAGTGGCAGCCCACGCAGCCCTCGCGGATGTAGATGTCGCGCCCGAGCACTTCGAGCGGCGTGTAGGGTTTAACAGCGGCGATGGTCGGGACGTTCTCCTTGATAATCCACATGGGGATGAACTCGACCAGGCCGCCAATCGCCACCGCGACGAGCGCAAAGACCGTCATCACCATCGGCTTGGATTCAATCCAGCGATGGCCCCACGGGTGCTTCTCCTCGTGGGCTTCCGGCTGCGATTGCAGCGCGGGAGCCTGCACTTCCACGTCCGGCACGAACTGTCCAGCCTTGGCAGTCTTCCACAGGTTGTAAGCCATGATGCACGCGCCGAGGATGTAGAACGTGCCGCCGATGGCGCGCAGCTTATACATCGGGATGAGCTGGAGCACGGTCTCCAGAAAGTTCGGATACTGCATGAAGCCTTCGCTGGTGAACTGCTTCCACATCAGCCCCTGCGTGATGCCGCTCCAATACATCGGGATGACGTAGAACATCATGCCCAGCAGCCCGAGCCAGAAGTGCCAGTTGGCGAGCTTCACCGAGTAGAGCTTGGTGTTGTAGAGGCGCGGGAAGAGCCAGTAGAGCACGCTGAAGGTGAGGAAACCGTTCCAGCCCAGCGCGCCGGTGTGGACATGCGCGATGGTCCAGTCGGTGTAATGCGAGAGCGCGTTGACGGATTTGATGGAGAGCAGCGGGCCTTCGAGCGTCGCCATGCCGTAGGCCGTGATGGCCACGATCATGAATTTCAGCATCGGCTCCTCGCGCACCTTGTTCCACGCGCCGCGCAAGGTGAGCAGGCCGTTCAACATGCCGCCCCAGCTTGGCGCGATGAGCATGATGGAGAACGCCATGCCGAGCGATTGCGCCCAGTCCGGCAGCGCGGTGTAGAGCAGGTGGTGCGGCCCCGCCCAGATGTAGATGAAGATGAGCGCCCAGAAGTGAATGATGGACAGCCGGTAGCTGAACACGGGCCGCTCCGCGGCCTTCGGCAGGAAGTAATACATCAGGCCGAGGTAGGATGTGGTGAGGAAGAACGCGACCGAGTTGTGCGCATACCACCACTGAACGAGCGCGTCCTGCACACCGGCGTAGAGCGAGTAGCTCTTGAACCAGCCGGCGGGAATCGCCAGCGAGTTGACGATGTGCAGCATCGCGACGGTGATGGCCGTGGCGATGTAGAACCAGATGGCGACGTAGAGATGTTTCTCGCGACGCGTGAGGATGGTGCCGAAAAGGTTCACCGCGAAGACCACCCAGACCGCCGCGATGGCGAGGTCAATGGGCCATTCCAGCTCCGCGTATTCCTTGCTCGAACTCAGGCCCAGCGGCAGCGTCACCGCCGCGCTGACGATGATGGCTTGCCAGCCCCAGAAGTTTATCCAGCTCAACTTGTCGCTGAACATCCGCGCCTTGCAGAGGCGTTGCAGCGAGTAGTAGATGCCCATGAACATCCCGTTGCCCACGAAGGCGAAGATGACGGCGTTCGTGTGCAGCGGGCGCAGCCGGCCGAACGTGGTGAACTGGAGGTTGAGGTTCAGCTCCGGCCAGAAGAGCTGGCAGGCGATGAGCAGCCCGGCGGCGAAGCCCACCAAGCCCCAGATGACCGTGGCGATGGCAAACGCGCGGACGATGCGGTTGTCGTATTTGAACGTTTCGAGGTTCGGGTTCATTTCAGTTTCGAGTTGGGAGAGTTGTCGGTGGTGGGGGCGGGCTTGGCGGCGAGTTTTTCATCCAGCAGCACGCGCATGGAGGGCGTGGTGGTGTCTTCGTATTGGCCGGAGCGCACCGACCAGATGAAGGCGAAGAGAAACGCCACGGCGAACAGGATGCTTAGCGGAATGAGCAGGAAGATGACGCTCATGCGAGATCCTTCTGGAGTTGAGGGTTGAAAGTTGAGAGTTGAGAGGCTGCGGCAGGCTGACGCTCAACTCTCAATTCCCCGCCTCTCAACTCTCTGCCCAGCCACGCCGTCATGCCACAGGCGAAGGCGACGACGGACACGGAACTCAACGGCATCAGAATCGCGCAGACTACGGGCGAGAGGTTGCCGCTGGCTGCGATGCTGATGCCCACGGTGTTGTAGACTGTGGAAATCAGGAACGCCGCGCGCACCGTCGCTACGGATTGCTTCGCGTAGTGCAGCACTTCCGCAAGGCGCGGCACCATTTGTGCGGACGCGATGATGTCACTGGCCGGCGAGAAGGCGCTGACGCTCTCCACCACGGCCACGCCCACGTCCGCCTGCTTCAGTGCGCCCGCGTCGTTCAAGCCGTCGCCGACCATCATCACGGTTTTGCCGTCGCGTTGGAGGCGCTGGATGAAGCCGAGCTTGTCCAGCGGGCTTTGGTTGAACTGCAAGTGCGCCCCCGTGCCGAAGAGCGCACGGAAGCGTTCGCGCTCTCGTTCGTTGTCGCCACTCAGGAGCGCCAGTTCATAGTTCGGCGAGAGCCGGGCAACGAGTGCGTCAGCGTCCGCGCGCAGCGCGCTCGCCAGCACGAAACAACCACGATAGTGGCCATCAACCGCGACATGAACGACGCTACCCCGGAGCGCGGCTGTGGTCGCAGACCCAGCCGCAGCACGTTCGCCAGTTCCACCTTGCTGCGGCTGGTTCTCCGCACACAGCCGCGCGCCGCGCGACTCCAGCCACGCCGCCGAGCCGACCCAGATTTCGTGGCCGTCCACTTGGCCTTCCATGCCGCAGCCGGTGGTTTCGAGGAACGAGCGCACCGGCTCGGGGAAGTGCTGGCGAGCGATGGATTCGCCAATGCGCACGGCCAGCGGATGCGTCGAGTGCCGCGTCATCGAGTAAAGCCAGCGCTCCTCGGCCTCGGTGAGCGGGCCGTAGCTCGACCTTCCAATGTCGAGTTCGGTGGCGTGGCAGGTTTCAGCGCGCTCGACGACCCCGGACTCGACATCGGAATGTCGAGCTACTTGCGATGCACCCAGCCAAGTCACGCTACCTGCACCGGCGGCGGTGAGCGTTCCCGTTTTGTCGAACACGATGGCGTCCACCCGCGCCAGCGTTTCGAGGATGAACGGGTTCTTGAGAAACACATTGCGACGACCGAGCACGCGCTGCGCGGAGCCCAGAGCGAAGGGCGCGGCCAACGCGAGGGCGCAGGGGCAGGCCACGATGAGCACGGCGGTGAAGGCGGGCAGCGACTTGGCCGGGTTGACGAACGCCCAGAACACCGCCGCGCTGACCGCGACGGCGAGGATGATTTTCGTGAAGCGCTGGCTGTAGGCGTTGGTGAGCGCGTTGAACGACTCGGCCCGGTCCTTGCGGAACGCGTCCTGGTTCCAGAGCGAGGTCAGGTAGCTCTGCGAAACCGGTTTGACCGTCTCAACTTCGATGGCCCCGCCCATCTGGCGTCCGCCGGCATAGAGGTAATCGCCGGGTTGCTTGGCGACGGGTTCGGACTCGCCGGTGACGAAGCTGTAGTCAATCAGCGCGGGGCCGGCGAGCAGCTTCGCGTCGGCGGGGATGAGTTCACCGTTGCGGAGGAGGAGACGGTCGCCGACGGCGAGTTGCGAGAGGGAGACGCGTGTTTCCAATGCGGAGTGCGGAGTGTGGAGTGCGGAATCTTTAGATGGAGCTTCCTCACGTCGGCTGCTACCGACGCGGGTGATGGACAGCGGGAAGAACGACTTGTAATCGCGGTCGAAGGCGAGGCGGTCGTAGGTTTTTTGCTGAAACAACTTCCCGCAAAGCAGGAAGAAAATCAGACCGCAGAGTGAATCGAAGTAGCCTTCGCCGCGCCCGCTCGCGACCTCCCATACGCTTTGTGCGAAGATGGCCACGATGCCGGCGGCGATGGGCACATCAATGTTCAGCAGCCGCTGCCGCAGGCTCACCCACGCGGAGCGGTAGTAGTCCGCCGCGCTGAAGACGACGACCGGCAAGGCAAGCAGGAGGTTCAGCCAGCCGATGAAGACCTTGAGCTGTGGCCCGGTGAAGGCATCGAGGCCGAAGTAGCCCGTGATGGCGAAGAACATCGCGTTGCCAAACGCAAAGCCCGCAACGCCCAGTTGCAGCCAGAGCCGTCGTGCCGCCGGATTGGCGGGCCGCGCGTCGAGGTCGGCGAACTTCAGCTCCGGATCGTAACCGAGCTTGGCGAGCAGCGCGGCAACTGCGCTGAGTTTCACGCGCGCCGGGTCGAAGGCGATGGCAGCCTCCTTCCGCGCGAAGTTGACCTGCGACTGGCCGATGCCGGGCTTGAGGCGAAACAGGTTTTCCAGCAGCCACACACATGCAATGCAGTGGATGGCGGGCAGGTGGAACGTGACGCGCGTGAGTTTGGCGTCGGAGAAATCAACGAGCCGCGTGCGAACGGCCGGCTCATCGAGAAACGCGAAGTGGCCGCCATCAGCGGACTGCGCGACGCGGATGCCTGGTCGCTCGGCGAGTTGGTAGAAGTCCGTGAGGCCGTTTTCCGCGAGCAGCTCGAAGACCATCAGGCACCCAGCGCAGCAGAATGATTTCCCGGCATGGCCGGGGCTGGCTCCGCCGCACCTCGCGCCGCAGTGGAAGCATGCCGCCGCCGCAGGCGTTACGCCCTGGTTGGCTGGTGTCTGAGCTGCGGCCAAGGTGCTCACGATGGGTTGCCGTCAATGGGGTTTCGGGGAGTGGGATTTCCCTTACCGGCGGCAGAGTGGGGCAGGGGAGGCGGGCGTGCTTTTCGGGAATTGCCCAAGGCCAACTGGATTTTGCGGCACCCGCCACAAGTGGTGTTCACCAGCTCATCGGGGCCGCCCTTAGCCGACTGCCGGGGCCGCAGCCCGATACCGCACCCCACGCCCGCGCGTAAGGTGGGGCCATGAAAACAAGCGCGCCCAAAACCACCGACAAGGGAGAGTCTGTCAAACCCATCCGCGTCCAGTTTGCCCAGGAAACAGCGATCCAGATTCCGGTGCGCCATCATCAGGCGCCAATCGCGTGGGTGCCGCGTAAACTGTCCGTCGCTCCCGGCGCGCCACGCCTGACTCTGACGTTTGTGGTGGCGCTGGTGGTGGCCGTTCTCGGCAACGCGTTTGTGCAGCCCGCCAAGGCCGCTCTGGCCGGTGCCTCCACGGACCTGGCGGTCTTAGTGGTCACCGCGACGCCGAGCGACGCCGCGCTGCCCGCCATCCGCCAGGCGCTCGACTTCCTCGGCACGCCTTATCAAGTCCACGTTGCCGCCGCCCAGTCCGGTGCGCTCACCGCCGACAAGCTCTTCGCCGGCACCCGTGGCTTCTACAGCAGCGTGATGCTCACCGACTCCCAGCTCGCCTATTCGCCCGATGGCACCACCTGGACCTCCGCCCTGAGCCCTGCGGAGTGGACGGCGCTCAACCAATACGAGGCCGACTTCGCTGTCCGCCGCATCAACTGGAGCGGCTACCCCACGCCCGAAACCGGCTTCAACTGGCCCACCGCCGCTTTTGACTCCACCGGCAACCCCGCCCGTGGCACCTGGAGCGCCGCCGCCCGCAGCAGCTTCCCCTACCTCGTCACCACCAACCAGTTCGCCGTCTCCAACGTCTGGACCTACCTCGCCACGCCGCTTGACACCAACACCACCGTCTGGCTCGCCGACGCGCAGGGCAACGCGCTCATCGCCGTGAAGAAACACCTCGATGGCCGCGAAGTTCTGAGCCTCACCTTCGACAATGCCCCCTGGCTCACCCACAGCATCGTTCTTTCCCACGGCCTCGTGACTTGGGCGAACAAGGGCCTCTTCCTCGGCGAGCGGCACACCTACCTCAGCGCGCAGGTGGACGATGTGTTCTTAGCCGACGAGATGTGGCCCACCGGTGAGTTCCGCCAGAGCGCCAAGGACTGGCAGGCGACCATCAACTGGCAGAGCAAGTTCAACACCCGCACGCTCGGCCGGAACTTCCGCTACGACATGGTCTTCAACGGCCTGGGCACGGTGCCCGGCCAATACGAGAACGACGACCTGACGCCCTTCGTGAAGGCCAGCGGCAAGAGCATGTTCAAGTGGATCAGCCACACCTACACGCACCTGAACCTCGACGCGGTGGACTACGCCACCGCGCTCTACGAAATCACGAAGAACAACCAAGCCGCCAGCCAGCTCGGCTTGCCTGGCTATAACAAAGCCAACATGGTCACCGGGCAGATCTCCGGCCTGCAAAACCCGCAGTTCATCCAGGCGGCCTATGACGCGGGCATCCGCTATCTGGTCAGCGACACTTCGATTCCCGCGCACCGCCCGGCCAGCCCCAACGTGGGCGTGCCCAACTGGATTGACCCGCGCATCCTGATGATTCCCCGGCACGCCAACAACCTGTTCTTCAACGTGAGCACCCCGGCGGAGTGGGCGGGCGAATACAACTACATCTACAACAGCTACTGGGGCCGTGATTTGAGCTACGCCGAGATCCTCGACAATCAAGCCGAACTCCTCCTGGGCTTCCTGCTCAAGGGCGACATCAGCCCCTTGATGTTCCACCAGCCGAATCTCCGGGACTACAACGGCCTGGGCAACACGCTCCTGGGCGACCTGCTCGACGCGGTGGCGGACAAGTATGAGCAGCTCTACAACTTCCCGGCGGTGAGTCCGACGATGAACGTGCTGGCCACGACGTTGCAACGGCGGGCGGCCTACAACGAGAGCGGCGTGGTGGCCACGCGCCACGCCGACAACACGTTGACGCTGACAGTCGCCAAGGCGGCGCGCATCCCGGTGACGGGCTTGGTCAGCGGGGGCATCGCAAGCTACACGGGGGTGAAGGCGACGCTCAGCAGCGAGACGTATGCGGGCCAGCGGATTACCTATGTGACGCTGGCCGCCGGGGCGAGCGTGACAATCAAGCTGAAGTAGTTCTCTGCGAGAACCAGCCTCCGGGGCATCGACCTTCAACGCAAAAATGAGCGACAGGCTCCAATTAAGCGAAAGTGCCACCCCGGCTGCCACCGGCGGCGGCTTCACGAGGCGCAGTGCGCTTTCCCCGACTTCGACAATTAGAGGGGATTGGGATTAAGAGTAAGAGCAGGAGTAAGACTAAGCCGGAACGATGCCGTTGGAGCGCCGGCTTCCCAGCCGGCTTACCGCGTTCGACGAAAAGAGGGCTACCATTGGTCCGACGGGCGGTGGCGCACCGGACGGTGCGCTGAAGCTTCTGGCCTGGCACCGCACCTCCGGCTCATCACATCAAAAGCCAGCGCTCCGGCAACTGCATCGCTCCGGCAAAGAAGCCGCCGGTTTTCCCTCGTAATCTTGCTCCTATTCTTAATCCCAATCATCTCTATTCGCTGGTTTACAGGCTGTGGGCGAGCGGGTTGACGAGGCAAAAGACAAAGCCCCGGCGCGGAAACTTAACTTTCCGCGTCGTTGGTTTTGGGCGGCTGGCGGTGAAAGTGTTCCGCTCGCTTGTTGATAAGTTCGAGGCAGTCCTGAGCCATTGTGGAGGCTCAGGCCCGGCTGATTTTGGCTCGCCAACGGGGCAAAATCCGTTGAACTACCAGAGAGTGCATTTGCATCCTCAACATCTCTGCGGGCGCGGCGGGCGGGCGCGGGCAACTGGTTTGCTCATGTTGCTCGCCGTAGTCGTGCTCTGGCCTGGCTTCGACGTGCGGGCGCAGTCGGGCAAATTTGCGGCCACGAAGGAAAAGCCCTTCAGCAACTCCCTCGGCATGAAGTTCGTTCCGGTGCCGGGCACGCCGATCTTGATGAGCGTGTATGAGACCCGCGTGGCGGATTACATGCCGTTCGCTGATTCGTTCTCGAAGCACGACTGGGCCGCTTTGGGTTATACGGGGAAGAACAATCATCCCATCGCCAATGTGACCTGGGAGGAGGCTGCCGCCTATTGCCGCTGGCTCACGGAGAAGGAGCGCAAGGCCGGAACGCTGGGCAGCAAGGACCGTTATCGCCTGCCCACGGACTCCGAGTGGAGCGCGGCCGCCGGCAAGAGCAAGTATCCGTGGGGTGAGAGCTGGCCCAAGATCGCCGACTGGCCCAAGCTGCCGGGCTACAAGCCGGATGAGGGCGACAACACCGCCCCGGTGGGCAGCCGCGCAGCGAACCCGCTGGGCATTCACGACTTGGGCGGCAACGTCTTTGAATGGGTCAACGACTGGTATGTGAAAACCATGAACGACCAAAAGATCCGCCAGGAGGACAAGAAACTGAACGAGGACGGTGGCGGGCGGAAGTTCAAGGTGCTGCGGGGTGCGTCCTGGGTGTTTTGGGATTCGACCAGCCTCCAGAACGCCTGTCGGCACTTGGCACTGCCGAATGGTCGAGGTGGACTTTATGGTTTCCGCTGTGTGCTGGAACCGGATGGGGACAGATAACCGCTCGTGATGCCCGCTCACCCACCAGTTCACCCCACCAGCCTGCAAGCCGTTCAATTCTGAAAGCCCATGTCTGCCTTCCTCAAATGCACCTGTGAACACTGTGGCGGCCGCATCGAGTATCCCGCCGAGGCGGTCGGTGCGAACGTGCCGTGCCCGCATTGCCAGCATGAAACGCCGCTGAAGCTCGACACCGGAGAGTCGGCTGAGGTGTTGAGCGTGGGCGGGGCCAAGTGGAAGCTGGTCGCCGGAGCGCTGGTCGCCAGTTTGGTCCTCGTGGGGGTTTTGTGGGCGGGAGCCGGTTGGCTGAAGAAGAGGCGCGAGAGCGGCGCGGTGATTTCGTCTCCGGGCAAGCCTGCCGCCGTTGCTTCGGCGCGAAGCGGATCTTCCTCGTCTGCGGTGCAGCTCGATCCGCCGAAGGCGGTCACGCCGGTCGTGGCCAAATTCCAGAATGGTTTTACCGCCCAGCAGATTCGGAATGGGCGCGATCTCTTCGGCGGGGCCTGCACGGAATGCCACCGTCAATACGATCCTGCCACCTACAATGACACGGAGTGGGAGCGCACCATCGGCGGGATGCGCGGCAAGGCGAAGCTGCGTGGCAAACAGGGTGACGAACTGGACACCTTCGTCCGCACCGTTAGGAATTGAGCCAGCCGGTTGCTGCTTTCAGCTCTTCACTTGGGCGAGGCAGTGGGTGAGGTAGGGCAGAAGCTGCTTCTTGCGGGAGACGACCCCATCAAGCTGAAAGATGCCGGGCTCCAGTTGCGGATAGTCCACCTTGTCCAGAAAAGCCTTCGCCCCGGCCACCAGCAGCAGGGAACCCTGCAACACCACGTCGGTCACCAGCAGCGTGGCAATGAAGTAGCCCTTCTGCTCGCGGTAGTCTTCCAGAGCGGCCAGCACGTCCGCCTTGCGCTTCCAGAACTGGTCGAAGCCCAGCTCCTCAATCTGCGCCACGCTGAAGGTCCGGCCGTTCTCCACGTATTCCTTGCAGTCAGTCGTGATGGCCTGGGCGGAGGGCTTGGTGGTCAGCAGCGAGCCGGAGGCGAAGAGCTTCTCCGTGAACTCCGTGGCGTTGACTCCGGCGATCTTTTCCAGCTTCGCGAGGATCTCCGCGTCCCGCGCCGTGGTGGTGGGGGACGTGAGGTTGAGCGTGTCGGACACCAGGCCGGCGAGCAGCAGGCCCGCGATGCTGGGGGTGAGCTCGACGCTGTAACGGAAGAAGCAGTCGGCCACGATGGTGCTGGTGGAGCCCACGGGCTCATTGCGGAACAAGATGGGCTGCTGCGTGGTCAGGGCTCCGATGCGGTGATGGTCGATGATTTCTAAAATCTCCACTTTGTCAGCACCAGCCACGGCCTGGGAAAGTTCGTTGTGGTCCACCAGGATCAGTTTGCGGTCCACCTTCTTGAGGAAGTCGGACTTGGACAGGATGCCCACCGTGCGGCCGGATTGATCCAGCACCGGGAAGGCTTGAAACGCCGAGGCGGTCGCGACGGGCTGCACATCCAGCAGCGATTCGTCCTCGCGGAAGGTGAGGAAGTGCTCGTGGAGCATGTGGCTCACCGAAATGGCACCGCGGCACAGCATCGCCGTGGTCGCGCTGTCGTGCGGGGAGACAATCAGGCTCACCTCATTCTTTCGCGCTGCTTCCAGGGTTTTGGCCTCCACTTGAAGGCCGCCGGTGACGATGACCAGCCGCACCCGTTCGCGGATGGCGAGGTTCTGAATGTCCCAACGGTCGCCCACCACGACGGCCAGCTTCTCGCGCGGGTAGCTGTCCAGGCGCTTGGCGAAGGATTCGAGGCTCATCGCGCCGATCATCATGACCAGATCCTCCTCGTGGTCCGGATCAATGGAGAAGAGCAGATTGCCATCCAGCGTTCGCGCCAACTGGCGCACGGAGGCCACCACGCGACGTGAGTCAAAGAGCCGGCTGCCGGCGGGGAAGAAGAACTTGCTCAACTTGAAGAGGGAGAGCAGGCCGCGACAGGAGCGGTCTTCGTTGAGCACGGGCAGCACGCGGATGTTGCGGTCATCCATGATGCCCAGGGCCTCGGAGACGGAGGCGGACGGTGGCACGGCCACGACGTTGGATTGCATCACGTCCCGAACCTTGGGCGAGACATCCGACACAAAGCGCGGCGGCGGGACGAGGAAGGACTTGAGGACAAAATCAATGCGGTCGTTCGTGTCGCCGCATCGCGCGGCCTCCACGTTGCGCATGCCGGTGCGGCGCTTGAAGTCCGCGTAGCCGATGGCGGAACAGATCGCGTCGGTGTCGGGGTTGCGGTGACCAATGACCAGGATGTCGCTCATTCATGTCCGGGCGCGTGCCCGGGCGGGAGTGCAATAGCCGTTGAGACACGGGGTCGCAACCTTGAATGTGAAACCAAATTGCTCCGGCCGGGAAGTGCGACTCGCGGAGTCCGCCGCAGTCTCGAAGGCCCGCAGCAACACCAGGCACTGTTCCCAGCCCATTCCGGGAATGCGCTTGGGCTTGGAGTTTGGCACCGGGACAAGGCCGGGCTTGCCGACGCGCCAACATCTGTCCAAGACTCCCGTGTGCCCGCCAATCGAAAATGGTCACGCCACTTCCAATCGGTGCCGGTTGGGGTTGCCGTGCTTCTGGCTGTCGTGTTGACCGGTTGCACGACCACGCAACCGGGGGCGCTGCTGAAGCGGCAGGGGGATGAAATCATCGTCGCCGGTCAGCTCTTCCACACGGGCACGCGCGTGGTCACCTGGATGGATTCCGGCGGCTACGACGCTTACCGGGTGGAGCGGCGGTTTGCGGCCTTCGATCAGTCTTCTTGGGAAACCTCCAAGGTGGCGGTGGCCGCGCTCAAAACCCCGAATCGCTATGGCCTCCGTCAGGATGGGCTTACACCAGAGCAGTTGGAACGAGTCCGGGGCGGTGGCTGGGACTTGCCGCTCTTGCGCGAAAAAGTGGATCAGTTTGTCCTGCACTTCGACGCCGCCGGCACCAGCCGGCAGTGCTTCAACGTCCTCCATGACCACCGCTGTTTGAGCGTTCATTTCATGCTCGATCTCGATGGCACCATCTACCAGACGCTCGATCTCAAGGAGCGCGCGTGGCACGCGACCACCTCCAACACCCGCAGCATCGGCATCGAGATTGCCAACATCGGTGCGTTCGCCCCCGGCCAGCAGCGGATGTTTGAAGAGTGGTATCAGCGTGACGATACCGGCTGGCCGCGCGTGGTCGTTCCTACCCGCCTCGGTCCGGCGGGCATCCGCACGCCAAATTTCGTCGCCCGACCTGCCCGCAAGGACCCCGTGCAGGGCGTGGTGCAGGGGCGGACCCTGCAACAATACGACTTCACCCCCGAGCAATATGCCGCGCTTGTCAAACTGACGGCCACGCTCTGCAAGGTGTTTCCCAAACTCCGGTGTGACTACCCCCGGGATGCGGATGGCAGGCTGGTCCCCGGCAAGCTGCCGGACGACGCGTTGAACCAGTATCAAGGCGTCCTGGGCCACTATCACATTCAGTCGAACAAGGTGGATCCCGGCCCGGCGCTGCAATGGGAGCGCATCTTCGACGGCGCGAAGAAACTGCTGCGATGAAGCACTTCAAGGCCATCGCGGCCATGTCCCTCAACCGAGTCATCGGCGATGGCAACCGCATTCCCTGGCACCTGCCTGAGGATTTCAAATGGTTCAAGGCCACGACACTAGGCCATGTGCTCGTAATGGGACGAAAGACGTTTGAATCCATCGGCAAGCCATTGCCGGGCCGGGACACGATTGTGTTAACCCGCGCGGGGAGCTGGACTCATCCGGGGGTGCGCGCGGCGTCGAATCTTGCTGACCTAGCTCCGCTGATCGGTAAGCGCACGGCCTTTATCTGCGGCGGCGTGCAGATCTACGCGCAAGCACTGCCGCTGTGCTCTGATCTACTCTTGACGTTGGTGAAGCGCGAGGTGAACGGAGACGCCTTCTTCCCGCCCTTTGAAGAGCATTTCGAACTAGTGGCGGAATTGCGTGACACGGCCGAATTCAAGATCCTGCACTATCGCAATCGCAGGCTGATGGAAGCTTTATAGCGCCCGTCCGGGATCACTTCTCAATGATCCGGTAGTAGCGGCGAATCATGTTGGTGCTGGCCGGGTCATCAAACTGCACCACCCCGTTGACCACGGAGAAGCCGTTGGTCAGCGTCACCCACAAGATGCCCGGACCAATCAGATTGGTCGCGGCCTGCACTTCAATCTTCGCGAGGTCTGCCGGTGTGGCCTGCTCGCCCGTGTCATCCGTGAAGCGCAGCCGGAACGGTTGGCCGGGGACGAATACCGGCGGCTCCACCCGCTGCGGCACCCGCACCCGCACCAAGGCCGCGCTGCTCGTGGTCGCACCGGCCACGTTCGCCACCAAGGCTTGATACAGGCCGTTTTGCAACCGGGTCACATTGGTGATCGTGAGCACGGCGTTGGTCTCTGCGGGCAAGTCCGCTCCGTTGAAACGCCATTGGAAGAGCAGGGGAGGCGCGCCGGTTGCGGTCACGCTCAAGCTGGCCGGGAGCACGTCCGCCAGGTTCGTTCGGATGAGGGTCACATTGGTCGGATGAGCGGTAATCAAGGGCGCGAGCAGCACGGTCAGTGTCACCGGCGCACTGGTGATGGCTCCGGTCGTGTTGGTGGCAACGGCGTAGTAACTGCCGGCCTGCGGACCCTGGGCGTTGAAGACCAGCAGGTTTGTGGTGCTCACGCCGGAATAGCCTGCGGAGTTGACGAGCCGCACTCCATCGCGGAACCACGCCACCGCCGGCGTGGGTGAGCCGGCAACGGCGAGGGCAAAATTCGTGGACGCCCCCTGCAATACCGTGGCCGGCTGCGGCTGGCTCAGGAACTGCGGCGGGGCTAGCACGGTGAGCGTGGCCAGCTGGCTCTGGCTGGAGGCCAGGCCGGCGGAGTTGAACACCTGCACGAAGTAGGTGCCCGCGTCCGCCAGCGTGACGTTCGTGAGCGTAAGCGTAGGCGCATCATTGCCGGACAGGGCCACGCCGCCGCGCACCCATTGGTAGTTGAACGGAGCCGTGCCGCTGACCCCGACGCTGAACGTGGCATTCGCACCGACCATCACCGTCAGGCTCACCGGCGGATTCGTGATGACTGGAGGGAAGATCTGCGTGACGGTGAGCAGCGCTGGCGCGCTGGTGACGGCTCCGAAGACGTTGGTGACCACCACGGTGTAATTCCCGTTGTCATTGGTGGTCGTGCTGCCGAGGGCAAGGAAACTGAGGTTCTGGCCGGCTAGATTGGTGCCATTCTTGCGCCACTGGTAGCTCAACGGCGACGCCCCGACCGCCCCGGCATTGAACAACACCGCCGTGCCCTGCTGCACCGTCTGGCTTAGCGGCGGGGTGACGATGAAGGGCGTGCTTGAGGTGTCAACTGTGAGCGTGGCGCTGGCGCTGGCTGCAATGCCCAGCGCATCGCCCACGAGCACGCTGTAGCCGCCGGCGCTGGCCGGGACCACGGTGGGAATGGTGAGCGTGGCGTTTGTCGCGCCGGGCAGGTTCGTTCCGTTAAAACGCCACTGGTAGCTGAAGGGCAGCGTGCCGGTGAGCCCCACGCTGAAGGTCACGGGCTGATTGACGCTGATGGTTTGGGACAGGGGCTGCGCAGCGATGACGGGCGGGATTGAGGCCATTCCCACGATCGCCGGGCGATTCCCGCTGACGCTGAATGAGCCCACCGTAACCGTGCCACCGCCTATCATTCCGCCAAGGTGCAGGTTGTAGTTGGCATCCAACTGGAGGCCGCCAACTGAGTCACTGGCCGTTCCGCCGAAGGTTTGCGTCCATAAAAACGAGCCCCCCGCGCTGAACTTCGTCACCAACACGTCGGTGCCGCCGGTGCTGACGGCGGGCGGACTTCCCAGCAGGTTGGTGCCCGTGTAGGCCGTGCCCACATACGCACTAC